>Ga0182740_1001206_pt1 | contig 18529 bp, 15 predicted proteins | sample eDN5th37CKraftBY_FD_128872 | JGI IMG/M metagenome (GOLD analysis project Ga0182740, IMG submission 128872) | Enriched backyard soil microbial communities from Emeryville, California, USA - eDNA 5th pass 37_C Kraft BY (version 2) (version 2) | ecosystem: Environmental > Terrestrial > Soil >...
GTGCTGGAGCAGCTGCGGAAGGACGAGCGGTGCGCGGCCTGGCTGGCGTCGCTGGAGGCGTTGGACCTTCGCGGCCTGGAGATCCCACCGCTGCCTGCCGGTCCTGACTTCGCGGAGGCGCTGGCCTGGCTGGCGGTGCCGGACGACGACCGGGCCACCATGCACGCACTCCACCCGGTCGTCGCGGCGTCGGAGGAGCTGGAGTGGCTCCGGAGCCGATCGGTCGCCTCGATGCTCGCCGTCATGGATGTCGTGGCGCTGCCGCATGGCTTCCCGACCTGGCCCGAATCGACGGGCGAGCTCGGCCGCTTCTTCTACGTCTTCGTCTACGCCTCGATGATGCCTGAGACCCAGGCGCTCTACGAACGGCGGGGCATCCCGGACGAGATCCAGCGGGCGACGATGGCCGATATCGGCCGGAACATGCAGGTGCATCGCAAGCGGCACGGCACGCACGGCCTGGCAGCCCCCGACTGGCTCATGCTCCATCCGCGCGGGCTGATCTTCCAGCTCGGCCGCCTCCAGTTCGAGCGGGCGAAGCTGGGAAACCGCACCGGCACGACCATTCACGACAGCGGCTTTCCCTGGAAGACGGGCGATCCGACGCTCTCCATCCACATCCCGGACTTCATGGGCCCGATGTCGCCCGAGGCCTGCGACGCGTCGTTCGCGGAGGCGGCGGCCTTCTTCCCCCGCTATTTCCCGGAGGAGGACGTGCACACGGCGGTCTGCAACTCCTGGCTGCTCGATACCCAACTGCGGGACTATCTGTCGCCCCAGTCCAATACCCTCGCCTTCCAGCGAAGGTTCCGTCACATCCGGCAGGGGGAATGGGCGAACGACGGTCCCATCCGCTTCGTGTTCGGCCCGGTCGATTGGCCCCTGGAGGACTACCCGCAGGAATCCTCCATCCAGCGGGCGGTCATCAATCACCTCAAGCAGGGTGGCTCCTGGCATGGCGGCATGGGCTGGATGGAGTTCCCGCCGGCCACAACCACGCCTTCATCCCCGACGTAGGCCACACGCGCCCGACACGAACCGCGTGGATCGCGAAGGGGGATGCGGGGGAAGCAACACCGGGGAGTGGACGGACACTCATCTTCCATATGATACTCTGTCTCGATATGGACGACCTTCGAGACAGGATGATCGCCGTGCAATCTCCCGTTCACCGCGAGCAGCCGCGCAGCCACCGCCACCGCCACCGGTCCGCCGTCACATCCGTTCCGGAGAGCAGGCCGCATCTCCTCTTCACGGAGGGAAGCCAGCGTGCCGCCTACGAACGCCTGATCCAGCAGCAGTTCTGGCTCTGGGGATGCGATGTCAGGCGGCCCGAGGGCAACCTCCTGGCCTTGCATGGGTTCGCCAAGATGCGGCCACCAGCGGATTCGCGCTGCACCACCAGCCGCTACACCGCCGTCATTCCCGGCGGGATCGATCTCGCGCTCTGGGGTTTCGGCCTCCTCGCACGCCGGGGTGAGGACGCCGTGTTTTTGCCCCGGCTCTCGGCGCGTCCCCGCTGCGGTACCTGTGGCGCGCCGCTGGACGGCCGGTGGGACCCCGATGACTTCCCGGAGTTTCGCCGCCCGGCCTCCGGGTGCGATCACCGGCTGGTCCAGGCCGTCCTCGCGGATGTCTTCCGCTGGCTCGCCAGCTACGAGCGGCACGTCCTCGACATCGCCGGAGCGTCCTATCGCGCAGGCGCGATCGCGGCGTGGAAACGTCCCATCGGCGCGGCGCAGGAGCTTCCCGCCCGCTGGGCCGCGCTCGCGGACGCGCTCGACGCGGAGATGGCGGCCATCGGCACCGCATGACCCCCGGCACGCGACGAGGTCCAGGGCTTTGCAGCCCTGGACCTCGTGCGTTCAGCGAGCTGGCGGGCGCTGACCGTCTACTTGACGGTCAGCGTGCCGACCATGCCAGCTTCCTTGTGTCCGGGAACCGTGCAGTAGTACTCGTACTGCCCGGCCGCCGCGTTGATCGTGACGGTGTCGGACTCGCCGCCATTCAGCAGCTTCGACGCGACCTTGAGGGCATCGATCGTGAAGTCGTGCTGGAGCACGCCCTTGTTGATGACGGTCACCTTGACGTCCGTGTTCGCCGGAATCGTCAGCTCCTTCGGGTCGAAGGCGATGTCGATGGTGTGCACCTCGAAGCTGTTCTCGCCACCCGTGGTGGCCGCAGGCGACGCCTCGGTCGCTGGGGACGCCTCCGGGGTCGCGATCGTGGCGGTGCCGCCCAGCTTCAGCGCAACCAGCGTCGCGGTCGGCTTGGCGTCCTCGGACGGCGGAATCGTGAACGGGCCACCCGCCGGCACGTAGAGATAGTCCCCCGTGACCGCCAGCGGCGCGTTGACGCCCGCCGGCGCCTGCCACTTCCAGACTTCCTTGCCGTCGCTGACGGTGAAGGCGCGGATCACGCCGTCGAGGCCGCCGGTGAAGACGAGGTCGTTCACGACGGTCGCCGCGGCGTAAGCCGGGGTCTGGATCTCCGTATCCCAGAGGATCTTGCCGGTCGCGGCGTCCAGCGCCACGAGCTCACCCGTGCCGGAGAAGATGTCCAGCTCGGAGGCGACGAGTTCGCCGCCGGTGTAGACAGTGCGCAGGTTCACGATCGGGGCGAAGACGACGCCATCGGCATATGCCAGCGAGGTCTCGACGCCGCCGAGGGTGCCCGGGAAGACCTCCACCTGCTGGCCCTCCGGAATCTCCTGGAGGTCGTCGTTCTGGTGCTTGCCGACCGGGGTCCGCCACAGCTCCTCGCCGGTCTCCGCGTTCGCGGCGAGCACGATACCGTGCTTGCCCGAGGTGAAGACCACCTTGGTGTCGGCGCCACCGATGTTCACGTTCGCGAGCACCGGCGTGAGCTGGTTGTCGAGGTCGAAGAGGTCGTGCGGCTTGACGTTGATGTACCAGTCGAGCGCCGCCGTGTCCGGATCGATCTTCAGCAGCGAGCAGGCGTAGTTGTTGTCGCCCAGGCGGCTGGTCGCATTCGGGAACTCCGGCGTGCCCGGGTACGGCGCTGCATTGCCGATGCCGACGAAGAGCTGGCCATCGTCATCGACCGACGGGACGTGCCAGAGGCCGCCACCGGAGTTGATGCGGGCGTTGTTCCAGAGGTTGTCGACCGTCGTGTCGAAGTACCAGAGGATCTTGCCGGTGGCGGCGTCGAGCGCAAAGATGAAGCCGCGCTGGCCGCCGTTGTAGAAGGCCTCCGGGGTGCCCGGGATCGTGCTGATGTAGACCGTGCTGTCGTACACCAGCGGGGCCATCGTGATGCCCTCGTGGCGGTAGCCCTTGATGCTCGTCCGCCAGACTTCCTCACCGGTGTCCTGCTTCGCCGCGACCACAACGCCGTCACCGCCGAGGGTGAAGAAGGCGTAGCCATAGCCCAAGCCAACCCCGTTCGGGCCGCCGGACGGTACGTCGTTGTTGTACTCGTTGTACCAGACCTTCTCGCCGGTATCGGCCTTCAGGGCGTAGACGTTGCTCTTCGCGTCCTGCTGGAAGAGCACGCCGTCCGCGATCACCGGGTTCGCCACCAGCGCGCCATACGGGGCGCCGATGGTGATGGGCAGGTACCACTCGACACCGAGCTGGGAGACCGTATCGCTCTTGATGCCGCTCGCGGTGACGTGGCGGGTCGCCTTGAGATCGAAGTTCTCGGACGGCCAGTTCCCCTCCACCCCGTATTCGGGCGGAACCGCATCGCCCAGCGGCGTGGCGGTCGGGAAGTCGGCCCCGGAGGACTCCGACTGCGTCTCCGGCGATGCGCCAGGAGTGGCTTCCGTGGCAAGCGGCGTCGAATCCTGGGCGCCCGCCAGGCCGGCGGCGGCCCCGGCAATGCCAAGGCCCAGCACTGCGCCGGTACCGACCAGCCGGCGGCGGCTCAGCACGCCGCGCGCCGACTCCTCCTCGGGTGATCCAACTTTCTCTCGTCCATCCGTTTCCGCATGCATTGGTGCGACCCCTCGTGAATGAAACGCGCCGCGGCCCGATGGTCACGGACTCCTAACGCAGGATTAGCAACATACGTGCCTGCGGCGTCATTATTCACATGGGGAACGGATCGGCAAGCCCCACCGTGCAAGACGCCCGAAGGACATGCACGCGTGCACGATCTCAGGGCAGGAAGACGGCGATCGCGGGCGAGGGGACCGGGATCGGTTCGCCGGCCGGCTGCAAGTCTCCGCTCTCGGCGTCACGCGCCAGCAGGGTCAGCGTGCCGGCGTGCTGGTTCGAGGCGATCACCCACGTCGCGTCCGGGTCGAAGGCGATGTTCCGCGGATACTCCCCGACCGGCGCCCAGCCGATGACCGAGAGCGTGCCCGACCCGGCATCGACCGCATACTCCACCACGCTGTCGTGCAGGCGATTCGCTCCATAGACGAAGCGTCCGTCCGGCGAGACGAGGATCTGCGACGGGTAGTTCGTATCCGTAACATCCGCCGGTAACGTGGAGATGGTCTGGATCGGCGTCAACGTCCGGGTCGGCCCGTCCCAGGTCGCGGCAACGACCGTCGAGTCCAGCTCGTCGATGATGTAGGCGAATGCGTCGTTGGGAGCGAACGCGAGATGTCGCGGGCCGGCTCCCGGCTGGAGGTCGACCTTCGCGGGCTCGCCCAGCTCTCCGCTGGCGCGGTCGAACGGATAGACGACGACCTGGTCGGTGCCGAGATCGCAGACGAGCACGGAATCGCCATCCGGACTCTGGACGATCTGGTGCGCGTGCGCCTCGCCCTGGCGGTCGACCACCACGCTCGATCCGCTGTGCGCCGCCGTCGCGACGGCCTCCCCCAGGGTGCCATCGGCCTGCACCGGGAGCACGGCGATGGTGGCGCTCGAATAGTTCGCGACCAGCACGAATCGCTCGTCGGCGGTCAGCGTGGCGTAGCAGGGCGAATCGCCGAAGGACGAGACGCGGTTGCGTTCGCGCAGGTCGCCGGTCTCGGAGTCGCGGGCGATGGCCGCGACCGAACCGCCGTCCACCTCGGTGACGGCATAGAGGCGAGTGCCATCGCCGGACGCGGTGATCCAGGTCGGGCTGGCGATCTCCAGCGCGACGCCGAGCCGCGCGATCGCTCCGGAATCCGGATCGAACGAGAAGCGGGTGATTCCCTGCGGTTCCGTCACGTCGCTGCTGGTGTAGCTTCCAATATAGAGATCCACGCGCCCTCCTCCCGCCGTCTGGCGGCGATGTCGTTCAGCATGGGCGGTGACGCCGGAACGGCGCTGCGCCAGGACTGGCAGTGTAGCAACCGCCGCCGGGGTCCGGAAGCAGCATGACGCTCGGGCCTACCCCAGCTCGGGCAGCACGGCCACCTCATCTCCACGACCCCGCCGGGAGAGGACGATCGAGGCCGCCAGGATCATCGCCGCGCAGAGGACGATCATCGGGGTGACCGGTTCGCCCAGCAGCAGGCCCGCGAAGATGATGGTGTAGACCGGCTCCAGCGCCATGTAGCCCCCGCACGCCACCGGCGACAACCGCTGCATGGCGTAGAAGTAGAGCTGGTGCGTCGTCGCCGTCGTGACGACGCCGAGGAGAACCAGCAGCAGCCACTGCCTGGCATGGGTGGGCGCCGGGTCCGCGACCGGAAGGGCGAGGAAGGGAATCACGAGCAGGGCAACCACGCCGTTCTGCCCGACCGAGAGCATGACCGGCGTCATCCGCCGGTTCAGCGCCGCGCTCGCAAAGCCGAAGAGCGAGAACGTGACGGCGGAGAAGAGCCCGACCGCGACCCCGAGCACGCGATGATCGCCCGAGCCATCCGCCCCGGTGAGCGTGCCAACGGCCAGGACGATCACGATCCCCGCGACGACCTGCGACAGCCTGGGCCGCACCCTCCCCTGCGCTGCCTCGATCAGCACCGAGAAGAGCGGGAAACTCACCACGGTCACGGTCGCCAGCGCGACGCCCGCCAGCTTCACCGAGGCGAAGAAGCTCAGCCAGTGGACCGCCAGGATCGCCCCGGAGACGACCAGCGGACGCCAGAGGTCGCGGACCGGCATACGCCACTGTCCGCGCGCGACCGCGACGATCGCGAGCGCCAGGGCGGCAAAGGCGGCGCGCACCGCGACGATCCAGAACGGGGACGCGTCGATCGTTCCATACAATCCAGCCGTGCCGAAGATGACCGCCGCGACATTGATCGCGATCAGTCCCTCGGTTCGCCGTTTGTCCCGTGGACCGCCCGTCCCCCGATATCCCATCTGCCGTCACATGCTCCGTCGCCCGGTGAACCTGCTCATGCTTCGCCCCTGTCGTGCGGGATCATAGCAAGCATGCCGCTTTCCGCGAACGCGCCCGCTTCGCCAACGCATCCCCCTGCTGACCGCGGGGCACACCCAGGAGCGCTTCGCTCACCCGGGGACGCGCTATACATGATGTTGACGACAACAACGAAACATGTCGCATCATGGGCGAGAAGCCGTGTTCTCGCCCGTCCAGACGCGACACCGCTCCTGCCTTCGACGGGCAGGGCTCTAGCAGGATCACCCTTGGCCATAACCAGGCGGACATGCCACGCCCCGCTGGCTCTTAGGCAAGTTGACCGAGTGTCACAGTCAGGCCTGAGGAACCCGCGCTCGGCCCGATGATGCGCGCGACAACAGGCCGCGGGGCGATGTCATGAATGTACGTACGGTCTCGACAAATCGCGCATCGTCGTGTGAAACTACCCATGAGGTTGTGGTCCGCCGCGGTCGATTCGCGCGCGTTCGCTCCGGGTCCGGGACGAGCCGTGCTGGCTGCGAGTGACAGCGACGCCCCGGCGTCCGCGCACGATTGCCCTGCCTCTGCATCCGGATTGCCGGTTTCAGCACCGTTTGGAGGAGGTGGCGACGTGGTCTTTCGCCGCGAAAAGCAGGTCGATTCCTTTCAGCGCCAGATGAGCGCCCTTCGCAATCGCATCGGCGAAGGTGGCCCCTATGACAACGACGATCCCGGTGGCGAGCTCCCCGACTACGACGATGCGTCGTACGAGACGGACGCCGGTTCGTATCCCGTGAACCAGGGTGGTGGTATGGCCGAGGGCGGATACAGCTTCGGGGACTACGGATCGCAGGGCGGCGTCGATCTCGTCGACGACGACCAGTTGCTCGTGCCGGAGATGCCTGTCGCAGACAGCCAGATCAGCGTCGTCTCGGCCGATACCGTCTGGAAGGGCGACATCACGTCCGAGGGCAGCGTCCACGTCTACGGACGCGTCGAAGGCTCGTTGACCGCCAAGGAAGACCTCTGGGTCGCCGAGGGCGCGTCGGTCGACGCCACCCTCACCGCCCGGCGCGTCGTCATCGCGGGCAACGTCGCGGGGTCCGTCTCGGCATCGGAGCGCTTCGAGGCGCTTCCCCAGGGCCGGGTGAGTGCGGATGTGACCGCCACGACCTTCGTGGTCCACGAGGGCGCGAAGCTGAACGGGCAGCTGAAGATGGCCCATCCCGAGGGCACGTCCGTGAGTTCGTACGACCGCGCTGGCTCCCTCTCCGTCGTGCAGCGCCGCACCCGGAACGCCTCGTAGTCATCGTCCCCGCCACCCCGACGATCCCCAAGGAGACCTGCGCGATGTCCATGCGCTCGACCGATTCGCCGTCCTACGCCGGCCAGCGCGTCGCCTACAGCGATGTCAGCACCGAAGGCTCGGATTCCATCAGCATCCTCGACCGGTTCTCGAACTTCGATGGCACCTTCCATTCGTCCCGCGATCTCCGGATCGAAGGGCAGGCGAAGGGCACCATCGAATGCCAGGGCACGCTCCACATCGCCCAGGGCGCATCCATCGACGCCAAGGTCGAGGCCGAGAACATCACCGTCGCCGGTGACCTCGACGGCCAGATCACCTGCCGGGGCCGCCTCCAGATCCTCCCGAGCGGTCGCGTGCGTGGCACCATCACCACCCAGACCCTGGTCATCCACGACGGCGCCTTCTACGAAGGCCAGCTCCAGATGTCCACCCCGGACCGCCAGCTCGGCGCCGGGCGGCGGGCGCGCACCGCAGCCTCGGCCACGGCCTCGACGGGCACGACTTACGAAGGCGTCCGTGCCGAGGAATCCCGCACCGAGCCAACGGCTGGCAATACCTTCATCCGGCGCTTCGGCGGCCAGGAGACCACCTGGGACACCACTACCTCCGCACCGGAGGCGGGCGCCGACGAGCCGCAGGAGAGCGAGCGCTGAGCGGGGGTTGCCGGTGCCTTCGCCCGCCCATGACGCTGGAGCGCCAGCCAGAGGGCCGGAGGGTGCATGGTATACTCCCGGAGCTTGTCGAAACTGCCCGATGACCGTCGCAAACGGGTTGGCAGCACGCAGGCGCCTCCAGGGAGAGCCCCCGAGCGGGTATGAATCCTGGCCTCGTTCACGAGACGCGGGCCGTCCGGGCGCCACGAGGAGTGCATGGACGAAGCGAAGGACCCCGGCCCACGGCGATGCGGCACCTGTCTCCACTTCGAGCCGTCGACGTCATGGCGTCGCGGATGGTGCCGGAACAGCCTTCTCTTCGGTCCCGGCCAGAGCCAGTCCGTCCTCCAGGATGCATTGTTCTGTGGAAGCGGTCAGGGCGACTTTTGGGAACCGCATCGCAGCCCCGGCGATGACTCCCCTGAAACAGCAGGTCATGCCAACGTGAAACGACCAAGCCTCTCCCCGCTGAGACTGTTCGAATCCGCGACGTCCTTCCCACAACTTGCCGGAGCCACTGCTTCTGCCGGAGGCGGCAACTCGATGCTGTTCGCCCGCAACTCGGGTGGCGGCAGCGGAAGCGGTTCCGGTGGACGCCGCCCGGAAGACCTCGATCCGGAGTTCGACGACTTCGACGATACCACTTACGCCTTCGACGACGAGACGCCGGCCCCAACTCGCGGCGGACGGCGGGCGACGACAAACGCCACCTCGTCTGCGGCGGGAGGCTCCGGCGGATCGGCCGGCGGCCGCCAGCGCACGGTGCAGTTCCAGCCGGAAGAGCGGTACTGGACCGAGTACCTGCGGATCGCCCTGCCGGTCATCGGCCTGCTACTGATGCTGGGCCTCTTCTGGTTCTGGGCGCAGTCGCTCATCGGCAATGACGACAAGGAGCCGGAGGCCACCACCGTGCCCGGCGTCGTCGTGACCCCGACCGAGCAGATCAACGTCCCGACGGCCACAGTCGAGGTGGTCGTTACGCAGCCGCCCGCTCCGACCGCGGTCGCGACCACACCTGCGTCGGAACCGACCGCGACCACGGCAGCCGAGAATCCGGCCACGCCGCCCGCGGCGGAGATCGTGGTGGGTGGAACCGTCACGACGACCGAGGAAGTCAACCTCCGGCCTGAAGCATCTACGACCGGTGACGCCGTCGCGGTGCTCCCGGCGGGCACCACCCTTACCGTCATCGGCGGCCCCCAGGAAGCCGATGGGTACACCTGGTGGAATGTCGAAGACACGGAAGGCGACACGGGCTGGGTTGTCGCAGACTTCATCCAGGCATCCGGCGAGTAACCAGCATCCAAAGGCAGAACAACGGGGAGGGGCGCCGATCGATCGACGCCCCTCCCCGTTGCCATCCGCCACGACCACGACGCCCGAGGCCACTCGCTGTCGAAGCCCGCACAACGCGATTGCCCAGTGACGACCGCGAAATGCGAGCCACGATGCCGTCCAGGCCTGTGGTATACTGGCCGATGGGTTTGGCGCCTGCCAGACCCATCATTTTGCACGCGCCGTGACTGATGGCGGTGTGCCGGGCGCGATCCCTGCTCCGGTTCGCCATCGGGATGACCGTCGCGGAAGTCCAACACTACACCACGAGGGAACGTTCATGGCTCAGGCTCCGTCCACGTCCTCCGCGCGCAATCCGCGCGTCAGCCTCAAGGCCCTGCTCGAGGCCGGCGTTCATTTCGGACACCAGAAGAACCGCTGGAATCCGCAGATGAAGCCGTACATCTTCACCGAGCGCAACGGCATCCACATCATCGACCTCCAGCAGACCGTGCCGCTGCTCGAACAGGCGCACGAGTACGTCTCCGAGGTCACCGCGAATGGCGGCCACATCCTGTTCGTCGGCACCAAGAAGCAGGCCCAGGATATCGTCAAGCGCGAGGCGGAACGCAGCGGCCAGTTCTATGTCAACCGGCGCTGGCTCGGCGGCACGCTCACCAACTTCGTCACCATCAAGAACCGGCTGCGCTACCTCAAGCAGCTCCAGTCCGAGGTCGAGAGCGGCGAGATCAACTTCCTGCCGAAGCAGGAAGCCGCGAAGCGCCTGCAGGAACTGGAGCGCCTGGAGCGCACCCTCGGCGGCATGCGCGACATGACCCAGCTGCCCGGCGCCATCTTCATCATCGATCCCAAGCGCGAGCACCTGGCCGTCCATGAGGCGCAGCGCCTCGGCATCACCACCATCGCGCTGGTGGACTCCAACTCCGACCCGAACCCGATCACCATCCCGGTCCCGGGCAATGACGACGCGATCCGCTCGATCCGCCTCATAACCCAGGGCATCGCGAACGCCGCCATCGCCGGTCGCCTCGAGCGATCCAGCGTCTCCGAAGCCGGCGACGACTTCGAAGCGGCCGTTTCCGACCAGAACGAAGCGTACGATGACGATGTGCAGGCGGAGCGCGACGAGGCGTCCGAAGCCTAGCCCTCCCCCGCACAGACCCATCCTGAACGCGACGGAGGGGCATGGCGACGTGCCCCTTCGCCAAGCCCGCCATGACACCGTCGTCCACCGTTTACCCGTTCCCATTCTAGACAGGAGCATTCCCCTCATGGCCGTTACCACCGAGCAGATCCGCAGCCTGCGCGAGCAGACCGGCGCCGGCATCATGGACGCCAAGCGCGCCCTGGAGCAGGCCGAAGGCGACGCCAAGAAGGCTTCCGAGATCCTGCGCCAGCAGGGCCTCGCCAAGGCTGGCAAGAAGTCCGATCGCGCCGCCAACGAGGGCCTCGTGGACTACTACATCCACGGCCAGGGCCGCATCGGGGCACTCGTCGAGATCAACTGCGAGACCGACTTCGTCGCCCGCACCGAGGACTTCAAGGCGCTGACCCACGACATCGCCATGCAGGTCGCCGCGAGCTCGCCGAAGTACGTCACGGTCGACCAGGTGGCCGAGGGCGACTACGCGAAGCTGGAGAGCGACTTCGGCGACCGCGAGTCCGCCATCAAGGCCGTCGTCCTGCTGGAGCAGCCGTTCATCAAGGACCCGAAGAAGACCATCGGCGACCTGGTCAAGGAAGCCATCGGCAAGCTCGGCGAGAACATCGTCGTGCGCCGCTTCGCCCGCTTCGAGCTCGGCGAGGAAATCGGCAAGGCCGAAGTCGACGCCTGATACGAGGCCGCATACGACGACCGGGCGCAGCATCGCGCCCGGTCGTTGTCGTATTCCCCGCTGGCCACCTTCGGCCCCTCCTGCCGTATCGGATACCCGGTCGTTTGGTATCCTCTGCGCAGACGAACCCATCGCCTGACTCAGCGAACTCCCGACCACTGGCGGGTGCCCGCACGACCGGAAAGGATCCAGAATCATGATTGCCGATGTCCTCAAGGACGGCGAAGAGCGCATGAACAAGGCGCTCGAGGCGCTCAACAAGAACCTGGGCACCATCAGGACCGGCCGCGCCAACCCCGCATTGCTGGATCGCGTCACGGTCGAGTACTACGGTACGCCGACCCCGCTGAACCAGCTCTCCAACATCTCCACCCCGGAAGCCCGGCTGATCGTCATCCAGCCCTATGACCGCAACACCATCGGCCCGATCGAGAAGGCCATCCGGCAGTCCGACCTCGGCCTGAACCCGAACAACGACGGCCAGCTCATCCGCCTCGCCATCCCGCCCCTCACCGAGGAGCGCCGCAAGCAGATGGTGAAGACCGTCCACTCCACCGTCGAGGAGGGCAAGGTCGCCATCCGCAACGTCCGCCGCGACGCGCTCCAGCAGGCCCGCGACCTCCTCGCCAAGAAGGAGATCTCCGAGGACGACGAGCGCCGCGCCCTCAGCGACCTCGATGCGCTCACCAAGAAGCACGTCGAGGAGGCGGACAAGCTCGGCAAGGCCAAGGAACTCGAAGTCCTGGAAGTCTGATCATGACCGACGAGGGCCGCGCCCCTTCCCACTCGCTCACCTCTGGCCCGACCGGCGATCCCGCCCCACCCGCGGACCGCGTGCCGCAGCACGTTGCCATCATCATGGATGGCAACGGTCGCTGGGCGACGCGCCAGGGCCTCTCCCGCATCGAGGGGCACAAGCATGGCACCGAGAATATCCGGGCCATCGTCCGGGCCGCGGGTGAGCTTGGCGTCAAGTACCTCACCCTCTGGGCCTTCTCGACCGAGAACTGGCGACGCCCGAAGGAGGAGGTCGATGGCCTGTTGGCCATCCTTGCCCACGCCATCGAATCCGAGACCGAGGAACTGAACCGGCAAGGGGCGCAGCTCCGGCACATCGGCGACCTCGACGCCCTCGACGAGGATCTCCAGCGCTCCATCCAGGATGCGATCGCCCTCACCAGCGGCAATTCCGGGATCGTCCTCACCCTCGCCTTCAACTACGGTGGCCGGCACGAGCTGCTTCATGCGGTCCGCAAGGTGGTCGCCGATGGGCTGGCGCCCGACAGCATCACCGAGGAGACGTTTGCCGAACGCCTCTTCACGCGGGACATGCCGGACGTCGATCTCATCATCCGCACCTCCGGCGAGTTCAGGATGTCGAACTTCCTGCTCTGGCAGGGCGCCTTCGCCGAGTTCTTCTTCTCGCCCAAGCTCTGGCCGGACTTCGGACCGGATGACCTGCGCGAGGCGATCACCGATTACGCGCAGCGGGAGCGGCGCTTCGGCGCCGTCTCCGCCCCGGCGGTCGCGGGAACACCGACATGAAGCAACGGTCGATCTCGGCGATCGGCGTGGTGCTGGTCGGGCTGATCCCGGCGATCGTCGGCGGCCCCATCTTCGCCATCGTCTTCGGCCTCGTCTGCATCGTCGCCCTTCACGAGCTGCTGGCGATCGTCGGTATCCAGCCGCGCGACCGCATGGCCTGGATCGCCTACCTGGTCGTGGCGCTGGCCGCCGCCCTCGCGGCGTTCGGCGAAGGGCATCGCACCTTCCCCATCATCGTCGCCCTTGCCGTCTTCGGGCCGCTCGCGATCGGTGTCCTAGACGATGCCGAGGATTCGCCGGACCTGATCGGCCGCTGGGCGCGGATCAGCGCCACGACCCTCTACCTCGCCCTGCCCGCCTTCGCGGCCATATCCCTGCGCGCGACCGAGGGATTCTCGGAGCGCGCCTGGCTCGATTCGCTGAGCAAGGCGCTGAGCTTCACGAACACGCCCACCAGTAAAGGACTCGGCTGGCTGCTGCTCGCCATCCTCGTCACCTGGCTCTCGGATACCGCCGCCTACCTGGTCGGACGCAGCATCGGCAAGACGCCGCTCCTGCCACGTGTCAGCCCGAAGAAGACCGTCGAAGGCGCGATCGGCGGGATCGTCGCCGCGGGGCTGACCGGGCTGATCTGCACCCTCGCCTTTGGCCTGCACGTCCATCCCCTCACCGGCCTGCTCATCGGCGTGGTGCTGGGCGTCGTCGGCATCCTTGGCGACCTCTCCGAATCCCTGCTGAAGCGCCACGCCGGAATCAAGGACAGCGGCACGCTGATCCCCGGTCACGGCGGGTTTCTGGATCGGATCGACGCCATGATCTTCGTCATCGTCACCACATGGCTCCTGTTGCCATTCCTGCCGTAGTGGCACCGGAGAACCCCGCTGTGACTACCTCCACCAAACCCATCCGCCTCGCCCTGCTCGGTTCGACCGGCTCCATCGGCACACAGACCCTCGATGTGGTCGACCATCACCCCGGGCGCTTCGAGGTCGTCGCCCTCGCCGCCGGGACCCGCCACGAACTCCTTGCCGAGCAGGTCCGCCGCTACCGTCCCCAGGTGGTGGTCGCGACCGATGCGGCGACCATCGCCGGGCAGGCCGTCCTGCCCAGCCCCGAGGGCCTGATCGAGGCAGCGACGCATCCGGAGGTCGATATCGTGGTGGTCGCGACCTCCGGCCATGCGGCCATCCCGGCGGTGATGGCGGCGATCGTGGCCGGGAAGACAATCGCGATCGCCAACAAGGAGACGCTCGTCTGCGCGGGCGAGCTGATCATGCCGTTGGCGCGTGAGCACGGCGTCGAGATTCGCACCGTCGACAGCGAGCACAGCGCCATCTGGCAGTCGCTCGGCGCCCACGATGCGCGCGAGGCGGACCGGTTGCTCCTGACCGCCTCCGGCGGCCCGTTCCGCACTACGTCACTGGCGGACCTGGCGAACGCCACGGTCCAGCAGGCACTCGCCCACCCGAACTTCGCGATGGGGGGCAAGCTGACGATCGACAGCGCCACGATGATGAACAAGGGCCTGGAAGTCATCGAGGCGCGATGGCTCTTCGATGTTCCCTTCGAGCGGATCGAGGTGGTGATCCACCCGCAGCAGATCATCCATTCGATGGTGGAGTTCCCGGATGGCAGCGTGATCGCGCAACTCGGTACGCCGGACATGCGCCTGCCGATCCAGTACGCCCTCACTTACCCGGATCACCTCGCCTCACCGGGCACGCGCCTCGATTTCACGTCGCTGGCCGCGCTCACCTTCGAGGCGCCCAACCTGGACAAGTTTCCATCCCTGCGCATCGCCCGCGAAGCCGGAATCGCCGGAGCGACGTACCCGACCGTCCTCAGCGCCGCCGATGAAGTCGCCGTCGATGCCTTCATGCACGGCAAGCTGACCTTCCTCGGTATCCCGAGGCTCGTGGAGACGGTGCTTGCGCAGCACGATCCCCAGCCGGTGCACGACCTCCAGGCCGTGCTGGATGCAGACCGCTGGGCGCGCGAGGAAGCGGAACGCCTCCTGAGCGCCTACGCCTGAACCGCATTCCATCGCACCATCCGCCCAACCCTGCGCGCGTCGATCAGGCTCAAGCGCGTATCAGGCCCGTACGGCGCAACGCTTCCAAGCGATCGGCCTGTAGATCGACCGCCAGTGTCACCACCAGCACGCGCTCGATCCCGGCCGCAACCAATGCCTCCGCGCACGCCCCAAGGGTCGAGCCGGTCGTCCGCACATCGTCGATCAGGACATAGCGGGCATCCGGTCGCGGCGGCGTCTCCCCGATGCAGGCGAATGCATGGGCGACATTCTGCCGGCGTTCGTCGGCGCCCAGCGTCATCTGCGCGGTGGTGTGCCGCGTGCGCTGTATCATCGGAGTCACGGGAATATCCAGCGCCTCGGAAACCGACCGGGCGAGGAGTTTCGACTGGTTGTACCCCCGCTCCCGCTGCTTGCGGGGATGCAGGGGCACCGGGATCAGCCCATCGACCGGCCCCGGACCGAACGCACGCACTGCCTCCACGAGTTTCTGCCCGAGATGGTCCGCCCTGGCCCGTTCGTTCTCGTATTTCAGGCGCCTGATCGCCGTTGCCACCCATCCGGCATAGGGATAGGGGGAAATGGCCCGCTCGATTGCCGGATGGAGGTCGCCGCAGGCACACGAGCCCCCGACGCGGGGGACACCGCAACGGTTGCATCCCTGGCCGAGGATCGGTTGCACCGTTGCCCGGCACGTCTCGCAAAGCCAGCTGCCGCGCCGGTCGCAGCCGGCACATTGCTTCGGAAAGATGACATCGACCAACGATTCACCGAAGCGCCGGTAGCCCTTCATCCTCGTTTTCTCTCCCACTCCCGGAGTTGCGCATGTCCCGCTCACCCTCGGATCGCTCCCCGTCACCGCAGGATACCGCGCCCGGCCAAAGGGCGTTCGGCGAAGCCGATGTCCAGGCCCTGCTCTATGGCGTCGATCCGACGCCCGGGATCGTCGCAGCCGAGTTTCGTCCCCCCAACCGCGTCATCCTCTACCAGCGCGACCTGGACACGGGGACGACGCGGCCCATCGAACGCCAGTTCCGCCCCTGGCTGATCGCGACGGACGCGAGCCGCTGGGACGGGTTCCGGCCCGGACCGGTCGTCAGCCGCCTGGCCGGTCCCCATCCGCTGCGGATGCTGGTGGAGTTCGAGACGTGGGACCAATACCGGCGGGCGATCCAGCTCGTGCCGGAACGCTCCCAGGATGTCTACTCGACCAACGCGCCGGTCAGCCAGTTCCTGATGGCGAGTGGGCTGACCCTATTCAAGGACATGGCCTTCACCAATCTGCGGCGGATGCAACTCGACCTCGAAACCCTGAGCCTCGATCCGACTGCCGACGACGCCGAGATCATCATGATTGCCATCAAGCAGGGCGATCATGAAGAACTGCTGATGCTCGAAACGACCGAGGCAGACCTGCTCGAACGCTTCGTGGAAGTCTTCCGGCGGCTCGATCCGGATGTCATCGAGGGCCACAATCTCTTTAACTTCGACGTTCCCTACATTCTCGAACGCGCCCGCCGCAACGACGTTCCGTTGCCTCTCGGACGCGATGGCTCGTTCGTCACCACCAGCACCACGACCCAGCGCTTCCGCGTCGGGCCGACCTCGATCCCCTACTCCCTGGCGCACATTCACGGGCGGCACATCGTCGACACCTACCAGCAGATCCAGCGGTTCGATGCGGTCGGCAAACTCTCCAGCTATGGCCTCAAGAACGTGATCCGTGACCTGGGGCTGGAACGTGAGGATCGCGTGCACGTGCAGGGCGCGGCGATCGCAGACATGTGGCGGAGCGGCGAACGCGATCGCGCCAAGCTGGCCGACTACGCCCTGGACGATGTGCGCGATGTCGACGTGCTGGCCCGGATCGCCGTGCCGACCGAGTTCTACCAGTCGCAGATCCTGCCGATGACCTTCCAGCGCACCACCATCACCGGAACGGGCCGCAAGATCGACGACCTGATGGTGCGAGCGTACCTCTCCGCCGGTCACAGTCTGCCGAAGGCGCAATCGCCACGCGCCTACCCGGGAGGGTTCGTCGAACTGGTGGAAAGCGGCGTCTTCGGTCCGATCGTGAAGTGCGACGTGGAGAGCCTGTACCCGTCGATCATGCTTGCCGAGCAGATCACCAGCGCATCCGACATCCTGCGCGCCTTCCCGCTCTTGCTGCGGGACCTGACGCGCCGCCGCCTGGAGGCCAAGCAGCGCGTCCGCACGAGCACCGGCGCCGAACGCGCCCTACAGGACGGGCTGCAGGCAAGCTTCAAGGTGCTGATCAACTCGTTCTACGGCTATCTCGGCTTCGGAGGCGGCCTCTTCAACGACTTCGACGCGGCGGAGCAGGTGACACTGGAAGGCCAGCGCCTGATCCAGCGCGTCGTGGCCGAGCTCCGCGCATCGGGCGCGCTTCCGATCGAAGTGGATACGGATGGCGTCTATTTCACGCCGCCTGCTGGCATCGCCACGGAGGAGGACGAGGAACGGTTCGTCGCGGAGATCGGGGCGCGCGCGCTGCCGCCCGGCATCCGTCTCGCCCACGACGGCCGCTACGCGCGAATGCTCTCGCTCAAGATCAAGACGTACGCCCTGCTCGACTACGACGGCTCGCTGACGCTCAAGGGAAGCGCCCTCCGAAGCAGGAAGATGGAACGCATCTTCCTGCGCTTCATCGACCAGGCCGCCCGCGGCTTCCTCTCGGACGAGCGAGACCAGGTGCGCGAAGAGTACTTCCGCATCGCGGAGGCACTGCTCGCCCATGAGATCTCACCATCGGATGTCAGCCAATGGACGATGGTGAACGCCAGGACGCTGGAATCGCAGCCGAGGCTGAATGCGCTGCTGCGCGCGCACCCGGGCCGGTGGCGAGCGGGAGAACGCGTGGAAATCTACGAGCGGCAGGATGGTTCGTTCGGATTCATCGAGGACTACGCGCAGGACGAGAACACACGCACACTCCTGCGAAAGCTCCACGACACCGCGATCCGCTTTGAGGACGCCTTCGCGTCGAAGGCAGAGTTCGACGCCTTCTTTCCGCTCATCACGCCTCGAACAAGCCTGGAGGTCGCCAGAGAGGCCGAAGTTGTGGAACAACTCGGCCTGTTCGACTGAAGTCCACGCCTCAGCCGGAGTCGGATACCCGCGACCAGTTCTGGATCTCGATGATGTTTCCCTCGGGGTCCCGGGCATACACCGCAGTGAGGACACGGCCGTCGGCGTACGGCTGGCGAATGAGGTCGCCGACTTGGGAGCCACCTGCGGCAAGAAGGCGCTGAAGCACCGCATGCATGTCGTCGACTAGGAAGGCGATGTGCGCGAAGCCAGCGGCGTTGGGCATCAGGTGGTATATCGCGCCCTGGGGCTCGTAGGAGAAGATTTCCAGGGTCGGGCCAGCATCGCCATAACCAGGCAGGCAAAGATGCTCTCCAACGACGTGGACCTTTTCGATGCCGGTGAGGCGTTCCAGCCACTCGCCACGAAGATCGCGGGTCTCGCCGATGGAGATGCAGCCGAGGACATCCTGATAGAACGCCAAGAGGCGCTTCCAGTTGCGCGCAACCAGATTGGTATGGCTGTATCTCGCCGTCACGCCACCCGAGCACCGGTCGGCGTCCGGGACGCCAGTGGTTGCAACATGGCCTGAGGAGGA
>Ga0182740_1001209_pt1 | contig 18510 bp, 10 predicted proteins | sample eDN5th37CKraftBY_FD_128872 | JGI IMG/M metagenome (GOLD analysis project Ga0182740, IMG submission 128872) | Enriched backyard soil microbial communities from Emeryville, California, USA - eDNA 5th pass 37_C Kraft BY (version 2) (version 2) | ecosystem: Environmental > Terrestrial > Soil >...
AGTCATTCTTCACCAGATAGCGGTAGATCTGCTTGGCCATGGCGGTAGTCACCTCAACTGGGCCATGTTCGGTCGAGAGTATTTTGCCCGCGAAGTATTCCTCGGTCGCCTGCCGGGGACGCGACGAGAGGGTTTCCGCAATCTCCTTCTGGAGCCCGGCCACGAAGTCTTTGTAGCTCTCGCTCGCCACCACCGTCAGCACGTTGATGTCATGCACCACCGCCGGGTGGTCCATCCGGTCCCCGTGCTGATCGACGCACAGTCGCAGGCCACGCCCCACTTCCTGGCGCCGAGAGATGGTGTTGTCGCTGTGCTTCAGCATGCACATAACGAAGACGTTAGGATTGTCCCAGCCTTCGCGCAGCGCCGAGTGCGAGAAGATGAACCGGGTCGGTTCGGCGAAGGACAGCAAACGTTCCTTGTCCTTCAGGATCAGGTCGTAGGCGTCCACATCATCGGAATCAACCGAGCGTGCGCCGACCGCCGGATCCTTGAAGTGGTTCGTCTTCTTATCAATCGAGAAATAGCCGTTGTGTGTCTTGGCGGGGTCGATGCCGGCGAGGTATTTCCGATAGGCCTCGTTATCGATTGCGAGCTCCGAAAGGTACTCGGCCTTCAGCAACTCATACTCTTCCTCGAAAACCCGGGCATATTCGCCTTTCTCGTCGGCCTGGCCGTAGTCCCGGTACTTCACTACCTCGTCGATGAAGAACAGCGACAGGACCTTGATGCCTTGGGCGAACAGCTGCTTTTCTTTGTCCAGGTGCGCCTTGATTGTCTCGCGGATCTGGATGCGACGGATGTCGCGTTCGGAGACGTCACCACTGGCCTCCCCAGCTCGCAGCACGACGCCGTTGGTGAATTCGACCGTGTCGTTCACAGCATCGATCTGGCTTATGGTGTACCCGCGGTACTGGTCCAACTCGCCTGACTCGACGAACAGGTCGTCGCGGAACTCGAGCCGCCGCAGCTGGCGCTTGATCTCGCCCGACTTCAGCTTCACCTCCAGCTCTATCCGAGCCACGGGCGCCTTTTTCGAGATGTCGATCCCTTCGAGGTAGAGATAGGCGTTCGTGCCGGCCAGCCCGCGTGTCTGGATGCCTCGCACCGCAATCTTCTTCACCAGCTTCTGGTTGTAGGCATCCAAGGCGTCCAGCCGGTGAACGCGATTGTGCTGAGTGCGGTGGGTCGCCGAATAGCGCAGGATGAAAAGCGGCCTGAATTTTGGTAGCGCCTCCATCGTCGCCGCGCCTTCCATCTTCTGAGGCTCGTCCAGGATGAGGATCGGCCGGTTCGAAGCGATCACGTCGATGGGCTTGCGTGACTGGAAGTCATCCAGCTCCTCGTAAATGCGCCGGTTGTCCTTGCCGCTGGCATTGAACGCCTGGATGTTGATCACCATCACGTTGATCCCGGCGTCGGACGAAAAGCTCTCCAGCTCGTGCAGGCGCTTGGAATTGTAGATGAAGAACCGCGCCTTCTTGCCGTAGCTTTCGGTGAAGTGGTCGGCCGTGATCTGTAGCGACTTGTAGACCCCTTCGCGAATAGCGATCGAGGGCACCATGATGATGAACTTAGACCAGCCATAGCGCTTGTTCATCTCGAAGATGGTCTTGATGTAGCAATAGGTCTTGCCCGTGCCTGTCTCCATCTCAACGTCTAGGTGAACGCGCGTCGCGGCTAGCGCGTGGCGCCTGTAGGCGGCGGGAACGGGCACGCGCTCACCGCGGGCGTTGAAGGTGGTGAAATCCGTCAGCGATTGCGAGGCGGGCAGGTTCTGTCGCCGTTGGATCTTCTGGATGTTCTCCAGAATTTGCGGCTCGGTTAGGGCAAGGTCAGCATTCTTGAAGCCTTCCTCGAAGGCGCTGGTCTGTGCCTTGTGGCCGGGATCGATGCGGTAGATCAGGCCAGAGACCATGGGCTGGCCGGCGAAGCAATCGACCACGTCGTTGACGGCATTAGTCTGATAGGGCTGGACCTTGAACTTGAGCTTCATAGCGCGCTGGCTTTCTTAATTTCTTTCTTAGCTCTCTTTGAGCTTTCTTAAAATGTTCGTTGTTTGCCCCAGAGACGCCATTCTGGTTTTGATTTGGAGCCTGAGTTATGAATCCGCCCCTTGATCCTTAAGCCACTCAAAAGATTACCGATTTTTCGTTTCTTTCGGAGGGGGTCGAGAGCTTCGCTAAGCTTGTCCCAAAGAAGGTCATCGATGTCTTTCCTTGAGGCCCGATCAAACTTTCTTAGAAATTCTAGAATCATCTTCTCGTAGTGTGGGTCATCGAAAGCTCGCGTTTTGATGTACTGCGCCTTCTGCGCTGTGGCATCAGCGACTCTGGCCGATATAAAGAAATTTGGCTTTCGGCCTTCAATCAGACGCGCCCGCCTCAGGTGGCGTATCGCATCATCGGTGATAGGTAGATGCTTCTGGACGCGGTCTAATGCGAGAACGTCGGCGAGCGGAAGCCCTGTCTGTTCCATCAGCAACTGGCTATAGGCCTCGTCGACAACGCGGCCATGAATGGTCAGGCGAACCACCTCTGGTTCAGTGAGGTCATAATCTGGTAGCGGGAAGAAGCGTTCACGCTGCCGAATATAAATATCTTGAATACCGTAGCCCATGTGGTCGATCATATTTAATTCGGTCATGGCCTGGGTGAGGAAGGGATTGCGATAGCGTCGAGGCATTCTGTCACGCAGCACGTAGTCGTCGGGCGTGCCTTCGAAAAAACTACCCTCATTCTCAAAGATCAGTCGATCTGGTCGCTCCGTCACGATAATGCGCGCCATTCGGGTGTAATCCTGATGGGCGATACAGTTGTGGAGCGCCTCTAGAACGACTTTTTGATCGTACTTCGCCACCTCATGAGCCAGGAGCTCATTTTCCGGAAGAAGACGGAGCTGAATATTCCGGATACGGGTGAAGATCTGTGACGACGTCAGCAGGAAGGGAGGACCGAAATGCTGATACGCGCGTTCTTCTCCTTCCAGCTTCCAAGTGATTTCAGCCGGATGCGGACTGAGCCGCCAAGCAGACTCAGCGCTGCCGAGCAACAGAAGGGCGGCACGAGTGATCGCTCCATTCTGCGCCAGCTTGGCTCTGTTAAGAAACGTTGCGTCGCTCCAACCTGCGACCTCCGCCGCACTAAAACGGTTTGCGTGTTTGACGACAAAACGTTCCCGGGCGATTTTCATTGCCTCAGCATCAAGATCGTCAAGACTGGCGTTTTCGACTAGCTGCGCGGTCCAATCGTTAGCGAGCGTCTGTGCGCGTATCTCGTCCAGTTTGTCTTGGCCGAGTGCGACAAGGCTTTCACCAGCACGCCCATAATAGTGGCCATTCCAGCTGATCGGAATGCCACGTGGTGCCGCCGGGATTTCGAATAGGACGACCCTGCCGTCAGGGTGGTTCAGAACATGAATGTCCCGGACCGTAAAACTGCCAGTGCCGTTCAAAAGCTGCATCTTGTCAGCTTGGAGGTGAGCGTGATCCAACTTGTAGGTGGTGCCAACCACCTTGCGCGTTTTGTCCTCGACGCCAAACACCAGCCAGGCACGCTCACGGCCTCGGAGATTGGCTTCATTCGCCAAAGCTGCGAAATACTTGCCAAGATCGTTAGCCGAAAAGCCATCCTTTCCCCGCTTGAACTCAACCACCTCGTTCTCCCAACAGGAGATGAGCTCGGTCAACAGGTCAGAAAGTGCGGCTTGATCCATGGCAACCTCAGATAGCCTTGACTTCGGTGGTGGGGGAAAGCTGGCGGAAGATCTGTTCGACGTTGATCTTCACGGCATCCGTGACGAAGCCGTTGTCGCGGAAGACAACGCGCAGGGGCTCGTGCCCCGCCAGCTCTTTCACCAGATCCTCGGTGATGCCGCTCTCGAAGCAGGCGACAAGGGCATTGTCGTCGACGAAAAACACGGTCTTGCCCTGCACCGTCTCGCGGCGGATGGGGAGCGTCAGGTCCACGCCCCAATCGACCAGCACCTGGAACAGCAGGTCCTCGGCCGTGCGGCCCTCCTTCACGTTGTCCACCATGTCGAGCAGGTCGGACTGTTTCAGCTCGTCCGGCCGGTAGTACACGTCCTTCATGTTCGAGGTGTCGACCTTAAGCACTCGGAAGCCGACATCGCGGTGCCAACCCGGATCGCAAGCCTCCGACAACACCGCTGCTCCGGCCTGTCTCACACGTTCTTTCGACACTTCAGACAAGACCAGCGGTCGCCCATTCTTCTTCATGAGCTTGATTGCGGCCTGCACCGTCTTCTTCGCAGTTCCCGTAGTCGAGGCTTCTGCCTGCTGCAAATCCTCGGGGAGCTGCACCATGATGAAACGGTGGTTGGTCCCATAGGTGGCATTGGCCCGCAAGACAGCTTCGGCGGTACTGGCCGATCCGGCAAAGAAGTCCATCACGAGGGCGGCACGGTCATTCGGCGTCACATACTCGATCAGCTTCGCCAACTCATCGTGGTCCTTCGGGTTCGTGAAGACCTTCGCTCCCATGAGCTTGCGCAGATATTTTACCGAGACCTGAGATTGCTTGTAGAAATAGGACCCGCGAACCTGGGTGGCGAAATCCGTTTCCTCGTCGCTGTCGTCATCGATATCGTTCGAGTCAACTTGGTTTCCATCCGCCTCCTCAGGGATCGGTCTAATATGCGCCTTCCTGAACGGCGGCTGCGTATGATCTTCACGAAACTCGACGAGCCCAAGCTTAATCTGTCTCTGCATTTCGTCCGGGCTTGCGTAGATCCAGCCGCGCTCAGGCACTTCACAGGGTTGCCCAGTCTTGGGGTGGATCACATCATACCGCGGCCCATCACCACCGGGCCACGAGATATCGCGGTCTCGCCACGGACCGTTTTCGTCAACGCGCTTGTACCGCGCCCATTTTTTTGCGGGGTGACCCTTGGGCAGGTCGGAATACCATTGAGAAAGATCAGCCTCGATGGCCTTGAAGTCATTACCATGAATTCCGCGCAATCTGACGAATTCAGCCCAGATATCACGCGCACCGGGCTTCTCTTCCCGCCAAACCTCTTGCTTCTCGCGTAGCCGCGTCACGTTCTTCGCGAAAACCAGCATGTATTCGTGGCCAACGGAAAAGAACTTTGCATCGTTCTTTCGGCCTTTTTCCCAGACCAGTTGAGCCACGAAATTGGTCTCGCCAAAGACCTGATCCATCACCTTTCGGAGCGCGGCCTGTTCGTAGTCGTCGATGCTGACGAGGATGATCCCATCATCCTTCAAAAGCCTCTTCGCGACCGTCAGACGCGCATAGATCATCGACATCCAGTCAGAATGATATCGACCGCGCGTATCCGGGTTCGCCACCAGACGCCCGCCTTCGGCAGTTTTCTCCCCAGCGTCGATTTCGAACTGCTCTTTGTCTGCGGTGAAGTTGTCCCGGTAGATGAAGTCCTTCCCGGTGTTATAGGGAGGGTCGATGTAGATAAGCTTCACCTGACCGAGATAGGTTTCCTGCAACAGTTTCAGGGTCTCAAGGTTGTCGCCTTCGATGAAGAGGTTCTTCGTCGTGTCGAAGTCGACGCTTTCGTCCAGTGCAGGTCGCAAGGTTTTTGACACGGGGGAGTTCGCCGTGATCAATGCCTCGCGTTTTCCCGGCCAATCCAGCCGGTACCGCTCCTGTGGGCCCTCCACGATGTGATCGCTCAGTTCCTGACGCAGCTGATCGAAGTCCACCGCCAGACGCACCGCCCCCGTCGCCTCGTCCCGCGCCTCGGTCACGCAGCCGGGGAACAGCACGCGGATCTTCGCGATGTTGTCCTGGCTCAGGTCGGGGCTGTGCATCTTCAGCTTGTCCATGCTCGTCCTCTCAATCGTTCGTCACGGCGGCGCCGCAGTTTCCCGCCGTTAGCCGCTCCAATTCCTGCTTGGCCGCGCGCAGCTCGGCATTGATCGCCACACGCTTGTTGAATTGCTTCTCGCGCGCCAGCCGCGCCTTGATCCGCTCTACCTCACGCACTTGGTGCTGAATCGCCTCGGCCTGCGCGATGCGCTCTTCCAGCGAGACGGGGCGCTCCGCGTCTGCAGGCGTGAAGGGCGTCTGCGATGCCTCGCCCATGCCGGGGACCAACCGGGCCGTCTGACTCACTACCAGTGGTTCGAGCAGCCGTTCGTACAACGCGCCCATGTTGAGCGCCACAGGAAGTGGCACGCGTGGCGCGTCCTCGGGCAGCCAATCGCTCTCGAAATAGTCGCTCACCACCCAGCGGGTGCTGTCGGCCTCACTCGGCCGCTTGTAGGCCGCGGCCAGCCTGACGCGGCCGGCATGGGCGACCTCGAAGATCAGCGGAAAGGGGATGGCCTTGTCGATGGCGCGCAGCACGTCGCGGTCGAGCGACGCGGTGCGCGCGGTGATGCGGAAGACCTGAATCTCGGCCACCTGCTTCGTCGCCGCCAGATTGACCGTCTCGGGCGCCAGCTTGTGCGACCAGACGATCTGGTCCACCTCGCGCACGAAGAGCTCCTTGAGGCCCGTGTTCGCCCCGGCGTGCTCGTAGATCTTGGTCTTGGGGATCACGCGCCCGAAGGCGCTCGCGCGGGGCCAGTCGTAGAGGATCATGAGCCGCCCCCTTCGATGACCAGGAAGGCGATCAGCTCGAAGTCGTCCAGCCCCTTGATGGTGTGGGTCAGCGCCGTGGTTCGCCCGCCGCTGAACAGGCTATCGATGTCCTTCTCTTCCTTCACCTCGATCATCGATCGGATCGCGCTGGACAGCAGGTCGGAATAGCGGCCCATGTTGCGCCCGTCATCCGTGCGTTCGTTAAAGATACGGCAGACGTCGTGGACTGGCTCGTTCCGCCCCTTGCAATTGGACCGGATCAGGTCGAGCAGGCGCTTTACCTCGGTGTGGTCGGCAACGATTTGGCCGTCGTCGCCGATGTAGACCAGGTAGTAAGGGTGTAGCCGGTTCTGCTGGTTGACGTTCACGCTCTCGTGGATGTTTTTCAGGGCGAAGATGACGCCTGGCAGCAGGCCCAGCTCGGGCTGAGCGGGAACAACGGCGTGCATGCCGAAAGGCACGTTGTCGAGCTCGCCATGCTCCTTGACGTAGTTGAGCAAGTCCATCCGGAAATCATTAAGCCCGAGATCCGTGATCGAGATGCCGGCTTTCACATCCTCGAGCTCGATGACCTCCTCCTGGAGCCGCTTGAGCTGCTCCTTGCGATAAGCGATGTCACTCGACTTGGCAGTAAGCACGTTGTCATCACCAGTGGCCGTGATGTCTGTGATCACCATCCGGTTCTCGACGCGTTCCTTGAGGTTGATGTATTCGTCGAGCGTGATGTCGGGCCAGTAGTTGACAAGCTGGATCTGGCTGTTCGGGGAGCCGATACGGTCAATCCGCCCGAACCTCTGGATGATGCGCACCGGGTTCCAGTGGATGTCGTAGTTGACCAGGAAATCGCAGTCCTGAAGGTTCTGGCCTTCCGAGATGCAGTCGGTGCCGATAAGGATGTCCAGCTCTCCTGGCTCACCCGGAAGAACGACGGCCTTTTCCTTCGATCGCGGCGAGAATAGCGTCAGGACGCTCTGGAAGTCGTAGGGCTTCTTGAGCGTCGTCTTGGGCGCGTCCGACCCGGTGACCTTGCCGACATGCAGCCCGAGCTGTGCGGCGAAGGGCGCCAGGTTTTCGAAAAGGTAGTTGGCGGTATCGGCAAAGGCCGTGAAGACCAGAACCTTCCTATTTCCGGGGTTCAGCGGCTCTTCGACCTTCTGCCTGATGAGGGCGAGCAGGTGCTGGAGCTTGGCGTCGTCCGCCGGTTTGACCTTTTCCATTGAGGCGATCAGATCTTCGATCAGGAGGAGGTCCGCAGCCAGGTCGTGCTTCCATGATGGCAGATCCATGTCGGCGAGGCTGATCTGGACCTTCTTTCCGACCGTGAATTCGTCGAGGCCGGAGAGGTCATCGTCCTCCGGGTCGAAATCGCTCATTTCGGCAAGGTAGTCGCTGACGCTCTCGCTTCGTCCGGTTTTCTCGAACTGGTCTATCGCGTCGAGCGTGCGCGAGATGTTGGCGCCGAGAGACCGCAGGGTGAGCCGGAACGCGGCGACCGAGCTCTCCAGGCGTTTCAGCAGGTTGGTCGTCATCAGCGCCTGAAGGCTGCGCTCTCGATCGGCCTGTCTGAGCTTGCCGCGTCCGCCCTCGACCTGCGTGTCGTAGATCTCCTCGTACTTCCGCAGACGGCTGGGCAGGATGTAGCTGATCGGGGCGTAGACCGCGAGCTTCAGTACCGAAAGCTGCGTGAAGATGTCGTTGAACCCCATCACGTCCGACCGCTCGGTGATTGGGCGATGATAAGAGAGCGGCTTGCGCCTTTGGGGAAACTTCCCGATGTCCTTCGTATCGTAGAAGGTCTCGATGTGCTTTCGTGACCGGGCGATGGTGACGGCGTCCAGAAGCTCGAAAAAATCGAAGTCGAGCGCCTTCAGGATCGACGCAGCGGTCCTCTCTTCTGGCGGCAGGGAAGACCATTCATTGAAGGCCTTCTGTGCCCGGCGGAAAATCTCTTCTACGCTGGCCCGTGTCTTCAGATTCTTGCTGAGCGCCTCAGACTGCCCCTCGTACGCGAGCGCAAGCTGATTACGAAGGTCAGTGAACCTGTTATTGACCGGCGTCGCCGAGAGCATCAGAACCTTGGTCTTCACGCCGGCGCGGATGACCTTGTTCATCAGCTTTTGGTAGCGCGTCTCGCGGTCCTTGTAGACATCGTTGTTGCGGAAATTGTGGGATTCGTCGATGACCACCAGGTCGTAATTACCCCAGTTTACGCGGTTAAGTGGGATGCCAAACGACTCGCCGGTCGTGCGCGACAGGTCAGTGTGGCACAGGACATCGTAGTTGAACCGGTCCTTTGCGAAGATGTTGGTGGTCAGGTTCGTATTATAGTTCCGCCAGTTGTCGGCAAGTTTCTTCGGGCAGAGCACGAGGACGGAGCGGTTACGCAATTCGTAGTATTTGATGACGGCAAGGGCGGTGAAGGTCTTACCCAGTCCTACGCTGTCCGCAAGGATGCACCCGTTGTAAGTTTCGAGCTTGTTGATGATGCCTGTGGCCGCGTCCTTCTGGTAATTGAAGAGCTTGTTCCAGACCACGCTGTCGCGGTATCCGGTGAGGTCGTTCGGCAAAACGTCCTCATCAACGTCCTCCAGGAAGTCCTGAAAGATGTTGTATAGCATCATGAAATAGATGCGCTCGGGTGAATTTTCCTGATAGACGGACTCGATGTGCTCACAAACCGCGGCCGTTACATCCTTCACCCTTTCCGGATCAGACCAGATCTGATCAAAAAGCTGAAGGTACAACTTAGCGTGCTCTGGCTCATCAAAACGGGTCACAAAGTTCGAGACTGCGTCGCCCTTTTGATAACCTAGATCGACCGCCGTAAAGCCGCTGATTGGCATGTAGGCCACGTCGCCTTCGGGCCCGGCAACATGCATAAACTGCTGCATCGGAGCTTTGGACGTGTTGGACCGGAATTTGGCCTTCTTGCGGATCCAGTCGGCGCACTCACGGGCGACGGCGCGTTGAGTGAGCTTGTTGCGGAGCTGGATTTCGAATTCCGTGCCTAAAAGGTCGCTTTCTCGCCGCACCTTGGGGATGAAAAACTCCCTACGCTCCTTCCGCAGGTGATCGGTCACTTCGGTTGGCACGAATGTCGGAGCCGTGAAAACAAACTGCAGACTGTCGATCTTGGAGAGCTCCGACTTGAGAGCTTCGAATGCGTAAATTGAGAAACAGGATGCAGCGACTCGCAGACGTGCGCCGCCCCCGATAGCGCCCTTCAGATCATCCCCAAGAAGATGGGAGGTGTTATCGATTATCTTCACGGATGTGCTCTCGACCGAAAGGACAACTTGCTGTTTGGTATGTGGAAACACCCGGCCGCGCAGGCGCGGGGTTAGGCAACTAGTGACGCAGCTTTATCTTTGCTCCTCCGTACTGGTGCCGCCAACAAGTGAAGCAAATTGGGCTGTTTCCGGCGGCTCAGGATAAGGACTAGGTTGAACTGCCGATTGCCCCGGATGGCTTTAGCCCACGCAATTGACTCGCGCGCTGTTCGCAACTGCCAGTCTCGCAAGAACCAAACAACCTTAAGACACCATGCCTTCATGCAGAATGTGCCCACCACCTGAACCATTCGGAGCGATAGCATAGTGCGCAATAGGTTGTCAGCTTGCTTCCCAAACAAAGATCTGCACTTTGCCGCGATTAAGCGGGACGCTTCTGGTTCAGGTCAGACGCAGCCAAGAGCAGGCAAATCGATGATCAGCAATCATCGCAGTCCAGGATTAAACCTTGCAACGTAGCAGAGCTCGGTAACTGGCGTTTTGACCGCTGAGGTATAGCATTGCTTTGCTAAGGTGAAACCCATTGGATGCGGAGCGTCCTTAGGGCCTTGGGATACGGTTCCAAATGTCCCTGCAAGATCTGTTGTGGAGAATGTATAGTCCGCCCCGCACGTGCAAGGGCTAGCAACACCGTCGACGGCGATTCCGGTTGCACAGATGTACCTGACTTCTCGCGACTGGCTGCTGTTGCAACCAGGCCAATAGTGGCGCTTGAACTTGCCAGCTCCTTGCCTTAGCGGCAATGCCGTACTCTAGGCACAATACCTCGTATGGTTGATCAACGTGGTCCTGTACCGATTATCTGAACCGCGTCCAGTACCGGTCGGCCCGCAATTGCCCGCTAGATCGCACAACGCGGCAACTAGAATAAGATGCAGCGAAAACGGTTCACCAGCAATGCCATCCAGGACTAGGTCGATTAGGCGCATGTTCACGGCGCAACATCGCCCTGGGCAAGCTGCTCTGCAGCGGTTCATCGATAGCTTGCAGCGGCAGACTGCATGTCTACGAAAGGCCGGTCCTCTCTGGCCCAGGACCCAAATGGGGCCGAACATGGGAGACGGACTATAGTCGCGCGCTCCCGCACTCGACAGGCGCTGGCTCTCATTGAGTCAGTGTAAGAGCCAACGCTGAAAGAACTCAACAGTGAAGCGTGTCTCTCTCTACGGTCCTTGCGCGCGCAACTATTAAGTTCTATTTTTATCCCATGTCGGATTGTTCATTCGTCCACCAAAATATGTTCGCTTCGCGCTGGGGCGCTCGTCTTGTCAGGATACCATAAAGGTCACGTTGAGCGGCTCTTTCGAGATAGAAACGTCCTATTCCGTCGTGGTGGCTCGCGCGAACAGGTATGCGGCGCTCGAAGCCGAACTGGCAGCGCCTGTGGTGACAAACCGATTTCCGGATCTTCGCGTTGCATCAAACACTGTGGCCCACACGCTGCTCGCGCATATCGCGAAAGGCAACGGCAAGCCTACCTTTCCGGCAGACTTTCGCATAAGGAGTGGATGCGGTCCGAGGGCAAACGCGCGGCCAACCGTCTACGAGAGCAATGGAAGAAAAACCCCTGGGTCCCGGGTGCAACTATCGACCTTTCCGAGCATGAGGGCGAGTTTCAGCAGCAAGTCGGGATGAAAGTGCGCAGTCCGGTTCCGCCAGGCGTGTTAGACTGGCTGCGGTGGAAGTATCGGCGCTTGCAGATCGACCAGAAGCGAGACAGGGAGTGGTTGCAGGTTTTGCACCACGACCTGCCCGTTCGGGTGTCCGCTGCAGGACCTGCCCCTGAGGCAATGGCGGCAGAAGAAGAGAACTTCGCGGCTGTGCCCACGGTGTGGCGGGTGTCCGACGCAGAGCAATTTTCTAAACGCGAGCGGGCTGACCAACCTAAAGCCCCGGCAAGGATCAAGATGCGGTCTTTGCGCGGTCCTGGCCGGCCCCGGAAAAAATCGAAGGAAGGCCCGGACTTGGACACGCAAGAGCGAAACGATTTTGCCATGTTTGTGCATCAATACCGCGAGATATTGATACCGTTGTTTGCGCAGACCCGCGACACCGAACACATGAATATTGTTTATGCACTACGGGCCTTTGTTGCGGACCCTAATGACCGGGGCACACGAGAACAATGGTTCCGGATTGCGTCGTTGCTCACCGCGCGCTAGAGCTAACTCACTACATAGAGACTGCGCCTCAGTGGAACGTCTAAGATGCGTTGCGCAAGCGGGGAGCGGTGAATGGATATGTTGCCACAAAACGGTCCGAACAGCGACTAATCGGTTCGGTACTACGTGCGGCGGAAAGCACCTGTCGGACGCGGAGCGCCGCGCTTTGCCCGGTGCCGGTAGATTGCTCCCATAACTCCCAACAGAACCTTGCCATCGTCTCTCTTTGGTCAGGGTGTAACTGCTGCACTTCATCACCCATGTTCGGCAAGATCAGCGTCCCGGCAGGGATGAAGCGGAATTGGCGCGGCCCCCGGATAGGTGCCGCCTCGTGCCAGTCCCGATAGAGTAGAAGCCCGTGCGGTCCGGGGCCGTCGACATGCGTGTAGGAGTGAGAATTGTAAGCGTGGCTGCGGGGATGTTCAACCGACCCGGTGAACGCGCATTTTATGTTCATCCGGGAAAGCTGATCATGCGATGCGGTATCCCAATAATACTTCCGCTCGGGTATGGCGTCGTAGAAGCGTTGGGCTCGTATCTGCAAGTGGGTTTCGCACCGGTCAAGATCAATACTTTGGGGGTTGCCCCACAGGCTGATTTCTACGGGACGCATGGCTTTGTTTCGGGCGGTGAACATCAAGCTTATCCTTTCATTGCTGGTTCGGTCTGCCAAGTTCGCTGCGGTCCGAGGTGTCAGGTTGAATTCTGTGGGTTATGCCAACCGTAAGTGCGCACCTGCTCAGCCGTCGCTCGGAATATCTTCATTTTTTCAAAAACTTATGCTTTGTGAGTTGGGTGAGCGGGGTAAGCACGCACTATTGAGTTCGGTAGGGTTAGACGCCGCCGCGCTCCATACGTGCCGGTGCACCACCGCATATCACCCCGAAATTCCATATAACTAATATCGCTCTGCTCACCCTTCTCACTCTACTCTCGAAAATTAACATACTGAAATTATTGTCTTTTTTTGAGCGGCGTATGGCAATTTTTGAGATGTTTGAGCAGCGGGACTAGATTTCAGTTTGCTGTTGGCAGAAAGGGTGCGATTCCCGGTGAGGAAAGGCCGGAATAGAATCCCTGCCTTTCTGAGCGCGACTACGCCTCGTTGCCGTCTGCATCTAGAACAGTTCCACCCAAGGCGGTATTGGCTTCTTTGGTAGCGGTCCGTAGGTCCGGTAGCACATAGGCCTGGAACTGTTTCCCGTTTGGGCCGCGCGGACGGCGAGGGCTTGCGCTGGGGCAAAGCTCCCGGACCCGCCGAAATACTTCGACGGCAGAAATCGGGTGTTGGACGCGCTGCCGCTGACGCCATGCCTGAAAGTCATCGAAAAGCGAGTTATTCCGAACGACCACCGTACCGCCGGACCAATCGGGCATATTGTTGTTGGCATCTGGCAGCGCTCCAGGGGCATGTCCGTTGCTCAGGACTTCGAGCCACCATGTTGTGATCGGGTCCGCTGTTGCCCCGGCCATCGCAGCCTTTGCGGCTGTGGCGATTGGCTTCTTCGGATCGAAACCGGAAAGATCGCGTGCCTGCAAGAACTCAATGAACGCATTGCGTCCGTCGAGCGTGTCCCACTCACACCACAGCGCCGCGAAATAGGCGTTGTCTTGCCGATGCGCGTCCGATACGTCTATCACAGTTGCCCGGCGGTCGTTAGGTTCGACCGGGGCGGCTGCAAGCGAGTTGGATAAGATCATAACCGCCATATGGTTAGGAACTGTCCGAGGCGTTTGGCCCTTGTGCTCGATTAGCAGCGTCGGCTCCGTAGTACGAGCCTTGTAAGCGCCTACGTCTTTGGGGTTTTTCCCAAACATTGCTTCATCAATGAGGACAAGTAGCTTCCCCTCAAGATGCCCAGAAAAGCGGCCTAGTAAATGATCGGATTGCGTCACGTGCAGTGAATACTTCGGGCCAAATATGTCCAGCATCATGCGGCCCAAAGTGCCTTTTCCTGTGCCCTGCGCTCCGATAAGCACAAGGTTAACCCCCGGCTTCTCAAGTGGGTGCTGCACAACCCATGCCAGCCAGTTCAGCACATACTCATAGAGTGCGCTGTCGCCCGAGCAAATTACGTCTCGGATAAACGCAAGGATGAGTTTGCACGAACGCTTTTGACCGTTTGGTAGAGCCCGACGTTCTGCCCTGCTTGATGTGTCAGGCAGTCCGTGGAACAAGTTCAGCGCGCCTTTTGGCTCTCGCCCGGGGTACCACAAGCCCATTTGCTCGTAACGCGGGGTTTCTACTCGGTCTAGCCATGCAGAGCCTAAACCTCTGGCGGGGCCGGTAGGGCGGGGTATCCTTCCCATACCGTTGTAGTAGGTGGTGAATTGCTGGATACCGAGCACATTGTAGTTGGTAGTATCCGCTGACAGGTCCACTACACCGTTGATTGTCATGACTAAGGCGAAGCGCGCGTCTAAGTCCGCGAGTCTTTGGCTATGTTCTTTCTGTCGTTTCTCTGCTGTTAGTTTGGCGCGGGCTTCGATCCGCGAGGCTTCGTCAAGCAGGCTCTCCGGGGTCCGCCCACCTTCTGCCGCGTCGTGGTACTCGAACGCCTTCGACGCTAAGAAGTCTTTAGCCGTGGCCGGAAGTCCACCGAAGTCCATGCCCAACGCGGTCCGCGTCGCCATCTGCTCGTCGTACTGCTCCATTATCAGCCGCGTGAAGTCCGGCGTCCGCAGGTGCTGGCAGTGCCCGTGGTTGCACTCCATCAGGCCGTTGCCGAGGAACGCGAAACCCGTGTCCGCCCGGGACGTGTGCTGCGCAGCGTTCGGACAGATGGCTTCGACCACACCGGCGCGAACCTGTGTCGGGTTCAAGCCAATCTCTTGGGCGAGCTGAATGATGGGCTCGGGCCGGTTCATGTCGGCCGACCTATGCAGCGTCCCGGCGAGGCTCGACCCGCCTTGCCCCACGATCTCGTCAGCCTTGCCGTACCAGTCTGGCCCGGCCAAGATCGTGGCGGCCTGCTCGATGTCCAACCCGGCTTCGAGGTCCACCCCGACGAGCCGAACCGGGACGGGCCCGCCGTGCTGCTCGATGTAGGCAGGCTTGGAGTTGTGGCCGAAGGGCATGCGGATATAGCGGGCGTCGTCAATCAGAGGATCGGACAGCCCGAGGCGGCCCAACTGCTCCCGGACGACGCGCAGCGCCTTGACGCGCTTCTCGTCGTCACACTCAATCGGGGTGTCGATCCGCCAGACCCACGTTTGGTTACCCGGCGAAGTCTCGATCTGGTAGCTCGGGGGCGGGAAGCCCATCGCAATCAGGGCTTCCCACCTGTCGGGATCGACCTTCGTTCCAATGTCGTCAGCGAACACAAGATAGTGGCGTATCACGGCCGCGGTCGCGCGGCGATCCGCCCTTTCGTCCATGAGGCCGATGGCAAAGTAGATGTCGTTTTCAGGAGGAATCGCGACGGTATCATTCAAGCGCTGCCCCTTCCATCGAGCATTCTCGATCCGGGGGAAGTTGCAAACCCAAACGTACTCAGTGTTTGGCCCGTAGATGCTTCTAAGAAAATCGGTTATGTCCGGCAGAATGGAATCGCTGTGGCCTGCGGGACTATTGTTGGGTATGGGCTGAAGTTCTGCGGATTCTGTGCGAACGTGCGTCTGGCTTTTGTCGGCCATCGTGTTTATAGTCTCTATTGTTTCAAGGGGTTGACGGTCGCGCCCGCTCTCCGGGACGGGCACCACGTTGGGCAAAACGTGGAGTGCGTTTATCAGAGACCATTTCAGCGGCCCGCCTCACAGGCGGGCTGTTTTTAGGCGATATTATTCAGAGTTCCGTTCAGCTGCGCGGGCAATGATCCAACCGTCGATTTCATTTTCTAACCAGGCAGACGCTCTCGCACCCAGCTTAATCGGCTTGGGGAAGAGGCCTTTGGCAACAAGGCGGTATATGAAGGTGCGACCCAATCCTGTGCGTGCCATGACTTCAGGAAGACGGATAAGGCGTTCGGGTGTTTGTGCGGCGTATAACATTATGCCCTCGTGCGTTTGTGAATGCATGAGGGCACAATGGGATTTCGGGATCGGTCTAGTCCAGGGTGTCTTTTTTGAGTTTTACCCACCCCTGGCTAAGTTCCAAAGCTCATCAACTTTGTTAGGTTGTAAATCAAAAGGTCCCCACCAGATTTCTCCCCTGGCGGCTCGTTCAGCTTCCTCTTGCAATTGCTCAAAGGATGTACCCATAAAGGCGGCAGTGTCTGCCTTCCAGTCCCTCCAAGTACGGTCAAAACCCGAGCCGTCGATATTGTCTTTTCGAGGGTGCCCAGGTGTCGGTAGAACGCGCTCGCGAGCCTCATTCTCCCTGATGCCTTCCCTGGCCTTCCGGTAGAGAACCGCCAATACAAGCATTGCTCTCGCGGTCCGTCTAAGCGCTCGTTCGTCGCCCCCAGCTGTATTCAGGCGCATTAGATCCATGCGTCCCGCTTTCTCGCCCATCAGATTCCAAGCAATGTTCTCCCAAACAAACGACCGAAAGCTCTCCGGCAAAATGTGCTTTTGATCACCAGCTATACGGCGCAGTAAGTGAAAGAGGGTGGCCGCTTGACAACGTCGCCAGAACTCGGAGGGATCGTCCGGCTTAAATTGCCCTGGTGGTTCATCGGAGGGCGGTTCGTTCTTGATAACCGCAGCAAAGGCCGCAGTCTCCAACTCTTTGGCGATCCCGCGCCCCCTCGCGAGGTCGGCTACGAACTTCCAGTATCCTTCCGGGTCTAGCTGTCCACCATTGGCTGCGGCATCATCTAACAAGCGCCTGAGCCCGTCTTCGAGGTCGGTGCGCTCCCTCGGTTGGAATTCACCCGACAAGATTTCACCAAGCGTGCCCCTCACACCCGCCCCTTTGTTTTGGCTTGTATCGGAATGACGTTCTCTTCCAGTGTGAGACTTCTGCCAGAACAGTAGGCTCCCCACGCATCCAGCAGGACACGCCGCCGCTTAACCGCTTGCCCGCGTCGGTAGGACCCTTCGACCTCGCTCAGCTGGTGGGCCAAAGTTTCTTCGGCCAGCCGAGGATCAAACTCAGTTTCGTCGCTCACCCAATCCCGAAAAGCGCTGCGGAAGCCATGCGGGACATACTGGTCTATTCCCATACGACGCATGACAACTCGGAGGGTCATATCACTAATCGGAGCACCGCACTTTGCGCTGGGAAACACATAGTCGCCCTTGCATGGTGACTTAATGTGCAATGCGCGCGCAATTTCCAAGATGGCAAGCATCCGGTCGGTTAAAGGAACGATATGGTCTTTGCGTTTTGTATCCCGCCGCGTTTTCATCCGCCGGGCCGGGATTACCCATATTCTTTCTTCAAAACTGAATTCGCTCCACTGGGCGAGCCGGACCTCACCGGACCGGGTGGCGGTCAGAATCGCGAACTCTAAGGCAAGCGCACCGCTGCCCGACCTTTGGCGCAGCGCGGCAATAAAGTCCGGGACATCTTTGTAGGGCATTGCGGGCAGATGGCCCTCTGTCAGCTTTCGCGGCGCTGTAAGCGTAGCGTTGAACAACTCCCACCGAGCTGGATTGTCGTGATGGTAAGCGTTGTTTTGCTTTGCGTGGTCAAAGAGTGCTTCGAGGCGTCCACGTATGCGGCTGGCTGTGACGTGTTTTTCGTCCCAAATAGGGGCCAACACGGCAAGAATATCTTCCCGTTTTATATCCGCTAGCTGCAGGTCACGTAGTGCTGCAGTGTGATGTGTGAATGTGCGCTGCCATTGATAGATATGCTTAGCGTTGTGAAATCCCTTTGTTTTCCACGGCAGGAATATCTCGTCGGCGTAGCTCCCGAAAGTCGCGGCCCGTGCTTTAGCTAACGCTGCGGCCCGGTTAACTTCTGCCTCACGCTCACTTTCCACTATGGGATCTAGCCCGCGGGCAACCAAGCTCTGCGCATGTTGAGCCTTTTCGCGGGCTAAGGACAGACTCACGGCGGGATAGCTACCCAAGCCCATTTCTCTCTGTCGGGTCTTGGACCCCCGTGATTCTTGCCGCACGATATAGTCAGGGTCCGAGGACGTGAACCGGAAGCCCCAACGACCACTTTCCTTTGTGGTAGCTCGGTAATAGAGGCCGTCGCCTACGTTGATGGTCTTCCCGGGGGGAGTGTTCTTGATTTCTAAGGCTGTTACGCGCTTTGCCATAGCCGGACCTCCTGTTTGAGGCCAGGCAGCCCGGACCCCGCTTTACCCCGAACTTAAGCCCGCGGCGCGCCACTAATATGCCCCTAAAAATTAGTGGCTGTCAACGCATTGTCTGGGATGTCTTGGGACAAATCGGAAGGATGCATTTAGTTAAGTCATTGAAAATTAATACTATGTGGAACGACCTGGAAGCTTGGTGAACAAAAGTTTGGTGGTCCTCAGCTCCACCATTTTTCTTTGAAGCGCCGGCCCCGAGTCCGTCTATTCCCGTCCCCGCAAGTTCTTCACTTTCCTTAGTTCCGGGAACAGCCACGCCCAG
>Ga0182740_1001213_pt1 | contig 18454 bp, 16 predicted proteins | sample eDN5th37CKraftBY_FD_128872 | JGI IMG/M metagenome (GOLD analysis project Ga0182740, IMG submission 128872) | Enriched backyard soil microbial communities from Emeryville, California, USA - eDNA 5th pass 37_C Kraft BY (version 2) (version 2) | ecosystem: Environmental > Terrestrial > Soil >...
AGTGCGCGGACACGGCGGGGCGCGCGCGGGCAAGCACGTGCGGCCCGATCCGTAGGACCCGGGGGCTGCCGCCGACGGCGGACGCACGCGGGCCCGGGGACCGGGCTGGGGTGATGGGACCAGCCTACGCGGCCGTACCGACACGATGCCGAGATCCCGGCTCAGCTCCTCACGAGCAGCAACCAGTCCTGGTCGCCACCGGCGTTGCTTCCCGGCGTCCGCATCCGAGCCGTGAGGGAGGCGTCCTTGCACCGGCCCGAGACGGGGTCGCACCACTGCGCCCGCGCGCCCGCGGCCAGCCGGCCCAGGTCGAGGCCGATCGTCCGCGAGGTCGGGACGTACACGGCCGCAAGGCTGCCGTCCCCGGTGATCGCGGCAGTTGCGCGGTTCGACTCGAGCACGTCGGCGAAGCCGCCCTCGAGCGTGCCGGTGGTCGTGTCGTCGCCGCGCCCCGAGACGAGGAACGTCCCGTCGACGTCCGGGACGAGCCGCCACCAGTCGACCGAGCGGAAGAGCGAGACGGCCTGCGCCGTCTGGAGCGCCCCCGGTGTGCGCCGTCGGTCCTGCCAGCCAGGCGCCATCTGCCAGACGGGCCCCGAGCCGTAGGCGACCCCGGTGCCTCCGGACGTCAGCGTCCAGTACGCCTGGCGGCGCAGCGTCTCGTCCGTCGTCGGGGGGCCGCCCTCGTTGTTCTCGCCCTCGAAGTTCGACTCGATCAGCATGACCGGCGCGACGTCCTGCTCATACCCCCGGAGGACCATGCGATAGGTCGGCCGGTACGTGTAGGCCGCCTCGATGCCGAGCACGGGACGCCAGGTCGCGTCGTCCGACGACACCGAGTGGTTGTCGAGCTGCACGGTGACGAGATGCCGGTCGCCGCCCGCCCGCAGGCCCTCGACGAAGGCCATCATCTGCGGGTCGTACCGCGCCCAGTCCTGGGGAAGGTAGTCGACGCCGAACAGCCAGACGATGCCCGGGGTCGAGGCGTAGCGCCGGCCCAGTGCCTCGCCCAGTCCGCGCGCGGCGGCGTCGTCGTAGGAGTACCCGGCCGCCTCGAACCCCGGCGCGGCCCCACCCGGGGCCACGAACACCGTGATGCCGTCCCGACGGGCGGTCGCGAGCACTCGGTCGAAGGCTGACCAGTACGCCTCGTCGAGGTGGGTGACGTCGCCGTCGAACGGGTGGTTCCCCGCGAGGTCGGTCGTCCGGTCGTCGGGCGCGCCGGTCCACGGGAAAGGGGTCAGCAGCACCGCGTTGAAGCCCTGGCGCGAGCGCAACGCGAAATGCTCCCGCGTCTGCGGGAGCGTCAGCTTCTTCCGCGCGTCCCAGAGCGTCTCGGCAAGGAGGAGCAGGGGCTCGCCACGCTGGTCCACGAGGTACCGGCGATCGGTGCTCGTGCCTTCGACGACCGAAGGGCCCGCGGCTTCGTCGCCCTCCGTCGCGGCTGTCGACGCCGTTCGCGACGGCCCGTCCACGGGAGCGCTGGAGCGAGAGGGGCCCGGGGGCTCCGAGTCGCTGCTGCACGCGTCGAGGAGCAGGAGCGCCGCCAGGAGCCCGAGCGCGACGGCGGCTACCCACCGGCGCCCCCGTGCCGCGCCTGCGTTCCCCGCACCCCGACCGGCCACCTGCCTCAGCCCCGGTACAGGTCCTCGTAGGCGTCGACGACGCGGCCGAGGTCGAAGACCTGCGCCCTCCTCCGGCCCGCGGCCGCAAGCGCCTCTCGCCGAGCGTCGTCCTGGAGCAGGGCCACCAGCGCGGTGCCGACGTCGGGAAGCGGTGCGAGCACGCCGGCCCGGCCCTCGTCGGTCACGTACCGGGCCCCGGGGTTCGGGGTCGCGACGACCGGCAGGCCGCTCGCCATCGCCTCGACGTACGGGATCCCGAACCCCTCGTAGTCGGACGGGAGGCAGAACACCCAGGCCTTGCGGTAGGCGTCCGCGAGCTCCTCGTCGGACAGCGCGCCGAGCGCCCGCACGCCCACGCCGGCGTCGGTCGGCACGTCACGGCTGACCATCCACAGCTCAGCGCCGGGCACCGCCGGACCGACGACGTCACGGAACTGCCGGGCCAGCTCCGCGCCGCGTTTGCGCCCTCCCCAGGTCCCGACGAAGAGCACCACGGGGTGGTCGGCCCGTTCGCCGCCCTCGGGCGAGAACCGTGACGTGTCGACGCCGTTGGGGATCACCTGGTGCACCCAGGGGTACCAGCGCCTGGTGGCTGGCGAGACCACGACGGTGTCGTCGGCGACGAGGCTCGCGAGCACCTCGGAGAGGCCGAGCAGGACCATCCGGGCCTTCTCCTTGAGTCCCTTGATGGTGCGCGCCTCCTCGAAGCACGACCCGTGCAGGGTGCGGACGTGGCGCCGCGCCCGACGCCGCCACATCCAGTAGTCGTCCCCGTGGGCGTGGATCGCGTCGTAGCCGGAGAAGTCGACCTTGCGGAGGGCGAGCGCGAAGCGGAAGGTCCGCAGCGAGCCGGGCAGCTCGACGTGACGGTGACCGTAGATCGCGCCCTCCACGGGCGGGCACTCGCTGAAGACGTCGACGTGGTGCCCCTGGCGCGTGAGCGCGGTCGCGAGCTCGTGGACCTGGTAGCCGATCCCCATCTTGGAGGCGCTCGGCAGGTAGTACGAGATCATCGCGATCCGGAGGGGCCGCTCGCTCACGGGGTCAGCCACGAAGCCCGTCCCGGAGCGCCTCGAGCCAGCTGCGCCCGAACCTCAGGTCGGGTTCCAGGTGGTTCCCCTCGGCCCACTCGTTCCACGACTTCACCCACACCAGACGCTCTTCCGGGCTCCGATCGGCGACCGACGCGACGGCCTGGCGGAGGTTCTGGGCGAACTTTCCAGGCGTCGCACCGTGCAGGACCACGCCGCCCCGGCCCGAGCGCGGCGTGTTGTCCCAGTTGGGGTAGACGCAGGGCTGGATCCCGGGTCCGGTCCGGTTGAGCGCTGCCCAGTCCGTCGAGTAGCGAAAGATCTCGGGGCCCCGCATCACCTTCCGTGTCGCACGCATCGCGAGCATCCCCGACCGCGACGTGTCGGCTGGCATGCGCATGTAGACCGCCGCGTCGAACCCGTCCTCCGCGGCGCGCGTGTACCGCGGCCCGCGGCCCAGGAGATCGCTCATCTCGGCGACGAGATGCAGCCCGTCCAGGCCGGCCCGGCGGGCGAGGTCCTGCCACAGGTCGACGAATGCCCCGGCGTCGGGGAGCTCCTCAGGCCGGAAGACGTAGAAGACGGGCTTGCCGTCGACGCGCAGGTAACGCTCGTCCCGGAACGCCGGCAGCACCGCCTCGAAGTGCGCGGTGAAGTCCTCCACGCCGGGGTAGTGCTGGCGGACGAGGACCCGGTCCGCGTCGCCGTGCCAGATGCCGCTCCACGTCTGGTTCGCCCAGGCGAGGCAGAACGAGATGCCCGGTTCCCCTGAGTCGAGCACCTCCTGGAAGGGACGCTCCAGGATCCGGCGGCCGTCACCGAACCAGTAGTGCCAGTACGCGAACGCCTCGACGCCGTACTCCCGCGCCAGCTCCGCCTGAGCGGCGCGCGACTCCGGCAGGCGCAGGTCGTAGAAACCCAGGTCGGCGGGCAGGTCGGGCTGGTGGTGACCCGGGAAGAGCCGCCTGGCCCTGGCGACGTTGGTCCACTCGGTGAACCCCGCCCCCCACCACACGTCGTTCTCGGGGATCGGGTGGAACTGCGGGAGGTAGAAGGCGACGGCCCGTGCCGCGCGCTCGCCGTCCCCTGATCCCGTGTCCCTCACGCGCACCAAAGATACGGGGTGCGCAGCACGCCCAGGAGCCGCCGACGAGAGTTCACCCGGGTCACACGAACCGCTTGGCGTAGCCCAGCCGATAGGTCAGGTCGTGGCTACGCTCACGGACGAACCGCGCGGGGTTCCCAGCGACCATCGCGAACGGTGCCACGTCCTTCGTGACGACCGCCCCGGCGGCGACGACGGCGCCCTCGCCGATGCTCACGCCCGGCAGCACGATGGCGTGGCTGGCGATCCACGCGTGGTCGCCCACGGTCACGGGCGCACCTACCTCGGCGAAGTCCGGCGAGTCGACCGCGTGCTGGCGGGTGTAGATCGTCACGTGGCTGCCGAGGTTGACGCTGTCGCCGATCGTGAGACCGGAGCGACCGTCCAGGAAGCAGCTGTCGCCGATCGTGCAGTGCTCCCCGACGACGATCCGTTCGGGCGCGTAGAACTCCGCCCGCCAGTGGATGCTCGACGTCGCCGGCAGGACCATGCCCGACCGCCGGTAGAACCAGTTGCGGACGGCGTGGGACGGCACGTGCCCGAGATCGGCGAGGAGCCGCAGGCGAAGGTCCCCCCACACGTCGCGGCGCCACCGCACAGCCGACACGAGGGGCGCGGGGGCGCGGGATTTCACCTCGTCGCGAAGGGTCATGGACACTGCTCCTCAGGCGCGTGACAAGCGATGATCGTGACCATACCGCTGCGCGACCGTCCCCCGCGGTCGAGCGGCCCGGACGGAGGCCCCCGTGACGAGACGACGCGTCGGCGCGTACGTGCTGCCGGGTGACGCGACCTGGCTCGACCGGACCCTCCCGGCGTACTACCACCTGGTCGACGAGCTCGTCGTGCCCGTCCCCACCGACGGTCGTGGCTGGACCGGAGCGCCGATCGAGGTCGAGCGGTGCCTGGAGATCATCCGTCGGGTCGACACCCGCGGCCTCCTGCGGGTCGTCGAAGGCCAGTGGACCCGACCGGACGACCCGCTCGCCGCCGACACGGCCCAGCGCCAGGCGGCGGTCGACGCGCTCTCTCCGGGCGTCGACTGGATCCTCCAGGTCGACAACGACGAGCTCCTCCCGGACCCAGCCGTTCTGGAGACCGCGATCCAGCGGGCCGAGGCGCTCGGCGTCGTCGGCGTCGAGCTGCCCATGCGGGTCTTGTTCCGTCGTACGCGGCGGCACGTGTTCGAGGTCGCCTGCGCCGACGGGAGCCAGCACCACGAGTACCCGGGTCCGCTCGTCGTCCGGGCGGGCGCACGCCTGGTGGACGCCCGGCGCGCCGTCGGGCCGTTCCTTCGCCTCGTCGTCTCCGGCGACCGTTCCCTCCAGGTGGCGCGCCCCGCGGGTCCCGACGAGACGCGCGAGGCGACGCTCACCCCGGCGCAGGCGGTCGTGCACAACTCGTGGGGCCGGTCGCGGTCGGACATCCGACGGAAGGTCCGCTCGTGGGGCCACGCCAACGACACGAAGCAGCGCCGGTACTTCTGGGGGGTCTGGTGGCCGGCGCCCATGACGTGGTGGGCGCTGCGCGACTTCCACCCCTTCTCGCGTGGGCTGTGGCCGCGTCTGCGCAGGCGGCGGGCGCATGACTGACCACGCCACGGCCCCGGCGCCTCGCCCGGGAGCCAGCCTCGTGGTCGTGCTCTCGTTCGAGGGCCGGGACGACACGCTGCGCTGCGTCGGCTCGCTCGTCGACGGCTCGGCGGCCCACACCGTGCTCGTGGTGGACAACGGGTCGCACGACGGGACGGTCGAGGCCGTGGCCGCCCGATTTCCCCACGTCCGTATTCATCCCACGGGGGGGAACCTCGGGTTCGCGGGCGGCATGGACGCCGGCATCGCGTGGGGGCTCGCGCACGGCTTCGAGGTCGTCACCGTCCTCAACAACGACACGGTCGTCGACCCGGGCTGCCTCGACCGGCTCGTCGCGACAGTGCTGGAGGGCCCCGGGGCCGAGGCCCTTGCCGACGGCGCGGCGTACGCCGTGAGCCCGCGGGTCACCTATCTCGACAACCCCTCGCGCGCCTGGTTCGACGGCGGACTGCTCGACCCGGCCGACGGGCTCCCCCGGCACACCTCCCCGGCCGAGTCGGCGGCGCTCGCCGCACGAGCCGCCCCGCCCGGCGGCGCCTACCCCGTCGACCTCCTCGCCGGCTGCTGCATCACCGCGACCGCCGGCACGTGGCGGCTCGTCGGGGACTTCGACGAGCGGTACTTCCTCAACTTCGAGGACTCCGACTGGTCCCTGCGCGCCCGGGAGGCGGGGGTCACCCTGCTGGTCGAACCGCGTGCGACCGTGCGGCACCGGGTCTCCGGTTCGTTCGTCGGACAGCACTCCTACCTGGGCACCTACTACTACACCCGGAACCTTCTTCTGTTCGCGAGCTCGTGGCGGGGTCGCGGACCGCGGGCGGGCGTGATGCTCTGGCGGCGCGTGCTCCGCCCCCTCCCGTCCCAGCTCCGGCAGGACGGCCTGAGCGAGTCGTCGCGCCGGGCGACGGTCGTCGCGGCGGGGGTCCTCGCCCACCTCACCCGGCGATACGGCAGGGCGCCGGGCGCGCTCGAGCGCCGCGCCGCGCGCTGGTCGAGCGCCGCTAGATGACGTCGGCGAACTCGCGCTCCCACGTCTGGAACGCCATGGCACCGGCGTAGAACACGCCGAGCGCGACCGCCGCGAACCCCAGGCCCTGCCACAGCGGAGGTGCCTGCTGGCCGAGCATCGACCAGCGGAACAGCTCGAGCATCCACGTCAGCGGGTTCGCGTCGAAGAGCCCACGCAGGCTCTCGGGCACCGCGTCCACCGTGTACGCGACAGGCGCCGCGTAGAGGAGGATCTGGATCAGCCAGGGCAGGATGTAGCCGACGTCGCGGTACCGCACCATGAGCGCCGACGCCACGAGCCCGATCCCGAGCGACAGCAGCACGATCAACAGGACCCACACCGGGACCAGCAGGATCGGCCAGCCCGGGTTGATCCCGTAGAGGACGAGCAGCACGACCCCGAGGACGAACGACACGAGGAAGTCGAGCAGCACCGACGCCGCCGTCGACAGCGGGACGAGCATCCGCGGGAAGAACACCTTGGAGACGAGGGCCTGGTTCGAGACCAACGACGGCGCCGCCCGCGTCACCGTGCCGCTGAACAGGTTCCACGCCAGCATGCCCACGTACGAGAAGATGAAGTACGGCACGTCGCCGCTGCTGAGGTTGGCGACCTGGCCGAAGACGATCGAGAAGATCCCGGCGGAGAACAGCGGCTGGATCAGGACCCAGGCCACGCCCACGACCGTCTGCCGGTAGCGCAGCAGGATGTCGCGCTGCGCGAAGCGGTAGAGCACCTCGCGGGCTTCCCAGACCTCGGACCACCGCGGCAGCGCGAGCCGGCCAGGAGGCAGGATCACCGTCACGGGCCCGTTGCCCGGCTTGCTCCGCAAGGGCTCCGCGCGCTTGCCGCGCGCGTGGCGCACGTTGCCGCTCGCGTACGTCATGCGCTGCTCCGCGACTCGTAGCCGTAGTCGGAGAGCACCATGCCGGCGCGGAGCGCCTCGTCCCCGGCGAGCTCCGGGTACGGCGAGGTCGGGAGCACCTCGAACACGGCCGCTCCCTCCCAGCTGTCGAGGATCCCCGTCTTGCAGACGAAGACGTCGACCGTGTACCGCCCGGGCTTGAGCCAGAGGGCGCGGATCGTGAGCGTGAGCTCCTGCGGGGTGGCCGGGTCGAACCAGCCGCCCACGTTCCTGGAGTCGCACTGGGCGACGACGATGCCGTTCTCGTCGTTGACGTGGCACGAGACGAAGTACTGGCCCAGGAGCTCGGGGTTCGCGCCGACGTCGATCTCGACGATCTTGTCCTCGACCGGTTCGAAGCTCTCCTCGGACACGCGCACCGCTGTCGCTCGGAGCGCTCCCGTCCCAGGCCGCTTGGTGGGGTCGCTCTGCGCGGCGGCAAAGGAGGCGAAGCTCTTCCGGTAGTGCTCGAGCGCGCCGTCGACGCCGCCGTAGTACTTGATCTGTCCACGCTCGAGGTAGATCGCCGACGTACAGAGCGCGGTCACCGTCTGCATCTGGTGGCTCACGTAGAGCACGGTGCGACCGTCCTTGGCGACGTCGCGCATCTTCGCGAGCGACTTCGACTGGAACTCGGCGTCGCCGACCGCGAGGACCTCGTCGATCGCGAGGATCTCCGTCTCCAGGTGCGCCGCCACCGCGAAGGCGAGCCGCACGTACATGCCCGACGAGTACCGCTTGACCGGGGTGTCGAGGAACTTCTCGACCCCCGAGAAGTCGACGATCGAGTCGAACTGGCGCTGGATCTCCTTGCGCCGCATGCCGAGCAGCGCACCCGACAGGAAGATGTTCTCCCGGCCGGTCAGCTCGCCGTGGAAGCCCGTGCCGACCTCGAGCAGGCTCCCGATCCGGCCGCCCAGCTCGACCCGGCCGCGCGTCGGGGCCGTGATCCGGGTGAGCACCTTGAGGAGCGTCGACTTGCCCGCGCCGTTGCGCCCGACGATGCCCACCGCCTCACCCCACGGCACCTCGAACGTGACGTCGTCGAGCGCCCGGAACTCCTCGAACCGCGTGCGGCGGAACGGGTGGCGGGCACGCTCCTTGAGTGCCTCGACGATCGTGTTGGGGCGGTAGCCGACCCTGCCGACGCGGTAGGACTTGCCGAGGCCGGAGACGGAGACCGCGGTCCCGCTCATGACGCCCCGGCCCCGCGCGCCGAGCGGCCCCGGAGGACGGCGGGCGGCTGGGGCTGCTGGGGGTGGCGCACCCCGCCATTATCCGGGGACGCCCTGCTCCCGCCCGCATCGGCGCGGCATTTCACCCCACGGGGCAGCACGGCGCCGCCCCCTGGGCCCGGCGAGCCCGTACGATCCTGTGCCATCTCGATGGAGGAGGTGGTCCCTGGTGGCGCGCCACGTCGCACACGTGCTCACGCCCGGCGACCACTACTCGCCACGGACCGGCAGTGCGGTCCCGACCGTGGTCCACGGGCTCGCTTCTGCAGTCCCGGCCGGCGCCGCACGCGACACGGTCGTCCTCGCCCGCGGGACGTATGCCGACCGCTACGACAGCGCGGACATCGCGGAGTACGCCCAGCGCAAGCCCAGGCCGTGGGACCGCTACGTGGACGCCGGCCTGTCGCGGCTGGGGCTGCCCCGCGCGGCGTCGCGCGCCTCGTACGCTGCGGCGCTCAGCGGCCAGGCAGCGTGGGACCCGTCGTACGTCCTGCTCCACAACGCGCCGCAGGCCGTGCCGCTCGTGGACGCCGACCGGCACGTCCCCGTCGTCTACGCGCACAACGAGCTGTTCCGGACCTACTCCGACCACGAGGCCGGACGCACGCTCGACCACGCAGGAGCGGTGCTGTGCGTGAGCGAGTTCCTCGCGGAACGCACGGCCTCGCAGCTCCCGCCGTCCCTGCGGGGCCGCGTCCGCGTCGTCCTGAACGGCGTCGATACCGAGCTCTTCCGGCCGCCCGACGACGGCCGGGCAGGGTCGCGCCTCGAGGTCCTGTTCGTGGGCCGCATGCTTCCCGTCAAGGGGCCCGATCTCGCGCTCGAGGCCGTACGCGCCCTTCCCGCCGACGTCGACGTCCACCTGACGCTCGTCGGGAGTCGCGGGTTCGATGCCGCCGACAGACTTACCCCTTTCGAGCGCTCCGTCCGCCACGTCGCCGCCGAGCTTGGCGACCGGGCCACGGTGCTGCCCTTCCTGCCCCGCGACCAGGTCGCGGCGCTGATGCGCAAAGCCGACGTCGTCGTGGTCCCGTCGCGGTGGGACGAGCCCTTCGCCCTGACGGCGCTCGAGGGGCTCGCGTCGGGGGCGGTCGTCGTCGGCGCGCGAGTCGGGGGCATCCCGGAGGCCGTGGGCGACGCCGGCGTCCTGGTGCCCCCGGACGACCCGGACGCCCTCGGCAGCGTGATCGCAGAGCTCGCCCGCACGCCGTCGCTCGAGCCCCAGCGCCTGGCCGCGCGCCAGCACGCCCTCGCGCACGGCTGGGCGACGTCCAGGCGCCAGCTCGCCGAGGCGCTCCGCGACTGACGGCGGTCAGCCCTCGGCGCGCTGCCGGCGCCGGTGCAGCACGGCCGCGCCCCCCAGCACGCGCCTCGCGACCGCGCTCCGCGCGACCACGAGGGAACCCACGGCGAACCGGTCCGGGTAGATCGCGGAGGCGTGCTCGTAGACGAACGGGTTGATGCACGAGTCGAGGCTCACGCCCGCCGACGCCGCCCACGCCGCCTCGGCAACCCGTCCGACCGTACCTGGGCTCCACGCGTGATGCTCCTGGTCGTAAGCGTCACGCAGGCAGAAGTACGTCGTCCCTCCCCGCGCCGTGAGCGACGAGAACAGGAGCGTGTCGCCCGCCCGCAGCTCCCCCACCAGGCCGCGTCCCGCGGCGCGGAGCGAGCCCATGACGGACCGCAGCCACGCCTCGCCACCTCGCACCGCCACGACGCCTTGCCCGCCGTGCTCAGCGTCCGACTTCCAGGTCGAGGCCTCGAGCCGGACGAACTCGTCGAGCACCTCGTCGAGAGGCTCCCGCACGGTCCACGTGAGCGGGCCGAGCGAGGACTCCAACCGGTTGATCGACCGGACGAGGCCGCGTCGTCTGCCGCGGTCCAGGTGTCGCACGAGGTCGCTGCCCACCCCCCGCGGCTCGTCGACGACGACCGGCGGAACGGCGCCAGTGCCGTCCACCGGGGTTCGGACGGCCCCCCGCTCGCCCTCGCGCCACACCTCGACCCGCCAGCCGCCCTTCCGGGCGACGTCTCGCAGCAGCTCGTAGGTGGGTCCCTCGAGCCGCGCCGTCTCGATCACGAGGAGATCCGCACGGCGGAGAGCCTCGCGGACGAGGGCGTCGAGCGCCGCACCCGCGACCCCGGCGTCGAGCAGCGGCGCGTGGAGGTCGGAGACCGTCGCGCCGACCGGCGGCCCGGTGGTGACGTAACGCAGCGGCGTACGCTTCCATCGCCCCGCCCGCAGAACCGGCAGGAGTCCGACGAGCGTGCCCTCATGACGGACGCGCACGACCGACGGGTCGACCTCTGGGCGCAGGTGCGCGTGGGCGGCGGTGAGGAACCACGGCTCGACGTACGGGTTGGGCTCGAGGCTTCGTGCGGCGAGAGCGGCCCACTCGTCCCGCTCCGCCCGGGTGAAGCTGCCCAACGCCGTCGTCGTCGCCTCCACGCGACTGGTCATCCGGCCGCGCTCCCCTCGGTCGTCGGCTCCGCGGCGAGCCCGCGTCGGCTCCGGTCGCGAGCAGCGTAACGACGGCGGCAGGGCGGACGCGCGGCCCGGGAGGAGGATTCACCCGGCCGGGCCGGCGCTCCGCCTTCGTGCGCGGCTATATCGTTCCCCCGTGACGCAGCACGGGTCGTGGTGGGCCGCAGCTCCCGTCCTCCCCCGCGGCGCGCGGTCGGGCCGACGGGGTGATCCCCCGTGCCAGTGACGAGCCGGATCGTCGACGTCGCCGCGGTCACGCCGTCGGACATCGAACGCTGGCATGACCTTGCGGACGACGCCGCCGAGCCCAACGTGTTCTTCGACCCTGACTTCCTCGTGCCCTCCCAGCGGCACTTCGCGGGGCTGGGGAGGATCCAGCTGCTCGTGGTCGAGGAAGGCCCGCGCTGGGTCGCCCTTCTGGCGTTCGAAATGGTCCCCGGCGACCGCTGGTGGCCGCTCCGCCATGCCTCGACAGCCGGCCCGATCCTCTACGAGTACACCTCGCTCGGAACGCCCCTCGTCGCGAACGACCACCCCGACGCCCACGTGGACGCGCTCGTCCATGCCCTGCACGAGCACCGGGCGAGCCTCGGTTTCGCCGTCGTGGTACACCTCCTGTCGACCGGGCTCGTCGGGGCCAGGCTGGCGGCAGAGCTTGCGGACGCAGGTCACGTCCATCAGTGGCGCGACGACGCGCGCGGAGGCGCCGACCTGACCACACCGGACGGCTCGACGCCGCGGAGGACGCCTGCGCTCGTCCGGCGCATCAAGCGCCTCGCCAAGGCTCACGGCGTCACGCCTGCCGACGTGGCTCTCGTCGACGTGGCTCCGGACCCCGACGCGTACCTGGCGTTCGAGATGGCCTCGTGGAAGGGGACCCGCGAGGACGGGCCCGCCTTCGGACGGGGCGCGGAGACGAGCGCCTGGTTCAGGGAGATCATCACGCGGCTCGCGACGCGAGGGCAGGCCCGGCACCTCGTCTTGAGAGTGGGCGACGCCACGACCTACATGGCGACATGCCTGACGAGTGGCTCGACGGCCTTCGGCTGGTACGACGCGTACGCTCCCGGCGACGCTGCCGCCTCGCCCGGGGCGATCGGCCGACGGCTCACCATCGAGAAGCTCTCCGCCGACCCGGCTCTGACCTTGCTCGACACCTGCATGGACCCGGCCGGCTACCCCGAGCAGACCGCGCAATACTCGGGCCGGGTGCCGGTGGTCTCGCTGACCGCGTCGCTGGGACCCGGCGTCCTCGACTGGGGTCTGCGCGCCCGGGAAGCCACGGGCCCGAGGCTTCGCGGGTCGGTCGCGTCGGCACGCCGTGCCAGCCGGACCGCGGCGACCCAGGTTGGCACGTCGGCGCGCCGTCTGCAGCAAGGGGCTCGAGGGCGGGTCCGCGGCCAGAAGGCCGCCCTGACCGACGCCCTGCGCTGGCGGCTCGGCTTCTACGACGAGCACGTCCTTCCGCCGGTCCCGGCGCAAGGAATCGTCCTGTCGACGGTGCGGCTCCGCCGCTACACCGCCGACGACTGCGCCGGCCGACTGGAGCTCGAGGCCTCCGCCGGCATGAACCTCTGGGACGAGAACTTCACCGCGGCACGGACCGCGGACGACTACACGGCGTGGTTCTCACGGATCGACGGGCGGATGGCCCGCGGCCGCGGGCCGTACAGCTTCGCGGTGGAGGAACGCTCGAGCGGGGACTACCTCGGCGACGTGACCGTGTGGCGCCTCCGAGACCAGCGAGCGACGGCCGAGTTCGGGATCGCTCTGCTCCCCGCGGCTCGCGGCCGCGGTGTCGGGCGCGAGATCCTCGTCGGCACGATCGACTGGCTCTTCGACAGCGGCGCGTTCCGCCGGATCGCTTTCCATCACGTCGTGGAGAACGTCGCCTCGTGCGGCCTGGTGCTCGGCGCGGGCATCCCGATCGAGGGGCGCGTCCCGCGGGCCTTCGAGATGCAGGAGCCGGGGGCCGGCAGCACCTGGCACGACCTGTGCCAGCACGGCATCGACATCGACTCCTACCGCGCCGCGCGCTCCGGCGCCGGTGGCGCGTCCGCGGACGTTCAGGATGCGGGCGCGGCAGGGTCCGACGGACGCGGGCCTGCGGACATGGACCTCAGCACGCGCGCGGTGAACTCCGGCACCGAGACGTCGTAGGCGCCGTACCGGACGAAGTTGGCGTTGAGGCTTCCGCAGTCCACGAGGTCCCAGCGCCCTTCGGGCCCGATCTGGTCGACCACCGCCGCCAGTACGTGGGAGCCGGCACTCTTCTCGTGGTGGACCATGCTCATGATCCCGAACGTCCGACCGATCGCGAGGCCCCAGAGCCCCGCAACCATCTCGTCTCCGCGGAACGCTGCCACGGCGTGTGCGAACCCGGCCCTCTCGACGGCGAGCCACGGCTCGACGAGCGGCTCGACGATCCAGGTCTTCTCTCGCTGCTGCGTCGCCCGGAGCACCGGCTCGAGGGCCACGCCGTGGGCCACCCTCAGGTCGCTCTTGCGGCGTTCGTAGGCGACGGTCTTGGGAATCCGCGCCGTCGTGGCGTCGATGACGCCCCGCGGCGCGACGTAGTGCAGCAAGACCTCGGGCTTCGTGTCCCCGCCGCGCCCCATGAGGAGGTGGCCCTGGAGGTAGCCGCCGACGACGTCTGCGGGCTCCAGGTCGCGCAGGCTCGAGATCTCCTCCACGGCCAGTGGCGCGGCGAAGGGCTCGCTCGACGACGCCACGGCCCATGCCGCCAGCCGGGGTGCCCCGATGGCCTTCGCCTGCAGCGCGACGACGCGACGGCCCAGCGCGCCGGCGACGGGAAGGAGTCGGTCCGCCAGAGCGCGCCTACTCATCGGAGGCGCTCGCCGTGGGTCGGTAGTCGCCCTCGTAGCGGCCGCGGGCGAGACGGACGGCGTTGCGCTTGAGGTCGAACGCGAGGAGGCGCCAGTTCGGCACCGCCCACTCGCTCAGCACGCTGCCGACCGTGGCCGCCCGGCCCGGCCAGGACAGCGGCGCCGAGGCCGCCGCGCGCAGCAGCGCGCCGTCCAGCGACCACTGCGGGAACGCGACGGGCCGCTTCCAGTCGGGGCGGTAGACCCGGACCTGGTCGAGCACGTCCCCGCCCTGGACCTTGTTGGTCTGGTCGTCGTGACGACGCGAGACGTAGAGCTGCTCCGGGACCTGGACGAACGGCGCTCGGACGGCCATGCGGACGGCCAGCTCGAGGTCGCCGCCGTACCGCTGGGGCAGTCGCCCGAGGTCACGCAGCACGGCGGTCCTGATCACCCCGCCGAACCCGATCACCTGGTAGACGTGACGCGCGAAGAACAGCCGGACACGGCCTGCGGGGTCCAGGCTCTCGAAGTCGAGCGCGTCGTCATCCATCTCCCCCACCCGGTTGCCGTCGGCGTCGACCAGCACCACGCGCGAGAAGGCGATGGTCGCCTCGGGCGTGTCGTCGAGGGCCTGCACGCAGCGGAGCAGGTGGTCCGGACGAGCGACGTCGTCGCTCGCGTTCCACATGAAGGCCGGGGCCCGCGCGGCATCGACGAGGCGGTTGAAGTTCCAGGGGACGCCGCGGTTGCGGTCCGCGGTGACGACGCGGAACCGGGGGTCCTCGGCGGCGGCCTTCTCGGCGATCTCGAGAGAACCGTCCGTCGAGGCGTTGTCCGCGACGATGACCTCGATGTCGCGCAGGCTCTGGGCGCGCAGCGCGTCCAGGGTCTCACCGAGGAACCGCGCGCCGTTGTACACGGGCACCCCGACGGTCACGCGCGGCGCCGCGGACGCGATCGACGGCTCGTCCATCCGGCCTCCCACCTCGTGCGACATGCCCGCGGGACGCTTGTCCGACGACCCGTGGCACGAGAGTATGCGGTGGTGACCGAGGGCGTCGACGCATCCGCACCGCTGGGCGAGAAGTCACCCGCTCCGGCCGGGCCCGACCTGACCAGCGGCCCTCTGGTGAGCGTCGTCGTCGCCACCGACCGCGGCGGCCCCTTCCTCGCCGAAGCCCTGGCATCCGCCGTAGCCCAGACGTACCAGCCGGTGGAGATCGTCGTCGTCGACGACGGCGCGACGGACCCCGCCGCCCTGCTCGCCATCACCGACCGGTTCCCCGGTGTTCGCGTGATCCACCAGGCGAACGCCGGCTCGTCGGTCGCGCGCAACAACGGCGTGCGGTTCACCTCCGGTGAGCTCCTCGTGTTCCTCGACGACGACGACCGCTGGGAGCCAGGACGGATCGCGGCCCAGGTCGCCGCCCTACACGCCCATCCGGACGCACCGGTCTCCTACTGCGCCATGCGCACGATCGACGCGGACGGCGCTGTCATCGGCGAGGCGGACCAGCGCCAGGTCCGGGACGTGCACGAGGTGCTGCGGAAGGAGACCGGGATCATCCTGCCCAACGTCATGGTGCGGCGGAGCGCCTTCCAGCGAGTCGGCGGCTTCCACCCGTCGTTCCGCCGGGCGCAGGACCTCGACCTCGTCCTCAAGCTCGCCCTGGAGGGCGACTTCGTGTTCGTCGACCGGCCCCTCGTGGACTATCGCTTCCATGCCGGGAACAACACACGCCGCTACCGAGAGCTGTGCCGCAGCATCGAGCACATCCTCCGGCTGCACCGCTGGGCGGCGTCCGAGAAGGGTCGCGAGGACCTCGTCCCGGACTACGACGCCGCGCTCCGGTCCAACGACCGCTTCGCCTGGTGGAGCGCCTCACGGAGCGCGCGGGCCAGGGCGCGACGCCTCGACGTCGTCGGTGCCGTGGGCGACCTCGCGTGGGCCACGCAGTTCGCGCCGACCGCGCCGTTCCGCGTCGTCGCCGGCCGGGTGCGCCGCGCACCCGCCGTCACCGGCTGATCGCGGGCCCAGCGACGACGTCGCGGACGATCGCGTCGAGCGCCACCAGCTCGTTCCGGGCGGCATCGGCCAGGGGTGCACCCGCGGCGCGAACGCGGGCCGCGAGCGCTGCCCTCTGGTCCAGTGCGAGCTCGATCGTCGAGGCCAGGGCTGCACCGTCCAGCGAGCGTGCCTCGTGGACGAGCTCGCCGAGACCGACGCTCCACGCGAGATCGCGGAGCTTGACGCGATCGACCACCGCGACGGCCGGGAGCCCGGAGATGAGCGCGCCCACGACGTTGTGGTACCGCGAGCCGGCGACGACGTCGCACGAACGAACGACGGCCAGCAGATCGTCGAACGTCCGCGGCGTCACCCGGTCCACACCCGTCGCTCGGTCGCCGCCCTGGAGGGCCGCGACGGCTCGCTCGACCTCGGCGGCAACCGGCTCGTCCGCGCGGTCCCCGCCGAAGAGGACCACCTCGGCGCCACCGGCGACGAGAGCGGCGACGGCGACGGCGATCTCCCGCTCGTAGCCGGCTTGGTCGAGCGCGCGCCCCACCGCCGGGCCCGACCAGCCGAAGCTCATGACGCCGATCCCGACACGCCGACGGCCGACCACCGGTTCGGGGCCCGACGCCGCCCACCGTGACAGGACGAGGTCCGCCGCGACGGTGTCGGACGTCGTCGCGCCGCCGGCGCTCACCATCGCGTCCCTGCTCCCCTGGTCGCGGAACGAGCGGCGCGACGCACGGCGCAGCGCGGCCCGCGAGAAGGCGCGCGCGAGGCGGCTCGGCTGAGGCGTCGCGCCGACGTCGAACACGACCCACCGGCGGCCGCCGGTGCTGGCTGCGAGGGCCGTGACGACGAGCGCCACCCATGCGAGGAGCGACCCGGCCGCGAGAGAGCCCTCCGCCTCGAGGAAGCCTCCGCCGGTCGCGACCACGACGTCGAACCGGCGCGGCACGCGCCAGGACTCCGCGGTGATCCGCAGGGCCTCGCGCACCCGTGCCACGGACGACGCGAGCCGTCCGCGCGACGGCGTCTCGGCGCCTGCGCGCACCGAGACCACCGGCACTCCGAAGCGTGCCCGGGTGGCCGCCACGTCCGGAGCGGCCGTCAGCACGGACAGGTCGAGGTCCGGGAACGTCGTTCGCAGGTGCCCGAGGACCACGTCGGCGGCCGCGTCGTTGCCGAGGCTTCCCCCGCCGAGCCAGCCCAGGATCCCTACCCGGGGGCCTCGACGAGGGCGAGCGTCGACTTCCGGGCCACGAAGCCCTCCGCGTACGTGCTCCGGCACTCCATGCCCCGCAACCTCATCAACCCGAGAAACACCTCGTCGTCCCACCAGTCCCTCCCGACCTGCGACCGATAGTGCTGCGACAGGAGCGCGACCTTGCGGCGCGCGGTGTCCGGACTGACCGGCACATAGGTGTCGACGGCGGCCAGGTCGCCGTCCCACTTGGGGATCTCGTACTCGAGGACGAGCGCGTCGCGCCACACCGTCGGAACCAGCTCCGAGACGAGCCGGTGGTCCTGGTGCGCGTCGTCGCGGCGGGGCGCGAGGACGAGTCCGGGGCGGACCTCGGACGCGAGGTCCTCGAACGCCTGCTTGGCCTCGCCCCAGTGAGCGGGGAGGCGCCCGTCGGGCAGCTTCCAGAACCGGCTCGACGCGCCGGGCGCGAAGCCCTGAGCCGCGGCGCGCGCCTCGTCCTGGCGCTCGGGTGTCCCGGTCAGCGTGGCGACGGTCACCGTCGTGCCGGGGCGCGTCGCCAGCATGAGGAGCGTGCCGCCGCAGCCGATCTCGACGTCGTCCGGGTGGGCGGCGAGGCACAGGACCTCGAGGGGACCCTCCGGCAGCCGGAGCCCGATCACTGCACTCCCCGAGGTGCGGGCGCCACGTCGGGGACGTCGACGACCGGCACGCGGCGGCCGCGTGCGCGGTCACGCCCGTCCCACACGGCCCAGGGCCGGTCGCCGGCCCGGTTCATCTCCTCGAGCGTCGACCGCTCCTTGAGCGTGTCCATGGGCGCCCAGAAGCCCCCGTAGCGGGTGGCTCGGAAGCGTCCGTCGTGCGCCGCACGCACGCACGCGTCCATGACGAGGTCCTCGCCCTCGCCCAGGTAGTCGAAGATGCCCTGGCGCAGGACGAAGTAGCCGCCGTTGATGCACATCTCCATCCCGGCGACGGGCTCGAGGTCCGTCATCCGCCCCTCGTCGTCGATCCGGACGACGTGGAACGAGTCCTGGGGCGGGACCGCGAGCAGCGTGCCGACCGCGTCGGTCGCGAGGAACTCGTCGACGATCTCGTCCATCGGGGCGTCCGTGAGCACGTCCCCGTAGTTGGCGAGGAAGACGTCGTCGCCGTCGAGGTACTGCCGGACCCGGCGCAGGCGTTCACCGATCGCGGTGTCCATGCCGGTGTCGACGAAGGTGATCCGCCACTCGCTGATGTCGCTCGACAGCAGCTCGATCTCCTCGCCGCCCTTGGTGAGGACGAAGTCGTTCGAGTGGGTCTCGCGGTAGTTGAGGAAGTAGTCCTTGACGGCGTTCGCGCCGTACCCCAGGCAGAGGATGAACTCGGTGTGCCCGAAGTGCGCGTAGTACTTCATGATGTGCCACAGGACGGGCC
>Ga0182740_1001214_pt1 | contig 18381 bp, 23 predicted proteins | sample eDN5th37CKraftBY_FD_128872 | JGI IMG/M metagenome (GOLD analysis project Ga0182740, IMG submission 128872) | Enriched backyard soil microbial communities from Emeryville, California, USA - eDNA 5th pass 37_C Kraft BY (version 2) (version 2) | ecosystem: Environmental > Terrestrial > Soil >...
AGCTGCCGATCGACATCCTCAAGATCGACCGCAGTTTCGTCACCGGCATGCTCGGCGACCGCGACTCGGTGGCGATCGTCCGCGCTGTTCTCAGCCTTGCCGACGCACTGGGCATGGAAACGACGGCCGAGGGCGTGGAGACCGTCGAACTCGCCCAGACGCTGGCGGCGCTCGGCTGCACTTGCGGCCAGGGCTTCTATTTCGCCAAGCCGCTCAAGGCGGACGACGCCTTCGCTTATTGGCTGGCCCGCTCGTCCTGCCCCGCCGACGCTTAGCGTGAGTTCGAGGCAGATGGTCGCATCTGCCGACTCGGAAATCGTAGCTTCAGCCGGCGCTCACCGCCCGGCGATCTCCCGCGCCCGCGCCGCGACCCAGGCGTCATCGGGAAAATCCGCCGCGATCCAGGCGCGCTCGATCGCCTGCAGCGCCGCCGCGACCTGCGGGCCGGGGCCGATGCCGAGCGCCACCAGATCGCCGCCCTTGAGCGGGAAACGCGGGCGCTCCCATAGCGCGAGGTCCGCGAGCGCGGCGTCGACCGCCGGCTCCGGCCAATCCGCGAGCAGGATCAGGTCGACCGCCTCGCGCGGGTGGCGCCAGCCGAGCGCGCGCGCCGGGCCGGGTGGCGGGGGCGCGGCGCAGAGCACAAGAAACGCCCGGGCCGCGTTCGACAGCTTGAGGCGTCTGGCGATGGCCGCCGCGCGTTCGGGGTCGCGCGGCAGCAGCGCGGCGAGCCGCCGCAGCCCGGCGGGCACGACCCCTTGCCGGGTCTCGCGCGTGATCAGCCGGCTGAGCCGTGTCACCCCCTCCGCGTCGATTTCGGGCAGTACCGGGCTCAATATCCCCCGGTCCACCATCAGCCGCAGGGTGGCGGTCGGATCGGGCAGCGCGAGCAGCTTGAGCAACTCGTCGGCGATTCGTTCGCGCGAGAGCGCCATGAGGTCGTTGGCGCGCGCGACGCAGGCGGCGAGCGCCGCCGCCTCGGGGATGCCGGCGCCGAATCGCGCGTGAAACCGGAAGAAACGCAGGATTCGCAGGTGATCCTCGGCGATGCGGGTGAGCGGATCGCCGATGAAGCGAACCCGGCCGGCGGCGAGGTCTTCCGCCCCGCCGAAATAATCGTGCAGCGTCGCGCTCGCTGGATCGGCCGAGAGGGCGTTGATCGTGAAGTCGCGCCGCGCCGCGTCCTCGCGCCAGTCGTCGGTGAAGGCGACGGTGGCGCGGCGGCCGTCGGTGGTCACGTCGCGGCGCAGCGTCGTCACCTCGACGGCGCCGCCGTCGGGCAGGATCGCGGTGACGGTGCCGTGGGCGAGGCCGGTGGGGACAGCCTTCATCCCGGCCGCGCGGACGCGCCGCATCGTTTCCGCCGGCGCGAGCCGGGTCGCAAGGTCGATGTCCTCGACCGCGAGCCCCGCCAGCGTGTCGCGGACCGCGCCGCCGACATAACGGGTATGCCCCTTGCTGACGCCGAGCGCGTCGAGCAGTTCGCGCAGCCCGGCGCGGGCCTGCCACGGGGCGGCGGGCAGCTTCATGCCCGGCCGAGCCGGCGCGCCAGATTGACGATCATCGCCGCCGTCGCCCCCCAGATCCGGCGATCCCGCCAGAGAATCTCATAATAATGCCGCCGCTGGCCGCGCCATTCGCCGTCGCGGACGAGATGATGGGCGGGGTCGAGCAGGAAACCGAACGGCACCTCGAACCAGTCCGCCACCTCGACATCGTGCGGCACCAGCGGAAGATCGGGCGGGATCACGGCGAGCACCGGCGTCACCCGGAAGCCGCTGACCGTCTGATAAGGATCGGCGAGCCCAACCACGTCGACGCGATCGCGCGGCAGGGCGATCTCCTCCTCGGCCTCGCGCAGCGCGGCGTCGATCGGGCCGGCGTCGCCCGGGTCGATCCGCCCGCCGGGAAAAGCGACCTGGCCGGCGTGGGTCCGCAGCGTCGCGGTGCGCGTCGTGAACAACATGGTCGGCGCGGCGCGATCGACCACCGCCGCGAGCACGGCGGCGGGCAGCGGATCGGAGGCCATGCCGGCGAGCCTGTCGTCCGCGACCAGCGCGGTGTCGCGTGCCCGGCCTTCGTCCAGCGCCGCGCGCAGCGTCGCCGCGAGACTCATGCTGCCGCCCCGAAATCGAAGAAGCGGCCGTCGCTCCACAGGCCGGGCGCTGCGCCGCCTTCCGCGAGCGCCAGTTCGGCCAGTTCGTAATAGACCGGCCGCGCGATCAGCGCGTCGAGCCCCGCCCGCACCCCGAGATAAGGGCGCGGGCCGTCCGCCCCGGCCGTGAAGCGGAGCGGGTGGGCCGCGCCGGCGACGACGAGGTCGCCGGTGTTGAGCCGGAACCCGAGCCTGCGGGCGCGTCCCATTCCCTCGCTCTTGAGTTCGATGGCGACGAACGGCGCATCCTCCACCGTGATGGAGAGCTTTTCGACCGGGGTAACGAGAACGTAGCCGCCGTCGGATTCGCGCCGCAGCAGCGCCGAGAACAGCCGCACCATCGCGGTCCGGCCGATCGGTGCCCCGTCATGAAACCAGGTGCCGTCGCGCGCGATCCGCATCGCACTGTCGCCGCAATGGGGCGGGTTCCAGCTTGCGAGCGGCGGCAGGCGGCGCGCCTCGGCCAAACGCGCGATGTCGGCGAGCGACAGGCCGGCGAGGTCGGCGGGGGGCGGGTCCGTCTCGGGCATGTCCTCCGATTGGGCTAATCGCCCGGTCAGCGCAAGCGTGCCGCCCGCTCCGCCGATGGGGCGTGGCGGGCCCGCAGCAGGCCCGTTTCGGGCAGGCGCAGTCCCGCCGGGATGCGGGCGAGCAGGCGCCGCCGCTCGACCGGGCCGGGAACCTCCCAGCCGCCGGTCGCCTCGGCGGTGAAGCCGAAGAAGCGGCCATAATATTCGGGATCGCCGATCATCGCGAGCGCGGGCACCGGCTCGCTGGCGTCGGCCGCGGCGAGCAGCGTCTCCATCAGCCGCTTGCCGAGCCCGCCGCGTTGCCGATCCGGCGCCACCGCGACCGGGCCGACCAGAACGAGCGGAGCGGGCGGCGCGCCGGCGGGCGCGATTTCGAGCGGCCAGCTCTGGAGCGAGCCCACCAGCCGCTCCTCCGCGAAGGCCGCGAACGACAGCGGCGCGATCGGCTTCACCCCCGTGCGTAGCCGATAGGCGGTGCGTCCGTGCCGGTCCCGCCCGAACGCCGCGTCGAGGAGCATCTCGACGGCGTCGGTGTCGGCGGTGGATAAAGGAGCGAGCGTGATCACGCGGCGGAGGAACTTCCCGAGGGCGGCGCAGGGGCCATGCCGGATGTCCGGCGTTGCCGCGCGTTTACCCGTTCGCTTGCGAATTGGAAGCGCGAATCGCGCCGTCGTGTGGCGGCGGCTTATCCCCAGCCCTGCGGAAAAGGCGGTGGACAAGCTGTGGATAACGGCATGTGGCGCGCGGCGCGGCGACATTCCCCCCGGCTTGCCCAGTTTTCGGGCAGCGGCTAGTCCGGGTGGCGATGGATGTGGAGTTCAACAGCGCGCGCACCGCGATCGTGACCGGTGGGGCCAGGCGGATCGGCGCCGAGCTGGCGCGCGCGCTGGCGGCGGACGGCTGGGACGTGCTGATTCATTGCCACAGGTCGGTCGCGGCCGCCGAGGCGCTCGCCGCCGAACTCGGGACGGCAAAGGTCGTCGCCGCCGATCTCGCCGCGGCCGATGCCGCCCAACGGATCCTTGCCGCGACTCAGGGCATGCCGCCGCCCGCCCTGCTGGTGAACAGTGCCTCGCGCTTCGTCTACGATTCGCTCGACGATTTCGACGTTGCCGGCTGGGACGCGCATGCCGCGATCAATCTGCGCGCGCCGGCGCTGTTGAGCCAGGCGTTCGCGCGGGCCGTGCCGGCGGGGGCGGGCGGGCTGATCGTCAACCTGCTCGACGCCAAGCTCGCCCAGCCCAATCCCGACTTCTTCACCTATACGTTGGCCAAGATCGGGCTCGCCGGACTGACCGAGCTGACGGCGCGCGCGCTGGCGGAGCGCGGTATTCGCGTCTGCGGGATCGCGCCCGCGGTCACGCTGGTCTCCGGCCCGCAGTCGCGCGCCAATTTCGACGAGGTCCACGCTTACAACGCGCTCGGCCGGGGCGTCCGCGTCGAGGAGATCGTCGCCGCGCTGCGCTTCATCGTCGCGACGCCGACCCTCACTGGGCAGACCATCGTTCTCGACGGCGGCCAGCGTTTCCTGTCGCTGCCGCGCGACGTTCAGTTCCTGGAGTTGCCGGCGCCCGGCGCCCGGCCCAAGGTGATGCGATGACGACCACCCCGCCGCTCGACGGCCTCATTCCCGATGCGCTGGCGCCGCGCACGTTCCGAATCTTCCTCGAAGACTATGATCTGCCGGTCGATATCGGCTTCCACGATTTCGAGATCGGCCAGCCCCAGCGCCTGCTGGTGACGGTCGAATTATGGCTCGACGCCGCGTTCTTCGCCGGGCGGGACGACGCCATGGCGGCGTGGGATTATGATTTCCTGCGTCAGGAGATCGCCCGGCTGGTGGCGGGCCGGCGCTTCAACCTGCAGGAAACGCTGGTGCGCGAAATCTATCAGTTGGTGGCCGCGCGCGCCGGCGTCACCCGCCTCCGCGTTGCCGCGCGCAAGCCGGACATCTATCCCGATTGCGCCGCTGTCGGCGTCGAGATCGCGTCCTTTTAAGGTTCCTCGTCCGCTGCTTGGGGAGGCGCGGCCTTCCCTCATTGCGGGGGAAGGTTGCGCGTGCACGGGCCGAGCCCGGCGAGCACCAGCGCGTAATCGGCCCGGGTCGCCTCCGCGTCCGCCGGCGCGAGGTCGGCGATCGCCGCTGCCGGCACGGTGCGCGGCAGGAAGCAGGCGAGATGGTACCAGAGCAGGGTATCGGGCTCGGGCGGGCGCGCGGCGGCGTCGACGATTTCACCCAGCGCAACTGCCCACCGGGGCTGCTCGCCCGGCCGGCGCAGGATATTGAGCGAGACCGGGCGGCCGTCGGCGGTGGTCAGGAAAATCTGGGTTTCGCTCTCGCCCGGCAGCGAGCCCGGGACGTGGAAGGCGTGGCTGATGCCGGTGATCCGGGGCGGGGCGTTGGGCGCGTTGACCGCCGCCAGCAGGCCCCGCAGCCGCTGATCCATCTCCGGCGTCCACCCGATCAGCGCTTCCGGCCGCGGCAGTTGCAGCTGGCCGGGGCGGTTCGCGACCGGCCGCGCGAGAATCAGATATCGCGCCTTTTTTATTTTCGGCGGGCGATTCGCGACCAGCGGAAGGTCGGCCAAAAATGCGACCTGGCCGGGCAGACCCTGCGCGCCGCGAATAAGCGTCTGGACGTCGGCCGTAATATAAAACCGCGCCATTCCGGGAGGTACGGCGGCGGCCTGCGCGCCCTTTAGACGGATCGCGTCATGCACCGTAATGTCAGCTGCGATCGGTGCGGTCTCGGCGAGATCGGCGAGATCGGCATAGGAATATACCGTCTCAACAGGGGGTTGCGCGGTCGCGGCGGGGGCGGACAAAGCGAGCGCCAGCGCGGCGGCGACGGAATTGAGACGCATTGGCGTCACTCCTGCTTGCAGTTGACAGAATAGCCGCTCCCCTGTTGAGGGGGAAGCGATAGTGACCCGAAATTGGCGTGCGGACGGCCAGACAAAGCAATTGCCACGCGGAAACTGTCACGATAGAGACACCGTATCCGTCACCGATACGATAAGAAAGACGGCGTCGTCGTTTCCTGCCGGTGGGGTTGACCACGGAGGTTTCGGCTGAGTCGAGGCTTGTGGATTGGAGGGAGTGTGATTCCTTAATGGCTTATGCTGATCAATCGGTAAGCTCGCGCAAAATTGGCGGGATCGTGTTCGTCGCGCTGCTGCATGCAGTGATCGGCTACGCGTTCATCACGGGCCTTGCCTATAACGTCGTCAAGAAGGTCGCGACCGACCTGAGCGTGTTCGACGTGCATGACGAGCCGCCGCCGCCCGAAGAGCTTCCGCCGCCGCCGCCGCCCGAACAGAAGATCGAGCCGCCACCGATGGTGACGCCTCCTCCGATCGTGAGCGTGCCCAATCCCGCCCCTCCCGTGGTCATGGCGCAGGCGCCCGTCGCGCCGCCGGTGATCCATGAAATGGCGCCCGTCGCGCCGCCGCCGCCGCCCAAGCCCTCGATTGCCAAAGCGGCTAAAGCGCGCGGTAATATTGGGACCTGGGTGACGCCGGAGGATTATCCGTCGCGCGCGCTTCGTGAAGAGAAGGAAGGTGTCACCACCATTAACTTCGATATCAGCGCTGATGGACGGGTCGAGAATTGCCGTGTCGCCGCGTCGAGCGGCACCGCCGAGTTGGACGAAGCAGCCTGCCGTAATTTCACCCGTCGCGGCCGCTATACCCCGGCGCAGGATGCCGCCGGGAACAAGATTCCCCAACCGAACCAGACCCAGCGGATACGCTGGCAGATACCGAAATAATTGACCGAGCGCGCGGGATGGACGGGCCAGCGTTCGCCCCGCGCAATCTTTCAGTGCCATTGATTTGAGAGGAAGACCGCTATCATGACTGCTCCCGCTGTTGCCGGCGCCGCCGCTGCCACTGCCAATCCCTATGGCCTGATGGCCGCCCTCGAACAGGGGGGCGCGATGGCCTGGGGTGTGTTCATCACCCTCGTCGTCATGTCCGCCGCATCGTGGTACGTGATGTTCGTCAAGGTGATCGAACAGCAGAAAATCCTGAATCAGGCCAAGCGCACCCGCGCGACCTTCTGGGGTAATCCCACGCTCAAGGACGGCGCCGCCAAGCTCGACAAGAATTCGGCGTTCCGCCAGCTCGTCGATGACGGGCTGCGCGCGCAGGAGCAGCACGGCAAGCTGGAAGATCATGTCGACCAGAGCGAGTGGATCGCCGATTCGCTCAATCGCAGCCAGGCCGCGATCAACGCCAAGCTCGCGACGGGCCTCGCGCTGCTCGCGACGGTGGGTTCGGTCGCGCCGTTCGTCGGTCTGTACGGCACCGTCATCGGCATCTATCGCGCGCTCATCAAGATCGGCGCGGCCGGTCAGGCGTCGATCGACGCGGTCGCCGGTCCGGTCGGTGAAGCGCTCATCATGACCGCGCTCGGCCTCGCCGCCGCCGTCCCGGCCGTGATTTTCTACAACTGGCTGGTCCGCCGCAACAAGGTGGTCGCCGAGCAGATCGGGGCCTTCGCCGCCGACCTCCATGGCTATATGGTGTCGGGCGGCGCGCTGAAGCCGCAGATCGCCGGCCGGACCGCGCCGGCGCTGAAGGCCAGCTCGCCGGCTCCCACCCCCAAGGCTTGATGCCTTTACCGCTGCCGGGACGCGGGGCTTCCCGTCTTTCCCGGCAGCGCGGGTAGCGGGCCGGCTGCGGCGCGGCGACAGACTATGCAGGACAGGATTTCACCCAATGGCGATTGATATCGGCCCCTCGGAAGCCGACGAAAACCAGGAGATGTCGACGATCAACGTGGTGCCGCTCACGGACGTCATGTTGGTGCTCCTCATCATCTTCCTCATCACGATCCCGGTCGTGATTCAGGCGGTGCCGGTCGAGCTTCCGAAGGTTGTCTACGAGCCGACGACCACGAAGCCGGAGAACGTGTCGCTCTCCATCAAGGCGGCGCCCAACGGCGAGTGCGAGGTCTACTGGAACCTGTCGCAGGTCCATACGCAGCAGCTGCTCGATCTTGCCGTCGCCAAGCTGAAGCGTGAGATCGACCGGCAGGGTGGCCCGACGGCCCCGGGTCTCGAGCTGCCGGAAGCGCATATCCGCGGCGACATCAATACGCCTTACCGGTGCATCGGCGGCGCCATCTATACCTTGCAGCGCGCGGGCTTTGCGCGGATCGGCTTCATTTCGCAGCCGCCCGCGGGGTACGTCACGGCGCGCTACTGACAGGAGTATTTTACCGTGGCCATGAGCTCCGCAACCGCCGAAGGCGAGCCTATGATCGACATCAACACGACGCCGCTGATCGACGTCATGTTGGTGCTCCTGATCATGTTCATCATCACCATTCCGATCCAGACGCACGCGGTGAAGCTTGATCTGCCGCAGGATTCTCCCAACCAGACGCCGCCGCCGGTCGAGCCGACCAAGAACAAGATCACGATTGATCCGGCGGGCACGGTGATGTGGAACGGGACACCGGTCGATCTGGTGACGCTGCGGCAGTATCTCGACATCACGCAGACGATGAATCCGATCCCCGAACTGCACCTCGAGCCCGACGCGCAGGCGCGCTATGCGGTGGTCGATCAGGTCCTCGCGATCACCAAGCGGGCGCAGGTCGAGAAAATGGGCTTCGTCGGCAACGAGAAATATTCGGGCTTCTGAGCCGCACCGATAACCGACATTGCCGAAAAGCAGGGGGGAGCGCCGGCGCCGGGGCTCCCCCTTTTTCGTGGAGGTGGGCGGGCGCGGACGAGGTACACGGCGCGATCAATGCGTCGGGGACAGGCTGGCTGGGGCAAGCCTGCCGTGGCCGCTCCGGCGGACGCCTAGAGCATTTCAAGTCGGGTGGAATCACGTGACGCTTGCCGAAAATGCCGCAAGCAAAAACCCGGAAGGCGTGATCCACTTCAGTCAAAGTGGACCACGTTCCGGCCGCCAGAGCGCTGCGACTGCGCTGCGTGGCACATGAAGCGCGGGCAGGGCAGGAGAAACAGGGCCTTCGGCTGGCGGCGCTGGGCCGGCGACTTCCCGTTCCGGATCGCATCAGAGGGTCGCGCGTCGGACAGCGCGTCGCGGCGGTTTCGGCGGGTTACCGGGGTGGGACGTCCCAGCCGGCACCGGCGGGCATCGCGCGGAACCGGGCGGGGTCGATCCCGCGCGCGATGAGCGCGGCGCGGAGCCGGCGCGGCGGCGTGTCAATCGCCTCGTTCGAAAGCTGGAACGTCCCCCAGTGCACCGCGAGCGCGGCGCGCGCGCCAAGCCGGGCGAATATGTCGGCGGCCTCGACCGGGTCGACGTGGCTGTCCTGCATCATCGCGCGCGGTTCGAACGCGCCGATCGGCAGGATCGCGAAGCGGTAGGGGCCGTCCTTCATCGCGTCGGCCACCCAGGTGCCGTCGCCATAGCCGGTGTCGCCGCCGTAGAAGATGTTGCCGCCGGGCAGCGTGATGGTGAAGCCCGCCCACAGCGCCCGGTTGCGGTCCTTGCCGGTACGTGCGCTCCAATGATGGACGCGCTTGACGATGACGTCGATTCCGGGCCGCAGGGTGACGCGGCCCTCCCAGTCGCGCGCCACCGCTTCGATGCCGTGGCGGTGCAGGATCGTGTCGTTGCCGAACGCGACCACGATCACCGGCCGGTCCCGCGCCTCGAGCCGCTGGAGCGTCGGCAGGTCCATATGGTCATAATGGTTGTGGCTGATGAGGACGGCGTCGATTTTCGGCAGATCCTCGAAGCGCACGCCTGGCGCGCGGACACGGCGCGGGCCGAGGCCGAAGGGGCCGGTCCGGTTCGACCAGATCGGATCGGTAAGGATGTTCAGGCCCTGGCTCTGGATTAAAACCGTCGAATGGCCGACCCAGGTGATGCGGAGCCGGTCGCCGTCGATCCGCGCCGGCGGCTTGCCGGGAGCGACGGGCACCGACGCGGGCCACGCCGCGCGCCCCTCGCCGCGCATGAAGCGCAGCGTCCGGCTAAGCGAGAAGGCGCGCGGTTCCCCGGTGGCGCCATCGGGGTTGAAGAAGCGCCCGCCGTCGAAATGAGCGCTGGCGGGGCCGCTATAGTAGATCCGGTCGAGGAAGTGCGGGACCACGACCGGCGCCAGCAGCGCCGCGACGCACAGGAATAACAGGCCCGCGGCCGCGTCCTTCAACACTCTCCGCATTCGCCCCTTCAACAGCTTTCCGGCCTCCAACGCGACCGCATAGCGCTATCGGGAGGGATTGCGAAGCGGACGGTCAGCGCAGGGCGTAGAACCGGAAGAAGGAATGGTCGGGGTCGGTGCGGCGCTCACCAGCGCCGACGATGCAGGTGCGCGAAAGCCAGTCGTGCGGCCCCTCCGGCACCTTGAAATAGGGGGTGAAGCGGAAATACGCGGGCTGGGTCAGGCCCTGCTCGTTGACGGCGGCCTGACCCGGCGTCGCCGGGACGAGATAACCCATATTGTTGATGTAGATCAGGGTGCCGTCGTCCGCCTTCAGCAGATAGTGGGTCTTGACCTCGACGACGCCGTCGGTGCGCACCGTTGCATAATCCGCGCCGGAATGGGGGACGACCTCGCCATTGAGGCGCGGGCCCCGGATCGTGCCGCCGATGGGCGGGGTGTAGCCCTGACGGTCACCCCCCGGCAGCGGGCCGAAAACCGTGCGGTCCGCGCCGAAGAAGATCGTGATGTCGAACACATGTTCGAGGCGGATGTCGACGAAATTGCTCATGAAATTACTCGCTGACGAGAGGGATCAGCAGGCGCGCGTCATAGCGCCCGCCGGCATGAAGGATGTGGGTGCCGCGATTGCGTAACGCTTCGTGGCGGGCGAACGGAAGGCGCGGCAGCCCGTCCTTGTAGACGTCCGACCCCTGAACGACGACGCGGAGCGTTTCGCCGGCGCGGAACCGCGTCGCCGAGGCCCAGATCTCGATATCGACCGGCACGATGTCGCCGGGCGCGAGCCGTTCCTCGCGGTCGTGGGGATGGAACGGCCGGTCCGGCGTCGAGCGGACCGGATCGAGCGCGCGATGGCTGGCGCGCAGCCAGCCGAGCGCGACCGGACCGTTATCGAAGAAGGCGTAGAAGGTGAAACCGACCTCCGCGCCGTTCGCGTCGAGCTTCTGAAGCGCGACGAACAGGTCCATATCGTCGGAGCCTTCGGCCTCCACCCAGAGCCGCAGCGCCATCGTGCCGGCCAGCGTGGTGTCGCGATCGAAACGGTGGTCGAAGACGGCGCGGCCATCGATCGCATCGTAACGGACCGTGCCCGCCTCGGCGGGCGCCGTCTCGTCCAGCGTGCCCGCCGCATCGAGCCAGAGCGGAACGAGGCGGGTTTCGGGCAGCGGCCATTGGTCGGCCAGCCGCTCGGTGGCGACGCCGGCGCGGTCACGGATTTCGAGCCGCACCCTGGGCCAAGCGGGGACCATGGTGCCGCGCGCCTTCAGGAAGTGCTCGAAAAAGGCATGCTGACGCGCCCGGCTCTCGGGGCGGTAATAATGCGCCCACTTCTTCTGGCCGTGGACCTCAAGCCACTTCTCGCGCGAACTGATCCGGCGATACGCCTCGATCGTGCCACGCGTGTGCAGCCCCTGATCGGACCAGCTCGCAACGACATAGGCCGGGGTCTCGATCGCTTCGAGATCCAGATCCTTCGAATGCCAATAGGCGTCGATCAGCGGATGCGCCTGGACGTTTGCCCAGGTGTCCTCGGTGCGGTTGAGCGAATATTGGATGTTGTCCGACGCGCGGGGCAGGAAGCCGGTCTCGGGAATGCCGCCGTGATAGGCGAATTCGCGATACCAGTCGGCAAAGCCCTCCCACGGATTGAGCGCCGCGAGAGCGGGCGGTTTGAGCGGGGCGACGAGATACTGGATCGCCGCGAGGTAGGAGACCCCGGTCATCCCGACCTTGCCGTTCGACCACGGCTGATCCGCGAGCCAGCCGATCGCATCGAAGCAATCCTCGGCCTCGACGATGCCGTTATGGTGGAAGTCGCCGCCCGAGAGCCATGCGCCGCGCGGATCGACCACCGCCACCGCATAGCCCGCCGCGCACCAGAACACCGGGTCGGCCCCTTCGAACGGGGTCAGCGGCGAGAGCCATTCGGGGCGGACGCCCGAGGCCGGCCAGAACACCTGATTGGAGCGGCCATGCTTGCCGTAGGGGCTCCACGACAGCAGCAACGGCAGATCGGCCTCGCCCGCGGCGCCGGCGGGGCGATGGAGGTCGGCGAAGATGATCGTTCCGTCGCGCAGCGGTATGCCGACGTTGCGTTCGGTGAGCAGGCCGTCCCGCTCCTCACGGACATAGTCGGCGGGGGGCAGCGGGGGCTTGTTCGGCGCCGTCCGGGGATCGACGCCCGGGCGCATGATCAGGCCGGTGTAGCGGCTCATAGGACGGTGAAATAATGGATGCGATTGGCGTGCGGCACCTTCTCGGCGACGCCGACGAAGACGTGCTGGCTCATCCATTCGTGGGGGCCGGCCGGGGCGTCGAACCGCGGCGTGCAGCGCATGTAATATTCGGTGTGGTCGACCGCCTCGTTGCGCGACATCCGCTCAGCGACTTCGGGGGTCTTGGCCCAGCGATAGCCGCAATTCTGGAGATAGATCACGGCGCCGTCATCGGCCTTCAAAAGGTAGCGCGCATCGAAATCGATCACCCCGTTCGGCCGCACCAGCGGGAAATCGCCGCCCGACATCGGAATCACGGTCCCGTTCAGCCGGGGGCCTTCGATCGTTCCGCTCGCCGCATAGATCGCGGCGCGCATCTCGCCCCGGGAACTCGGCTTCACCCATTGCAACCCGGCCAGTTCGATGGAGATGGTGAAGGCATGCTCGAGGTGCGGCTGAAACGGGTGGGGTTGATTCATTGTCGAGACTCCCTGGCTGGCGGGATGCAGCCCTTGTTGATAACTCAATAAATACAAGCGTGGCAAGCCGTCAGGCCCGGGCTTTGCCGGCGTGGGCGATGCGGCTACCGTCGCGCGATGAGGTGTGGGCGGGGGAAAGACGCGGTGGACGACGACAGAAGGCCGACTTCCTTTCCCTATGCGCCGGGAAGCCTCGACGAGACGTATCATTATTTCACGATGCGGATCGTGCTTGCCGGCCGGCGCTGGCGCGTCCTGCTCGACGAGCATCTGAGGGCGATCGGCTATACCGTGGCGCGGATGGAGGCGCTGCTGATGATCGCGCATTCCCCCGACCGCAGCACCCAGATCGCGATCGCCAAGCGGATCGGGATCGAGGGGCCGACGCTGACGCGGATGCTCGACATGCTGGCGGCGGACGGACTCGTCGAGCGGGTTCCCGATCCGGCGGACCGGCGCGCCAAGCGCATCCGGCTGACCCCGCGCGGCGAAACCGCCGTGGTCGAGATACGGGGCGCGGTCGAGGCGCTGCGCCGCGATCTGCTCGCCGATTTCGCCGAGGAGGATATGGCGCGGGTGAACGAGATCACCGCCCGGCTGATCGAGCGGCTCGAAGAAGGGGCGAGCTACTTTCCCGGCCGGGCGCGCCGCACGGGCTGAGCGCCGCGCCGGGGCCATCCGCGTCGAGTTGATCGGCCCCTGTTTTCCGGGTCGTCAGGCGATTCCGCTGGCTCGAAAATGCTCTACTTGCCGCAAAATCATTTCAGGAGAAGCCGGCCTTCAGCCCGTCGATCACGAACTGGGCGGCGAGCGCGGCGAGGATCACGCCGAGAACCCGAGTCACCATCGCTTCGATCCGTCGGCCGGCGAGCCGCATCAACGGGGCGGCGGCGAGCAGCGCCAGCAGCGTGAGCAGCAAGGCGCCGGCGAGCGCGGCGAGAACGATCCCGGTTTCCGCCCCGGTTCGGCTGCGCGCCATCAGCAGCATTACGGTGGCGATCGCGCCAGGGCCCGCGATCATCGGTATCCCGATCGGAAAGACCGATATGTCCTCCAGCACCGGGCCGTCGCCGGCGTTGCCCCGGCCGCGCTGGCTAATCTCGTCGGCGCGCTGCTCGCGGCGCCGGGTGCGCTGCTCGAACACCATTTCGAGCGCGATCAGGAACAGCATGATCCCGCCCGCGACCCGGAATGCGTCGAGGCTGATGCCGAGCGTGCCGAGCAGCACCTCGCCGAACAGCGCGAAAACGAGCAGGATGCCGCCGCCCACCATGACCGAGCGGATCGCCATCGCCCGGCGGTGGGCCGCCGGCGTGTCGCCCGTCAGGCTGGCGAAGATCGGCGCGCAGCCCGCCGGGTCGATCACCACGAACAGCGTGACGAACGCCGACAGGAACAGCTCGGTATAATGGGCGGCCATGCCCGGCGGCGGGTCTAAAGGCCGGCTTCGTCGCCGAGCGGGACGCCGGCGTTGCGGTGCGCCGCGACCAGGGTGTTGCGCAGCAGCACCGCGATCGTCATCGGCCCGACCCCGCCCGGCACCGGCGTGATCGCGCCGGCCACCGCCGAGGCGCCCGCGAAATCGACGTCGCCGACGAGACGGCTCTTGCCTGCCACGCTGCCGGGAAGGCGGTTGATGCCGACGTCGATCACGGTCGCGCCGGGCTTGATCCAGTCACCTTTCACCATCTCCGGGCGGCCGACCGCCGCAACAACGATGTCGGCACGGCGGACCACGGCCGGCAGGTCCCTGGTACGCGAATGGGCGACGGTGACGGTGCAGCTCTCCTTGATGAGGAGTTGCGCCATCGGCTTGCCGACGATGTTCGAGCGGCCGATCACGACCGCGTCGAGCCCCGACAGGCTGCCGAGCTGATCCTTGAGCATCATCAGGCAGCCGAGCGGGGTGCACGGCACGAAGCCTTCCTGGCCGACCGCGAGGCGGCCGGCATTGACGACATGGAAACCGTCGACATCCTTGTCCGGGTCGATCGTGGTGATGACCTGTTGCTCGTCGATATGGCCGGGCAGCGGGAGCTGGACGAGAATGCCGTCGACCGCCTCATCGGCGTTGAGCTGGCGGACCAGCGCCAGCAGCGCCTCCTGGCTGGTGTCGGCGGGCAGCTTGTGCTCGAAACTGGCCATGCCGGCCGCGACCGTCGCCTTGCCCTTCGAGCGGACGTAGACCTCGCTCGCCGGGTCTTCGCCGACGAGAACCACCGCGAGCCCCGGCTTGCGCCCCGCCGCCGCCACGAAGCCCGGCACTCGCGCGGCCACCCGCTCGCGGAGCGCCGCCGCTGTCGCCTTGCCATCGATGATCGTCGCCGTCATGTCGTCAACCCCTTCAAAAGCGCCGCGAGCCGCGCCGGCTCGCCGCATACCATCAATCTTTTTTCACGCGCCGTCGCGCCGGAACGCAGCGTCACATCGCCCCTGGCCACGCCGAGCGCGCTCGCCAGCAGCGCGCGGGCCGCGGCGTTCGCCGCGCCGTCGCTGGCCGCCGCGCGGACCCGCAGGATCAGCCGTTCGCGGCCGGCAGCATCGGTCCGGACCCCCTCGATCGCGTCGCGTCCGCCGCGCGGCGTGACCCGCACCGCGACGATCAGGCCATCCGCCGCCGGCTCATAGCATGCCATATTGGAGCGCGAGCCCCGCCAGCAGCTTGCGGACGATGACGGCGAGGATGATCAGCACCATCGGCGAGAAATCGAGGCCGCCGAAATCGGGCATGAACCGGCGGATCGGCCGGAGCAGCGGCTCGGTCAGCCGATCGAGCGCAAAGAGCAGCCGGCGGACGAACTCGTTATAGGTGTTGACGACGTTGAAGGCGACGAGCAGCGAAAGCACCATCTGGATGATGAAGATAAAGATCAGAATCTGCACCAGCAGATCGAAAATCCCCAACAATGCTGCTATCATCGGCCTCAGTCTCCATGGCGGAACGGACGTTCGTCAGGTGCGCGCCTCTTACCCGCCGGGGGGAGCGGCGGCAATGGCGCTCCTCCCGCCGCCTGCTCAGTCGGCGCGCACCAGTGTCCCCGCGCCGCGCCGGGTGAAGATTTCGAGCAGCATCGCATGGGGCACCCGCCCGTCGAGGACGACCGCGGCATCGACCCCGCCTTCGACCGCGTGGACGCAGGTTTCGAGCTTGGGGATCATCCCGCCGGTGATCGTCCCGTCGGCGCGCAAGTCCCGGATGCGGGGCGGCGTGAGATCGGTGAGCAGTTCCTTGTCCTTGTCGAGCACGCCGGGCACGTCGGTCAAAAGAAAGAGCCGCGCCGCGCCCAGCGCGATCGCCAGCGCGCCGGCCATGGTGTCGGCGTTGATATTGTAGGTCTGGCCGTCGGCGCCGACCCCGATCGGGGCGACGACCGGGATCAGCCCGGCGCGCGACAGCGTGTCGATCACCCGCCGGTCGATATCGGCGGGCTCGCCGACGAAGCCGAGATCGACCGCGCTCTCGATGTTGCTGTCAGGGTCGCGCGTGGTGCGGCGCACCTTCTCGGCGACGACGAAATTGCCGTCTTTGCCCGACAGGCCGACCGCGCGGCCGCCGGCCTGGCCGATCCACGAGACGATTTCCTTGTTGATCGAGCCCGACAGCACCATCTCGGCGATCCGCGCCGTCTCCGCGTCAGTTACGCGCAGCCCGTCGACGAAGCGCGTCTCAACCCCGAGTTGCTTCAGCATCGCGCCGATCTGGGGGCCGCCGCCATGGACCACGACCGGATTGATGCCGACCGCCTTCAGCAGCGCGACGTCCTCGGCGAAGTCGCGCGCCAGCTCCGGGTTGCCCATCGCGTGGCCGCCATATTTCACGACGAACGTCTCGCCGGCGTAGCGCTGCATATAAGGCAGCGCCTCGGTGAGGGTCTCGGCTTTGACGAGCAGGGCGGCGTCGGGCGTGTGATTGGTCATTGTCGCGCCATAGCCACGCGGCGCGGACGAGGAAAGCGCCAGATGGGCTTGCGGCCGGATATGCCCCGCCGCCAGATAGGCCTTGCGGAACCCGGCCGAGTATGGCGGACGTGGAGGATGATGCCGGTTCACCGATCGTGCGCCGCCGCAACCGGAGACCTATCCATGCTCACCCTCTACAGCTTCGGACCGGGCGCGAATTCGCTCAAGCCGCTGCTCGCGCTCCACGAGAAGGGCCTCGCCTTTACCAGCCGATTCCTCGATCCCGCCGGTTTCGAGCAGCACGCCGATTGGTACAAGGCGATCAATCCCAACGGCCAGGTGCCGACGCTCGACCATGACGGCCGGATCATCACCGAATCAACCGTGATCTGCGAATATCTGGAGGAGAATTTCCCCGATGCGCCGCCGCTTCGCCCGGCCGATCCCTACGGTCGCGCGCTGATGCGAATCTGGACCAAATGGGTCGACGAATATTTCTGCTGGTGCGTTTCGACGATCGGTTGGGAACGGCGGATCAGCAAGATGGCGCGCGCCCTCTCCGACGATGCGTTCGAGGAACGGATCAGGCATATCCCGCTCAAGGAACAGCGGGTGAAGTGGCGCAATGCGCGCGACGGCTTTCCCAAGGCCGTGCTGGCCGAGGAGATGCGCAAGGTCGCCTATTCGGTGCGGCGGCTCGAAACGCGGCTGTCGGAGAGCCGGTGGCTTGCCGGCGACAGCTACACGTTGGCCGACATCTGTAACTTCGCCATCGCCAACGGGATGGAGAACAGCTTCGCCGATCTGGTAAACGCGACGGATACGCCGCATCTGGTCGACTGGATCGGACGGATCAACGCGCGTCCCGCCGCGATCACGATGTTCGCCGCCGCGAAGCGCGCGACGACGCCCCCCGCGCCGGCGGCCTGACGCCCCGGCCTATCGCGTCGGCACCGGCTCGGCGCCCGAATAGTCGTAGAAGCCCCGACCCGATTTCCGCCCGAGCCAGCCCGCATCGACATATTTGACGAGCAGCGGGGCGGGGCGGAATTTGGGGTCGCCGGTGCTGTCGTGGAGGACGCGACAGATCGCGAGGCAGGTATCGAGGCCAACGAAATCGGCAAGCGTCAGCGGCCCCATCGGGTGGTTGAGGCCGAGCGTGACGGCGGTGTCGATGTCGCGGACGCTGGCGACTCCCTCGCCGAGCGCGAAGCAGGCTTCGTTGAGCATCGGCAGCAGGATGCGGTTGACGATGAAGCCCGGCGCGTCTTCGGCATGGACCACGGTCTTGCCGAGCCTGCCCGCGAAGGCGTCGACCCGCCGCACCGTCTCGTCGCTCGTCGCAAGACCGCGAATCACCTCGACCAGCGCCATCACCGGCACCGGATTGAAGAAATGGACGCCGACGAAGCGCGCGGGGTCGGGCGTCGCCTGTGCCAGCCGGGTGATCGGGATCGACGAGGTATTCGAGGCGAGGATCGCATCAGCCGCCAGCACCGCGCCGACATCGGCGAAAATCCGGCGCTTGATCTCCTCGCGCTCGGACGCCGCCTCGATGACGAGCGTGGCCGGCGCCATCGCCGAAACGGCGGCGACCGGTTCGATCCGGGCCAGCGTCGTCTCGGCGTCGGCGTCGGTGATTTTGTCCTTTTCGACAGCGCGGCCGAGCTGGCGGGCGATTCCCGCTTTGCCCTTCTCGGCGACCTCGATCGAAATGTCGGAAAGCAGCACCTTGTAGCCGGCCTGCGCCGAGACCTGCGCGATCCCCGCGCCCATCTGCCCCGCCCCGATCACGCCGATGCTGTCCATGGTCCGCCTCATTTATGGTGTGCGGAGGACGGGCTAGACCAGACGCGCGGCGATTGTAAGGCGGATCAGGGCGCGCTGCCCGAAGGTTGCGCCTCGGCGAGGATCAGCGCGAACAGGCCGTCGGGATCGGTCCATTCGCG
>Ga0182740_1001215_pt1 | contig 18377 bp, 20 predicted proteins | sample eDN5th37CKraftBY_FD_128872 | JGI IMG/M metagenome (GOLD analysis project Ga0182740, IMG submission 128872) | Enriched backyard soil microbial communities from Emeryville, California, USA - eDNA 5th pass 37_C Kraft BY (version 2) (version 2) | ecosystem: Environmental > Terrestrial > Soil >...
CACACAAGAAGTGTTCGCGACCACGCTCGCGCCCGCCGCAGTGACGTTGGTGCCCGTGCGCTATGAGCCCGCCGTGCGTGCGGCCGAGCGCGCGGGCTATCGATGGATTGGCGTGCTCGATGATAGCGTGAGCGGCCGGAGCTGGCTGATGGTGCGCGAGCGCCCCTAGTGTCGAATACACGCTGTCCGCGTGGCGCCCCGCGCCCTGGCACCAGGTAGCCAAGATTCCTTTACTTGCCAGCAGGCGCGGGCGAATCAAACAACCCTCCCGACAAACGGCAGCTCCCGGAAGCGGCTCGCGAGATCCATGCCGTAGCCGACAACAAAATATGGCGGGCAATCGAATGCGGCATAGTCGGCCTCGATCGCCACGGACCGGCGCACTTTCTTGTCGAGCAGCACGCACGAGACCACGCGCTTGGCGCCCCGCGCGACAATGAGATCCTTGGCAAAGGCGAGCGTACGCCCCGTATCGAGAATGTCGTCGATGAGCAGCACGTTGCGGTCGGTAACGTCGAGCCGCAGATCGCGAATGATGTCGACCTGCCCGACGGACTTCGTGCCGTCCCGGTAGCTCGAGACCGAGAGGAAATCCACTTCCGGCGCCAGGCCCGCCCGATGCAGCCCGCGCAGGAGATCGCTGGCAAAGACGAAGCTACCGGTGAGGATCGGCACGACCAGCAGCCGGTCGAGCTCGAGGCCGGCAATGGCCGTCGCAAGCTCGGCAATGCGGTCGGCAATGGCCTCGGCCGTGTAGATAACTTCTATTGTTTCCGTTCCTGGGGCGCTATCGGGCATGAATCTCGCTCACATCCTGCAAACTCGGGCTTGCAGCCGAACCGCCGCGAGGTATAGCAGGCTCATGACGCCATTACGATCCGCGGGGCGGCGGTACTGCGGCGCGCGACCGCAGCGACGGGATCGGGCGGCCCATTACCGTGCCACAATCCTTGTTGATTGATCGCACGACAGTGGAAAGTTGCGACGAGGCGGGCACCTGCCGCCGCGGGGGGAAGTCGGAGTGATCAGGCTCCAGAACGTCGGATTGAAATACGGACGCGGCGAGGAAGTGCTGCGCGACGTGTCTTTTCATCTCGAGCCCGGCTCCTTCCACTTCCTGACCGGCCCGTCCGGTGCCGGCAAGACATCGTTGTTGCGGCTCCTTTTCCTCTCGCTGCGGCCGACACGTGGCACGCTCGAGCTCTTCAACCAGAATGCCAGCCGCGCCGATACCGCGCGCCGCTCCGAGCTCAGACGCCGCATCGGCATCGTGTTCCAGGACTTCCGCCTGCTCGATCATCTCTCGACCTGGGAGAATGTTGCGCTGCCGCTGCGCGTTATCGGCCGCCGCCTCGACGAGTACCGCGAAGACGTGACCGATCTCCTGCAGTGGGTCGGCCTCGGCGATCGCATGCACGCGAACCCGTCGGTGCTTTCGGGTGGCGAGAAGCAGCGCGCAGCGATAGCGCGCGCCGTGATCGGCAAGCCGGAGCTGCTGCTCGCCGACGAGCCGACCGGTAACGTCGACCCGCAGATGGCACGCCGGCTGTTGCGCCTGTTCGTGGAGCTCAACCGCCTCGGCACGTCCGTCGTCATCGCCACGCACGACCATCAACTCATGCGCCAGTACAGGGCGCCGCGCCTGGAGCTGAACGAGGGCCATGTCCGGATCGTATGACAGGCCGGCTTGGCCTCGCAGCCGAGCGCCCGGCGCACGCCAGTACGATGACGTCGACGACTACACGTCGCCGACAGGCCCGCCGCAGGTGGATGACTTCACCCAGCCTCTCGAGCTTGGCGCGCCTGCGCACGATCACGCCGCATCCAATACCCTGCCGCCGGCCGACATGGCCTCGATCCAGGTCAATTCCTCGATCGTGCCCGCCGGCACGGTGACCGGCACATCGCTCACGCTGGTCGTGACGATCATGTGCTTTCTCGCCTGTCTCACGGCGGGCGCGGTCTACATGATCAACCAGTCGGCATCGGCATGGCTGCGCAATGTGTCGAGCGAAGTCACCATCCAGATCGAGCCACGCGAGAACACCGACACCGAGCGCGTGTTACGCGATGTCACGGTGTACCTTGCCGGCCAGCCGGGCATTCGCGGCGTCAGGCCACTCAGTCTCGAGAGTGCCACGGAACTTCTCGAGCCGTGGCTCGGAAAGTCCGAAGTGCTGAAGGAGCTGCCGATACCGCGTCTGATCGCCCTCGAGCTCGACAGGAGCGCGCCGCCCGATCTCGACCGGCTGCGCACCAGCCTCAGCGAGCAGTTCAAGAGCGCGAGCCTCGACGATCACCGCCTTTGGCAGCAGCAGATTCGCGCCGTCACCCGCTCGCTCGCCCTCGGTGGCATTGCGATCCTGATCCTCGTCGGCGCCGCGACCATGGCGATCATCATCTCGGCAACCCGCAGCGCCATGGCCTCGAACCGCGAGATCGTAGAAGTGCTGCACTTCGTCGGCGCGACCGACCGCTTCATCGCCCGTGAGTTCGAAACGCAGTTCCTGCGCCTCGGCATACGGGCGGGTTTCGTCGGCGCTGCATGCGCGATGGCGGTCTTCTTCATGATGCCGTCGATAACCGAGGCGCTCGGCGGCGGCACACTGACCATGGCGGAAGTCCGTCGCCTGATCGGTGCCGGCACGCTCGATATCCTCGGCTATCTCGTGCTGGTCCTGGTCGTGCTCATCATCGCGGTGCTGTGCATGTTTACCTCACGTGTCAGCGTCAAGCGCATTCTGCACAGCCAGCACTGAGCAGGCACGTGTGCAACTGCCGATTGCCGCATCCGGCACCCGCGCGTTGACATGGGTGCCGATGTGAGCACAAATCCGCTTCGCGCGTGGCCTCCCGGCGCCCGCGCCAAGGGGGAGCTTTCCGGATACCGTCGATGATGCGGCTCATTTTCACCCTGCTGAGCCTCGCGGTTGTTGGCCTCGCCGGCGGCTTCATTGTCTTCGCCGTATGCGCGACGAGCGCGCAAGAGCCGCAAGTGCAGAAGGCCGACGCCATCGTTGTCGTCACCGGGGGCGAGGACCGAATCAGTGCGGCTCTCGGCCTGCTGCGTCACGGGAGCGGCCGGCGCCTGTTGATATCAGGCGTCAATCCGCGCACGAGCGCAGCCGCCATCCGCGATCAGACCGGCGAGGAGCGCCAGCTCTTCGAGTGCTGTGTCGACATCGGCCGCGAGGCAAGCGACACGATCGGCAACGCCGAAGAGGCGCGTGACTGGGCGGGCACGCACGGCTATCGCTCGCTCATCGTGGTGACATCCGCCTACCATATGCCGCGCACGCTCGCCGAGTTCGCGCGCGCCATGCCGCACATCGCGCTCGTCGCGCATCCGGTCAGTCCGCGCCATGCTCGCGACAGACCCTGGTGGCAGCACCCGGGCTCGCTCCGCCTGCTCGCGAGCGAGTATCTGAAATATATCGCCGCGATCACCCGCCTGGCCTGGGCGCGGACCCAGGCCGTTCTCGGTGACACAGCGGCCCGCGCGAGCGTCGCCGGCTAGCAGGGGCTTGGCGTTATCCAAAGCTCAGGATGATCCGGCCACGGCCTGTGGACGCCCCGGGGCCGCTGACCTATAAGGCCAGTAATCCGCGTCTCGGCCTGTTTGATGCCGCTATCCGGCATCTAATTGAGAATGGTGGGCATGACCGAAGAGGCCCGTGAACCGGCCAGCAGGATCGAGAAGCTTTGCGCAGAGCACGGCTTGCGCATGACGGCGCCGCGCCGCGTCATTGCTCGTGTGCTCTCGGACGCTTCCGATCATCCGGATGTCGACGAGGTGTACCGGCGCGTGCACGCTGTCGATCCGCGGATCTCGCTTTCGACGGTCTATCGCACGGTCGGCCTGCTCACCCGTAAGGGCATTATCGCGCGGCATGACTTCGGCGCCGGACGCATGCGCTTCGAGGAGGCATCCGGCGAGCATCACGACCATCTCATCAACGTCGAGACAGGTGACGTGATCGAGTTCCACAACGAAGAGATCGAGCAGCTGCAGGAGCGCGTCGCCAAGGAACTCGGCTTCGAACTCGTGGGACACCGGCTGCAGCTCTTCGGCGTACCCATCAAACGACGGCGCGACCGCTAGCCTCTTACTTGCAGCGGCCTGAGCAGCCGGCAGCTCCCTTTTCGCCTTGCGCGATACAGCGCTGGAAGCAATCCGGGCCTTTTCCTTTGCCTTTGCCCTTGCCCGCCCGCTTGCCCTTTCCCCATCCCTTGCCCTTCCCCCATCCCTTGCCCTTCCCCCATCCCTTACCCTTCCCCCAACCCTTGCCCTTCCCCCAACCCTTTTTCTCCTGCACCGGGATGAGCGATTGCTCGGGCGTACTCTTTTGGAAGCCGATTGGCGCGGACTTGATGGCTGGCGCGCTGCCGAGTGCCAAATGCAGAATGCTCGCCAGGAAAATTCGGGTGCGCACGACACGCCTCCCATCATGATGCAAAAAAAAGGGAATATACGCGCGCTTGCAATTCTGCGCTCGCGTTGACCACAAGCGCATCGCCTATGGCCAGCTCGCCGCCCCCGATGATCCTCACGTAGACTCCGAGATCGCTGTGCCCCCATGTACGCAGCAGCGTCTCCGGAATGGCCATGTCGCGCGTGCCCGTTTGCGGATCGACATTCGTCGCGGCACAGCGCACCGTATGCTTGACGACTTCGCCGCGCACGCCGCCAAGCGTGATCCCCTTGCCGACCCAGGTGCGCTCGGCCCAAGGCTCCGCGCCATCGATGTACACGTTCGCGCGAAAGCGCAGCGGATCGATCGGGCGCCCGGCGACCCGCTCGACGTCGCGCACGGTCGCGAGATTCACGACGTGGAGGCACTTCATCGCGACATCCGAGAAGCTATGCCCCGGTGCAAAGACGATCTTCGGCGGCCCGCGCAGCTCGGCCTGCATGTAGGCGGCGAAGAACTGCTCGATCATCTTGCGGCCGAGCGGCGTGGTGAGCTGACCGCGCGCGACCTGTTTGCCCGCACGCAGGATCGTCAATGTCTCCGTGGCATCGTCGAAGCTCGTGGAGAGCGTTGCGAGCCGCTCGTCGCGCATGAGCATGAGAAACGTGATCTTCGGCAGATGACGCGGGTTGTCCGGATCGAAGCGTCCGGGGCCATTCTCGATGGCATAGGCGCGGTCGAACGGCATGGTGCCGCCCGCCTCGAGCGTCACACGGTCGCGCGCCTCGGGGCTCAGTCCCTTCACGGGATAGCGATAGAGCGCGGCAACCGTCGGCGACGTCATCGGGCCAAGCCTCCAGTGCTATTCGGCCTCGCGCTTCGCCTTCTCGATCTCGATCATGCGACGGTCGACGTACTCGCCGACGATCTGGCTCAGCTCCTCGTTCTTGTCCTCGAAGAAGTGGCCGGCGCCGGAAATGATCGTGTGCTCGATCTTGATGCCTTTCTGCGTCTTGGTCTTGCGCGACATCTCCTCGACCGCCGCACTCGGCACGACCTTGTCGCGCTCGCCCGAAATCACGAGACCCGACGACGGGCAGGGCGCGAGGAACGAATAGTCATAGAGGTTCGCCGGCGGCGCCACGCAGATGAAGCCGTCGATCTCCGGCCGGCGCATGAGAAGCTGCATGGCAATCCACGTGCCGAACGAGACGCCCGCAATCCAGCATGAGCGGCTGTCGGCATTCTGGAGCTGGAGCCAGTCGAGCGCGGACGCCGCATCGGCGAGCTCTCCCGGCCCATTGTCGAAATAGCCCTGACTGCGTCCGACGCCCCGGAAGTTGAAGCGCAGCACGGAGAAGCCCCGCTCCTGAAAGGTATAATACAGATGGTAGACGATCTGGTTGTTCATCGTCCCGCCGAACTGCGGGTGCGGATGCAGGATGAGGGCGATGGGGTTCTCGCTGCGCCCTTCGTGGTGATAGCGGGCTTCGAGACGGCCAGCGGGGCCGTTGATCATGATTTCGGGCATGGGACCTTTCGGGCTTTCTGCGCTCGGGGGCAGGGTTCGGTCGAAGCTGAGCTGGGGCATCCGTATGCATTCGATGCGGCCCAGATCATCGCCTTTAGGCTCGCCATCGAAAATACTTGACTTGCTCGCTCGGAATTTTCATATACAGACCAGGATTTAGAAACGCTCAAAACTGAGCGTTACCGTACCGGGCCGGTTGCGCGTCTCTTAGCACGTAACCATGCCTCGAATGCAAGGTCGTTGTGGCCGCGCGGCACCGCCACTTGTGGCGGTTGGGCCGGGTGGCTCGGAAATCCCGACCGAGCAGGTACGCCGCGGTACTTGGGACAGGTTGCGTGAGGCGCGTGGGATCATGGAGCTGAACACCAAGGGCCGGTACGCCGTGATGGCCATGGCGGATCTCGCGAGCCAGCCCGCTAGCGAAGCGATCCCGCTGCCCGCCATCGCAGAGCGCCAGCAGATCTCGATCGCCTATCTCGAGCAGATTTTCATCCGCCTGCGCCGCGCCGGTCTTGTGGAAAGCGCGCGCGGTCGTTCCGGCGGTTACCGGCTTTCCCGCCCGGCGGCCTCCATCGTCGTCGCCGATATCATGTCCGCGGTCGAGGAAGATACGCGCATGACCCGGTGCCGCGGCGAGGACGGTGCGCCATGCCTGCCGGGTCATCGCTGCCTGACCCACAATCTCTGGGAGGCGCTCGGCGCGCAGATTGCCGGTTTTCTCGGGACGGTGACGCTTCAGGACGTGCTGGACGGCCTTCCGACACATCGCGGCACACCCCCGGTCGATGCCTTCATCAACCCTGCGGAGGTGCGCACGGCCCGATGACAAGCGAGCGCACATATCTCGACTGGAACGCGACGGCGCCGCTGCTTCCCGAAGCGCAGGCGGCGATCGTGCGTGCGCTCGACGTGTGCGGCAATCCTTCCTCGGTCCATGCCGAGGGACGCCATGCACGCGCCATCGTCGAAACGGCGCGCGAGCAGGTCGCGGCGCTTGTAGGTGCGCAGCCATCCGAGGTCGTCTTCACAAGCGGCGCGACGGAGGCGTGCAACACCGTCCTGGCGGCGCCGTGGGCGGCGATCGTAGTTGCAGGCATCGAGCATGATGCTGTGCGGCAGCCGGTCGAGGCCATGAGCGGAGCGCGCATTGCGCTTGGTGTCGATGCGCAGGGTCGCGTCGATCTGTCCGAGGTGGCAGCGAAAGTCGGCGCGGCTGTCGGCGCGCACGGCGCCGGTCGCGTACTCGTCGCGCTTCAGCTTGCGAACAACGAGACCGGCGTTCTCCAGCCCGTAACCGAGATCGCTGCTATTGCGCGCGAAACCGGCGCCCTTCTCTTCACGGATGCCGCCCAGGCAGCGGGTCGCATTCCGGTTGATTTCGCCACGCTCGGGGCTGATTTCATGGCCCTTTCGGCGCACAAGCTCGGCGGCCCGAAAGGTGTTGGCGCGCTGATCGTGCGCGAAGGCCGCGACCTCCCTGCGTTCGTCCGTGGCGGTGGTCAGGAGCGCCGCCGCCGTGGCGGGACGGAGAACGTCCCCGGCATCGCGGGCTTTGGCGCTGCTGTCGAAGCCGCTCACCAGACAGTCGACGGACGCGCGCGAATTGCCGCGCTGCGCGACCGCCTCGAGGCAGGCCTTCTGGATCTGACTCCGGATGCCCATATCATGGGTGTGGGCGCAGAGCGGCTGCCCAATACGACGTGCATTGCACTCCCGGGACATGCCGCCGAGACGCTGGTCATCCGCTTCGACCTCGCCGGCATCGCGGTCAGCGCGGGCGCAGCCTGCTCCGCCGGCAAGATCGGCGTGAGCCACGTCCTCACGGCCATGGGATGCGACGAAACCACCGCGCGATCGGCGGTCCGCATCAGCGTCGGCCCGACGACTACAGACCGCGAAATCGACCGTTGCCTCGCTGCCTGGCGCGAGATCGCTGCCCATTCGAGGGCTTTGGCCCGGGCGCGCACCGCCGCGTAGCGAGCAACAGAAACGACACGATCAGGAGCACGGAGAATAAGATGGCCGCCGTTCAAGAGACCATCGCACAGGTCAAGGCGATCGACGTCGACAAGTACAAGTACGGCTTCGAGACCGACATCGAGACCGAGAAGGCCCCGCGTGGCCTGAGCGAGGACATCGTACGCTTCATCTCCGAGAAGAAGGGCGAGCCTGCCTGGATGCTCGAGTGGCGTCTCGATGCCTATCGGCGCTGGCGCGCGCTCAAGGAGCCGACCTGGGCCAAGCTGAAGTATCCGAAGATCGACTTCGACAGCCTCTATTATTACGCTGCCCCGAAGGGCACGACGGGCCCGCGGAGCCTCGACGAGGTCGATCCCCAGATCCTGGCCACCTACGCCAAGCTCGGCATTCCGCTGAAGGAGCAGGAGATCCTCGCCGGCGTGCGCAAGGCCGGTGAGCCGAGCCCTGGTGCTGAAGGCCACGAGGGCGCCAATGGCGCCGTAAACGGCTTTGCCAGCATGGCCGGCAAGGTCGCGGTCGATGCCGTCTTCGACTCCGTCTCGGTCGTCACGACCTTCAAGAAGGAGCTGGCCAAGGCCGGCGTGATCTTCTGCTCGATCTCCGAGGCGCTTCGTGAGCACCCGGACCTCGTGAAGAAGTATCTCGGCTCGGTCGTGCCGCAGTCCGACAATTTCTATGCCGCCCTCAACTCGGCGGTCTTCTCGGATGGCTCGTTCGTGTACGTCCCTGAGGGCGTGCGCTGCCCGATGGAGCTTTCAACCTACTTCCGCATCAACGAGAAGAACACCGGTCAGTTCGAGCGGACGCTGATCATCGCGGACAAGGGCTCCTACGTCTCGTACCTCGAGGGCTGCACGGCGCCCATGCGCGACGAGAACCAGCTCCATGCGGCCGTGGTCGAACTCATCGCCCTCGACGATGCCGAGATCAAGTATTCGACCGTTCAGAACTGGTATCCCGGCGACAAGGACGGCAAGGGCGGTATCTATAACTTCGTGACCAAGCGCGGCGACTGCCGTGGCCGGAACTCGAAGATCTCCTGGACGCAGGTCGAGACCGGCTCGGCCATCACCTGGAAGTATCCGAGCTGCATTCTGCGTGGCGATAACAGTCGTGGCGAGTTCTACTCGATCGCCATCTCCAACGGCCACCAGCAGGTCGACAGCGGCACCAAGATGATTCACCTCGGTCGCAACACGACGAGCCGGATCATCTCGAAGGGTATTGCCGCGGGCTTCTCGCAGAACACCTATCGCGGCCTCGTCTCGGCCCACCGCAAGGCTACCGGCGCTCGCAATTTCACCAATTGCGACAGCCTCTTGATCGGTGACAAGTGCGGTGCCCACACCGTGCCGTATCTGGAGGCGCGCAACTCGTCCGCCCAGTTCGAGCACGAAGCGACGACATCGAAGATCTCGGACAACATGCTCTTCTACTGCACCCAGCGTGGGCTGTCGGAAGAAGAGGCGGTGGCCCTCGTGGTCAACGGCTTCGTCCGGGACGTGTTGCAGCACCTTCCTATGGAGTTCATGGCCGAGACGCAGAAGCTGATCGGCATCAGCCTCGAGGGCAGCGTCGGCTGAGCGCGTAAACGACGTTCGATTTCACGACTGCAGGAAAAATTCATGTGCGAAAGCCTGCCAATTCGGGCCGAAATGTGTAGGATGGCGACATTCGGCCACAGGCCGGACCAAAAAAGATGGTGGGGGTCGAGGGGCCTTGCACCACGACGTGCCGGGAGCGAAGCGCGGGGGCGCCAATGCGGTGGCTGCCCAATCTGAGGAGTGAGCTAATGAGTGACGCAGCTGGTTTCGGTCAGGTGATGGTGAGGGCACGGCTCACGCGCGAGATCGGGGAGAGCGAATGCAAGCAGCGCAACGCCCTGTCCATCAAACGGCCGGGCCTGACGCTTCGCCAGGGCACCCAGGTGACGGTCCTCGAGACCCTTGAGCAAGGCCAGGCCTTCCTGGTCGAGTTCGGGCACAAGTCGCCGGATGCCTGCGACTGGCTCGGCGTGCTCTACCCCTCGGAGATCGAGCTGGAAGGGGCAAGCCCGCAGCAGGCGGCCTGAGCCGCTTAACCGACCTGAGCGAGCTGACGACACGGGGGTGCCGCGGCAGCGGCGCTGAAGGATGAGTATTTGCGGTTCGAATGAGCCGCGCATCGTGAGGAGATGGCTTCCGGCCGCGATCGCGCGGGGAGGCTCAGCCAAGAAGAAGTCAGGAGACCCGTACGGCCATGCTCGAGATCAAGAACCTGCACGCCCGCATCGCCGAGGACGGCACCGAGATTTTGCGCGGCATCGACCTCGTCGTGCCCAAGGGCGAAGTGCACGCCATCATGGGCCCCAACGGCTCAGGCAAGTCCACGCTCGCCTACGTGCTCGCCGGCCGCGACGACTACGAGATCACCGAGGGCGACATCCTCTGGAACGGCGAGTCGATCCTCGAAATGGAGCCGGACGAGCGTGCCGCCAAGGGCGTCTTTCTCGCCTTCCAGTATCCGATGGAGATTCCCGGCGTCGCAACAATGACCTTTCTGCGCGCCGCACTCAATGCCGTGCGCAAGAAGCGCGATCAGAAAGAGCTCACGACGCCCGAATTCCTGAAGGTCGTGCGCGCAAAGGCGGCCGAGCTCGGCGTCAGCGACGAGATGCTGAAGCGCCCGCTCAACGTCGGCTTCTCCGGCGGCGAGAAAAAGCGCATGGAGATCCTCCAGATGTCCGTGCTGGAGCCGACGCTGTGCGTGCTCGACGAGACCGACTCCGGCCTCGATATCGATGCCATCCGGATCGTTTCAGAAGGTGCCACGAAGCTGCGCAGCCCCGATCGCGCGATGCTGGTCATTACGCACTATCAGCGTCTGCTCAACTACATCGTGCCCGACAAGGTGCACGTCCTTGCCAAGGGTCGCATCCAGAAGACCGGCGGCAAGGAGCTGGCGCTCGAGCTCGAGAAGTCCGGTTATGCCGACTTCACCGGCAAGGCCGCGTGAGGCCCCAATGAACGTCACGCCCTTAAAGACCAAGGCCGAGAGCCAACTGCGCGAGCAGTTCGATGCCGCCGCGGCCAACCTGCCGGGAAGCGGCTGGGTCAGCACACTGCGCGCCCGCGCCATGGACGCCTTCACCGCTGAAGGTCTGCCGAATCGCCGCATCGAGGAATGGAAGTATACCGATCTGCGCGAGCGCCTGCGCGACATTCCGGCGCCAGGCACTGCCAAGCCCACGGACGTCAGCACGGCCGATCTCAATGAGGCACTCGGCCCGCTCGCCGCGATCGACGCCGAGCGCATTGTCCTCGTCGACGGCGCGTACAGTGCCGATCTGTCGAAGATCTCGGCCGAGGCGACAACCATCGAGCTCATGTCGCTCGCCGCCATGCTCGAGAAGGCGCCGCCCTGGCTCGAAGGAAAGTTCTCGGCGGATAGCGGGGTCGTTGTCGCGCTCAATACGGCCTTCATGAGCGACGGTGTGCTGCTGAAGGTCCGCAAAGACCAGGATCCCGGCAAGCCGGTTCTGCTCGTTCACGCGCGCACCGCGTCCGAGCCGAGCGCCCTCGCCGTACGCAATGTCATCAGCGTCGAGGCCGGCGGCAAGCTGACGCTCATCGAGGCACATGTCGCACTGCCAGGAGCCGCGCGTGGTGCGCTGAGCAATGTCGTCACCGATGTCACGCTGGCCGACGGCGCCGCGTGCGATCACATCAAGAGCCTCGTCGACGCGGCCGGATCGACGCATCTCGCAACCTGGAACACGAAGCTCGGCAAGGACGCCGTTTATCGCGGCTTCCAGCTCACGGCGAGCCCCGCGCTCGCGCGCAACGACATCAACATCATCTTCAACGGCGAGGGCAGCAAGCTCGATCTCTCGGGCGTCTTCCTCGCGCGCGGCAGCGAGCATATCGACACGACGCTCGTCGTCGATCATGCCGTGCCGCATTGCGAGAGCCGCGAGCTCTTCAAGGGCGTGCTGGCCGATCGCGCACACGGCATCTTCCAGGGCAAGATCATCGTCCGCCCGGATGCGCAGAAGACCGACGGCAAGCAGATGTCGCAGGCGCTCATGCTCTCGCCGGACGCGCAGTTCTCCTCGAAACCCGAGCTCGAGATCTACGCCGACGACGTCGTGTGCGGCCATGGCGCTACGTGCACGGAGATCGACGCCGACCTCCTGTTCTACTGCCGCTCGCGCGGCATTCCCGTGGACGAGGCGCGCGCCATGCTGACGGAGAGCTTCGTCGGCGAGGCCGTCGAGAAGATCGAGGACGAAGATGTGCGCGAGGCGATCGAAACGCTGGCCATCGGGTGGCTGCGCGTCGGCTGATGCCTCGGAGAAGAACCGGGCGACGCAAGCAACCCGGAGCTAGGATCTGATCATGGCAAGCACGGAAACGACCGCGAAGACGCCATCAGGCGCGGCGGCTTTCAATGTCGAACGCATCAGGGCCGACTTCCCGATTCTCTTCCGCGAGGTCTACGGGAAGCCGCTCGTTTATCTCGACAACGGCGCCTCCGCACAGAAGCCGCGCGCTGTGCTCGATGCCATCGATCACGCCTACAAGATGGAGTACGCGAACGTCCATCGCGGCCTCCACTACCTCTCCAATACCGCGACGGCCAAGTTCGAGGAGGCGCGCGAGATTGCACGGCGCTTTCTCAACGCCCCGAGCGCCGAGCAGGTGATTTTCACGAAGAGCATCACCGAGGCGATCAACCTCCTCTCCTACAGCTTCGGCGCCGACTTCAAGGAGGGCGACGAGATCGTCCTCTCGATCATGGAGCATCACTCCAATATCGTGCCGTGGCACTTCCTGCGCGAGCGCAAGGGCTGCGTGCTGAAGTGGGCGCCGATCAGCGATGACGGCGTGCTCGACCTCGAAGCCTTCGAGAAGCTGCTCAGCCCGCGGACGCGCCTCGTCGCGATCACGCACATGTCGAACGTGCTCGGCACGGTCGTCCCCATCAAGGAGGTCGTCCGCATCGCCCGCACGCGCGGTGTGCCTGTCTTCGTCGACGGCGCCCAGGCCGCCGTGCACATGCCGATCGACGTGCAGGATCTCGACTGCGACTTCTATGCCTTCACCGGCCACAAGGTGTATGGGCCGACCGGCATCGGCGTCCTCTACGCCAAGAAGAAGCACCTCGACGCCATGCCGCCCTTCCTCGGCGGCGGCGAGATGATCGAGACCGTGACGACGGACAACGTCACGTATGGGGTCACGCCGCACAAGTTCGAGGCCGGCACGCCACCGATCGTGCAGGCCATCGGGCTCGGCGCCGCGCTGAGCTACGTCATGCAGATCGGGCGCGAGAACATCGCCGCGCACGAGGCGGACCTGCGCGCCTATGCCCACCAGCGCCTCGCCGAGCTGAATTGGCTCAAGATCTATGGCCGCGCGCCGGGCAAGGGCTCGATCGTCGCCTTCAACATCGACGGCATGCACCCGCACGACATCTCGACGATCATCGATCGCTCGGGCGTCGCGGTGCGGGCCGGCCATCACTGCGCGCAGCCGCTCATGGAGCGCCTCGGCGTCTCCGCGACGTGCCGCGCGTCCTTCGCCATGTACAATACGCGCGCCGAGGTGGACGCCCTTGTCGAGGCGCTCATCAAGGCGCACGACTTCTTCGCGTAGTGGAGTAGGCCCCATGGATGGAAAGCCAGTGGAGCGCGATACACTGATCGTCGGAGGCGGGACGCCCGATGCGCCCGCACGCACGTCCGCGCCGTCGATTGCCGAGGGCGGGACACCCGTCGAGGGCTCGAAGCTTTCAGCCGAGCAGCTCGAGCAGATGACGGCGGACATCGTCGCCGCGCTGAAAACGGTGTACGATCCGGAGATCCCCGCCGATATCTACGAGCTCGGCCTGATCTACAAGATCGACATCGACGATGATCGCAATATCGGGATCGACATGACGCTGACGGCGCCGGGCTGCCCCGTCGCCGGAGAGATGCCCATCTGGGTCGAGAATGCGGTCGGCAGCATCGACGGCGTGGGACAAGTAACGGTCAACCTGACGTTCGATCCGCCGTGGGATCAAAGCCGCATGTCCGACGAAGCGCGCCTCGCGCTGAATATGTTCTGACCGACGGCACTAAGGCGCCTTGAGCTTCATCGTCGCGATCACGCCGATATGGTCGGACGCTGGCCAGTGCGAACGATCGAGCAAACGCACCTCGCGCACATCGACGAATTTCGGATCGATGAAGATGTAATCGAGATGTGCGCCAGCCACCGTATGGCCATCGCGCATGAATGTCGGATGCTTTTTGACTGCGCCGTTCGCCGTCGCAACATCTGCTGCATCGACCAGCCGTGAACGTACCGGCGCCAGCCGTGCCGCATTCGGTCGCGCATTGAAATCCCCGAGCAGAACCAGCGGCCCCTCGATGCTCTCGATGCGCGCCATGGCCCGGCGTATGGGGGCGCCGTCCTTCAGATCCTTGTCAGGATGAACATCCACGATCGTGACGCTCCGGCCACCGACTCGGATTGTGGCCGTCAGATCGCTACGGCTGTTGCCATGGCCCGTGCTCGTCACATCACTTCGATGGCTTTGCATCGGAAAGCGCGAGAGGATGGCTAGCCCCCACCAGTTCCCGTACTTGTCGCCGTGCCGCGCGTAAACGTGCGCCATCCCGAGCGCCGTCGCGATCAGGCGGGCCTGCGTCTCACCCACCACTTCTTGCAGCGCCACCACGTCGGGCTTGGCCGAGCGGATTGCTGCGATAACGGGGCTGAGATCGAGCTTCCGACCGCGAGCCTCGATCGGGTTGCGCTCAGCCTTCGCACCGCCGAGCCCGCCGCGGATGTTATACGTCATCACGGTGAAAGTCGCCGGCTCGGCATGCAGCTCAGTCGCGCCGATCATCAGCGCGAATAGCAGGAACAAGCGCGGCATTGCGACCTCCCGATGCGGCAACCGCGGAGGCATGCGCCGCTGACCGCCTAGCAGTCAAGCGTCGTCCGGCGTTCCCAGTCGGTCAGGTGGCGCGCGTAGTCGTTCCAGTCGGCATGGCGGAGCCTGGCATAAGACGCAACCGTCGCCTCGCCGAAGGCCGCCTTCAGCATGTCGCTCGCCTCGAAGCTGCGCAGCGCATCGAGCAGATTGAGCGGCAGCCTCTTCACATCCTTCACCGTGTGCCCCTCGGTGTACATGTTGATGTCGAGGCGCTTGCCCGGATCACGTTTGTTACGCAGGCCGTCGAGGCCGGCCGCGAGAATGGCCGCCTGCAGCAGGTAGGGGTTCGTGGCGCCGTCGGCGAGGCGAAGCTCGAAGCGGCCTGCATCCGGAATGCGGATCATATGCGTGCGATTGTTGCCCGCGTACGAGATCGAGCTCGGCGACCACGTCGCGCCCGATGTTGTCGGCGGCGCATTGATCCGCTTGTAGGAGTTCACGGTAGGATTTGTGATCGCCGCGATTGATCCCGCCGAATGCAGCAAGCCACCGATGAAGTGATAGGCCTGCTGGGATAGGCCAAGCTCGCCTGAAGCATCGTCGAACACGCATTTGCCCGTGCTGGTCGACCAGAGCGAGACATGCGCATGGCAGCCGTTGCCGGTGAGATTCGCGAACGGCTTCGGCATGAACGTCGCGCGCAGGCCGTGCTTCTCCGCAATGGACTTCACCATGAACTTGAAGAAGGCGTGCTTGTCGGCCGTCCGGAGGCACGTGTCGTATTCCCAGTTCATCTCGAACTGGCCGTTCGCGTCCTCGTGGTCGTTCTGGTAGGGCCCCCAGCCGAGCGCGATCATGGAGTCGCAGATCTCCTTGATCACCTCGTAGCGCCGCATGAGCGCCTGCTGGTCGTAGCAAGGCTTGGCCTGGAAGTCGGCAGCGTCGGAGATCTCGGTGCCGTCGGGCGAGATCAGGAAGTACTCGCACTCGACGCCTGTCTTCATCTCGAAGCCATCGCGCGCAGCATCGGCGATGACGCGCTTCAGGACCTGACGCGGGTTCTGATCGACCGGCTTGCCGTCCATCACGAGATCGCCCGTTACCCAGGCGACTTCGGGTTTCCAGGGAAGCTGGATGGCCGTCTCCGGATCGGGCGACACCAGGACGTCGGCGTGAGCTGGCGTCATGTCGAACCACACCGCGAAGCCGGCAAAACCGGCGCCTGACTTCGCGACGCTGTCGATCGCCGTCGCCGGGACGATCTTGGCCCGCATGGTCCCGAAGAGGTCCACGAACGAGATCAGGAAATATTTGACCCCCTTTTCCTCAGCGAACCGTCCTAGTGACGCCATACCTTCCCCTCCGCGTAGATCTCGGATGTGTGTTGTCCGCGATCAGGTACCGCTGGCACCTGGAATCCAATTCGTGCCTGCGAGCGGCACACCGGCCATCGCCGCAGCTTCCACGGTCAGCGCGACGAGATCTTCGGGTTCGAGGTTGTGGACGTGGCTCTTGCCATTCGCGCGCGCGATCGTCTGGCACTCGAGCGTGAGGACCGAGAGGTAGTTGGCGAGACGCTTCCCCGCCGCGATCGGATCGAGGCGCTTCGTCAGCTCAGGGTCTTGCGTGGTGATGCCGGCCGGGTCGCGACCCTCATGCCAATCATCGTAGCAGCCCGCCGTCGTACCGAGCTTGCGGTATTCCTCCTCCCAGCGTGGATGATTGTCGCCGAGCGCAATCAGCGCCGCCGTGCCGATCGAGACGGCATCGGCGCCGAGGGCGAGCGCCTTCGCGACGTCGGCGCCGGAGCGGATACCGCCCGAGACGATGAGTTGCACCTTGCGATGCATATCAAGCTCGGTGAGCGCTTTCACCGCCGGCCGGATCGCCGCGAGCGTCGGCAGACCGCAGTGTTCGATAAACACGTCCTGCGTCGCAGCAGTGCCGCCCTGCATGCCATCGAGCACGACGACGTCGGCACCGGACTTCACCGCAAGCGCCGTATCGTAATAGGGCCGTGCGGCGCCGACCTTCACGTAGATGGGCTTTTCCCAGCCGGTGATCTCGCGCAACTCCAGGATTTTGATCTCGAGATCGTCGGGGCCGGTCCAGTCGGGATGCCGGCAGGCCGAGCGCTGGTCGATGCCGGCCGGCAGCGTGCGCATGGCCGCGACGCGCTCGGAAATCTTCTGGCCGAGCAGCATCCCGCCGCCGCCGGGCTTCGCGCCCTGGCCGATGACAATCTCGATCGCGTCGGCGCGCCGGATCTGATCGGGCTCCATGCCGTAACGCGAGGGCAGATACTGGTAGACGAGCAGGCTCGACGCCTTGCGCTCCTCCTCCGTCATGCCGCCATCGCCCGTCGTCGTCGACGTACCGACGGCGGAAGCCCCGCGGCCGAGCGCTTCCTTGGCCGGCGCGGAGAGCGAGCCGAAGCTCATGCCTGCGATCGTGATCGGGACTTTGATCTCGATCGGCTTCTTCGCGAAGCGCGTGCCGAGCACCACGTTCGTCCCGCACTTCTCGCGATAACCTTCGAGCGGGTAGCGGCTGATCGAGGCGCCGAGAAACAGCAGATCGTCGAAGTGCGGCAGCTTTCTCTTCGCGCCGAAGCCGCGGATGTCGTAGATGCCCGTCGCCGCGGCGCGATGGATTTCCGCGATGGTCGCGCGATCGAAGGTCGCCGACTCGCGGGGCGGGGTGTGGATCCAACGATCTTCGTCGGCCATCAGTAAGACCCCAGGTTGTCGATATGGAAGTGATAGAGCGTGCGCGCGGAGCCGTAGCGCGTGAACTCGGAAACGTCGATCTCGGGGCCGACGCCAGCCGCATCGAGCAGCCCACGAAGCAGCGTACGATGCTCCTCGCGCATTTCCTTGGCGATGCAGTCCGTGCCAAGGCTCTTGACCTTGCCGCGCACGAATAGGCGCGCCTCGTAGATGCTGTCGCCGAGCGCATCACCGGCATCGCCGAGCACGACGATGTTGCCGGCCTGCGCCATGAACGCCGCCATGTGTCCGATCGAGCCCTTCACGACGATATCGAGCCCGCGCAGCGAGATGCCGAGCCGCGCGGACGCATTGCCGTCGATGACCAGGAGGCCGCCGCATCCGGTCGCGCCTGCCGACTGCGAGGCATCACCTTTCACATGCACGCGGCCCGACATCATGTTCTCGGCGACGCCGGTGCCGGCATTGCCGTTGATGGTGATGCTGGCCTGCTGGTTCATGCCGCCGCAGTAATAGCCGACGTGGCCGTCGATCGTGACGTCGATCGGACTGACGAGCCCGGCCGCAAGCGCGTGCGCGCCGCGCGGATTGGAGATCGTGAAGGCGCCGGCTTCGGCCTTCTGCAGGCTCTCGTTCACCTGCCGCAAGGAGAGACTCGCGAGATCGAGCCGCGTATTGCGCATGTCCTGAGCCGCCTTGGTCTCCACCCGCACCGACGGCATGCTCAGCTCCGGCTCCAGGCATAGACCGTCGCCGGTGCCGGCTCCCAAATCCTTGCGCCGTCGATGCCGGGCAGCGCTGCGAGCGCGCGGAACTCAG
>Ga0182740_1001216_pt1 | contig 18372 bp, 14 predicted proteins | sample eDN5th37CKraftBY_FD_128872 | JGI IMG/M metagenome (GOLD analysis project Ga0182740, IMG submission 128872) | Enriched backyard soil microbial communities from Emeryville, California, USA - eDNA 5th pass 37_C Kraft BY (version 2) (version 2) | ecosystem: Environmental > Terrestrial > Soil >...
ACGCGGTCGAGTTCCGCTATGAACTCGGCCGCTGCGAGGTGAGGGAAGAAGTGGCTCCGCTGCCGGATGGCTCCGGCTTGGTGCGGCGGTTTCGCATCGCAGGCGCCACGGCGGACGAGGCCTGGTGGTATGTGCCGGGCCCGAGGTCCGGCGGAGAACTCGTCGCGCCGCGGGGGCGACGGGACGCCGACGGGTTCCGCTTCGATGCGGCCCGTGAATTCGCGCTCGAAGTGCATTTTGGGAAGGAGTCGTCATGAGCCGTCTCGCCTGGATGTTGCTGCTCCTAGTCCTGCCACTCGGCGCGAACGCCGGCTACCACATCGAGACGATCGTGCTGCCGCCGGAACTGCGCGGAGGGATTTCCGGCGTCGCGTTCACGCCCAAGGGCACGCTGGTGCTTGCGACGCGCTACGGCGAAATCTGGATGCGGGACTCCGATGCGGCGCCGTGGCGGAAATTCGCGGGCGGACTCGATGAGCCGCTGGGGTTGGTGGCGGAGTCCGAGGACGTCGTTTATGTGGCGCATCGGCCGGAGCTGTTGAAGCTGTCGGATACGAACGGCGACCGGCGCGCGGACACGTTCGACGTGCTTGGCTACGATTGGGGGCAGTCCAACAACTACCACGAATTCTTCTACGGCTTGCGGCGCGACGCCGACGGCAATTTCTACGGTGCGATCTCGCTCGATTCCTCGGGCACGAAGGAGCCGGCCGGCCGGACGCGCGGGGTGCGCAACCTCACACCGGCGGTCGAGGCTTCCTATCACAATTCCGAAATGCCGTATCGCGGCTGGGCGGTGAAGATCACACCGGCCGGCCGGACGATTCACTTCGCCTCGGGCCTGCGGCAGGCGAACGGCGTGGGCCTGAGTCCGGAAGGAGACCTGTTCATGACCGACAATCAGGGCGACTACAAACCCTCGGGCGGGCTGATGCATGTCGAGTTCAACGATTTTCACGGTCACGCGGAGAGTTTGAAATGGGAGCCGGGCTTCGTATCCGGCTCGCTGACACCGGAAAAACTGTGGCGGCGCTACAAGGCTCCCGCGGTGGTGTTTCCACATGGGCCGCTCGGCGTGTCGGCCGGCGAACCGGTCTGGGATTTGTCCGCAGGACGGTTCGGTCCGTTCACTGGCCAGACCTTCGTCAGCGACTTCACCAATCTGGTGCTGCGCGTCGAACTGCAGAAAGTCGGCGGTGCGTATCAAGGCGTCGCGTTTCCCTTTCTGGGGCGAAGCGAAGATCCTGAGTTCGTTTCCGGCGATCGGCTGAAGCAGGGAGGAATCCGGCTGGCGTTCGCCCCGGATGGCAGCCTCTACATCGGCCAGACGAGCGGTTGGGGCGCGGGCACGATGGGGTTGCAGAAGGTCACGTGGGACGGAGGCATGCCCGCGGAAGTGCTCTCGCTGCAACTGACGGAGCGGGGCTTTGCGTTGAAATTCACGCAGCCGATGGATCCGTCGACCGTGCCGGCGTTCGCCGGGCAGGGCGTGCGCGTCTTCCGCTACTATTATCACGTGCAGTATGGCTCGCCGCCGATCGACGAGACGGTGTTACCGATCAGCGACGTGCAGCTGAGCGCGGATGGATTGAGCGCGCACTTGACGGTCCCCGGATTGAAGGCGGGGTTCGTTTATGAGTTCGATTTCGAGCGACTGCGCACGCTGCGGGGCGGCATCCTCGCCAATCCGGTCGCCTATTATACCGCGAACCGCCTGTTGACCGGCGAAGTGGCGATCGGGGGCACGACGCGGCTGCCGCGGCCCAACGAGGACGCTCTCGGGGCGAAAGCGGCGCTCAACGAACTCGCCCCCGCGGCTTTGGTCGCGGAAGGAAAGAAGGTTTATGCGCTGTTTTGCGCGGCCTGTCACCAGCCGGACGGCCGCGGCATGAAGGGTGGGGCGGCCAATTTCGTCGACGACAAGAGCCGGCTCGCGAAGTCGGATGAGCAGTTACTGAAATCCATCGCCCAAGGCGTCGAAACGAAAGGCATGCCGGCGTTCGGCTCCACCTTGCCGAAGGGCCAGCAGAAGGCGGTGCTCGCGTATCTGCGCGCTGCTTTCGGCGAGCCGGCGACTGCCGCGCGGCAGGAGTGAGTGCGCGAGTTTTTCCATCCATCATGCAACCCTCCCTTCCTTCCCCCTCGGGCGTCGATCGCCGCGCTTTTCTAAAAACCCTCTCCGTGGCCGGCCTCGGCCTGGCCGCGATGAACGCGTTGCCGCGAAGCCTGGCGCAGACGCCCACTGTGCCGCGGCGCAAGCGTTACGCGATCGTCGGACTCGGCTCGCGGTATCGTCTTTACCAGAACGCGATCCACACCACGCACAAGGATTACGCGGAACTGGTGGGCGTGTGCGATCTCAACCCGGGCCGCGTCAAACTCTCGCAGCAACGCTCCGCCGCCGCGGGTGCGAACGTGCCGCCCGGATACGGGCACACCGATTTCGAGAAGATGATCCGCGAGACGAAGCCGGACTGCGTCATCGTGACGACAGTCGACGCGACGCATGACGACTATCTCGTGCGCGCGATGGAGTTGGGCTGCGACACGATCACGGAAAAGCCGATGACGACCACGCCGGAAAAGTGCCAGCGCATCCTCGACGCGCGACGTCGCACCGGCCGGGAGGTGCGCGTGCTTTTCAACTACCGCTATTCTCCGCCGCGGAGCCAGGTGAAGGACATCCTGATGTCGGGCGAGATCGGCGAAGTGCGGTCGGTCGATTTTCATTGGTTGCTCAATACGACGCATGGCGCGGACTATTTCCGCCGCTGGCACGGCGAAAAGATCAACTCGGGCGGCCTGATGATTCACAAGGCCACGCACCATTTCGACCTCGTCAACTGGTGGCTCGGCGCGGTGCCGGTCAGCGTGGTCGCGACCGGGAAACGCGAGTTCTACACACCGGAGATGGCGAAGCGTTTCGGTCTGGAGTCGCACCACGAACGCTGTCGCACGTGTCCGGAGCAGGCCCGATGCGGCTTCTTCGTCAGTTTGGAGAAGTCACGCCAGCTCAAGGAGACCTACCTCGATCACGAACATCACGACGGCTATTTCCGCGACCGCTGCGTGTTCCATCCCCGTATCGACATTGAAGATACGATGAACGTCATCGTCGGCTACGACAACCGCGCGACGCTCAGCTACTCGCTCAACGCCTTCAATGCGTGGGAGGGCTATCACGTCGCCTTCAATGGCACCAAAGGCCGGCTCGAGCACAGCATTGTCGAGGCCGTGTATGCCAACGGCACCACCAGCGAGGAATCGCAGGGGGCGATCGCCGACGGCGGCGTGAGCACGCGTTTGATCCCGCTGCGGGGCGCGCCCCGCGCGATCGAGCCTTGGACGGGGGCCGGAGCTCACGGGGGCGGCGATGCGGTGATGTTGGACGACGTTTTCCTGCCGCAGCCACCGGCGGACAAGTATCAGCGCGCGGCCGACGAACGCGCGGGCGCGCACTCGATGCTGATCGGCGCGGCGGCAAACATCTGTTTCAAGACCGGCCAGTCGGTGGAGGTGCAAAAGCTGGTGAACAATCTGGCGCGGCCGGACTATGCGCCGATGCCTTCGCGCACCGGGCCTTTGCCGATGCCCGAGCCGGCGCAAATCCTGCGAGGCTGACGTTATGGCTCGGGTGCAGGCGGTTGCGCAGCCGCGGTATCGGCGCGACTTATGACCGGCCGCGTTCGCCCTACTGACCTTCGAACGCGCGGTGTTCCGAGTTGCACGTCGGTCTGCCTTGGGAATTGTTGGCGATGTTCCTCCGCTTAGCGGAGGATTGGGGTAACTAAGAAAGCAATGCCCGCCGCGTTAGGGGTAACGCGGCGGGCTCTTTTTTTTCCATCTGCGATGAAGGATCAAGTGTCTGCAGCTACGGTGCGTTAGGGCAGTTTGAGAATCGCAATCGATGCGGGACCGCTCTCGGTCTTCATCAGCGCGTTTTTCATCCCCACCGCGACGGCAATATACTGTTTGCCGTCGAGGGCATAGGTGATGACGCCGCCGCCGATCGGATCGCCGAGGTTTTTCTTCAAGAGGACTTTCCCGCTGTCCGCATCGAAAACCAGCAGATTGCCGTCGAGATCGCCGGTCAGGACCAAGCCACCCGCGGTGGGGGTGATCGCAGCCACCAGCGGACGCGGCGCCCGGTATTTCCAGCGAATTGCGCCCGTGTCGGCGTCGACGGCCGTCAACCAGCCGATCATCTCCTTATCGTCGTCGCCGAAAGCATTCGCCGATCCGATGAAAGGCACGCCGACCTTGTGATTGAGACTGTCGGGGGAGCCGAGTTTCACGGTGACGCCGGCATCACGGGCCGGCACATACAACGCGTTCGTGACGGGCGAGTAGGCTGGACCGTTCCAGTTCACGCCGCCCTGCGTGCCGGGGAAGAAATGCGTTCCTTCGGGCGTGATGGGCGCATCCTCGTTCTCGATTCTGCAGACCGGCACCTCGAAACGCACGGTCTGAAGGTCGCGGTCGAGTCCGTAGAGTCGGCCGTTCTTGGCGCCCACGCCGACCATTTTCCGGCCGCTCTTGGACGTGAACAGCATCGGGCTGGCGGCGATGTCCCAGTCGTGGACATCGTGAGGCACGAACTGATGATAGCCGCGCAACGCTCCGGTGGCGGCATCCAGCATGAGCACCGAACACGTGTAGAGGTTCGCGCCAGGCCGGTAGGCCCCGTAGAAATCCGGGCCGGGATTTCCTGTGGGCACGTAGAGCGTGCCGGCTTCCGCATCGAGCGCGTAGGACGAATAGGTGCCGCCGCCCGCACGGTGTTTCTCTGGGTCTGACGGCCAGCTTGAGGCCGCCGGATCGGTGGAGCCGGGACGGGGAACATTGTCCCAATTCCAAATGCGCCGGCCATCCTTCACATCGAACGCCATGATGTGGCCGATCACGCCGATATCGCTGCCGGAATTTCCGATATAGATGCGATCCTGCCAGACGATCGGGGCCGCGGTGAAATACTCGCCCTTGCTGGCGTCAGCCGCCTCGACGTTCCACAGCACCTTGCCGGTCGCAGCGTCCAGCGCCATCAGCTGGGCGTCCATCGTGCCGCGATACAACCGGCCGTTGGCATAAGCCACGCCGCGGACGGGCGTGCCGATGCACATCGATTTCGGCACTTCTTCGTGCGACCACCGCAGTTTGCCGGTGCGGGCGTCGATGGCATACGTCGCGTTGACGGTGGTGAAGTAGAGCGTGCCGTCGACGGCCACGATCCCGCTTTGGAACGAGGTCGTCTCGGGTAACTGATAGCGGGCGGCGACTTCGAGTCCGCCGACGTTGCCCGGTGTGAGTTCGGTCAGCGGCGAATATCGCGCCGCGTCGTATTCGCCATTGAACATCGGCCAGTCGACCTGCCGGCCGGCAGCGGACTGCGCCGGTCCGGCGGTCGCCGCCCGCGCGAGCGAGCCAAAGGGAAGGAGGATGGCCAGAATCAGAATGATACGCAGCGGAAGGCTCCGCCGGCGGAGGACAACGAGCGATGGGACGGTCTTCATGGGATACAGGCGTCGTATTTGTGAACGCGATACGCACCGGTTGCGCCGCCGACGGGGAAGGTCTCCCTGATTCAGCCAAAGCGGTGGGCGCGTGTTGGGGGCCGGGGACGTGACGATTCGAGGGGCGAGTGGCGGCTTCGATGCGGGAGCTTGATCGCGCTTCTTGAGAGCGGGGTTCGGTTCGTCGATTCGTTAGCTTCGAGTGCGGGTGTGCGTTTTTCCGCACCGCGCGGACAGTCTGAAGATTGCTTATCGGGTGGACGATCGCGAATGACGCCGGCGCCGAAACGCACGGCTTCGCTCATCGGAAATCGTCCGACGTTCGCCCGTTCGAAGCGCTTAGGCGGCGGGCTGTGACCGTCGCGCGCGGCGCCAGTTGAGTTCGGCGACGAACCTCTCGCCGACTGCGCTCGCCTCGACCTGACAGCCCAGGCTGGGGGCCAGGGCGCGGGCAATCCGCAACCCCATCCCGGTGCGTTGCCGCTCCGCTTTCGAAGGGGCGATCTCGTTTTCGATCCGGCAAACCGCCCCGTCCGGAGTGCGGGCCAGCGTCACGCGGATCGGCCCGCAGCCGTGCCGGACCGCGTTGGTGAGCAGGTTATGCAAGATTTGTCGCAGATACCGCGGGTCGGAGGCCACCGTGATGTCATCCGACGCGACATACGTGACGGTCCGTCCGCTTTGATTGGCCCAGAGCTGATACGTTTCGATCAGATCGTCCAGGAATGGGTGCAGGTGCACGTCCTGGCTTTTCACCTCCAGCCGCCCCTGTTCGGCGGTGGCAAGCAACAGGCACTGGTCCACGTAGTCGGACAAACGGGCCAGCTCATCCTGAATCGATTCGGAGAAGTCCGGATCGATGCGTGCGCTGGCGTCCTCCAATTTCAATCGAAGCAACGTCAGCGGCGTGCGCAGTTCATGGGCCACCTGCGCTGAGTATTCGGTGAGCTGGCCGAAGGCGTTTTCCAACCGGTCCAGCAGGAGATTGATCTGGGCCACGATCGGCTCGAACTCGCGATCGACCGCCGGCAGCGCGATGCGGCGGCCGAGGCTTCGCGCCCCGATGGCGGAGAGTTGCTGTTCGAGCGCAGCGACCGGCTGGAAGGAGCGCCGCGCGAGGAAGTAGCCGATGCCGAACGCGAGCACCCCGACCGGCAGCGCATAAAGAAGCGAGAGGCGCCAAAGCTCACCGGCAATGTCGTCGACTTCCGCTTCCGAATAGCTGCCGTGCAAGGTCCAGTCGGAATGTTGGGGATGAGCGCGCTCCCAATGCTCGAGTCTCAATTCGTGGCGGAGATGCGCGTAGGTGATGGCGGCAAAAACGCCGAGCACGACGATCATGCTCAACGTGAACCAAAGCGCGATCTTCAGGCGCAACGACCTCATGGCTCCCGCACGGCAAAACCAACGCCCCGCACCGTTTGAATCAGCGGCACGCATCCCGGCGGATCGATCTTCGCCCGAAGGTAGTTGACGTAGACGTTGACGACGTTCGTGCCCGAATCGAAGTGCTGGTCCCAGACGTGCTCGACGATCGCAGTCCGGCTGACCGGCCGCGGCGAGGAACTCATCAGCAGTTCGAGCAGGGCAAATTCGCGGTTCGTCAGGGTGATCGTGCGACCGCCGCGGGTCGCGGTCCGGGCAATCAGGTCGAGTTCGAGATCCGCGACCCGCAACCGGTCGCTCAGGTCCGGACGCTGGCGACGCAGCAAGGCGCGAAGCCGCGCCAGGAGTTCGACCATCGAGAACGGCTTGGCGAGGTAATCATCCGCACCGGCGTCCAATCCCCGCACGCGATCCTCCAGCCCATGCCGGGCCGTGAGAAAAATCACCGGCGTGCGCAGGCCCTTGCGGCGCATCTGCCGCACGGTGACGATGCCGTCCTTTTCCGGCATCATCACATCGAGCACCACGGCGTCGTAAGGCGTGTTTTCCGCCATCCACAGCGCTTCTGCTCCATCCGCCGCCACATCCACCGCGTAACCTTCCTCCGTCAGTCCCTTCCGGAGATGTTCGGCGAGCTGCTTTTCGTCTTCGGCGACGAGGATGCGCATGGGATTTTGCTAATCGCGAACGACGGCCACGGCGAGCCTTCCCTCGCTCAGCCCGCCGCGGTCGGGCTCCGGAGCAGGAGCAGGCGAAGCCCGTTCAAACAGACGAGCACCGTGCTGCCCTCGTGCGCCACTACGCCGAGGGGCAGCGGCACGCGAGCGACGAGCGTGGCGACGACCATAATGACGATGACCCCGAAGGCGAAGGTGAGGTTTTGAATGACGACCCGCCGCGCCCGGCGACTGGCTGCCAGGGCGAGCGCGACGTTGTGGAGGTTGTCGCTCATCAGGACGACATCGGCGGTCTCCATGGCGACGTCCGTGCCCGCGGCACCCATCGCGATCCCGATGTTGGCGGCCGCGAGGGCGGGGGCGTCGTTGATGCCGTCGCCGACCATGGCGACCGGCCCCACCTGCTGCAGGTTACGCACGACGCGCACCTTTTCCTCGGGCAGGAGCTGGGCGTGGACTTCGTCGACGCCGGCTTCGCGGGCGATGGCTTGCGCGACCCGGCGATGATCGCCGGTCAGCATCGCGACTCGCTTCACGCCCAGATGCTTGAGCTGACGAATGACGGCCGCGGCCTCGGGGCGCAGGACATCGGCGACGGCGATGACGCCCAGGATTTTCGCCGCCTCGCCGCCGGTCGCTGTCTCCGCAACCAGGATACAGGTTTTGCCCTGGTCCTGGAGGTCTCCGATTTCCGCGAGGGCTTCCTCCAATCCGAGGCAGGACCGCCCTTCGAAAAAGCCCGGGCTGCCGACCGCGAGGCGACGCCCCCGCACGGTGGCCGTCGCCCCTTTGCCGGAAATCGATTGGAACGCGGCGGCCTCGAGCAGCGGCAGGCGACGTTCTTCGGCCGCATCGACGATCGCACGGGCGAGCGGGTGCTCGGACTTCATTTCGACGGCGGCGGCGAGCTGGAGGAGATTGAAGGCGTTCGCGTCGCTGCAGGACGAAAATTCGCATCGGTGGCCGCCGGTGACGATGTCGGTGACCCTGGGTTTGCCCCGTGTCAGCGTGCCGGTCTTGTCGAACGCCACGACGGTGATCGTCGCCATGCGTTCCAGGTGCGCGCCGCCTTTGAACAGCACGCCGCGCCGGGCCGCGCCGCCGATGGCGGACAGGATCGATGCCGGCGTGCTGATGATCAGCGCGCAGGGCGAAGCGACGACCATGACGGTCATCGCCCGGTAGAACGTCTCGTGAAACGGATGTCCGAGGAGAACGAGCGGCACGAGAATGAGGCCCATCGTGAACAGCAGTACGCCGACCGCGTAATACTGCTCCGTGCGGTCGAGAAAGCGCTGCGTCTGCGCCTTCTCGCTCTGCGCCTCCTCGACCATCTTGATGAGCTTCGCGATGGTGGAATCCTTCGCCAGTTTCGTGACCCGGATTTCAAGACCGCCGGTTTGATTGATCGTCCCGGCGAACACCGGCTGGCCGACGCTCTTGGCGACCGGCAGCGACTCGCCGGTCAGCATCGATTCGTCGAGAGTGCTCTCGCCTTCGATCACGACGCTGTCGAGCGCGATGCTCTCGCCTGGACGGACGATGAGCACGTCGCCCACCACGAGTTGCTCCACGGGCAGCAGCCTGGCCTCGCCGTCCCGCCGGCAGAGCGCCTGTGTCGGTCGCAATCGCATGAGCGAGTTGATGGCTCGGCGCGTGCGATCGATCGCGTAGGCTTGCAGCACATTGGAAAGGGAGAAGAGAAACAGCAGCATCGCACCCTCGAACGGAGCGCCGACGAAGGCGGCGCCGAGCGCGGCGAGGACCATCAGCAAGTCGACGTCGATGACGCGCTGCTTCAGCGACTGCCAGCTCGCCTGAACCCCGAAAAAACCGCCGGCGAGATAGGCCAGGACGTAGGCGGTGACGCTCGCGGCCGGCAGGCCCATTCGTTTCAACGCCCAGCCGGCGAGCATCAACACAAACGTGGCGACGGTGCACAGGAGCTCCCAGCGATCGCGCGTGAACCACGTCGGCGCTGCACCGCTGGCGTCATCCGCCCGGCGTTTGACCGGCGCGCCCGTTTCGCGCACCCGGGTCTCGAGGTCGGTCTCGGAAAGCACCTCCTGGTTGTAATTCACCGTCATGACGCCGCCGATGAAAGTCGCGGTCGCGCGCCGCACGCCGTCGATCTTCTCGGCCTTCCGCTCGAGTTTGATCGCGCAGCTTTCGCAAGCGCGCCCGGAGAGACGCAGCGTGCAGTTGGCGAACTGGCCGCTGGCAATCGGCGCGACGCGTTCGATGATGCGGCCGATTTCCGCCTCGCTCGCGGCTTCGGGGCGGTAGTCGACGCGAATGCGCCGCGGCTCGGCCTGGACCTCCACGGACACGACGCCGGGATGGCTTTGCAGCGTGGCCTTCATCGCGTTGTCGCATTCGCGCGGCGCGGAGGGGGAGGACTTCATGGGATGAAATCGGGAGCAACCGGCGGAGTGGGGCCCGCGGGGTGGCGGGAGCTCAATCGTCGTCGTGGTCGCCGTGATTGCGTTGGCGCTCGTTCTTGCCGCGCATGCGGCCGTCGCGTTCGCCGCCTTCGTTTTCCCCGAGTTGGATCACGGTCCCAACGAGCGGCAAACGCACCGTTGCCGCCGGGGTGTCGTGATTGGAGAACAAAGCGACTACCCAAGCCAGCGCTGCGATCCCGAACGCCGCGCCCCAGATGGAGTGGCTCGATGCAATCGCCTCGTTGGGGGCCACCGCCTTCTTTCCGTCCACCATCGAGAACGCGATGTTCTCGCGATGGCGCAACGTATGCAGCACGAGGCCGAGCAAGTGCGCGCCGATCACGCCGAGTAAAACGTAGGCGGCCACTTCGTGCACCTCCTCGAAGGTCTCGCCGCTGCCGATCGCGCCGGTGAGCACCACGACGGGGACCAGCCCCAGCATCGCGAGCGTGGCGAGCGCCGAACCGGGATTGTGCCCGGCGAATTTCTTCGCGCGGCCGGTGAGGATGCCTGCAAAATAGGCGATCGTTGCTCTCGGACCCACGGGGAAGTTCGCAAAGCGGGAGTAGCGCGAGCCGAACAAGCCCATGGCGAGGCGCAGAACCAGGAGAAAGGCCGCGACGAGACCGAACAGCATGTGGAGTTGGAAGAGCGGGCTGTGGTCGTCAACAGCCAGGGCGAAGATGAACGAAAGGGAGATCGAAGCCGTGAATCCCCAATGAAACAGGCGGGTGGGAAGATCCCAGATGAGGAATTTTTTCATCGTGAGCGGAAGGTGCTCACGAGCTTACCCGACCGATCCTTAGAAATCGGGGTGCGGTTGATTAGAATGCTCTAATCTTCGGCGGCTTATTGGACCCGAAGCGCGCGCCCGAAAAATGAACCGGAGCGCTCGGTGGCGCCTAAAGCAGAACGCCTCCCGAGCAGTGGGGAGGCGTTCGAAATTGGGTGCAGGGTTGGATTTGAACCCCCGAAATTCGTTTTTTTGGAGCACGCTTCTTTTTCATCTGCCGTTAGTTGTGTACCTTACGTTTTGCACATCTTCGTCGTTTTCGATTTTCGGGGCGTAGAATATGCGCCAACTATGCGCCCCTCTGACGTTGGGCGATGGATAGTTGAACCAGAAATCGACGATAAGGTGCCAAGCCGAAGGTGGCCGACAACATACAAGACATCTCGCTCGCGAATCGGGGCGACGAACCAAAAAACACCAGAGTAGCAGTGGAGCCAGTGAGGTGTTGCGCCGACGTGGGCGAAGTCGTGCTATTCTCGTTGGACATGTGGCGCCATGTGGCGGGTCCGGCCGACGCGTACCGATCGGAGACTATACCTCAACCACCAGATCCGGCCGGAAGTCGCCGGTCCGTGACCCACAGCTAGACTCATAGCCACAAGGATTGTTTAGCACTCTCGTTTTCCCAATCATGTAGTCGCGAAACTCGTGGATGTGCCCGTGAATCCAAAGCGCGGGACCATGCTGCACGATCAACTCGTCCAAATGTGACGCATATGCCGCGCTGAGCATATCCGATCGTTTGGATTCAGGAAGCGACTTAGCTGATGGCGCGTGGTGCGTGATTACCACCGAACGGGAACGATCCCCACTTTCGAGGAACTTCAACAGTTCCAACTTGGACTGGGCGTGAAGCATGGCCGTGTGAACTGGCTTCAAACGACTGGTATCCGCGCGCCGAATTTTCCGATAGTCGTTCATTCCGGTCGTCTTGCTTCCCGCCGCAGCCATAGCGGCGTGCCGGTCAGCGAAGAGCTCGAAGTCGGTCCAGAGCGTGGCGCCGAAAAACCGAACTCCGCACACAACCCGAGTTTCATTCTCCAAGATCGTCACATTCGAACCAGCGGCCGCCTCTTTCAGCTTCTCGTGTAGGCGGCCGATACGTTCGTCATAGTGCTCGTGATTGCCGGCCACGTACAGCACCGGCACATCGGGTAATCTTTTCCGGGCCCACAAGACCCCGCGGGCAGCATGATCAATATCCCCAGCTAGCACCACCACGTCAGCTGGCACGTTTGCCAGGTCACGTCCGCCAAATTCTAGGTGAAGGTCGCTAAGGACTCGGATTCGCATTGTCGCGGGGCCGCCGATCGAAGCCTCTGATTTCATCGGCGTGGATCATTCTCGTCAATTCGGGGAGTTCACCGCGTAGGCGGTGGTTCCGAGATTTGCCCCGTGAGTGTTCCACCCGGACGTGCTCCATTTTCGAAGGTCGAAAGCGACGACTACCGCCGGCCGTGTGGTCGACGCGATCGCTCGGCTACGAGTGCGCATCTTGGGTGCCGCCGGCATGGCATCTGTAACGAAACTCACCGGTTCAGTGGTATGGGAGGCGTCCTTTCGCATGCCGACCGGCGAACGCGACGCGCGTGGTCTGCCGGTGTTTCGTCGAGTCGAGCGCACGACCGGCGTAACCGATCGCAGCCGCGCGCTGCAGATCGCCATGAGCTATGAACGTGCCGCGATCGCTGTCGCCGAGAAACGTTGGAGCGAAGACGCAGCGCACCAATTTCTGGCTGAAGTTGCTGTCCTCACAGGAGGGTTTCCGTCCACGGCGTGTTCGCAGTCCGCGACGCCGCTAGTACGGCCGTCACGTCGGATCGACGCGTTCATCGAGTCCTGGTCTCTCGTCTGGCAGCGCACGGTCGCGCCGAAGTCATGGCTCAACGCGCGATCAGTGTTCAGGGATTTTCTCGCGTGGCTTGGGACACGGCAATCGGACGCGATCGGAAATCTCACCGCCGGTGATGTGGCGGCTTTTCGCGATACCGAGTTGGCGCAGGGAAAGTCACCGACCACCATCAACAAGGAATTGAGTTTCTTGGCTCAGGCATTCGACGAAGCGGTGGCGCAGGGACTCATGGAGAAGAACCTAGCCCGCGGGCTCCGCATCAAGCGCGCGAAACGCGCCGCACAAGCCCGCTCGGCGTTCACATTTGAGCAGTTTTCTGAGCTCGTGCGGCGGACGGCCCCTAACGAGCGTGGGATCAAGGGAGCGCCAACACACCCGGACTGGCAGACGTTCCTCATCATCTCTGGCTACACGGGTGGCCGGCAGCAGGAGGTCGCCAAGCTTACGTGGGAGAGAGTGGATTTTGAGAACTGCCGTATCGGGCTTCTACGTACGAAGACGGGTGGCGACGTGCACTGGGTCCCCATGCACGAGTCGCTTCACGCGCATCTCCAATTGAGAGCGAACCAGACGACCTACCGGGCACCCCACGACTACGTCATGCCTGGCTTCGCAGCCACTCAAGGGCGCTATTTGTCGAAGGCTTTTCGAGAACTCATCTTGCCGCGGATCGGCATTCGTCAGCCGTACGTGAAGCGAGCCAAGGGCGTTCCACATGGCCGAAAACTCGCTCGGTTCTCGATTCATTCATTGAGGCATTCGTTGCCGACCTGGCTAAATGCAGCCGGCGTGTCGGATGCGGTGCGAATGCGGATAGTTGGGCACGATGACGAGGAGGTGAGCCGCGGGTACACCCACACTGACATCGAAGTAGCGCGCCGCGCACTGGCCGCCGTTCCTCCGCTTTAACGTAGCCTACGGGTTGAAACATCATGATGAAGGTCAGAGTGACGAAGTTCGACATCGCGGAGCAGCCGCACGTCCAAAGCGGAGCGTGGGACACTCACATTGCAGGCCGCAACAACGCGAAATCGTTACCGGTGGGATACTGGCTTGAGGGGTACCTACTTGCGCCGGTGTCTGTCGGCTTTCCTATCGTGGTCTTTCGAACGACTCGCAACGGTATCGACGCCTGCGGGCTTTTCGAGAGCAGTGCGGTGAAGCACGTCGCCGGGGACCGCGTTGAAACCGGCAATTCCGTTTACCGCGTCGAACGGGTTGCAAACTGAGCCGAAGAAGCGCGAGAAGTGGAACACCGCGTCGCTGTCTTGCTGAAGAGGTGCTACGCGTGCAGGTTAATGTGGGGCTATCCTTCTGGTGTCGCAACGACTGCGAATTGCGTATTGCGTTGAATCAAAAAAGACCCACTTTTTGATTCAAAATTGCCGTGGGTAAGACGTCTCAAAACATTGATGCAGCGTTAAAGAGCCGCGTTTTTGGGCACGGTAGGGGGTGGGTATTCACTCCTAAGCATTTCGCCGATCTTGGACCCCGGCCGGCCATCGCTTCTGCACTTCGCCGGCTGAGAGCGGAAGGCACTGTCCGACAACTCGCACGCGGACTTTACGATTACCCGGTGAAGGATCCCATATTGGGCACCGTCGCGCCTTCCGCGGACGCCGTCGCTCGGGCCTTGGTGACCCGCGACGCGATCAGGATCCAACCCTCGGGCGCCTACGCGGCCAATCTCCTCGGACTTTCAGAACAGGTGCCTTCGCGTGTCGTTTTTCTAACTGATGGGCCGGCGCGGAAGGTAAACTTCGGCAAACGCCAAATCGTCCTTCAGCAAACGACACCACGTAACATGGCCACGGCCGGCCGCAAGAGTGGCACGATCATTCAGGCGCTTCGCTATCTTGGCCAGGATCACATCAACGATGACGTTGTGATGAAGCTGCGGCGCCACATCACCGACGAAGATCGTGCACTGCTACGCAAAGACCTGGTTCACGCCCCGGTTTGGATCGCCGATCTTCTCCGGCCGATGGTCGCAGATACTTCGGCCTCGTGAAGACGTTCTTGGATCTCCCCGCGGAACGCCGGCGACTCGCCTTTCAACAGGTGGACGCGACGATGGGGCTGCAAGCGTTCAGCGTCGAAAAGGATTTTTGGGTGTGTTGGATATTGCGCGAGCTATTCACTCTTCCCGGCATCGGTGAGCACCTGACGTTCAAAGGCGGCACCTCGCTCTCCAAAGCGTGGGGCCTGATCAAGCGCTTCTCAGAGGACATCGACATTATCATTGACAAAGCTCCCCTGGGCTTTGCTGGCAGCGATTCACCAGACAACGCATCGAGCAAGAAACAGCGTCAGGTCCGACTCGACAAACTCAAGGCGGCCGCGTGCGCGTGGGTGCAGCGCACGCTCATGCCCGCACTTGAACAACGTCTTGGAGCAAGTCTTGGCACTTCGGATTGGAAGTTGGAGGTCGATCCGGACATGGCTGACGGACAGTGCCTCTTGTTCCACTATCCGTCGGTTCTTCCGCCGAACAGTGCCGGCTACATACCACCACGGGTGAAGATTGAATTAGGCGCACGGTCCGACGATTGGCCCGCCGAGCCCAAGATCATCAGGTCTTACGTCCTCGATCACTTTCCGGCTCTCGGCCGTGAGCCAGACATCCGCGTGAAGGTGCTCGCGGCCGAACGCACTTTTTGGGAAAAGGCCTGCCTTCTCCACGAGGAAACCTTTCGGCCAGCCGGCAAGCCCAGGAAGGACCGCATGGCTCGCCACTACTACGACCTCTGGTGTCTGTTGGAGGCGGGCGTAGGAGAACGCGCGCTTGCCGACCTGGGTCTCTTCAATCGGGTGGCGGAACACCGCGAAATCTTCTTCCGGCATTCCTGGGTCGACTATTCGACGCATCGTCCCGGCACGTTCCGGCTTGTTCCTTCGGCGAACCAGCGACCCGAATGGGAGGCAGATTTCGGCAAAATGGATGGCGCGATGTTTTTCGGCGCCGTCCCGAACTTCGCAGAGATTCTCTCGGTCGTGGGCCGCTTTGAAGAGCGGTTCAATCAACTCCCGCCATCACCATCATGACGGGATGAGCATCACCCAGGTGCCGTCGATCAAAGGAGAAAAAGAAGAACAACAACCACAAGAAGGAGCAGTAGTAGCAGGAGGAGCAGGACGACAAGGATGCTGGGGAGCAGCAGGGCGATGATCACGACGCTCGCGCGCTCGAGGATGACCATGATCATGATCAGCCCGGTGATCAGGGGCAGGACCAACCGAAGCGGCAGCAGGAGGAGAGCGAAACCGATCAGCGAGAGAAGCGCTCACGATACCAGTGCGCTGGCGCAAGCGCCGACGCTGCCAAGTCGGTAATGACCAGTGTTGGTCATCCATCCGTTCGCTTCGCTCGAACGCCTGCGGCCTTTTTCACCAGGATCCCGCGAAAGCGATCGACCTCTGACTTCATGAAAAAGCGTGCCCATTTGTCAGGTGTGAATCCCTTTTGCGTCCAGTGTATCCAGCAACCTAACGCAACCGGTTGCCCATGCTTCGGATTACCGGGATAAGCCCGCCACCCGGTCCGCCGGTCACAGCGGATCGTCCCGTGCCAGACTTCGTGGCCGAGCGGGTCGCAAATGGTCAGGTGATCGCCCGCTTCGATGAAGTGCAGCCCTTCGCGGCCGAGGTTGTCGTCATCGATTAGGCTCCACATCATACCTTCGGCGCCAGTTTCAAAGTAATCGTACAACACGCCTTCGATCCGTTCGCCTGCCTTCTTCACCGGGATCGCGACAGCCCACGTTGTCTCCTCGACGGTGTAGCCATCCGTCCCGAGTCGGATCGTGGCGGCACCCGGCTCGAGACCCCAAGGCATGGAGTCTCCCCGCCCCACGACCCGAATCACCGACGGCCCGAGCGCCTGGACGAGTTGGATTGTGAGTTCGTTCAAGGGTCGGCCAATCGCATTATCGAGCACGGGAACGACGCCCGTGCCGCCGCCACCCCTTCGTCCACGCGGTAAGGTTGAGAGGAGGGGTATTTCTCGCGGAGCGTGTTATGAGGGCAACTTCGACCTCCCGCACCCTCAAGCAGTTAACCCCACTTTCGGGGCATGTTTGGCGTAATGTTTGGCTACCGTGATTTCGGGGGGTGCTGTCCGTTGCCCGCAGTTGCATGGGGTCACAAAACCTCAACGCAACAAGGAGAACAACGTCATGGCATTGGAACTACGTTATCCGCGCAGCAAGTGGTGGTATGGCCGCGTCGCAATCGGTGAACGCCGCATCCTGAAAAACCTCGCGGTGGAAGTCCGCGGCAACGTCCCGCCCACGCTGACCGAACTCGGCGACATGGCTTTCGAGCGCACGCGCGCGAAGGCCCAAGCCGCGCTGGAGAAACTCCAGCTCGATCTGAAGAAACGCAGCAGCGCCGAAGAGCTGGTGCAGACGATCCACGAGATCCGCACCGGGTCCCGGGTCTGCTCCATTCCCCTTGCGGAGATTGGCGCCCGCTGGTGCGCGGTCCTGCGCCGCCGTCCGCTGAGCGCCAGCTACCAGAAGCAGAAGGTCGCCTGCATCGAGCGGTTCATCCGCTTCGCGAAGAAAACCTCCCCATCGCTCTACGAGATGGCGCAAATCCATGCCCCGCTGGCCAACGCCTTCTGCCGGGCGGAGCTGGCGCGGGGCGTCGCCGCGAAGACCTACAACCACACGCTGATTCACCTGCGCTCGGTGTTTCATGTGCTGCGCAAGGAAGCGGGCATCGCCGAGAATCCGTTCGCGGCCATCCCGCTCCAGGACGGCGAGACGGTTTTCCGGAAACCATTCTCAGTCGAGGAACTGTCCCTGCTCGAAGAGAAGGCCAAGGCCGATCCCTTCATCTATCCGCTCGTCGTGACCGGCATGTGCACCGCCATGCGCCGGGGCGACTGCTGCACGCTGCTGCGCAGTTCGGTCGATCTCGAAGGCGGCTTCATCACCGTGAAAACCGCCAAGACCGGCGAGACGGTGCAAATCCCGATCTTTCCGCTTCTGCGCGGCGTGTTGGAAAAGGCGCTGGCGAAGCCCGCGCCGCGTCCGCCGTTCTACGTCTTCCCGGACTTGGAGGCGCACTACCGGGTCAACCCCGATCACCTCACCGACCGGGTGCGGCGCGTGATGAAGGCGGCCGGTTTCTTCAATCCGAAGGAGGACGAGGCGCAGCGGTCTACTCGCGGCGCGGTCCAACAGGAACGCGAGCACGGGTTGCGCAAGGCCTCGCTCCGCGATTTTCATTCATTCCGCGTCACCTGGGTGACGGTGGCACTTACGGCCGGCGTCCCGCTGGAAATCGTGCAGCGAGTCACGGGGCATCGCACCACCGCGATTGTGCTCAAGCACTACTTCCAACCCGGCCGGGAGGAGTTCCGGCGCACGCTCGCCGGCCGGCTGCCGGCCCTGCTGGGCGACCGCTCGGCGCGGCCGGCGGAGGCCTTCAACCTCGGTGAACTCCGGGCCAAGCTCGTCGCGATGGAAAACACGACGTGGCGGCACATCCGGGACGATCTCCTCCGTCGCCTGCCGGCCGAAAGGAACGTCACTCCGCCCGCCCTGCCCAAATCCGCGTTTGCGGCCTGATGAGCGCGCCAACTACAGCCCGAGCCGCTTCCGGAGCTGCTCCTCGGCGGCGCGACGCTTGGCCGCGTCCATCTTGCGCAGATTGTAGAGCTTCCACTGCGGTCCTGGCAGGCGTTCGACTCCCGGCAACCCGA
>Ga0182740_1001217_pt1 | contig 18369 bp, 15 predicted proteins | sample eDN5th37CKraftBY_FD_128872 | JGI IMG/M metagenome (GOLD analysis project Ga0182740, IMG submission 128872) | Enriched backyard soil microbial communities from Emeryville, California, USA - eDNA 5th pass 37_C Kraft BY (version 2) (version 2) | ecosystem: Environmental > Terrestrial > Soil >...
AAGACCACGATCATCAGCAGCAGGATGACGGCGGCGGCGGACGCGGTGTTGGTACGGCCTGCCTGGTAGTCGAAGTAGACGAAGGAGCTCATGACCGGGATCGCCTGGCCGGCGATGACCATCGCGATATCGAAGATGCGGAACGCATCGATCGCGCGGAGGATGAGCGCCATGGTGATCGCGGGCATCAGCAGCGGGATCGTGTGGTTCCAGAACTTCTGCCACCCGTTCGCGCCGTCGACATCGGCGGCCTCGTAGACATCGCCGGGGATGGCCTCCAGGCCGGCGAGCAGGATGAGCACCACCAGCGGTGTCGCCTTCCAGAGATCCGAGAGGGCGATCACGAACATCCCGCGCAACCCGCTCTGCTGCCAGTAGACCGGAACATCGATGATGCCGAGTTGCAGCAGGAGCTTGTTCAGGTAGCCGTTGAAGCCGACGAAGTAGAGCATCGCCGCCCCGGCGACGAGGGTCGGCACGCCCATCGGGATGAGGACGATGGATCGGAAGAGGCCCCGTCCCCGGAAGGCGCGGGCCAGCATCAGCGCGATGCCGAGGCCGATCACCATCTCCATCGTGACGCCCATCACCGTGATGCCGATCGTGTTCCAGAAGGCATCGCTGAACTGGCTCTGGCCTATCACCGTGCGGTAGTTATCCAGCGTGAAGGTGCTGGTGCCGCGCTCGACGAAGCTGAAGTAGATGGATTGCATCACCGGCACGAACATGAAGAACGTGACGTAGAGCGCGAACGGCGCGCACAACGCGATCTCGAGGCGGTTTCGTTTCAGCCAGCGTCCGAATCCCTTGCGGGGTCGCGGGGAGGCAATGGCCGGCGCGGAGGGCGCGGCAATCACATCCCCGGCTGTCGGTTGGGGGGCCATGCGTGTCATGTCCTTGCTGATGCGGTGGGGCGACCGGCGTTTCGCCACGCGTTCGGTGCCCGATGCAGGGATGCGAACCGGCGCGCCATGCGGCGGCCAGTCCTTGTGCGTCCCGATCGTTCTGGGAATGACTGCCGCAGCGTTCGTGCCACGGAATGGGAAAAAGTGAAGTGGTTCACGAGGGACATGAACGACGGCCCGCCCAGGAATCCCGGGCGGGCCGTCGTCACACGATGTGAACTGCTGGTCAGTGGTAGGCGGGGAGCCAGTCGCCGTGGGCGTCGATCAGGTCGTCCACCAGGTGCCAGATCTGGTCGAGATCCAGCTCGGCGGCGGTGTGCGGATCGAGCATCGCGGCGTGGTAGATGTGCTCGCGCTTGCCGGTCAGCGCGGCCTCCACGGTCAGCGCCTGGACGTTGATGTTGGTCTGCATCATGGCGGCCAGGTGAATCGGGAGTTCGCCGATGGCGGTCGGCTGGAGGCCGTTCTTGTCCACCAGGATCGGCACCTCCACGCAGCAGCCGTCCGGCAGTTTGTCGATCAGGCCGTGATTCGGCACGTTGCCGTAGATCACCTGCGGCTGGCCCGTCTCGTGGCCGAGGATGATGCGGGAGGCGTATTCCTCGGATCGCTTGTGCGCGATTGGGGCCGCGCCCTCGTACTCCTCGCGCATCTTGCCCCACTTCTCCAGCTGGACCTCGCAGCGGCGGATGTACTCGTCGAGCGGGATGTTGAACTGCTCGATGAGGTCCGGGCGGTCGCGCTTGATGAACCAGGGCCCGTATTCGCTGAAGTGCTCGCTGGACTCGGTGACGAAGTAGCCGGTGCGCTTCAGCATCTCGTAGCGGACGCGGTTGTGCTCCGGCACGCGGCCCTCGGCGAGGACGTTGCGCAGTTCGGGATAGAGGTCGACGCCGTCGCGCTCGAACTTCAGGTAGAAGGCGTAGTGGTTGATGCCGGCGGCGACGTAGTTGATCTCCTCGACGGGGATGCCGATGTCCCTGGCGAGTTCCCCGGCGGTCCCCTGCACGCTGTGGCAGAGGCCAACCGTGGAGATGGTGCTGGAGCGGGTGATGGCCCAGCAGTTCATCGCCATCGGGTTGACGTAATTGAGATAGAGGGCGTTCGGGCAGACTTCCTCCATCTCCTTCGCGATGTCCACCAGCACCGGGATGGTGCGCAGGCCCCGGAAGATGCCGCCGATCCCGAGCGTATCGGCGATCGTCTGGCGCAGGCCGTACTTCTTCGGGATCTCGAAGTCGGTGACGGTGCCCGGCTTGTATCCCGCGACCTGGATCATCGTGATGACGTAGTCGGCATCCGCGAGGGCGGCGCGGCGGTCGGTGTAGACCTCGATCGTGGCCGGGGCGTCCGCCGATTCCTTGAGCTTGTTGGCGACGATCTCCGAGGTGCGCAACCGCTCCGGGTCGATGTCGAAAAGGGCGATCGTGCTGCCGGAAAGTTCCGGATAGCTGAGGATGTCGCCGATCAGGTTCTTGGCGAAGACGGTGCTGCCGGCGCCGACCAGGGTGATCTTCGGCGCGCGGGTGCCCGGCGAGACCGGGGCCGTGGCGGGGGCGGGTGCTGTGGTTGCCATGCGGGCGATACCTCCGACGATTGGGGTGGCGTGAAACGACACGGGCACTATACAGGCGCGTCCGGCGCGTGTCAGCACGTACGGGACCGGTGTTCGCTGCCAGAGGTTTCGGCCGTCGATGGACGCATGTGCGGCGCCATTCCGGGCAGCAGGGAACGGCCTCGGCCTACAATACCGGCGACGAACGGCGCGGATTCACGGCTCCGGGACGGCGGCGAACGGGATAGGGACAGGGTTGGGCGAGACATGACGACACCGGAGATGGATGCTGCGGAATCGACCCTGGCGGACGCGATCGGCGGCACGCCATACGACCTCATCGTGATCGGTGCGGGCATCAATGGCGCCGGCATCGCCCGCGACGCCGCGTTGCGCGGGATGCGGGTGCTGCTGGTCGACAAGGGCGACCTCTCGGCGGGGACATCGAGCTGGTCCAGCCGGCTCATCCACGGCGGCCTGCGCTACCTGGAGCATGGCGAGATCGGGCTCGTGCGGGAGTCGCTCCGGGAGCGGGAGCGGCTGTTGCGCAACGCGCCTCACCTCGTACACCCCCTGCCGCTGACCCTGCCGATCTACAAGGGCCACCAGCGCGGACCGCTGATGATTCGCGCGGGCATGGTCGCCTACGATGCGCTCTCCTTCGACAAGAGCCTGCCCCGGCACCGGATGTTCAGCGCCCGGCAGGCGCTGGAGCACGAGCCGGGTCTCAATCCGGAGGGGCTGGCGGCGGCGGCCCGCTACTACGACGCGCAGGTGGAATACACCGAACGCCTGATCGTCGAGAACGTGCTCGAGGCGATGGCGAACGGGGCGACCGTCGCGACGTACACGCAGGTCGAGCGCCTGGTCGTGGAGGCCGGGGTGATCCGGGGTGCGGTCCTCACCGACCTCCTGACGGGGGAGACGGCCACCGCGACGGGCCGGGTGACGGTGAATGTCACCGGCAGCTGGGTCGATACGGTGCTGGCGGAGTCCGGAATCGAGACGGCGCAACGCCTGGTCGGCGGGACGAAGGGGACGCATATCGTCGTGCACCCGTTCCCGGGCGCGCCGTCCGACGCTCTCTACATCGAGGCGCGGCAGGATGGCCGACCCTACTTCATCATCCCCTGGAACGGGCTCTACCTGATCGGGACGACCGACGTCCGCTACGACGGCGACCTCGACCGGGTCGTTCCGAGCGAGGAGGAGATCGCCTACCTGCTGACGGAATCGAACCTCGCGATCCCCGCCGCCGGGTTGACGCGCGAGCAGGTGCTGTACGCCTATGCCGGCCTGCGTCCCCTGCCGTGGGCGCCGGAGGGCAAGGAGGGCAGCATCACCCGCAAGCACATCATCCACGACCATGCGCCGCAGTACGCTGGCCTGCTCTCGATCATCGGCGGCAAGCTGACCACCTTCCGCAGCCTCGCGGAGGAGACGGTCGACGCGGTGGGAGAGAAGCTGGGGCGTCGTTTGCCTCCCGAGCGGACCTCGAAGGAGCCTCTGCCCGGCGCGGTGGCGCACTTCGGGCAGTTCGCGGAGCGCTTCCGGCGGGAGGCCCCGGAGTGGATCGGACCCCGGTCCGTGGAGCACCTCCTGCGGGTCTACGGGACGCGGGCGCGGGCCGTGCTCGCCCTGGCTGACGGCGAGCCGGACCTGCGCGCGGTGGTGAGCGAGGAGACGGGCGCGATCGGCGCGACGGTCGCCTTCGCCTTCACGGACGAACGCGCCCGCACGCTGACCGATGCCGTGCTGCGGCGGACGATGATCGGCTACGCGGCGGATGCCGGGTTCGGCGCTGTCGAGGCATCGGCTGCGATCGCGCAGCGGGCGCTTGGCTGGACCGACGAGCGCCGGGACCTGGAGATTGAGGCCTACCGGACGTACATGACGCGGTTCCTGCCGCTGGCCGAGGACATGAGCGTGGGCGCAGGCGTCGCTGGTTGACCTGGCACCCGGCACGCGACGGTCGGATAGCGTATCCTGCGGGCTCGTGCGTGTGTGGGCACGCGGGAGGAGGGGAAGCGATGCGACCGAGAGGGAACGTCGGTGGATGACGCGCGTATCTACGCCATCGGTGACCTGCACGGGCACTATCGGGAGTTGCGGGCCCTCTACGGGCAATTGCTGGACGAAGGGCTCGAGCCTGCGCGAGACCGCCTGATCTTCGTGGGGGACTATGTGGACAGCGGTCCGGATGCGCGTCTCGTGGTGCAGCAGATGATCGCCTGGCAACGGCTCTTTCCGCACTGGGGATTCCTGCTGGGGAATCACGAGGAGATGATGCTGGAGGCGCAGGTCGCCTGGGATGAGGACGATCGCAAGCGGTTCAGTCGCTGGTGGAGCAATGGTGGCGATGCGACATGGCGTTCCTACGCCGGGCCGGAGGCGCGGGCCGATCCGGAGCGGAATCCCCTGGCTGTGGTCGATCCCGCCCACCTCTTCTGGATGTCCACGTTGCCCCGGATGATCGAGACGGACCGGTTCATCTTCGTTCACGCCGGCCTGCGTCCGGGTGTGCCCCCGGCGGCGAACGATCCGGACGACATGCTCTGGATTCGCGACGAGTTCATTCGTTCCGACTACGACTGGGGGAAGACGATCGTCTACGGGCACACGCCGGTGAAGGAACCGCTGGTGATGGCGAATAAGATCTGCATCAACACCATGCCGCGGAACAGCGGCAAGCTGACCGCGGTCCGGCTCGATGACGGCGCCGATGCGGAGCCGGTCTTCTTCTTCCAGCCCGCGATCGGGGGATGACGGCCTGTCGGCTCGCACCTGGGCGGCAACGGACATGGCAAACGGGAGCCCCGCTCATCGCGGGGCTCCCGTTTCGTTCTCGCCAAATACTGAAGGTCAGTGCGCCGCGACGGAGGACTTCGCCTGGACCGTCGTCGCCTGGGCGCCGCACGGCTCGGCGGAGCGGGCGCCGCGACAGCAGGCATGGACGACCGCCTCGGTCAGATCGCGCGAAAACCCAAGCTCCCGGGCACGATCGGCAAGCTCCGCAGGCTCCTGACGATCGACGAGGGCTTCGGCGATCACGATGCTGGGGCGAAGGTTGCGGATCTCGGTCTTGGGAAGCGCGGTCATGGTTGGGCGTGTCCTTTCGTAAACATGGTCAATGCGCTGCCATGCACCGCCGGAGGATTCCGGCGATGGGGACGCAACGAAGCTGGAGATACACGGAATGGATAGAGGCCGATCTGGCCCGGCGAAGCTCGCTCCCGATACAAGAGAGGGCTTCACGCTCTTGTTACCATATCCTAACAATCCGTTCGACTTTTCGCAATAGGTTTCGTTCGCAAGGGTGCAACAACGCCATCTGCATGCGGATCGACGGCCTGAAACGAAACAGACTTCCGTTGGGAAAGCGTAGTACGTACGCGGGGTGCGCCATCGTGCACGTTGCGTGGCCAGGGCATGCGTCGTCGCTTTGCCCGGCTGGCGCCTCCTCTGCTAGAATGGTCCGGTGAAGCCGCCGATGCGGTCGTATGGCGTGCCCGGAGTTCTTCCGTGCATGGCCGGGCCGGGGTGGGGATCACCTGAGGTCATCGTTGCCGCCTGTCGTTCGCGACGGTGGGCCTGCCTTGCGGACAGGCGGAACCGGGTATCAGTGCCACCCGGCCCAGCCAGATCGAGGGGATTCCCGTTTTCGCGCGGGTTCGCCGTCCGGTCATCGACCGGCGCCAGATGGATACCTGCCTTCAACCAGCACCAATGTCGCGATCCGTTCCCGCCGGGTTCGGGATCGCACCGGGAGTACGACGTGATCAAGTTGCGACTGCGCCGGATGGGCGCCAAGAAGCGCCCGTTCTACCGGATCGTCGCCGCCGAGCACAGCTCGCCGCGCGACGGCCGCTTCATCGAGGTCCTCGGCCACTACGATCCGCTCGCGGAGCCGGCCACCGTCGTCATCAAGGACGACCGCGTCCGCTACTGGCTGAGCGTTGGCGCCCAGCCGACCGACACCGTCGCCGGCCTGCTGAAGCGGCAGGGCGTCCTCGGTGAGGACGGCAAGGTCACCGCGGCCGCGCCGGTCGCCGAAGCCGTCGCATGAGCGACCGGGATGACCGCGACGACCTGACGCCAGCCGAAGCCGACGATGCGTTCATCGATCGCGACAGCGACGTAGACGATCTCGACAACGGCGATGAGGATGTCGTCGAACCGCTGGCCGATGCCTTCGCTGCCACCGGCGATCCCCGCCAGCAGCTCGAAGGCCTGATCTCCTATATCGTCGGCAACCTGGTCGACGATCCGGAGGCGGTGGAGATCGGCTCCGAGCAGCGGGGCACTACGATCCACCTTACCGTCAACGTTCCGGAAGAGGAGCTCGGCAAGGTCATCGGCCGGGGTGGGCGCATCGCGAAGGCCATTCGCACCGCGCTCACCGTTGCCGGGTCGCGGCATCACCTGCGGGTCAGCCTCGATATCGAGAGCCTGCCCGCTGCCTGATCGCGGTCTTCGTGACCGTGATGGGCGAGAATCCCTGTCGACAGCGTGCCGTTTCCATCCGGAGCGGCACGCTGTCGCCGTGTCAGCGTCATTCTTCCCCGCGTCCCCGTCCAGCACTTCCCTGCAGGAGCCGCCCATGCCCGATACTCCCGCCCCCAAGCCAGCATCCGGTCCGAAGACTCGCCCGGCTGCCGCGCCCCGCCGCCGCACGGCTCCGCGCGTCAAGCGCCTGATCGAGACCGCCGGTCCCGCCCCGACGACCCCGGTCAGCGAGGTCTTCCTGACCGAGGGCGTGCTGGCCGGCAGCCACGGTGTGCGCGGTGAGCTCAAGATGCGCATCCTGACCGATCGGCCCGAGCATTTCGCCACCCTGAAGCGCGTCTTCATCGGCGAGCCACCGGTCCCCATGCGGCTGCTGGGTGTCCGGGAACACGGCGACCTGCTGCTGATCCGGCTGGAAGGCGTCACGACGCCCGAGCAGGCGAAGGAGCTGAGCGGCAAGGCCGTCAAGATCGCCGGCAGCGACGCGCGGCCGCTGGAGGAAGGCGAGTACTTCCTGTTCCAGCTGATCGGCCTCCGGGTCGAGGACGAGCAGGGCGCCGAGATCGGGACCGTCTCCGACCTGATCGAGACCGGGGCGAACGATGTCCTCGTCATCGCGCCGAGCGCCGGCGGCCCGGACATCCTCGTTCCGAACCACCCGCAATACGTGCTGAAGCTGGCCCCGGAGGACGGGCTGCTCGTCGCGCGGTTGCCCCAGTACGATTCCTGACCACGTCCGCTCTTGGGGGGCGGGACCTTCACATGGTATGTGATGGTCCTGCCCGGGACCGGCGTGACGCCTTGATCCACGGTGCACGGGCATAGACGCGGCCGTTGTGCCTGCCTGAGGTCGTACGCACCGTCTCCGCCTGGCGGAACGCCCTGATGCCATCCAGGGCGGCTACAAGGGCTGCGTCCACGGATTGGATGAACTGATCCGCCCCGTGCACCCTTTCACCGCATCTGCACTGCACCCCGGCACAGCGGCATCGTTGACACGCCGGGTATCGGGGTGGGACGATTGCCCTGCCCGCCGTATGCGGGCGTCACGAACGGTGGGGCGTGCGCTCCACAGAACCAGGGAAATCCGGTGCGAAACCGGAACTGTCGCGCAACTGTGACCGCCCGAGTGGCGGGAGTCAGGTCGCCTGGGATCGTGAATGGCTGCTTCCCTTCGCGTCAAAGGGAGGAGGCGTCCGGTGACGGATGCGATCGTGACCCGGCCATGCATCGCGCAGGACCGCCGACACGATCCGGGTTGAGCCCCGCTCCTTCGGGAGCGGGGTTTTTGCGTGCGTTCGCGACGGGGCACCAGCGGGGTCGTTCGGGCAATTGAGTGCGTTCGGGGCGCGCGGGCGCCCGAAGGGGGATTGGCGTGAGATCACGAGGACGAGGAATCGTCGCGGTCCTGGGGATCGTGCTTGCGATGACGGTGGCATTGCTGCCGGGAATGCGGGGCGTGGTGGCGCAGGCGACGCCCGCCGCGTCACCGGTGGCGTCGCCTGCGGTGGGCGGCGGGATCGAGGCCGCCGTGAAGTGGCTGGCCGAGCAGCAGAACGACGATGGGTCGTTCCTGGGCTTCTCCGGTGAGCCGGATGCAGGCACGACCGTCGACGCGTTGACGGCGCTCGCGGCGGCGAAGGAGTCCGGCGTCGATGTCGGGGACGCGATCGACAAGGCGGTCGGGTACCTCGAAAGCGGCGATGTCGCGCTCGTCTACGCGCAGACCGGGGTCGGGCAGGCGGCGAAGCTCACGCTGGCCCTCGTCGCGGCGGGGATCGATCCCACCGATTTCGCCCACGTGACCCCGCTCCTGATCGTGGAGCACGGCCAGAACGCGGACACCGGCGTCTACGGCAGCGGGTTTTACGACCACGCGCTGGCGATCCTCGCGCTGGTGGCAACCGGGAACGATGTCCCCGATTCCGCGCTCGATGCGATCCAGCAGGGGCAGGCCGCGAACGGCGGCTGGTCCTTCGATGGCACTACCGACGACGCGAACGCCGACAGCAACACGACTGCTATGGTTCTGCAGGCGCTGGCGGCCCTGGGCGAGGAGAAGAGCGACCTCGCCACGCGCGGGGCGGCCTACCTCCAGGCGACGGTTACCGAGGGCGGCGCCTCCTACAACGCGGCAGAGGGGTCGCTTCCGGACGCGAACTCCACGTCCCTGGCAATCCAGGGGCTGCTGGCGGTCGGCAAGGATGTCACCGCCCTGCAGGCGTCGCTGGCGACCTTCCAGAACGCCGATGGATCGTTCTTCTACCAGGCGGGCGCGAACGATCCGAACCTGCTGGCGACCGTACAGGCGATCCCGGCCGAGGCCGGGGTGATCCTCCCGATCGTGCCTGCGGCCGCCACCACGGGCGCCCTGCTCCTCTTCCCGGGAGCGGTGGCCTTCGCGGCCTGACGCCAGCACGATGGCGCGGCCCAGCCCGGACACCTGGCGCAGACGGACACGACTGGCCGGGGGGATGCGTGGCATCCTCCCGGCGCTCGTGACCTGTGCCCTCGTGTTCGCGCTGGTGGGCGACGTGCCCCCGCGCATCTCGGCGGCGGCCCCCGCGACCCCGGACGTCGCTGGACTGGTCGTTTCGTACGGCGATGGGGCGTTCAGCTACGCGACGGTTCCCCTGGACGGGGAACGGCTCGATGGCCTGGCGCTCCTGAAAGCCTCCGGTCTGTCGGTGCTGGCGATCGACTTCGGCGGTTATGGCCAGGGCGTCTGCAAGATCGAGGTCGTCGGCTGCGATGTCTCCGCGTGCCGGATGCGCCTCTGCCAGACAGCCTCGGCGGACTCGCCGTTCTGGCGGTTCCTGGTCGCGGGTGACGGACACTGGGCGCTGAGTCCGCTAGGGGCTTCTGGCGTGACCGCCAAAGCCGGGCAGGTCTACGGCTGGGCGTGGGCGGGCGGCACCGGCGCGCCGGACGACCTCCCGCTGCCAACCCTCGACGAAGTGATGACGCGCAGCGGCTTCGAACGGGATGCCACTTCGCTGCGTCCTGCCCTGGCGAACCAGGGCCGTATTCCCGGGTCGTTGGATGAGCATCCGGCCTGGGATCGGTATGGAGCGGCGGGATGCATCCTCGTGGCGATGGGGGCCGGCGGTCTGATCCTGGTGCGACGGGCCTCCAGCCGAAGAGGGGAGGCGCCCTCATGAGCGGTGTGACCACCTTCGATGTGCGGGCGTGGATGGTGTGGGGCACCAGCGCCTTCCTGATCGCCCTGCTCGCCCGCAATCCCTTCGTGCTGGTCGAACTCGGGATCGTCGCGCTCACCGTCCGCTTTGCATGCGTGCCGCCGGAGCGGCTGGCAGGGATTGGCTGGATACTCCGTGTCGCGCCGCTGATGCTGGCGATCGGGGTGGTCTTCAACGTCCTCACGGTTCGCTCCGGTGATCGCGTGCTGGCGACGCTGCCGGATTCGTGGCCGGTGATCGGCGGCGATCTCACCTGGAACGCGTTCGCCTACGGGGTGGTCAGCGCGCTGGCGCTCTTCGTGTTGCTTCTGGTCGGCACGACGCTCGGCGCGCTGATGCGCTGGATCGACCTGACGCGCATCCTCCCCCAGCGCGTCGCGCCGCTGGCCGTCGCGGGGTCGGTGGCGTGGGTCTTCCTGCCGGAACTCTCTCGCTCCTTCACCGATATCCGTGAAACGATGGCGCTTCGCGGCATTCCCCTGCGCGGCCCTCGCTCCTTCCTGCCGCTGGTAGTGCCTCTGCTGGCGCAGGGGCTCGAACGGGCGATGACGACGGCGGAGGTGCTGGAAGCGCGGGGCTTCGGCGGTCGACCGGTTCGGGCGGGAAGCCGACGCGCGGGCGGGATGGCCGATCTCGCGCTGATCGCTGGCCTCGTGGCGCTGGCGGCGGGGAGCTACGACCTCGTCAGCGGCGGACGGATCGCGTGGCCGATCCTGTTCGCAGGGGGTGCGGCCGCGCTCGGGACCGGCCTGCTGAGGCGTCCGGTTGCCGATGCTCCGCGTACGCGCTACCGCTTGGCGCGGTGGCGCTGGATGGACACGGCGACCTGCGCCGGGAGCGTGGCCGTCGCGGCGATCTTCCTGTGGCGGTGGATCGCGCAGCCTGCCGGTCTGGGGTTCGATCCATACCCCCATCTCGAATGGCCGCCCGTGGACCTGCCGATGATGCTCGTGATGCCGTTGCTGGCGCTCCCGGCGGCGATCGTCGCGTTCGGGCCGGGGGACGACCGATGATCGCGACCGACCGGATGCCCGCGCTCGCCATCGACGCGGTCACCTACGCCTATCCGGGGGTGGATGAACCGGTCCTGCGCGCCGTGTCGCTCGACCTCGATCCGGCGTCGTTCACGCTGGTGGTCGGGGCCTCTGGGTCGGGGAAGTCGACCCTGCTGCGGCTGGCGAACGGGCTGGTGCCCCATTTCACCGGAGGCCGGTTCGCCGGGGCCGTCCGCGTGGGCGAGCTCGATACCCGCCTGAGTGGGCCGCGCGAGCTTGCGGCGGCGGTGGGATTCGTCTTCCAGGACCCGGAGGCGCAGATGCTGACCGACCGGGTGGATGACGAGATTGCGTTCGGCCTGGAGCAGGCGGGCATCCCGCGCGGGACGATGCGAAAACGAGTGGAGGAGGCACTGGACCTGCTGGGGATCGGGCACCTGCGCGAACGCTCCCCGGCGACCCTCTCCGGCGGCGAGCGGCAGCGCGTGGCGATTGCGTCCGCGATGGCGATGCACCCGCGCATCCTGGTGCTGGACGAACCCACGAGCCAGCTCGATCCGTGGGCGGCGGAGGATGTGCTGACGGTCGTGCGGCGTCTGAACGACGACCTCGGAACGACGGTCCTGATGGCCGAGCATCGGCTGGAGCGAACCCTGCATCACGCGGACCGCATCGTGGAACTGGCGGCGCCGGGAACGGTGACGCAGGGAGGGGTGGGGGAGGTGCTTCCGCGCCTGGCGGATGGGGCACTGCCGCCGGTCGCGCAACTCGGGAGGCAGGCGGGATGGTCGCCGCTACCGCTGACCGTGAAGGAGGCGCGGCGGGCGATTGACGCGACATATCCCATCGGTGTCCGGCGGGTGGATCGGCTCTCTGACGGCGGGCATTCGACCGATCCGGACGGGGCAACATATCCCGCCGGCTCTCGCAGCAGTCCTGTCACCATCGCACTGGAGGGCGTAACCGTCCGGCGGGGGGAACGCGATGTCTTGCGCGACGTCTCGCTGGAGATCCATGCGGGCGAACTGGTCGCGCTGATGGGGCGTAACGGCAGCGGCAAGACGAGCCTGCTGCGCGCCATCGCCGGGCTCGACGAGCCGCGCAGGGGGACGGTGGCGATCGCCAGCCAGGGGGCGATGCGATCGCCACGCCATCTCCCCGGTGCGATCGGCTACGTCCCGCAGCAGTCGGGCGCCCTGTTCTGGCACGAGACCGTGCGGGAAGACATCAAGTTCGCGATCGATGCGGCGCGGCAGCGCAAGACGGCGACCTCGTCGGTGGAGGAGGTGTTGGCGCAGCTCGGCATCGCGGGGCTGGCGGATCGCCATCCGCGCGACCTCAGCGTGGGCGAGCGGGTCCGCGCGGCCATCGCGGTGGTGCTCGCCGGGTCGCCGTCGATCCTGCTCCTGGATGAACCGACGCGTGGCATGGACTGGCGGGCGAAGGACGCGCTGCTGGCGCTCCTCGCCGGCCTCCGGGACTCGGGGATGCCGATCGCGATCGCCACTCATGACGTGGAACTGATGGCGCGGTTTGCGGACACGGTGGTGCTGCTTGGCGATCGCGAGATGGTGGCGGTGGGGCCGCCGCGCGACGTGCTGACCGGCTCCCTGACCTTCTCGACGCAGATGAACACCCTGCTCGGAGGGTCGGTGCTGACCGTGGACGATGCGTCGCGGGTGCTGGGCCTTGGCGGCTGACTCTCGCCCATCACGCACATCCACCGAATATGGAGATTCGTGCTCTGCCAATGGTATGGTCGGGCTCGTCGCCTGGCATCCGCGCCGAGGCGGTACCCATGAGCCACGATGGCTCCGACCAACGCCGCAGCTCGGGGCGCACGCGGAGCTGGGTGCAGGTGCGGACCCAGGCTTGCCGGCATGCCGAGCGCCGTACCAGGATAGGCTGTAGGCGACGGCATTGTTCAGCTTCGCGAAGCACTGCCGCTCCTGCTGGATGTGGCGACCGCGGACGTTCATGAGCGCCTTGAGGTCGTAGTAGAAGCGGTTGTAGAGCTTCTCGAGCGAGTAGTACGGTGAGACGTTCTCCTTGCTCGGGCGCTTGGACATCTCGGACACGAACGGATGGTTGACGGTGGCGGTGGCAACTGCGACCATGTGAGAGTTCCTTCGTGCTAGTACCGCGAAGATGCATTGGGGCCGAGGTGCTCGTAACACCTCGGCCTCTTCATGTGTCCGGCGGAGCCGGCGGTGTGTGGTGAGGAGTGGTTAGTCCTCAAAAGCCTCTGCTGGTATTTCTACCCAGGCTGGATGCAGTGGCTTCGATATGGTGCCTTTGGCGGCAGCCTTGCTTGAGGTGTCAATGCCATCTCGTAGGCCGTCGTCGAGGACGATGGTGGAGACGGTATACCGGTTGGTCTGGGTGAACAGGTAGAAGGCCTTGTGCTCACCCAGGTCGAGAGTCCAATAGTCTGCAGTGAAGATCTGGACATCGCCTTCTGGTTTTCGTTCTCGGATGTCCGTGAAGTCTTCGCCTAGCCACTTCGCTACCCAGTCTTCGTCGATGCGGCGATTTGTGGGGAATTCCGACGTTCTGTAGAGGTTCGAGAAGATGAGGCCCGATCCCTCGTCCAGACTGGTCCAGCTGAGGTCCTGCAGGATGAATGCTTTGGTTTCGATCGGGGTAAAGTCGGATCTGGCAGCTGCTGAGCTCGGTGCTATCAGGCAGGCCAGGAGGGTAGCGATCGCGAGAAGGCGGAACATGGGAGGCTCCTGTGTGATGGCTGATACCTGCCACCATCACACAGGAGCGTGCCGCGGATGTCAAGAGAGCTTGCGGATGAGGTAGCGGCGGAACGCTTCCAGGAGGCCCAGGGTGGGTTCTGGTGCGCCTGGACTCATGGGTGAGACGATGGATGAGCGGCTGTGGGGCCTCTGGGCGCTTCTGCTGGGCCTCAGCGGCTGAATCACACACCACCACCACCCGCTTACGCAGAGCGCCCGCTCCGGAAACGGAGCGGGCGCTGTCGTGAGGATTTCCGGGCGCTGGATCAGGCCGAGACAATGGCCTCACGGCGAGGTGCGTTGCCGGGGGTGCGAGAGGGGGCCGCCGCGACACCCGCGAGGGCGATCAGCGCGGCGAGGTCGGCGGCCTTCCCGCCCGTCGCGGACGGTTCCGGCAGCAAGGCGTCGACCTGGTAGACGTTGTCCGGCGACCAGAGCATCCAGCCGGAGGCGCCGACCTCCTCGGTCGCGTCGATCTGGGCACGCACCTCGGGGGCGTTGTAGGGCTTCACATCGCCGAAGTAGTCGAAATCCTGCAACCACGGACGCAGCTTCTTCGGCGTGAGGCCGAGCAGGTCGACCCCACTCTGCATCGAGATGCCGACAACCTCACCGGGATAGTCGTTGGGCGGGATGTAGCCCTGGAAGTTCTCGCCGTAGTGCGAGGGGTAGACCATCGGGCTCAGGAAATCGAGGTGCGGCTCCAGGGTGCGCAGGTTCTGCCCGATTCCGAGGTCGTCCTCCACGAGGAGGGTATAGCCGAAGACATCGGCGGAGAGCTTGGCCCCGGTCGGGATCAGCCGCTGGTAGGCGTAATCCACGAAGCCGTTGATGGCCTTCTCCCGCCCTGCCTGTGTCAGGTCGAGGTCCATCGTCGAAAGATCGCCGTCGGTCGGGAATCGGACATAGTCGAACTGGATCTCGTCGAATCCGAGATTGGCGGCTTCCACCGAGAGCTGGGTATTCGCCTCCCACAGCTCCTGCTCCGAGGGATTCACCCAGGCGACATCGTTCATGTCCCGCCATGCATCGCCGGTGACGGTGGACTTGATGGCCAGGTCGTGGCGCTTCTCGGCGACGAGGCTGTCCTTGAACACCACCAGCCGGGCGATGGTGTAGATGCCGTTGTCCTGCATCTGCTGGAGCAGCGCATCGATGTCGAGGATCGGGTTCACCGTCCCGGCATCGCGGAAGAGCTGGACCTGGGTGTCGTAGAAGACCAGTTCCTCCTTGATGTCGATCACGATGGCGTTGATCTCGGTGGTGTTGGCGATGTCGATCAGCGCCTGCACCTTCGCGGGTGTGTTGGTGATGCCGGGATTCAGGTAGATGGCCTTCACCATGAACTCGTCGAGCGTGATGTCCAGCGACGATCCGGCTGCGGGCACCTCGACATCCTTGTCCTGGTAACCCGACGCGAACGCGCGCAGCGGCTTGGCGTCGTCGACCTTCGCCCGGTCGAGCCGGTAGATGCCGTCGGCGCCGGTGACGCTCCAGGTCTCGCCGGAGACGACACGCGCTCCCTGGATAGGCGCCCCGGCAGCATCGAGCACCTTGCCCGCGATCTCGTTGGAGCTCAGTCCCTCGGTGGACGCGGCGGGGCTGCCGATCGGCGGGACCAGGGGCTCGTCATCCGGCGTGGATGGGGTCGCGAGGGTCGTCGCCGCGCTGCTGGCCGGCGGCGTGACCGGGGTATTCCGGCTCTTGGGCGGTTCGGTGTTCGAGGACTGCAACATGATCTCGCGGCGGGAGCCATCGGCAGGGTCGATCGCGCCCTCCTGGCCGACGAACCCGTCCCGTTCCACCGTGATCGGCTGCGTCGTGTCGGTACCAGGCAGCCTGGCCACGCCATCGCTGTCGGTCACCTGTTCGAGGTCGCCGACGCGGACGACGGCCCCGGCGACCGGCGCATTGCTGGCATCGACCACGCGGAAGACGAGCTCCTGCGGTCCGGAGTCCGGCTTGAGAAAGGCGAACCAGGCGGTCGTCGCGGCGATCCCGAGCAGGGCCGCCAGGAAGAGCAGGCTGTAGCGCCAGGAGAGCCAGGGCAGCGGGCGATCGCTCTGGTTCAGCGCGAACGTCAGCGACGGCTTCGTCGTCGGCGATTCGGGGGTGGCGTGCATGGGTTGGGGGAACTCCAGGGTGGTGTGGCGGCGGTCCGGATGATGGCGTCAGCGTCGGGCATCCGTGGATGCCGATGCGTGGGACCCGGACAGTTCGTCTTCTTTAGCCTACACGAAAACCGCCTGTGCTGGCGATGCGTGGACCCCGTGCAATACCCCGGGCTGGCCACAGTCGCCGCAAGGAGGCCCCATCCGTCACGGATCGCGATTTCGTCAATTCGTCGGCAGTATGCCTCGAACGATTCCGGAGTCCCTGCCTGGAAGATCTCGTAGACGCGGCCCCTGCCGCCGGACATCCCATGCGACCCGGTATGCCGACACGAGACGTGTCATGCGCGCCAAGGCGGCCACAAGGGCCGCGTCTGCGAGAACTCATACGACCGGATTGGCGCACGTTATGGCGCTAGAGCAGGAAGGTATCGGTGTGGAACCACCAGATCGCGTTCACCATCAGCGCCACGGCCATCGCGATCAAGACGATGGTGACCACCCGCCCCATCGCCGGCGCGGCCAATTCCCACCAGCGGGTGAGACGATCGACGAAGGCCCGTTCGCGCCCGGACAGAATGCCGGCCATCACCACGACCACGAGGAACTTGCTGGCCAGGACCGCGATCGTCTGTGCCACGACGATTGCGGCAAGGGTGTTCGCGGTGCCGGCGACGACGGCGAACGCCAGCAGTGCCGGATCGCCGACGACACCCAGGGCGAGCAAGGCGCCCATGCCGACGGTCGCCCAGCTGGAGACGGGAAGCTTGCGCGCTTGCCTCGGCTTTCCGTCTCCTCGATGGGTCAGGCGCCAGGCCGCGAAGACGAGGAGGGCAATGCCGATGGTGAGTTCAGCGCCCGCCTTGGTGCCGGGATGGGTATCGAGGGCCCGCCAGTTCGTGCCGGGCAGCTTGGTGCTGAGGATGCTCGACGCCAGTGTGAGCAGAGCGACGAGCGCGACGAGATAGGTGAGGCAGAAGAGGAAGACCGCGCGCCGGGTGGCCCCGGCCGCGAGCAGCGCCATGGCGATGAGCGCCCCGCTGGGATCGAAGCCGGCGATGCCGAGCCCAAGTGCCTTGAGATACAGCGTTTCCATGCGGCATCGGCTCGCATCGCGACCAGGACGGAATCAACCGCCGGAAAAACGGAACGATGCGCTCCAGGGCGGCCCCGGAACGCATCGTTCGCCATGCACATCGCGTTCCTAGTAGCCGCGCGCCTTGTCCACCTCGTTCAGGAGGGGATCGCCGTTCTTGTACCGGATCAGGTTCTCGCGGAAGATTTCCACCACGCGCCGCTCCTTCGGGGCGGAGGCGCCGGCGAGGTGGGGCGTGAGGATCATGCGCGGGGCATCCCAGAAGGGATCGTCCGCCGGCAGCGGCTCCTGTTCGACCACGTCGATACCGGCGCCCGCCAGCCTGCCGCTGCGCAGCGTCTCCAGCAAGGCGCCCTCTTCGACGATACCGCCGCGAGAGACCACGATCAGGTAGGCATCGTCCTTCATCAGGGCCAGCTGCTCGGCGCCGATCAGGTGATGCGTCTCCGGCGTCAGCGGGCAGGCCACGACGACGACATCGGACTGCGTCAGCAGGTCATCGAGGCGGCTGACCGGCCATACTTCGTCCAGCCAGGGATCGCCGTTGACCGCCTGGGCATCGACGGCGAGGAGGTTCATCTCGAGCGCCTTGGCCCGCTGGGCGATGCCGCGCCCGATCGCGCCGAAGCCGATGATGCCCATCGTCAGCCCGTTTACCTCGCGCGCGGTCCGGTAAAGGCGCCCGCGCTCCCAGTGCTTGCGGTTCTGCTGCTCGAGGCTGGCCGGGATGTGCCGGGTCATGGCGAGCAGGAGGGCGATGGCGTGCTCGCCGATGGACGAACCGTGGGCGCCCCGGGTGTTGGTGAGGATGATGTCGCTCGCCACGAGTTCCGGAATGCGGGCAACGAATTCGACGCCGGCGCTGGGAGACTGGATCCACTTCAGCTTGGGCGCGATCTCCAGCATCTCCACGGTCGGATGGCCGTAGTAGATGTCGATGTCGGCGGCGCGTTCCGCCAGTTCGCTCGGCTGGCAGCGTTCGATCTCGAAGCCTTCGAGATCGTCGAGCAGGTGATAGAAGTCCTCGCCCTCGCCCGAGCAGAGCAGCACTTTCAGGGTCATGGAACGACGTTCTCCCGTGGTGGTGGCGACAGGCCGTGCCCGGCGCCCGGCCTAGTAGCGAACGATGGTGCCGGCTTCGGCGACGGGACCGGTGGCGTCGAGGTCGCCGCGCGGCGAGGCCGTCCAGTCCAGCTTCGCGATGTCGTCCTTCAGGAACCCGACCATGTAGCGAAGCTCGCTGGCCATGGCGCAGAA
>Ga0182740_1001218_pt1 | contig 18369 bp, 20 predicted proteins | sample eDN5th37CKraftBY_FD_128872 | JGI IMG/M metagenome (GOLD analysis project Ga0182740, IMG submission 128872) | Enriched backyard soil microbial communities from Emeryville, California, USA - eDNA 5th pass 37_C Kraft BY (version 2) (version 2) | ecosystem: Environmental > Terrestrial > Soil >...
ACTCAAGGACTGGCGGCGCATCGCGACGCGCTACGACCGATGTGCGCATACTTTCTTCTCAGCAATATGCATCGCCGCTGCCGTTATCTTCTGGCTTTGATTTAACGAGTCCTGAGCCTAGGCACTGCCAGCTCGGTGCCCGCGGGGCGGGCCATGGAGGAGCCGGGAATTATCACCATGAAAGCCCTCCGAGCGCCAGCGATGTCGCTGGTAAAGACGCCGATCTTCTTCCGTCCACCGCTCGCGGCGTCTGCGGGCTCGCAGGAGCGCGGGATAATCGTCGCGGACCACGACGGCCTTGTTGGTGCGCCCCTTCGAGAGGCACGACGCGGCCAGATCGCATCCCCGGCAGTCTGCCGCCCTGGAATAGAAGAACCGACCGTGCTTAACCGGTCGTGTCGGCCTAAGGATCTTTCCTCGAGGGCACTTCAGGATGTCGTTCTTTGCGTCGTAGCGAAATCGGCGCATTGGCACAGGGCTGCGGATCGGCTCCGCCTTCGTCGGAATGACGGCGTTGATGCCCCGCCGCTCAAGCCCACCAAAGACCTTCGCATAGGCGTAGCCCGCATCGGCCGTGACGATCTCGACATCAACGCCCGTTGTCTCGACAGTGGCGTCGATGCGCTCGATGATGAGCTGACCTTCGTTGGTTTCGCCGGTGGTTACCTCGACGTCGAGAACCACGCCGCAGACGTCATCAACGACGGCGTGCTGTTTGAAGGAGGGTTCGAGCCGGCGGTTGCGCCCGTTCGTCGCCATCGTTGCGTCTGGGTCGGTGACGCAGACCTTCTTGAACTTCCCCGACTTGCGGCTGTCGCGTTGAGCGACCGAAACGTCTTCGTTTGCCTCGGACACCGCATCAACGTGGCGCACCGCCAGGCTTTCCCAGCTCACATCCGCGCGGATGAGTGAGGCATCGGCATGCACCACGTCGCCCTTCGCGATCTTTGCCGCGATGCAGGCCTCGACCGTGCGTTCGAAAATCCTGCGGAAGCGCTCTGCCCCCCAGCGCTGTCGAATCCGCGTCAGCGAGGAATGGTCTGGAAGCGCCTCGTGCAGGCCGTAGCCGATGAACCACCTGATCCCGAGGTTGACCTGTGCCTCCCGCATCAGGCGACGATCATGAACGATCCCGAGCAGGAAGCCCGCGAGCATCAGCCGGACGGCGACTTCCGGATCGATCCCCGGTCGACCGTTGTGCTCGCAGTAAAGATCCGACACCTCCGCCCTGAGCCAGGTGAGATCAAGGACACGATCCATGTCAATAACCACAGAATCGGGACCCTGTTTTTTCTTCCAAAAGGGGGTCTGACGCATTCTCGCTGCGGTCATATCCTACATTGCGCCGATGAGGCGCGCCTGAAGCAGATCGAGTTTTGCACGTCCGTACATCTGCCTCTTGATGAGTTTGAGCTTGGTGATCTGGCCTTCAGTTTGGCCGTTCGACCATGGAGATGTAATGGCATTGCGGACTGCAACCATGTCTTTCTCGACACCGTTGGCAAAGGAACTGACGAGACTTGCTTTGGCACGCTCAATCCAACTGTCGAATTTGGTGACGGCTTTTGATCGGATCATCCCCTGAAAGTCCGCGATCAGCGATCGTGCGATGGTCAGTTCGGGGACACTATTCTCGATCGCGGCGATCAGTACGGCATCTGATTTGGACAAATCATTTCGCGCCAGCGTCATCAGCCTGGCAATAGTTCGTGCTGACGGCGTGCGGGCAAGTGCGCTTTGATCGGCCTTTTCGGCCAAACGTCGACGCTGCGCCCATTCAGAGACAACACCGATCTGACCATGGAAGCCCTTCTCGCGCATTTCGCGCCACAGGGCCGATGCATTGCGTGCACCTTGCTCCCAGCGGCTGTCTAGCCAAGGGAGCCATTCCTCCAGTGAACTCTGTCGGACGCGGAACATGTCAGAACGCTGGCCGCGCAGAACGCTGCGGACGAGCTTACGGCTATAACCGGTACGCTTGACGATCTGCTTGATGGGCACACGCTGCTTCGCCAGTTCCAGAATAGCCTCGTTCGTTTCCTGACGGCGCAAATATCCTTCATATTGCAGCCGCTCGGCATAGGTGAGAAGTTTTGGATCGATGATTGTGGTGCCGACGGCCTTTCGGATCTGCCGCATGGATTTGCTAACAGCGTCCAGAAAGGCGCGGCTGGCGTTTTCCATCAGGTGCCACCGGTCAGCCACCTGTTCGGCGTGAGGCAGCGCCTTGGTGACCGCCTCGCCATAGCCGCCACCCCGATCACGGGCAACGATAGATATCCATGGGTGTGCTGCGAGCCAAGCTCGAGATGTTTCCCGCTCTCGGTCCGGAAGCAATGTAACTGGCCTGCGCCGTTCCAGATCGCAGACGATCGTCCCATATCGTTGGCCGCGCCGAAAAGCGAAGTCGTCAATGCCGATGACGGAGAGCTTATCTCGCGGCTGTTCAGTCCGCCGGCGCACGACACGCAACAGAGTGTCGTTGCTCACCGGCATCATCAGCCGTTCGGCAAAGGCTGCTGCGGGCCGGCCCCCCAGGGCCAGCCCCAAGTGATGAACGATGGTCTCAAGGCGTCCGGTCCTGCGTGACAACGGAGCCAGAATGTCGGCACCAAACCGCTCGGCAAAGATCCGGCGGCGGAAAGAACAGCATCACACCAGAACCGACGAACCGTTACGCGCAGGATAACACGTCGGCCTGCGATAGGCAGATCGGCAGCTTGCCGCACATATCGGCTCTGCGTACGGCGTGAAGCGGTCTCACAGCAAGGACACGTTGCCGAAACTGCTGTGGCGCGCACGTCAAGAAATACACGATCTATGTCGAATTCGGCGTGCTCGACCAGCAATCCCGCCGGCGCCAGTCTCGCCGATCCAAATTTCCGGTCCATCGCTCTGATTCCCTCTCGAAATCAGGCGAAATCACCCTGCACATGCAGCGAGATTGAGTCAGACCCCCTTTTGGAAGAAAAAACAGGGTCCCGATTCTGTGGTTATTGACAGCATTGGCCGAAATCTGACCCTTCACAACGCCAAACGCCCAGAGTAACTGTTGCACGAGTTATTCGCATCTCTTATGAGGCAACCTTTACAGTAAACAAGTGCGGGGGGAACCAAGAAATGCTGACCTCACGATATGCCGTCGCCGGGCGCGGGGTAGTGTCAGAGGCTTTCGATGGCGACATCGTCGTCCTCGACCTCGATAGCGGTCGCTATTTCAGTTTCACCGATTCAGGCTGTGCCCTGTGGGAAGGTTTGGTGGAAGGCGTTGCGCCAGAAGCACTTCTCCACGACGGAGCCCGCTACACGACTGAGGATATTGAGTGTTTTGTAGCGAAGCTGGTCGAATACAAGCTGCTGGTTGCCGTTGCCGAACCTGCGAATACCGTCGCTCCCGCCGCCATGGTCGAGAAGCTTGCGCAAGCCAGGGAGATGCCCGAGGTCACGGTCTTCGATGATCTGGCGGATCTTTTCCTTGCTGATCCGATCCACGACGTCGATGAGCAGGCCGGGTGGCCGGTAGTCAACAAGCCTGACGCCGATGGAGCCGGTGCTGCGTGAGCGAGTTGAGGCCGTGTCAATCGGTACGGTGGTAGACTACGTCCGGCGCGTCATCAGCGAGGCACGTGATGTCCGCTGCTCTTCCGGTGCAGGCAATCCGGTTTCGCTGCCGGGCCTGGCGGTTGACACACTTTCCTTCGATCCCGCTATAACTGAAGCCATCGGTCGTCAATTTGTACAGGCGCCGTCTGCTGACCCTGCACCTTCACGAATGCAGGCCTTCATTGTCCATCCTGGCATAGAGGGTGTGTCCTCGCCGGTGCCCTGGGATGTGAGCAAGCCCTGTCATCCGCAACGTATTGCAGATGTGTTGAGGGAAGCGGGCCTCGATGCATACTATTTCAGCGATCTTGACCACTGGCACCTATACGACCGCACCACCGCAACCGCCGTGCAGCTTATGCGTGACGTTGGCCACTATCCGCCCTGGGAAACCGGCGCGCCGCTTCGTCCTTTCCTGCACTGGCACTATGCCCAGACGGGTCGACGACTTACCCATTGTGGGACGCTCGGAATTGGCGGGAAAGGGATCATCCTTGCCGGAGCAGGTGGCAGCGGAAAGTCCGGGACAGTCATTGCCGGCCTCCTTCATGGGCTGCAAAGTGTCGGCGATGATTATGTCCTGCTCGAAGCGGGCAGCGACGTTTCTGCGTACCCACTTTTTGCCACCCTCAAGCAGGATCCAGCAGGATTTGAGCGTCTCAGGCTGAATGAGCGCCTGGGCAACGACCTGCCGCTCAACTGGCAGGGCAAGCATCAGTTTACGATAAGAGACGTTTCGACGGATCCTGTGCCATCGCGGCTTTCCATTGGTGCCCTGTTGCTGCCGAAGATTGGCGGATCAGGGCGCACCGAAATATCGCCGGTGGGTAGGGCGGAGGCTATGATTGCACTGGCTGCATCCTCGATATACCAGATGCCCGGCGAGCGCGAGAGCGGCTTCCGCTTCTTTGGTGAAATTACGCGAAGGCTACCCTGCTTCCGCGTTACGCTTGGTACCGACCCGGCTGAAGTTGCCGGCAGGCTTGGCGATTTCATTCTGGCAGGCGCGGCATGAAGATCAGCGTCATCATGCCGGCCTATAATCGCGAGGCGTATATAGAAACCGCGATCCGCTCGCTGCTCGTCCAGCGCAGCGATGCCGATCTGGACATTGTTGTCGTGGATGACGGATCGACGGATACGACGGCGGAGATCGTTGCCCGTCTCGCCGCAAAAGATCCTGCTGTGCGGCTCGTCCAGCAGCAGAGATCCGGCGTTGCGAAAGCAAGGAACACCGGCCTCGACAACATCCATGATAGAGCTGAGCTCGTCTCTTTCCTGGACTCGGACGATTGCTGCACGGCGGGACGATTCAAACGGGAACTCCCCCTGTTTCGCGTTGATGCAGAACTGGCAATGACCTACGGGCAGATGACGCTCACGCTGGATATTGATGCATTGTCCTTTGCGCCTCCGGCTGGTGCTGCGACCTGCACCTTGCGAGGGATCGGATTGACCACCGCAATTTTCCGGCGCGCTGCCGTGGAGCGTGTCGGCCGCTTCAACGAGGATCTGAGGCAATCCGAGGACTTCGACTATCTGCTGCGCTTCTTCGAACTTCCGCTCAAATACCGCCTGCTTGATGATGTTTCGATCTACTATCGCCGTCACGATGGCAACATGACCAAGGACCGGGAGGAGTCCCGCAAGTTCTTCATGAGGTCACTCATCCTTTCCGCGCGTCGTCGGCGCGAAGACGGAACACGTCGGGAGATCCCAAAATTCTTCGACATAAACAACCTCTTCGAGGCGCAGAATGAATTGCTGCGATAGTACGATGGACTATTCAGTCGTCATTCCCGCATTCAATGCTGCTCGAACGATCGGCGAAGCAATCGATTCCATTCTCAGGCAGAACGTGCCTGCCCGAGAGATCATCGTGGTGGACGACGGCTCCAGCGATGACACGGGAGATATTGCTCTGGCTCGCGATCCCGGGGTCACGGTTGTGCGGCAAGACAATCTCGGACCGGGAGCCGCGATGACAAGGGGAATTGCACATGTCTCCTTTCCCATCTTCGCCTCTCTTGACTCAGATGACGTCTGGTTGCCGGAGAAAATGTCAGCGCAGCTTGCCCATCTGGTAGCCAATCCCGATTGCGGATTCGTCTTCAGCCATATGCGGACTTTTCGCGACGATGGCGGGCAGGAAGGGGCCGGCGTTATCAGCCCTGGCTGGTCGCGTATAACGATGAGCGGGCGGACTGATCTGGCCCGCCAGGTTGGCGACATCGTTGACCCGCCTGGCGGTCGTGGCGAGATGATCGACTGGCTGGCGCGGGCACGCCACCTCGGCATCCGGATGGATATGCTCGACACCGTCTATGCTTTGCGCCGGATACGGCCAGACAGCCTGTCCTATGGCCGATCAGCGGAACGGGACAAGGGTTACGCCCGCGTTGCATGGCTGGCCATGCAACGGCGAAAGGCGCAGGCGAAATGATGGCGCCGCGTCAGGTTAGCCGCCGATTTCCCGATTATGGCTGGGCGTGGCCAAGCGGCGATCACGATGTGCTGCTGAAGGCGGTGTTGGTTGATGACGAAGAAAAGGCTCTTAGTTTTGGCCTTTCATGGCTCGCCACACACAATATCGATGATGCTGCTTTTCGAGAGCAGCGCCTGTTGTCCGCCCTCTCAGAGCGCTTTGGCAAGAAACTTTCATCCAGCCCGGCGCATCCCCGGTTGATTGGGCTGCAGCGCATGCTTTGGAGCCGGTCCCGCCTTGCGCTGAGAGACACGGCGGAAGCCCTGGAGATGCTCCATACGGCCAAAATCCCGTTCATGCTTCTGAAGGGCGCAAGCCGCGTCGCGCTCGAACCTGGCGCCCAGCGCGGACGTGTGTCCCACGATATCGACATCCTGGTTCAGCAGTCGCACATGCGCCCGGCCTTTTCCCTATTGCTCGATGCCGGGTGGGAGGCAACGAATGGAGCTGGTGCCCAACGTCTCATCGATCTTGCCGACACATGGCGCGCGGTGAATTTCGTCAAGGGCGAGTTTGGTGACATCGACGTCCATCGCCTGGCCTACCACCCTACGCAAACCAGTGCGGCTGATGATCAAAGGCTCTGGAACCGCTCCATCGAAACCAATCTCGCCGGTGTTCCGGCCCGTGTACCAGCGGCTTCAGACAGGATTGCGCTGGCAATCGCGCACGGCGCTTTGGATGCGCATACCCATAGCGACTGGCTTTGCGACATCAACAGTTGCATTCGAACAGGTGGTGTCGTCTGGTCTGACCTTCTGGAGTCGCTGAAGGCTCGCCGCGTGCTGGTGCCGGCTGCATCTGCACTGACCTATCTGTCTCAGGAAATCGGCACGCCCGTGCCGAAAACATTTCTGAATGACCTGCTGGCAGCAGCGGATAGGTCAGGTTACGTGCACCGCCTATCGTTGATGGAATGCAAGCCGAAGTCGGATCTCGGCCCGCTGAGCGCAACGATGCGGGGTCTGGTGAAGCAGTTGCGTCTTTGGATGGGCAAGCGGGTGGTGCAAAAACAACGAGAGCCGGTCTGCCGGGCCCGCGTTTCGCCTTCGCGATCGAGCCTTGTCTCCACTGCTCGACTGGTCGCCCACGTGGGTGGCGAGGGAGCGAATGGAGGTGGGCAGGCCGACATTTCGATAGACGTGGATCTGCCTCCCGGGCGACGGCGGATCGATTGGGAACTTGCGACCTCGAAGCGTCACCTGGCTGTATTGCGCCACCGTAAATTGCTCCGTTATGCAGGCCGTCGAACGCTCTCGTTCGTGGTGGAGATACCTCCACTCGAAGAAGGGGAGAGGCTGATCCTGAGTGCGCGACCGTCGCGACTACTTCGCGGAGCGCCTGATCCGAGCGAGATAGAGCGTTACGGGGCAATTCCATTCAGGCTTATGGGCGTATCGCATCGCGGGAAAGCGGCAAGCCATGGATGACCGGATGATGATTGCCTGCGCTGTGGATGAGCCTTACGCAGAAATGGCTGGTGTAATGCTGCGCTCGCTGGCGCTGAACGGCGATGTCCGGGACGTACCCGTCTATCTCATTGGCGACGGCCTCAGTGTCGAGACAGTCGAAGACCTGCGCGCATGCGCAAAGGACCTTGATTTCCGGTTTGTCGATCTTGCGGCAAGGCGTGAAAACATAGGCCACCTGCCCGTCAGCTTCTACAATGCGGCGATCTACATCAGGCTTCTTCTGCCCGACCTGATTGCTGGCGATGGACGCATGCTCTATCTGGACAGTGATATCCTCATACACCGTTCGATCCGGGAGCTGCTTCAGACCCCGCTGGAAGGCAACCTTGCCGCCGCCGTGATTGATGGTGGCAAGCCGCAAGTCCACGCGATGGCTAATGCAAGGCTCGACCGTGCGGAAGACGCTCCGTACTTCAACTCCGGCGTGCTGATGTTCGACCTTCAGACTTGGCGGGAGCATGGTATCGGTCATCAATGCATCCACACAGCACAGTCGCGCAACGATTACTGGCCCGACCAGGATGCACTCAACATCGTGCTAGACGGCAAGATCAAGGCGCTCCACGCCAAGTGGAACCTCTTTTCGACCGAACCGTTGCCGCGGGATGTGTGCGAGGCCGGACATATCCTGCATTTCATTCCCGACAAGCCGACATCCGAGAATTGCCGCCACGCGATGTTTGAGGACTATCTGGCGATCCGTGCAACGACTCCTTGGCGCGACCGTCCCTTTACATCTTCTGTCCGCCAGCGCCGTATCGACCAGCTTGCTCGGATGGTGGCCGAAAGGATCAGGCGCAAGCGGATAGTTCCTGAAGCGTGATCCTTGCCGGTAAGTTCACTATCCACGACCGGGAAGATTCCGCCGATCTCATGAACCTCGTCCGCCATGAGCTGGGGCTGTACAATACGGAGAGCAGGTACCCGACGAAGGGCACCTGCCTTGCCATTTATTCGCGCACCGTGAATGGAAAGGCAGAGTTGGAGCAAGTGCTCAAGAAGAGCTTCCCCTTGGTGCAGCGAATGGGCGGCGGAGCTGAAGCAGCCGTTCACTGCCCACGTCGAGGCCAAGCAGGCGCAGAACGTTCTTGACTACAACGATCTGTTGCGCTGGTGGCAGCAGATGTGCGCCAAGCCCGCCCTCGCGGAGCACATCGGCAGCCGCTTCGATCATATTCTCGTCCATGAATATCATACACGAACCGGCTGCAGCAAGCCCACCGGCAAGAGCCCTCAGTTCCGCGTCCTCTCCGGCGGTCTCGAGATCGGCGCAGCCTGTGAAAAACACTTCGAACAGACGGGACGCGATTATCTCTCCGTCAAGATCGACGACCCAAGCCTATTGGCGCCGATCCGCGCCACCCTGGTTGAAGCATTTCGCAAGGGCGTCTTCCACCTGACCTGATTCCGCATATCCAAAGGCGATTGAAGCTCGCAAGACCGGCCCCGTCGCTCAGGCGCGGCCAGTCATCTTGCTCGATCCGGAGCGCGATAGCCTTTCCGGAGCTTGGCTGACTTGATGCGGCGGAGTTCAGAGCGTGCCTCTTCAATCGCCTCGAAAGTCTGGATCATGGCCTGGCCCTGGCGGCCGATGCGGCCCCAGTTCCGGATGACCGATGCTCCGCCAAAGAGCGTCGGCTGGATGCTGAGGCTGTAGAACCGGTGCATGTTGATGGCCGGATCGATGCGGTGGAGATGGATGTCGTCGGATGGAGTGTCCATGACCCGAAGATTCGCCTGTATCCTGGCGCAGGTCCAACGCCAAGTTTGAATCAATGGACCCCGATTGATTCATCGTTGTGATGGGTTCTCCTCGCGGCTGCTCACCGGATGTAACCGGTTCTATCCCACCAGCGCCTCCATGTCGCTGCGGCGGAACCAGATCGCGCGACCGCAGCGGAGCGGCGGGTTGCCCGCAGTAAAGACGATCTGTTCGTCGGTACGCATGCGCAGAACTTCCTGATCCTGGCGGCTGGCTTTCTCAAGGGCACACTCCTTCCTCGTCTCGTCTGATTGTTCCAATGCGAAGAACGCCTGGTCCATAATTTCGGCGTTCCGAAGGAATGCTCCAATGGCGCAGTAAGGCGGGCGGGCAGATGAGCTGCAGCGCGCTACCCCCCCCTCCCCTGCCCCGAGCTGATGGTGTTTGCCACTCGGTCGCAAGCGTCAGAGGCATGAGCGAACATGACGATGACAGGCGTATAGTAACGGTAGGCCACCAGTTGCGACGATGCCGCCGCAATGGCATCTTCTGTTTCGGACACCATGAGCACGGCGTCCTGATCAATTGATCTTCTATGTGTTTGAAATAGTTGAGCTAAGAAGGGTCGCGCCTTCTGCTCCCACTTTCGGCGCGTCCTCTCGAGCCTGAGGCGAGCATCCTGTTCATCAAGGGAGATGAAGCGGCTGTACACATCGCATCTGGTCCAGTGAGTCCAGGATGCCGGGCCAGCTTTCGGCCGGGAATCCGTCGCCCGTGCTGGAACTCCGCCGTCTGGCCACCTCGTTGCGCTCAAGATTGGTTGAGCTCTCAGCGTCCGGGCCAGCGAGATACCAGCCAGCCATCAAGCTTCCATCCTTGAGCAGCATCACACCATCAGCGAGCAATGCCGCGTAAGTGGCGTGCTTGCTTCAGCCATGGGCGCCCTCCCCTGCTGCAGCATCGACAACAGAGTTGAACTCTCCGATTGCCGCCGGGCAAAGTCGTTCCGCTTGCCCCAGAAAATCAACATGCCGCCGGCGTCCGCGACTGCAGCCAGAGCTATGAAACTTGCGACAGCCGACAACAGCAGGCAGGTGCTCGCAACACCACTCTAACACGGATGGCATCCGCATTTCCTTCCCTGAAGAGGTTTCGATCTGGTACTGCCCGTCTCGGTAGGCTTCGACATGGATCACCTCCCTCACCCACCTGCCCTCTGGCGTGCGTCCGATGGAAACAACGAGATCGACAGCTTCTCCGATGACTTCCTGCATCGAGGTCTGGCTGACTTCGGCTGCGAGCTGCTCTTTGCGATGCAGTGCGGAAATGGCAGTGTTGGCGTGGATGGTAGTTACCCACCTGGGTCCTGTGTTCCACACCTGAACAGCATCAGCGCCGCGCCGTCACGCACTTCGCCAACAATGATCCGATCGGGTCGTGCTCTTTAAAGGACGTGCCATGTCGCTTGAGTCTGATATGTGACGCGCAACTAAGTCTGGGCTGCGCATTGGATCTCACAACATATCCATCGAGTGGGATCAGCCATGAAGCTCGCTTGCGGATCGTCAGCCAGGGCGCGCAGATGACGAGGGGAAGTAGCTCTTCGAACGTGTGGCCGCCAATGGGCATCTCACCGGAGATGATGGGCGGTATTGGTCGACTTCCGAACGGAGCGCATGTGCGACGCTGTCAATGATAATTGCGGCGGCCCCTGCCTTCAGGACACTCGCCGGCCTGATCCCCTGCCCTACCCCGCTCGACAAACTGCTGACCGTTCGGATTTGAGCATCATTTCCACCACCGAACTGGCTTCCAACGCGGCAGGTCTTTGTTGCAAGCGCATCCAGAAGTTTTTCCGACCAGCCGCTCATGGGAAACAGCAGCCGAAGACATCAGGGATCCGAGCGCTGCTGGCGCGGTCTTCGGGCGATCGTCGCTTGGTTTGGTAAGACCTGGCGCGTCTCCAGTTGAGCCAAAATGAAAAACAGCTGGGCGGGGCATAGTCGACCCGGCCTTTTTGCCGGTGCACTTAGGACATCGCTCGGATCTTTCGACGCCGTCGAGCTACTGGAGCCGTTCAGTCGGAGAAGGTCACGCACGATCTGTCGCTCGTGCCCCGAGAGTACTCTTCGTCAGCCCGGGAAAAACGGAGGGATCGACGCTGTGCAGGCTTAGAGGTTCTATACAGCTGATTGGAGGTTTTCACGCTTCAGCGCGCAAATGAGTCGGCCTAAGCGGACCAGCAGCTGGGACAAGCTGCCACGACACGAGGTGCGAGCTACAGTGAAGAAGGAGCGTTATCCTTTGTCAGCCGGACAAATTCGCTAGAAAACTAATCAAAACAATTGGATAAGGATTTTCAGAGGGCCGCTCCAGAAAAGCCGCCTACAAGGAGTCGGGCACAAAGGGGATGTTAACCCTTCTTTAACGTTAAACTTCTTGACCTCCCGCCAGAATCACACCGATAATTGCGCAAGTTAGTTATGTTTCCCCATTTTTGCGAAACTGTTCCGGATGGAAGGCTTAATTGCGAGATGAACGACTCCGTCGTGCACCGTTTTGATCATGAAATTGCTCAACAGGGCTCACGGATCTCCAGTGCCTTGAACATGCTTCGCATGCAACAGTATCCACCAGATGCCCAAAAGGGATTGCGCAAGTTTCAGATCGCGGAAGTTGCAGATTTCCTAGGCGTCACGCAATCCCATCTGCGGCAGCTTCATGCTGACGGGAAAGGCCCTGCCGTGGAAGTGCAGGGTGGGCGCCGGTACTACACCGCAGAGCAGATGCTTGAACTGCGTAGCTATCTGGAGGCGAACAAGAAGTCGGACCGACGCATCTACGTACCGAAGAGAAGGGAAGGGGAGCCCCTTCAGGTTGTAGCCGTCGTCAACTTCAAGGGCGGAAGCGGGAAGACCACAACGTCTGCCCATCTTGCGCAATATCTCGCTCTGACGGGTCACCGCGTGCTCGCGATCGATCTGGATCCGCAGGCATCCCTGACGTCGCTTTTTGGAATCCAGCCGGAGCTGGATGAGGTCGGTTCACTTTATGAGGCGCTGCGGTTTGATGAAAACCGCGTCGCGATCTCTGAAGTCATTCGCCCCACAAATATTCCGAACCTCCATGTGGTGCCGGCGAGCCTGCTGCTGCAGGAATACGAATATGATGTGCCGATGGCGATCGCCGGTAAGAAGGGCGACGAGGGAAGGCTCTTCCATCTTCGTATCGTGAATGCACTTAAACAGGTGGATGACGACTATGACGTCGTTGTCATCGATTGTCCGCCGCAGTTGGGCTATCTCACCATCACCGCATTGATGGCCTCTACAGGTATCCTGATCAGCATCCATCCGCAGATGCTCGACATCATGTCCATGTCCCAGTTCCTGCAGATGCTCGGCGGGATCATGTCCTCGGTCGCTGATGCGGGAGCTGAAATCAGAGTGAAGTGGTTCAGGTATCTCATCACGCGCTTTGAACCAACGGACATCCCGCAGGCGCAGATGGTCGGCTTCATGCAAAGCATGTTTGCGCAGCACATGCTGAAGAACCATGTCCTGAAGTCCACCGCAATTTCCGATGCCTCCATTCGCAAGCAGACTCTTTACGAGGTGGAGAAGTCTGAATTTGTCCGGTCAACCTATGAGCGGGCCATGGAGAGCCTTAACGCTGCCAACGGCGAGATTGCCGACCTCATCCATCAGGCATGGGGGCGGAAATAATGCTTTTGTCAGCCGTGCAAAACACCGAAAAGCAGTGCGTTCTCAACATGTTAGCGCAATTCAGCCGAAGAAGAGGAGGGTGGTATGTCGCGTAAGAACCCATTCGCCAATCTGGATCTGAGCGCGCTGGACGCTCCTTCGGCGGGACGCGCAGCTGCTGGTTACGGCATGACTGGTGCTGCAAAGACTGTTGTGCGGTCGATCGAGGAGATGGCCGAGAGCACCAAGAAATTGATGGAGGGAGAAGCCATTGTCGAGCTTGATCCCACCCTCGTCGACGCCTCATCCATCGCTGACCGTCTGACGGATCAGGATGAGGAATATGCCGAGCTGAAGACTTCGATCAGCGCGAATGGCCAGTCGAGCCCGATCCTGGTGCGGCCGCATCCTGTTATCAATGGCCGTTACATGGTCATCTTTGGCCATCGCAGATTGCAGGTGGCCAAGGAGCTTGGCATCAAGGTACGGGCTGTCATCAAGCAGCTCGATGAAATAGCTTCCGCGATCGCTCAGGGCCAGGAAAACTCCGCACGCTCAAACCTGTCGTTCATTGAGCGGGCTTTCTTTGCTCGCAACCTCATGTCTCAGGGCATGTCCAGGGACATTGTCAAATCGGCGATCGGGATCGATGACGCCATGTTGTCAAAAATGCTTAGCGTCATCGAGACGGTGCCGGGGGACATCCTCGACCTACTCGGAGCATGCAAGAAGATCGGTCGCGACAAGTGGTTGAGCCTGCGCCAGCTTCTGCTGAACCCAGCCTATCTTGGCGTGGCGCAGACCTTCACGGCCTCGGGTGATTTCCTGAGCATCGAGGTGGATCAACGGTTCGATGCGCTCCACGAATACATGAAGCGTTACAAGACCCGATCGGTCGCGAAGCGTCCCCGCAAGGAAAACGCTGTGACCGCTTGGGCAACGACCGACAACACGGTCAGCGCAAAATCGATGACCAAGGCAAAGAGTGTGGTCGTGGAGTTTTCCAATCCGGAGGGCAAGGCGTTCGGAGCCTGGATAACCCAGAACCTTGATGACTTGTACCGGGTGTTCAAGAGCGGTGACAAAGTAAAGGCAGGAGACTAACCAGCAAAAGAAAAAGGCCCCCAAAACGTTCCCGTCGTGGAAAGCCTCTCTCGATCTGTAGCAAGATGAGAATCGCATTTCCACGAATCGCTGTCAAGTCCATTGGGCGTCGTTTCGGCGGACGGATTTCTTTTGCCTGAGAGAAGGTGAGAGAAAGAAATGCAGGTACAGTTTGGAACGACCCCGTTTGGCGGTCGGTCGATGTCGCTCGCCTTGTTGGCAGCGCAACGCAAGACCGAAGAGGGGCTCTCGGAGGGAAAGTCCGTCGACAAGTGGGAACTCTATCGTAACCTCTGCGAAGGCAAGGCCATCATCGGCGTTGGTGACCGGTCGCTCGCCGTCCTGAGTGCGCTTCTGTCCTTTTACCCCGACGCAGAACTGTCGGAAGAGAACGGGCTTATTGTTTTCCCATCCAACCAGCAGCTTTCGCTGCGAGCGCATGGCATGGCCAGCCCGACATTGCGCCGTCATCTCGCAGCCCTGGTGGAAGCGGGCCTGATCCTGCGGCGCGATAGCCCCAATGGAAAGCGCTACGCGCGAAAGGGCAGGGCAGGGGAAGTCGAGGAAGCGTTTGGTTTTTCCCTGGCGCCTCTGGTCGCCCGCGCCGACGAGATTGCTGCGGCCGCCGCACAGGTGCGGGCAGAAATGGCTGCATTGCGCATGACACGCGAGCGCATCACGCTTCTGCGCCGTGATATCGCCAAGCTCATCGAAGTTGCCGTAGATGAGGATCTGGAAGGCGACTGGCATGCGCTGTGGCAGACGTTTCGGGCCACCGTGGATGCGATTCCAAGGCGTGCAACGCTCGACGAGCTCAGCGCAATCTGCGATCAGCTGGCGACGCTCAGGCAGACAGTGGATAAGACTCTGGAATTTAAGGAAAATGCTCAAAATATGAGCGCCAATGAGTCTCAAACTGAGCGGCAGCATACTGAATCAAACACAGATTCCCATTTTGACTTTGAACCCGCTCCAGAAAAAGCAGGGGCAGCCGCTGAGACTAAAGATACACCGCTGAGCCCTCCCGCAGGCTATCCGCTGGGCTTTGTATTGAAGGCCTGCCCGGACATTGCTGATTATGCGACAGACGGAATAGCAGGCTGGCGGGAGTTCATGACGACCGCCGCGCAGGTCCGGGGTTACTTGGGCATAAGCCCCTCTGCCTATGCGGATGCGCTTGAGGTTCTAGGACAGGAGAACGCTGCGATTGTGATTGCCTGCATTCTCCAGCGTTCCGACGAGATCCGATCAGCCGGTGGCTATCTGCGCGCCTTGACGGAAAAGGCGCGGGCAGGGGAGTTCTCCGTTGGTCCGATGCTGATGGCGTGTCTGAAGACCAGCCAGGCATCTCATCACAAGGCTGCCGGGTAGGAGCATGAAGGCATCAGGGCGCAGCGAAATGGAAGTTCAGCGTTTGGCCGCAAATGCCCGGCAATAGCGGGCCGGATTGTGGCTCTGCGGATCATAGAACTTGGGCGCCCCAGGCTGGTGATCTTACAACAACTGTCATGCTTGCCTATCCTTGAGAAGCGGACAGCAATTGCTCGCCGGCCTGCTATCTGCGGGAGCTGACGGGCAAATTCGGCATTCGCCGACATTGATGTGGAGGAGTGCCGGCTGGGCGCAGTGTCTTGATCCGCAAACGAGAGCGGTAGATGAAACACTTGCGTTGATCGGGGACCATTTACGCCGCGCTCGGTTAGCTGCGGGGCTGACCCAGGAGAAGGTGGCCGATCTCGCGGGCATTTCGCGGCCACGCTACCGGGACGTCGAGACGGGCGTTGCGGCAGCGCGTACGAAGACCTTGATCAACATTGCCCGGGCGGTTTGAATGGAAATGCTGCTGGTCCCACAAGCGATGATGCCAGCCATCGCCCTGGTGGAGAGGACGATCAACCGGCTTTCAGCCCACAACAGGAGAGCGACGAGGATGACAGCCGTCCGTATCGCTGAGACCATCACCTCGCTGGACAAGCTGCAGCGGATCGAGATCACCTTCGCCTTCAGGGCAAGCTGAAATGATCTAGATGAACACCCGGGCAGCCTGGCTCAGTTCGCGTTCTGCTTCGTTGTAGTAGCGGGCGGCCTGTGTGACCGACCGGTGCTGGGATTGCTGCATGGCTTCAGGCAGTGGGATACCCTGTCGCGCTGTTTCGGTGAGGTAGCCCGATCGCAGGCCATGAGCGCTGAAAAGCGCCGGGTCCAGGCCCGCCTGACCAGCTCGCTTCTTGAGGATCAGGTTGACGGACTCTGGTGTCAGCGCACGTCTTTCCAGATTGCCCCAACGATCGATGCGGCGGAAAACCGGCCCTTCCTTGATCTCGGCGCGCTGAAGCCAATGCATCAGGGCATCGACAGGCTGGCCGATCATCAACACGTAGGCGTCCGTGTCGGATTGGGTGGTTTTGGTGCGGCCAAGACGGATTCTGAGGCAGGGCAGTAGCGAGCTCTGCGGGTCTTCCGGGTCCTTCAGAACGCCTTCCTGCTGCAAAAGCTGGTCACAGCGCAGGCCTGCGACTTCGCTGCGCCGTCTGCCACCCGAGGCGAATGCTGTCAGAAGCAGCGCGCGGTCGCGCACGTCGGCCAGCCGGTCGCTGGAACAGGTTTTGAGCAGCGTTGCAAGAATATCCCCCGTCACAGCCCTGTCGCTCTTGCGCTGACGCGGCCGATCGCTGGCTCGAACCGCAAGGCGAAGGGCACTGCGCAGACCGGGTGCATTGAACTCACCGGCGAGACCGCGCCAGCGGGTGAGCGTGGACCAGCTCGCCAGCCTCCGCTGAACAGTCGATGGCGCATGCGGCGCGTCACTGCGCAGGAGGCCAAGGGACTTGAGTTCTACGCGCACATGTTCCGGCATGCCGTGGTTCGGGTCGCTTTCCTTGCGCGCCTTGCTCCAGAGGTGATGGGCAACGAATTTCATGAGCAGCGGCTCTGGTGCGGGCCAGGGCAGCGGTTCGCCGGTTGCGGCCATACACCAGGCTTCGAGATAACCGAGATCAGAAACGAGCGCACGCAACGTATTTTCGCCCATGCCTTCCGTCGCCAGATGGCGCAACGTCTCAATGTCGTCATTGGTGAGAATCCTGGCCAGAAAATCCCGGCGGTCGAAGGGGAGGACCGACTCGAGCGCATCCAGCGCCTCCGCCTTTGCGGGATCGAAACCTGGAGCGTTCTTGCTGATTCTCATCATGCAATCACTCTAGCCTGTCCTGGCTGGATAAGGAATCCGGCTGATGCAGACGGTGACGAAGCTGCTTGAAAGCGGGACGCCGTTAACTGGTGAAGGCAGCTGCCTATGCTGCCCAGGGATTGATGACCTTCAGGCCGGCGGCTGCAAAGGGGCTGACGTCACGAGTGGCAACAACCAAGCCATTGGCCCGGGCCGTCGCCGCGATGATCGCGTCGGCGGTAGCGATAGCCTTTCCGCCGCGACGGGCCGTGCTGAGAATGTCGGCATACGCGCTGGCGCACAGCAGATCGAAGGGCAGAATGCGGCCGGCAAACAGCGGCAGCACACCTGTCTCTAGGTATTCCTGGATCCGCTCACGCCGTCGGCCCGCGGGCAACACCGCCACACCGGCACGCAGCTCGGCCACGGTCATGGCTGACAGATAGAGGGTTTCGACCGGTTGCGCATCAATCCATGCCACGACTGTGGTGTCCGGTGAGGGCCGCAACGGCTCTGACACGACGTTGGTGTCGAGCAGGATCATTCGAAGCTGGCCGCCGGTGCCGGGGACGTGTCACGGACGCTTTCCAGGGCGGCAAACTCGTCGTCCGTCAGGCTCAGTTTGCGACCGATGTCAGCCAGTGTCGAGCCGAGCTTCATGCGGTTGGCTGGGCGCACGGACTGTTCCAGGATGTTCCGCAGCTCGGCTTCGACGCTGCGGCCATGCTGCGCCGCCCGCACGCGCAGCGCCCGGTGCACTTCGTCAGGGATGTTGCGAATGGTGAGCGAGGCCATGCAGGCAAGCCTTTCAGGTGATGATATTGCTTGCAATATAGGGCATTGCAAGCAGATGCGCAATCTTAGGGTTTCAGGGTTGCTTCATCCACGTCAGTTGATCATTACCCGCGGCCCACGCGTGGGGACAGGGCGATAGCAACGGTGTCGGGATGACCTGATCTGCCGATGTCTCCAAGGCGCAGCAGGGCGGCTGGGCACTGCAGATAGCCGGTGTCATTCACCCTGGATGACTGGACTGTAGGTATCTGAATCTTAACACTTAGCGCTCACCCTGTTTTTGTGGCTTCGCCGTGGTTAAGTGGATTCTTAGCCTGATTTGGTGGACTGAGGGG
>Ga0182740_1001219_pt1 | contig 18356 bp, 14 predicted proteins | sample eDN5th37CKraftBY_FD_128872 | JGI IMG/M metagenome (GOLD analysis project Ga0182740, IMG submission 128872) | Enriched backyard soil microbial communities from Emeryville, California, USA - eDNA 5th pass 37_C Kraft BY (version 2) (version 2) | ecosystem: Environmental > Terrestrial > Soil >...
CACGGTCGGCATGGTGGTGGCTGCCCTCTTCGCAAGCGTGGCCGCCTGGCTCGCCGGAGTCAGCTTCGCCAACGGCCTCGTGGCCTTCGCGCCGGGCGGACTGGAGGCGATGACCGTGCTGGCCCTGATCCTCGGGCTCGACCCACTCTACGTGGGCATCCACCACCTCGTCCGTTTCCTGGGGATCGGACTGGTCCTGCCGTTCCTCATCGGCTGGCTGCAGCGGGGACGGCCGGAGGCTGCCGAGTAGAGGCAAGCGGATCGCGCGGACCCGAAGGGCCGCGTCGAGAGACGCGGTCCACGATCATACCCGGCGAGCGAAGCGAGAAAAGGAAGAGACCCACCCACACGCGCCGCGTCTGATCGTGAATTCCCTTCGACTGAGCCGTGTGCAGCGAAACCCGGGATCCGCAACCCCCTGACGGTTCTTCATTCTGCCAGGACGACGTTTATGGATCCTCGCCTGTGCGAGGACGGCGGTGCAGCGGTTCCGCACCGCATCCTGCTTGCGACACCGCTCTCTCACACGACGAAGAAGTCGAGGTTGGTGAGCTTGAGGTTCTTCGCCAAGGTGGCGAACTGGATCGCCTCCTTGGCGCCGGTGCCGTCGGGATCGTAGAACAGCGCCCCGGTCTTCTTGTTGTAGATCACGTGATCGTCGCGGTCGTGCGCCTTGGTGCCGACATAGAATTCGCCCTTCTTGAGCACGCCTGTCTTCTTGATCTTCGAGAACACGCTCTTCTTCAGGTGGATCGTGTCGTCGGCCACCACGAAGTCGGTGATCTTGTCGAGGTTCTGCTTCTTGTTGAGCTTGTTCGTCTTCGCCAGCTTGGTGTCGAACACGAAGATGTCCTGACCGGCCCCGCCCGTGAGCGTGTCTTTCCCTTTATAGCCCATGAGGATATTGGCTGTTTCATCGCCAACGAGTGCATCGTGGCCTTGCGCGCCGCTGAGCGTCGACGCGAGCGCGCTGCGGCTCATCTGGCCATTGTCCAAATCGATCGCGTAGGGGGCAATGAGTGTTTGCGCTCCTTCCTGAATCGTTACCGTGGCGGATTTCTGGCCCTTGCTGGCATAGAGGTGCTGAAAGGACACGCTGCCACCGGCCGGTGTCGCGCTCGCGAATGTCCCATCGCCCCACGCGATGCTGACAGCAGAGGCATTGCCGACGAGAAAGCTTGTCTCCACGAACCTTCCCTCGTTCATCTTCAGGAGGATGTTCGTAAGGTAGATATCCTCGAGACTGTTGGGGTCGTCGTCCGCAATACGAGCATTGCTTTCGAAGATGATCGACTGCCCGTCCGGGCTGAAACTGGCACGGCGGCTGTCACCTGCAGAGCTACCGCTTGTCGAGATCCGGACGAGCATACCGCTGACGAGATCCTTCAGGTAAATATCGGTCGCTTCATTCGTGTCGTCGCTGGTCAGGCGGGCCTCGCTCTCGAACATCACCTGCTTGCCGTCCGGACTGAATTGCGCTCTTCCGCTGGCTCCTCGCGATATATTCCCTCCTGACAGAAGCGTCTTCGCGCCGCTCGCCAAGTCGACGAGATAGACATCGGTGTCGTTGTCAGTATCGTCGCTGGTCAGGCGGGCATCGCTTTCGAAGACCACCTGCTTGCCGTCCGGACTGAATTGCGCATCTCCGCCGTATCCTTCCGATAGGCCGCCACCTGACAGAAGCGTCTTCGCGCCGCTGACGAGGTCTATCAGATAGATGTCCGTGGACCCGATATCGGTGTCGTCGGCGGTGAGCTTAGCTTCCGTACTGACGAGAATCGATTTCCCGTCCGGGCTGAATCGAGCGGCAAAGCTGTTGCCTGTCTGCATGGCGCCGGCAGTCAGGCAAATGACATTGCCGCTGCCGTCTCGCAGATACACGTCACTATTGGAATTCGTATCACCTGCTGCGAACTGGCCAGTGGTGACGAAGACGATAGACTGTCCGTCCGGGCTGAATTGAGCATCGATCAAGTGAACGGCCGATGGACCGGATTGAAGCTGATCCGGCGTCAGGCGGACCGTGTCCCCTCCAATGACTTTGAGGTACAGGTCGTTGGTGGTGTTGTTATCGTCCTGCGTCAGTTTGGCAGAGCTGAAAATCAGGACGGATCTCCCGTCAGGGCTGAACCCCCAATCGACCGAGCCTCCCCCTGGCTGCCCATCCGAAAGCAGCGCGAGATTGCCTTGAGAGTCACGCAGGTAGACATCCGGCAACTGGTTGACATCGTCAGTCGTCAACGAAATCTCGCTTGTGAGAAGGATATACTCCCCATTCGGGCTGAACGCGCCCCGAGACGTGTACCCGGTTGTCGTTCCACGCGCTGAAAGGTTGATCAAGGTGCCGTGAACGAGATCCTTCATGTAAACATCCGGAGCATTGTCCAGGTCGTCCGGTGTCAGGCGCGCTGTGCTCGTGAAGATCATGAATTTCCCATCCGGGCTCAGCACGGGACTGGTGCTGGCTCCGCTCACTCCGCTGGGGGAAAGACGCGTGGTGGTATCACGGACAGTGATCACACGGACGGACTGAACGGTCAGGGACGGAGACATGGCATAGCCTTTTTGTAACGACACTTTGTTACAATACCTGGCGTTGTCTGTCGATAGCCGGCACCGGAGCGCCTACGGGTCCCAGGCTTCGGAAACTTGGGAAACCGGGTCCGTTTTTCTCCGCCGCGGCCCTGCGGACCCGCAGGATGCCCTACGGCTTCTCGCCCCTTAACCGCTCGACCGCCTCCATACGCGGCTTGGCGGTCTCCCACAGGTGCTTGGTGACGGCCGCGAGGAGCGCTTCGGTCAGCAGGAGAAGACCGGCCGAGGAATCCCAGTTCGACGGCGCCACGATATGGGCCGGCAGGACGTGGCGTGCGACGCGAGCGATGGGGGAGAGCCAGGGATCGGTCAGAAGAACGATTGTCGCGCCCTGTTTCGCGGCCGTTTCGCAAAGGGCCGTCACGTCTTCCTGATAGCGGCGGATGTCGAACGCGACGATGACGTCCTTCTTTCCGATCTCGATCATCCGGTCGCGCCAGAGGGCCGGCTGCCCTTCGATGAAATTCACGCGGCTGCGCACGATGCGGAGATGGCTTTCGGCGTAGCGCGCCAGCGCCCCGGTGAAGCGCCCACCCGTGAAGTGGATCCGCCGGCGCGGGTCGCCGAGCAGGGCGACCACCGCGTCGAACTCGGCCGGGGCGATGTTTTCCACCGTTGCCCGCAGGTTCCCGATCACCGCTTCGGCGAAGGAAGCCAGGGCGGGAGCGCCTTGGCTCTTGTCGGAGGGACTCGCCTTGGCCAGCGGGGAAAGGAGCTGGGCTTCCAGTTCCTCGCGCAGGTGCTTCTGGAACTCCGGAAAGCCGCTGAAGCCCAGGCGGATGACGAAGCGTAAGGCCGACGGGGCGGAAATACCGGCCCGGGCCGCGAACTCGGCCACCGTATCGAGGCCCGCAAAGGGATAATGGCTGAGCAGCAGATGCGCGGCCTTCTTCTCGCTCGGCGTGAAGCCGTCCATGTCGAGGCGGATGCGTTCGGCCAGGCTCGGCGGCGTTGCGGGCGGAATGGCGTCGGCAGTTTTCATGTTGGAATGTTTCGTTTCCCCACCTTGACGGTTGTAAAAAGCTGTATCAAAAATTTCATAGAATAAAAATCGTCAAGAAACGTACCAGGCGTTCAAACGAGGGCGATACCCTGCATTCCGCAGGCAACGGAGGGCCGCATGGCGCATGCGAGTCGAACGGCATTCGGTCGGGAATCCGCCGCGCAGGCGGTGGAGCCGGTTGCCGCCGTCGAGAACCCGCAAGGGCGCTCACCGATCCTGCTCATCTGCGAACATGCCTCCAACCACCTGCCGGCCCGCTATGGCACGCTGGGGCTGGGACCTGCCGAACTGGAAAGCCATATCGCCTGGGACCCCGGGGCGCTCGGCGTGGCGAAGGAGCTCTCGCGTCTGCTCGACGCGCCGCTGATCCACGCCACCGTTTCGCGCCTCGTCCTCGACCTCAACCGGGAGCCGTCGGCGCCGGACTCGATCTGGACGCTCAGCGAGCACACCACGATCCCCGGCAATCTCGATCTCGACGAGTCGGAGCGGGCGGCCCGCGTGCGCGAGGTCTACGATCCGTTTCACAATGCCATCGACGCCTTCGCCGATGCCCGCGAGGCCGAAGGGCAGCTGGCCGCCATCGTTTCCATCCATTCCTTCACGCCGGTCTACCGGAGCGTTCCGCGTCCCTGGCAGATTGGCCTGATCTTCGACCGCGACGAGCGTTTTGCGCGCAGCGTCGAGGCTGGACTGAAGCAGGATCCGGCGCTCGTCGTCGGCATGAACGAACCCTATTCACCGGCGGACCGGGTGTTCCACACCCTCGAACGCCACGCCGAAAGGCGCGGCCTTCCCCCGCTGATGATCGAAATCCGCAACGATCTGATTCGCACGGAAGACGAACAGGCGTTGTGGGCTCGCCGTCTGGCGCCGCTTTTGAGGGAGGGGGCACGGACGCTCTAGCGCATCGGGCGGAAAACCGGATTCGGTCTTCCGCAGAGAGCGATGCGTCGCTTGAGAAGAGAAGCATCGGATGGATCCCAAAAGTGCATTCCACTTCTGGGGCCGATGCCCTGATGACGGGCATGGCGCAGATCGTGCCGTGACCCGAAAGGCAGAACTTCTTGGAGGATCAAAGCGATGTCAGTCGGACAGGAAAGTACAGGAGTGCATGCTCCGCCGGCCGGAGTGCGGGGCGCTGCCGGCATTACCTACACCACGGTGGATGAAAGCTATTTCGAGGCGCGGCGCCTGAAGCGCCATGCCCGCGTCTGGTCGCTCTGGGCGCTGGGCGTCGGGGCGGTGATCTCGGGCCATTATTCCGGATGGAATCTGGGCCTCACCAACGGCTTCGGCGCGATGTTCTTCGCGACCATCATCATCGCCGTCATGTATCTGGGCCTCACCTTCTCGCTCGCCGAGATGTCGCCGGCCCTGCCGCATACGGGCGGCGCCTACTCGTTCGCGCGCACCTCCATGGGGCCGTGGGCGGGCTACATCACGGGCATCGCGGAGAACATCGAGTTCGTGCTCACCCCGGCCGTGATCGTGTTCTTCATCAGCTCGTACCTGTCGGCGATCTTCGATACGTCGCCGGCCTTCCAGCCGGTCTATTGGGTCCTGTGCTATGCCCTGTTCGTCGGCCTCAACATCATCGGCGTCGAGCTCTCGTTCAAGGTCACGGTCGGCGTGACGCTGGCGGCGCTCGCGGTGCTTGTCTTCTTCTATGTGTCGGTGCTGCTCTCCGGTCAGTTCGATTTCTCGCGATGGGCGCTGAACATCGGTCCGGACGGCGCGGAGCTGCCGAATGGCAATGGCCCGTTCCTGCCCATGGGCGTGGGCAGCATCCTGGCATCCTTGCCTTTCGCGGTCTGGCTGTTCCTCGCCATCGAGCAGCTGCCGCTCGCGGCCGAGGAGTCGCATGACCCGCAGACGGACATGCCCAAAGGCATCATCGCCGGCATCCTGACCCTGATCACCTCCGCGTTCCTCGTGCTCTTCCTGAACACGAGCATCGCGCCGGGCGCTGCGGGTCTGGGCAAGTCCGGCGAGCCGCTGCTCGACGGCTTCCGCACCCTGTTCGGCACGGACATCGCCAAGATCCTGGCGGCGGTTGCGGTGATCGGGCTGATCGCGTCGTTCCACACCATCATCTTCGCCTTCGGGCGGCAGATCTACTCGCTGTCGCGGGCGGGGTATTTCCCGAGCTTCCTGTCGGTCACGCACGGCGAACGGAAGACGCCCCACGTGGCCTTGGTCGCGGGCGCGGTTCTCGGCCTCCTGGTGATGCTGATCATCTGGTTCGCCCGCGGGGCCGAGGCGGGCGCCACCGTCATCGGCGGCACGCTGCTCAACATGGCGGTCGCCGGCGCGATGCTGGCCTACTTCATGCAGGGCATGTCCTACATCGTCCTGAAGAGGAAGTTCCCGGGCCTGCACCGGCCTTATCAGAGCCCCTTCGGCATCGCGGGAGCCGTGACCTGCATGGTCATCGCGGCGGTGACGCTCTATTTCCAGCTCACCGACTCGGTGTTCCAGACGGCCGTCATCGGCGTGGCCATCTATTATGCCGTGATGATGGCCTACTTCCTGATCATCGGGCGCCACAAGCTCATCCTCTCGCCGGAGGAGGAGTTCGCTCTCACCAAGGGCGAGGCGGAATACAAGACGTACTGACGATCCCAAGGGGGCGCGGACGACGCGCTCCCTCCCTTTCTGCTCAAGGTATTTCGATGGACGCTCCCAAGATCAAGAATGCCGCCGAGGCCGCCGAGTATGTGCGCAGCCGCGATCTCCCCTTCGTGAAGGTCGGAGTCGTCGACGTCGACGGCATCATGCGTGGCAAATACATGGCCCGCGACAAGTTCGAATCCGCTCTCGAGAAAGGCTTCGGATTCTGCGACGTGGTTCTGGGTTGGGACTCCAACGATCAGCTCTACGACAACACGAAGCTCACCGGCTGGCACACGGCCTATCCGGATGCTTCGGTGCGCGTCCTGCCGGAGACGATGCGGCTCATCCCGTTCGAGAACGACCTGCCGTTCTTTCTCGCCGAGTTCGACGGCTACGCGGAGGCCGCCTGCCCGCGCGGCGTGCTGCGGCGCGTGCTGAAGAAAGCGGAGGATATGGGCTTCGCCGTCTCGGCCGCCGCCGAGTTCGAGTTCTTCCTGTTCGAGGAAACCCCGCATTCCGTGCGCGAGAAGAATTATCGTGACCTCAAGAACATCACGCCGGGCTTCTTCGGCTATTCGGTGCTGCGCTCAGGGGTTCATGCGGATTTCTATCACGAGCTCCTCGATCTCGCGAACAAGATGGATTTCGAGATCGAGGGCCTGCATACCGAGACCGGCCCCGGTGTCCTGGAAGCGGCGATCCGCGTCGATGATGCATTGAAGGCCGCCGACAAGGCGGCCCTGTTCAAGACCTACACCAAGATCCTCGCGCAGCGGCGCGGCTGGATGGCGACCTTCATGGCGAAATGGTCGCGCGACTGGCCCGGTCAGTCCGGCCATCTGCACGCGTCCTTGCGCGATCTTCGCACCGGCAAGGGCGCGTTCTATGACGCGAACGCCAAGCACAACATGTCGGAGACCATGCGCTGGTTCGTCGGCGGTCAGCAGCAACTGATGCCCGAGATCCTCGCCATGGTGGCCTGCACGGTGAACAGCTATACGCGGCTCATCCCTGGCTTCTGGGCTCCGACCGACTCGGCCTGGGGCGTGGAGAACCGCACGACGGCCTTGCGCGTCATTCCGGGCTCCGAAAAGTCGCAGCGCGTGGAATACCGGGTCGCCGCGGCCGACATCAATCCCTACATCGCTCTCGCGGCTGCCATCGGGTCAGGCCTTTGGGGCATCGAGAACCGGATCGATCCGGGCGAGCCGATCCAGGGCAATGCCTATGCGGTGGAGCACCCGAAGGAGCGGGCCCTGCCGCGCTCCCTGGGCGAGGCGGCCGAGCGCCTGAAGGGCTCGCAGGCGGCCCGTCAGCTCTTCGGCGATACCTTCGTCGATCATTACGCGGCAACGCGCGAATGGGAGGAGAGGGAAGCCCGCAAGGCCATCACGGATTGGCAACTCGCGCGCTACTTCGAGATCATCTAAAAGACTTATCCAGGCACAAGCACAGGAGAAGGCCGTGGTCCCCGCGGACCATGGTCTTTCGGACATCATACCATGGCTGATACCGATATCGTCTGCATTTCCCCCGTCGACGGGCGCGAGCTCGTCCGCCGTCCCATCATGACCGAGGCCGCCATCGACGCGGCCATCGCGGCCGCCCGCGAGGCGCAGAAGGCGTGGCGCCAAGTGCCGGTGCCTGAGCGCGCCGCCAAGGTCTCCGCCTTCCTCGATGCGCTGCTCGCGATGAACCAGGAGGTGGTGCCGGAAATCGCCCAGATGATGGGCCGCCCGGTGCGGTATGGCGGCGAGTTCCGTGGCGTGGAAGAGCGCGCTCGTCACATGATCGCCATCGCAGAGAAGAGCCTTCAGAACATCCCTGCCGATGACGAGAAGCCGGGCTTCCGCCGCATGATCAAGCGCGAACCCGTCGGCCTCGTTCTCGTCATCGCGCCCTGGAACTATCCCTACCTCACGGCGATCAACACCATCGTGCCGGCGCTCATGGCCGGCAATGCGGTGCTGCTGAAGCACGCGTCGCAGACGGTGCTTGCCGGCGAGCGCTTCCAGATGGCCATGGACCGCGCCGGGCTGCCGAAGGGCCTGTTCCAGAACCTGCACCTGAGCCACGACCAGACGAGCCGCATCCTCGGAGGCGGCCTTGTCGACCACTGCAACTTCACCGGTTCCGTCGGCGGTGGCCGCGCCATCGAACGGGCGGCGGCCGGCACCTTCACGTCGCTGGGCCTCGAGCTCGGCGGCAAGGACCCGGCCTATGTGCGCGAGGATGCGAATATCGATCACGCCATCGAGAACCTCGTCGACGGCGCGTTCTTCAATTCCGGCCAGTGCTGCTGCGGCATCGAGCGCATCTACGTGCATGAGAAGCACTACGACCGCTTCGTCGAAGGTGCCGTGAACCTCGTGAACACCTACGTGCTCGGCAACCCGCTGGAGGAGGCGACCACGCTCGGACCGATGGCACACAAGCGCTTCGCCGATCTCGTGCGCCAGCAGAATGCCGAAGCCATCGCCAAGGGCGCGAAGGCGCATATCGAGGCGAAGAGGTTTGCAGCTGATGGGGGCAACAGCGCCTATCTCGCGCCGCAGGTGCTGACGAATGTCGATCATTCCATGAGCGTGATGCGCGAGGAGAGCTTCGGCCCGACCGTCGGCATCATGAAGGTCAAGGGCGACGAGGAGGCGATCCGCCTGATGAACGACTCGCCCTATGGCCTGTCCGCCGCGATCTGGACGTCCGACGTGGATGCCGCCGAAGCGATCGGCGAGAAGCTCGAGACCGGCACCGTCTTCATGAACCGCTGCGATTATCTCGATCCCGCGCTCGCCTGGACGGGCGTGAAGGATACGGGCCGCGGCGCGAGCCTGTCGCGCCTGGCCTACGAGTCGCTCACCCGCCCGAAATCCTACCATCTCCGTCAGATCTGATTGAAAGCATCATGACCACGTCCCCCCGCTCAAACTGGAACTATCCCACCGCCGTGCGCTTCGGTGCAGGCCGCATCGCGGAACTGGCCGAAGCCTGCAAGGCCGTCGGCATGCAGGCACCGCTCATCGTCACGGATCCTTTCCTGGCGACGCAGCCCATGACGAAGGCCGCGCTCGATCAGCTGACGGGCGCCGGCCTCAGGGCCGCGATCTTCTCGGACATCAAGCCGAACCCGGTCGAGACCAATGTCTACAAGGGGCTCGATGTCCTGCGCTCCGGCAAGCATGACGGCGTGGTCGCCTTCGGCGGCGGCTCGGCGCTCGATGCGGGCAAGGTCATCGCCTTCATGGCGGGCCAGACCCGGCCCATGTGGGATTTCGAGGATATCGGCGATTGGTGGACCCGCGCGGACCCTTCAGGAATCCAGCCGATCATCGCCGTGCCGACCACGGCGGGCACGGGCTCGGAAGTCGGCCGCGCCGGCGTGATCACCCAGGAAGCGACCCACACCAAGAAGGTGATCTTCCATCCGCTCATGATGCCGAAGATCGTGATCTGCGATCCGGAGCTGACGGTCGGCATGCCACCCCACATCACGGCCGGCACGGGCCTCGATGCGCTGGCTCACTGCATCGAAGCCTATTGCGCGCCGGGCTATCATCCGATGGCCGACGGCATCGCGGTCGAGGGCATCCGCCTGGTGAAGGAGTACCTGCCGCGCGCCTATAAGGACGGCAAGGACATCGAGGCGCGCGCGCAGATGATGTCGGCCGCCGCCATGGGGGCGACGGCGTTCCAGAAGGGGCTGGGAGCGATCCATGCGCTCTCGCACCCGACCGGTGCGCTCTACGACACGCATCACGGCCTGACCAACGCGGTCTTCATGCCTTACGTGCTGGTCTATAACCGCAAGGCCATCGAGGAGAGGATCGAGCGGCTTGCCGCCTATATCGGCCTCGAGCCGTCCTTCCAGGCCTTCCTCGATTGGGTCCTGCAGCTGCGCAAGGATCTCGGCGTGCCGCACACGCTGGAGGGCCTGAAGGTCGATGCCGCCCGCTTTGACGAGATGTCCGAGATGGCGCCGAACGATCCAACGGCCGGCGGCAACCCGGTCCCGATCACCAAGGAGACTTCCCGCAAGCTCTTCGAGGACGCGCTGGCCGGTCGTCTCTGATCCATCGATCATGGAATGAAAAAGGCGCCGCTGTGACGAACAGCGGTGCCTTTTGCTTTAACTTATTGCTTCCTGCTTAAGCCGCCGCCTTCAGGGGAGCCTTGCGCTCAGCTCGCAGCGACTTGAGGGCTTCCGTCCAGCGGAAGAGTTCGTCGAGCATTGTGGCCGCCGAGGTCTTATAGATGTCGGGGGCGTTGAGGGTGCCGGTCTCGTCCAGGTTCTGGAACACCATCGGCATGGGCACGCCTTCCGGAATCGGCATCATCTTCAGGGTCGTGACGATCTGCTTCGCGACCTGGACCGAGCGCAGGCCGCCCGAAATGCCGCCATAGCTGACGAAGCCGGCAGGAGCGTAGTTCCACTCGCGGGACAGGTAGTTGAGCGCGTTCACGAGAGCCGGAGGCGGAGCGTAATTGTACTCCGGCGTCACGAACACGAAGGCATCGGCGGAGCTGACGCTCGCGGCCCAAGCCTTGGTATGAGCGTGATGGTAGCTCTGCTTCATCGGGTGCTCGGGCTCGTCGAAGACCGGCAGGTTGAACGACGCCAGATCGACCAGAACCGGCTCAAACTTGCCGTGCTCGGCGGTATAATCGCTGAACCACTGGGCGACGCTGGGACCAATCCGTCCGGGACGGGTGCTGGCAATGATGATGTGAAGCTTGGGCTTCATGGCATGTCCTTGGTTTGCATTCGAAGGCCGGAACCTTTAAGTTCCGGTTTGTAACCAAGGCTCATTAAGTAACTTCCGGAGCGTTGCGCAAGGAGGCACTTTCATGTCACCCAGTCACATCCATGTGCCCACCGATTGCGGGACCGTGACCGAGATCCTGTCGCGGGTCGGCGACAAGTGGAGCGTCCAGGTGGTGGTCCAGCTGGGCGAGGGGCCTAAGAGATTCAACGAGTTACGCCGGATCGTCAGCGGAATCTCGCAGCGGATGCTCACCCTGACCTTGCGCGGACTGGAGCGGGACGGGCTCGTGACGCGCACCGTCTACCCGACCATTCCGCCCCGGGTGGATTACCAGCTCACAGGGCTGGGTTGCTCCCTGCTCAAGACGGTTCGGGGACTGGGAGAATGGGCCATTGCGAATCGGCAGGAGATTGTCGAGGCGCGGCGCCGCTTCGATAGCGGTGAAACCAGCTCCGGGGCCAGTCCAAGCCAGTCCGACGCCGCCTGAAGCCCTCAGGACGCGGCCCTGTGCTCCAGGATCTCCCAGAGGGCCCGGTCGTGGAAGGTCACGATGGCTCCATCGGCGCCGATCTCCCGCATCTCGTCGGCGGTCAAGCCTGTCAGCACGCCGAAGGAGAACAGGCCCGCCGCCTTGGCGGCCCTCATGCCTGACGGAGAATCCTCGAACGCGACGGCCTCGTGAGCCTGAATGCCGAGCCGCTCCAGGGCCGTGAGATAGGGCAGGGGATCGGGCTTGCCGCGCTCGACCTGGTCGATGGTGACCTTGATCTCGAAACGATCCGTGATCTCCAGGATGTCCAGGACATGGGTCGCGTTCAGAAGCGGGGCATTCGTGACCAGGGCAATCTTGACCCCATGATCGTCCGCCCAGTCGAGCAGCTCGATCAGGCCTTCGAGCGGCTTGAGTTCGCGTGCCAGGCGGCGGAAGGCGGCCTCCTTGCGGTCGGCATAGGCTTCATGCTCCTCGACCGGCAGGTGGGGCAGGAGGGACGCGAAGATGGACTCGTTCGTGTGGCCGATGATCCTGGTGCGGTAGAGTTCGTCATCGATGACGACGCCCTCGGGTCCCAAGACTTCGGCGAAGGCCTTGAGATGCACGGGATCACTGTGAACCAATGTTCCATCCATATCGAAGATCAGGGCTTTCAGCATTGGGACGTCTCTCAGAAATGTCGGGCCTAGGGGCACCGGAATAGACCGCTCTGCTCCGGAAGGCACCCCGTTGGAATTGCAGCCCAGCTCTATAGATATTCGAGGACCAGTGAAACTGTATAAAGCGTGTTCCCGCCGATGGTTCGCATCCCTTCCTGCCTCACCGACGCGATGCTCCGATGCGGGTGATCGACAAGCTTCGGCTTCTCTATGAGGGCGACACACCGGAGGCGCATCAGTTCCGTTACGGCCTTCTGGTGTTCGATACGGCCACGATCCTCTTCATCGTCCTGACATCCTTCCTGCCGCGCTCCCCGGCCTTCGAGTGGATGGACGTGATCATCGGCCTGATCGTTCTGGCCGATTTCGTGGCCCGGATCGTCATCAGCCGGACACGCTGGCGGGACTTGGCCCATCCGACAACCCTGGCTGACGTCGCCGCCATCGTGTCCTTTCTCGCGCCGGTGGTGGGGGAGGGCATCGGGTTCCTGCGGATTCTGCGCACGCTTCGCCTGCTGCGAACCTATCAGCTGCTCGCCCGCCTGCGGTCCGACAGCATGTTTTTCCGGCGCAACGAGGACCTGATCATCGCGGCCGTCAATCTCTGCGTCTTCATCTTCGTCATGACCGGCTTCGTCTACGAGACGCAGCGCTGGACGAACAAGGATATCGGCAACTACATCGACGCGCTGTATTTCACCATCGCGGCGCTGACCACCACGGGCTTCGGCGACATCACGCTGACGGGGACGCTGGGGCACCTGATCTCGGTCATCATCATGATCTTCGGCGTCACGTTGTTCCTGCGTCTCGTGCAGGTGCTGCTCAGGCCCGACAAAGTCCGTTATCCGTGTCCCGTCTGCGGCCTGCAGCGGCACGATAGGGATGCGGTGCATTGCAAGGCCTGCGGCACGATCCTCAGCATTCCGGACGAAGGGACGATCTGAACCCCTACGCGTTCGGAACGATGGCGACGCCGCGCTGGGTCGCAAAGGAAATCGACACCGGAGAGCCCGGAGCGATCGGTTCCTTGCGTCCGTACTGAACCACGAACAGCTCTCCGATGGGGCTGTCCACCTCGTATTCCACCTGGGTGCCGAGATAGGACGCTTTCCGCACCGTGCCGGCTAGCCCGCCGGCGGTGGCGGCCGTCTCGTCGAGGAAGATGGCATCCGGCCGCACCGCGAGCTTGACGGTGCCCTGGCGGGTATTCCTGTGCGGGAGCCGGAGGCTCACATTGCCGATGTTCACCTGGGCCGTCGGCCCGTCAACGCTCACGAGATCGCCGGAGATGATATTGGCGTCGCCGATGAAGTCGGCCACGAACAGGTCGGCCGGCTCCTCGTAGAGCTCGCGCGGCGTCCCGGTCTGGGCGATGCGGGCATTCGACATCACGATGATATGATCGGAGACGGCGAGCGCCTCCTCCTGATCGTGCGTCACGTAGGCCACGGTGAGGTTGAGGCTCTGCTGCAGCTCGCGGATGTCCTCCCGCACGCGGCGGCGCAGCTTCGCGTCCAGGTTGGACAGAGGCTCGTCGAACAGCAGGACCTGCGGTTCCAGCACGAGGGCGCGGGCCACGGCCACGCGCTGCTGCTGCCCGCCGGACAACTCGGACGGGGCACGCTTCTCCAGGCCCTTGAGGCCGATCAGGGACAGCTTCTCCATGGCCATCTCGTAGGCGTCCTTCTTCGAGGCGCCCTGCACGGAAGGCCCATAGGCGACGTTCTCCAGGACCGACATGTGCGGGAAGAGCGCATAGGACTGGAACACCATGCTCACGTCGCGATCTGCGGCGGAGAGGTTCGTCACGTCGCGCCCGCCGATCAGGATCTGGCCTTCGCTCGCCATTTCGAGCCCTGCGATCATGCGCAAGGTCGTGGTCTTGCCGCAGCCGGAAGGGCCGAGCAGGGTCACGAGCTGGCCCGGCTCGATGGTGAAGGAGACGCTGTCCACCGCCGTGACGTTGCCATAGCGCTTCGTCACGTTGCGGAACTGAACCGAAGCCGCCTGTTTCTTGGATGCCCCGGGTCGGGCCAGAGAGTGGACGGAAGACATCTTGTTCATGGGACAGCCTGCACGGCAACGGGGGAGGGGGTGGTGCTCGCGCTGCGGCGCCCGAGGCGCCGCTCGCCGACGACCAGCTGGATCGCCGCAATGGCGACCAGCATGACGAGGATGAGCACGGTGGAATAGGCAATCGCAAGGCCGAACTCGCCCGCCTCGACACGGCCGACGATATAGGTCGTCGCCATGTTGTACTCGGCGGTGACGAGGAAGATCACGGCGCTCACGGCGGTCATGGCGCGGACGAAGGAATAGACCAGCGAGGCGACGATGGCCGGCCGCAGCAGCGGCAGCACCACGCGGCGCATGGTGGTCGACGAGCGGGCTCCCAGCGTCAACGAGGCCTCGTCGAGGCTCTTGTCGATCTGGCTCAGGGTGGCGATGCCCGAGCGGACGCCCACCGGCATGTTGCGGAACACGAAGCACATCACGAGGACGAAGCCGGTTCCGGTGATCTCGATGGGCGGCACGTTGAAGGCCAGGATGTACGACACGCCCACGACCGTTCCGGGAATCGCAAAGCTCAGAAGCGTGCCGAACTCGAAGGTGCGCTGCCCGGAGAAGCGCTGGCGGGTGAGAAGATAGGCGGTGAGCAGGCCGATGGCGGCGGTCAGAGGCGCCGAGAGCGCGGCCACTTTCACGGTGGCGAAGAAGGAGTTCCAGGCAGAGCCCGAGAAGTAGAATCCCCAATCGGCGCGTTCGACCCGGAAGGCGGTGAGGAAGTGCTCGAAGGTCGGCGTGTAGTCCCGGCCCATGGAGCGCACGAAGGCGCCGACCACGATGATCGCATAGACGGCGACGGTGAAGACCGCCCAGGGAATGGCCGTGAGATAGGAGGCGAGCGCCACACGCCGCGGGAGCGGCAGGGGAATGCCGGCATCGCCCTTGCCGGTGACGGTCGTGTAGACTTTCTTGCCGAGCCAGGCGTGCTGGAGCCAGAAGGCGCCGAGCGTGAACGCCAGCAGGATGATGGACAGAACGGCCGCGCGGCCCTGGTCCTGCTGCGCACCGACGACCGCGAAGAAGATCTTGGTGGAGAGCACTTCGTAGTTGCCGCCAAGCACCAGCGGATTGCCGAAATCGGCGAGGCTTTCCACGAAGCCCAGGAGGAAGGCGTTGGCGAGACCCGGACGCATGAGCGGCAGCGTCACGGTCCAGAACGTCGTCCAGCTCTTGGCGCGCAAGGTCTGCGAGGCTTCTTCGAGCGTCGGGCTGATGCCCTGCACCACGCCGATGAGAACGAGGAAGGCGATCGGCGTGAAGGCGAGAAGCTGCGCGATGAAGACGCCGGGAAGTCCATAGATCCAGCGCGAACGCGGCACGCCGAACCACTCCCACAGCACGGCGGAGAGCGCCCCCGAACGGCCGAAGAGCAGGATCAGGGCCAGGCCGATCACGAAAGGCGGCGTGATGATGGGAAGAACGCTCATCAGGCGCAGGAGCTTCTTGAAACGGAACTCGGTGCGCGTCGCGATCAACGCGAAGGCAAGGCCGAGAGCCGTGGTGCCGACGCCCACGAGCAGCCCGAGGAAGAGCGTGTTCCACGCCACACCGCAGCGCAGGTCGCCCGACAGGCAATCCAGACCCCAGATCGAGCGATCCAGGAATTTTGCGAGGAATTCGTAAGGGGCGAAGTTGCCGTCATTGTCGGCGAAGGCGCTCGCAAGAATGGTCGTGACCGGGAAGAACACGAAGACGATGATCAGGGCCAGGACGACGCCGATGGACGAGGTGACGAAGGCGTCGCCCCGGCACCAGCCGTGGGCCGCAAGCCCGTGGCACAGGATGATGAGGAAGGCCGTCGCGGTCAGGGCCGCGCCGTAGCCCATGCCGGCCTGGCTGGGGCCGGGCGCACCGAAGAGGCTCGACAGGATGTCGAGCGTCCACCCGTTGAGGCCGATGGAGAACCCCTGGAGGACGACGAGAGCAAGGCCGAGAATTCCCGAGGCGATGAGCCAGTTGCCCTTGGTTTCCGCCGATGGACGGATCACCGGAATCAGGGCCAGGCACAAGGGCACCAGGATCGGCAGGAGCCACCACGCACCCTTGAGACCATGGATCAGAGCCGAGCCGCTGACGAAATAATCGGCCAAGGTGGGGACGATATTGCGGTCGAAGCCGTACCAGGGCAGGAGGGCAAAGCCGACCCAGCCCAGAACGATCCAGCCAAGGGTTGCCCGTGACATCTTCTGTTCTCGCTTTAAGGCCGGTTCAACGACCGGCCCTCTTATGGTCAGAATTTCAATGCGTGACGGCGAAGCGGTTCCCCGCTTCGCCGCAGTTCGTCTTGAACAGGCCTATTTCGGCAGGTTCTTCACCTCGTTGTCCCACTTGGACAGGAGGCGCTTGCGCTCAGCCGACGAGCCGTATTTCGCGAAGTCGAAATTGATCAGCTTGATGTCGTTGAGCTTGGGCGCCTGGGCCGGGATCGGCGTGTTCTTGTTCGACGGCACCTGATACGACTTAGCGTCCGCGCCGAGCTTCTGCGCATCGGCCGTGAGGGCCCAGTCGTAGAACTTCTTGGCGTTGTCCAGGTTCTTGGCGCCCTTGATGATCGACATGGAGCCGATCTCGTAGCCCGTGCCCTCGCAGGGAGCGACCACCTTCACGGGAGCCTTGTCGATGACCATCGTGACGATGTCGTGCATGAAGGCGATGCCGGCGGTCGTCTCGCCGAGCGCCATGGCCTTGGCCGGAGCCGCGCCCGACTTGGTGTATTGATTGACGTTCTTGTGCAGGGCCTTGAGATACTCGAAGCCTTTGTCCTCGCCCATGATCTGCACGATGGTGGCGAGCAGCGTATAGGCGGTGCCCGAGGAGTTGGGGTCCGCAACCTGCACTTCGTCCTTCAGCTCGGGCTTCAGGAGATCTGCCCAGCATTTCAGCTCGCCGGTCTTCTTCGACTGGACAAGTTCGGTGTTGTAGCCGAAGCCGAGGGCGCCGGAATAGATGCCGACAGTGCGGCCCTTGGACTGCTCCCACTGGCGCACGGCCCAGTCCTGGAGCTCACCCATCTTCGGCGACTTGTATTCTTCGGTGATGCCTTCTTCCGCGGCCTGCATGTGCGGGTCGCCCGTGCCGCCCCACCAGATGTCGGCGCGGGGATTGGCGGCTTCCGCCTTCACTTGGGCATAGACCTCGCCCGCGCTCTTGCGGGTCATGGAAACCTTGATGCCCGTCTCACGCTCGAAGGCGGTCGTCATGGCGCGGCACCATTCTTCCTGCACGCCGCAATACATGACCAGCGCGCCCTGTGCCTGGGCTGCGCCCGCCGACAGGAACGACAGGGCCGTCATAGTGCCTGCCAGCATGGTGGCCGCAGCGAGATTCTTCTTCATATGCATACTCTCCTCCCAAGATGATGTTCTTGTTATTGATTGGTCGGCTAAGCTCTCCCCAATGGGACGGCGGGTCAAGTGCCTAGCCGGCGCATCAAATGTGAATCTTTAGAATAAGATGCCTCTCATGGTTCCTTGGCGATTCCCGTGGCCCGGGTGAGCGCATCGGCCAATTCCGGCGTGCAGGCCAGAACCGGATTGCCCGTCCTGAGACCGTCCTTGGCCAGGAAGTTGTTGGTCCAGCCGCCCGCTTCCTCGATGATCAGGAGCCCGGCAAGCGCATCCCAGGAATTGATGTGGAGTTCGCAATAGGCATCGATTCGCCCGTCCGCCACGTAAGCCAGGCCGAGCGTCCCGGATCCGGCACGGCGCACATTGGCGCCGGCCGCCTTCAGCTTGTCGACGACGGCGACATAAGGCTCCGCCGGCAGGCGCGACGACCAGCCGGCCTCGACGGTCGCCTGGTTCATATGGGCCAGCCCGCTCACGCGGATCGGCTCCCCGTTGAGGATGGCGCCCCGTCCGCGCTGGGCCGTGTAGAGCTCGGCATGCATCACGTCGTAGATGACGCCGATCTCGATCCGGCCCTCGCGCACGAAGGCGATGGAGATGGCGAAATGCGGGATTCCGCGGGCGAAGTTCGCGGTGCCGTCGATGGGATCCACCACCCAGACGTCGCGTTCGAAGGAGCCGCCGCCTTCCTCGCCAAAGAAGGAATCGCCGGGAAACAGATCGCTCAGGCGGCCACGGATCAACTCCTCGACCTCCGCATCGGTGGCCGTCAGGAAATCCTGGGGACCTTTGAAATCGGGCCGTTGCGAG
>Ga0182740_1001227_pt1 | contig 18229 bp, 11 predicted proteins | sample eDN5th37CKraftBY_FD_128872 | JGI IMG/M metagenome (GOLD analysis project Ga0182740, IMG submission 128872) | Enriched backyard soil microbial communities from Emeryville, California, USA - eDNA 5th pass 37_C Kraft BY (version 2) (version 2) | ecosystem: Environmental > Terrestrial > Soil >...
CAAGCGCCCCGAGATCAGCGCCAGCGAATTCGCCAGCTCGATCGATTGTCGCCTGCTCGGACAGATCCCCTTCGATGCCGCGCTCTTTGGCACGGCCGCCAATAACGGGCAGATGATCGCGGAGGTCGCCGCCTCCAGCAAGATCAACGACATCTACCGGGCCGTGGGCCTGCAGGTGACCGGACGGTCGGCTCCCGAGACGGCCGGCCGCGCTGCAAGCCTCAAGCTCTCGTCATTGTTCTCCAAACGCAGGAAGGCCGGCTAGGCGAAACCATGTTTGGCAAGCGCACAACCTTTGGCGGCAACACCCCGGGCGTCGCGCCCGCGCCGCGTCCCGCCCCGATACCGGCCCCCGCGGCCCGTCCGGAGCGCATGGAAGCGGTCATGCGCGCGCCTGAACCCAGCCGCCGCACCGCCGACGAAGTCATCGACGTGCGCAGCCCGGACGTGGCCGCGCGCGACAAGGAATACTTCCAGACCAAGTCGGCGATCTTCAACGCCCTGATCGACTCGATCGACCTCTCCCAGCTCGCCACCATGGAGCAGGAGACGGCGCGTGAGGAAATCCGCGACATCGTCGCCGAGATCATCGCGCTCAAGTCGATCGTCATGTCGATCTCCGAGCAGGAGGACCTGCTCGAGGACATCTGCAACGACGTCCTGGGTTACGGGCCGCTCGAGCCGTTGCTGGCGCGTGACGACATCGCCGACATCATGGTGAACGGTTCCCAGAAGTGCTACATCGAGGTCGGCGGCAAGGTGAAGCTCACCAATGTGCGCTTCCGCGACGACGCGCACCTGATGAACGTGTGCCAGCGCATCGTGAGCCAGGTCGGCCGCCGCGTCGATGAGAGCTCGCCCATCTGCGACGCCCGTCTTCCGGACGGCTCGCGCGTCAACGTCATCGCCCCGCCGCTCTCGATCGACGGCGCCGCCCTCACCATCCGTAAGTTCAAGAAGGACAAGCTGACCCTTCAGCAGCTGGTCAAGTACGGCTCCATCTCGCCGGAAGGCGCCGAGGTGCTGCGCGTCCTCGGCCGCGTGCGTGCCAATGTGCTGATCTCGGGTGGTACAGGTTCGGGCAAGACCACGCTCCTTAACTGCCTTACCGCCTTCATCGAACGCGACGAGCGTGTCATCACCTGCGAAGACTCGGCCGAACTCCAGCTCCAGCAGCCCCACGTCGTGCGCCTCGAAACCCGTCCGCCCAACCTCGAGGGCGAGGGCGAGATCACCATGCGCGACCTGGTCAAGAACTGCCTGCGTATGCGCCCGGAACGCATCATCGTGGGCGAAGTGCGCGGACCGGAGGCTTTTGACCTCCTGCAGGCCATGAACACGGGCCATGACGGCTCGATGGGCACGCTCCACGCCAACAGCCCGCGCGAAGCGCTTTCCCGTCTCGAATCGATGATCACCATGGGCGGCTATTCACTGCCCAGCCGCACGATCCGCGAGATGATCACGTCCTCGATCGACGTGATCGTGCAGGCCGCGCGTCTGCGCGACGGCTCGCGCCGCATCACCCACATCTCCGAAGTACTGGGCATGGAAGGCGACGTGATCGTGACCCAGGACGTCTTCGTCTACGACATCCTGGGCGAGGATTCGAACGGTCAGCTCATCGGGCGGCACCGCTCGACCGGCATCACCAAGCCTAATTTCTCCGAGCGCGCCCGCTATTTCAACGAAGAGGCCAATTTGGTCGAAGCGCTGGAGCGGTCCAACGTCGAACAGCACGCGCTGCTCGAGACCTGAGGAGCCGAGCGGTGAACCCAATTATCCTGGTCATCCTGGCAATGGTGTCGATTGGCACCCTGGTATTCGCTTTGGTGCCGTCAATGCTCGGGTCCAGCCGCGCCGAAAAGCGGCGCAAGGCCCTGCAGGGAAATATCCAGGCCAATCGTCGCGAGGCCTTCGCCGAACGCAATCGCGCTGACCGCCGTAAGCAGGTTCAGGCTGCCATCAAGGGGCAGACCGATGCCCTCAACGAGCGCAAGAAGCGCGTGCCACTCAAGGCCCAGCTCTATCAGGCGGGCATGAAGATCAAGCCGGCCGGCTTCATTCGCAATTCGGTGATCCTGGGCGTGGCAGTCTTCCTCGTGACGCTCGTCATGCAGGTGCCGTTGATCTTTGCCGCGGTCTTCGGCATCGCCAGTGGCTATCTCCTGCCCAAGCTCTACATGGGCCGTCGCCGCAACGGCTTCCGCAACAAGTTCCTGGACGAGTTGCCCAATGCGGTCGAAGCCATCGTGCGTGGCGTCAAATCCGGCCTGCCGCTCAACGATTCGATGCGCGTCGTCGCGCGCGAATCCAAGGAGCCGCTCAAGACCGAGTTCCAGCGCGTGCTCGACCAGCAGGCGGTCGGCAAGACGATGTCCGAGGCGATCGTGACGCTCTATGACCGCGTGCCGGTGCCGGAGGTGAACTTCTTCATTGTCGTCATCACCGTCCAGCAGCAGGCGGGTGGCAATCTTTCCGAAGCGCTGACCAACCTTTCTCGCGTGCTGCGCAATCGCAAGAAGATGAAGGCCAAGGTCAAGGCGATGTCCTCGGAGGCCAAGGCATCCGCCGGCATCATCGGCTCGCTGCCCTTCGTTGTGGCAATCCTGGTGAGCCTGACCAGCCCCACCTATCTCGGGCCGTTCTTCACCACCACCATCGGCATGTTCTGGTTGGGTGTTGCAGGCCTCATGCTCTCGATGGGCGTCTTCGTCATGTACCGTATGGTCCAGTTCGAGTTCTGAGCATGGACAAGTTCTTCAACCTCGTCACCGACCGGAACTTCCTCATCGCCGTACTGGCCGCCATCTCGGCGGCCGCGGTCGTCTTCACGTTCGGCTCCCAGTTCCTTGGCCGTTCCAATATGAAGGACCGTATCAAGCGCGTGGCGCTCGAGCGCGAGAAGATGCGCGCCGAGGAAATGGCACGCCTGCGCGGCAGCGCCGAAAACGCCCGGCAGACCGCTCGAAGCGAGGGTAGCAAGGACTACATGAAACGCGTCGTCGAGCGTTTCTCGCTCCAGAAGGCGTTCGTGGACGAGAACACCGCCGACTCCCTGGCGCGTGCCGGCTATCGAGGCCAGGGGCACCTGACCACCTATGTGTTCATGCGCTTCGTGACCCCGTTCATCCTGCTCGTCCTCGCCTTCGGGTACCTGAGCCTGGTGATGAAGGACAATCCCATCTACCTCAACGCCGTGATCGCCATCGGCCTGGGCATCATCGGCTCCTACATCCCCGTGCTCCTGCTCAGGAACACCACGACCAAGCGGCAGCAATCGGTGCGCCGCGCCTGGCCGGATTGCCTCGACCTCATGCTGCTATGCGTGGAAGCGGGCATGTCCGTGGAGCATGCCTTCAAGCGCGTGGCCAAGGAGATCGGCCAGCAAAGCCCGGAACTGGCAGAGGAGCTGACCCTCACTACCGCCGAGCTTTCGTTTCTCGATGATCGCACCCGCGCCTATGAGAACCTCGGCAAGCGTACGGGCCTCGATGGCGTGCGTTCGGTGATGACCGCCCTGATCCAGGCCGACCGCTACGGCACCTCGGTAGGGCAGGCGCTGCGCGTCATGGCCGAGGAAGGTCGCGAACAGCGCATGAACGAGGCCGAAAAGAAGGCCGCCGCCCTGCCGCCCAAGCTGACCGTGCCGCTGATCCTCTTCTTCCTGCCGGTACTCTTCATCGTCATCATCGCCCCGGCGATGATCAAGGTCTTCTCGATGGGCCATTGACCGGACCCGACCGGCTGCGATCAGCCGGCCGGGCCGTGTATTCAGTCGCGACCGAAGAGCGCGCGCCAGACGATGGCGCCAAGCGCCCCGCCCACCAGCGGCGCCACCCAGAACAGCCACAGCTGCCCCGCCGCCCCGTTCTGGGCGAAGAAGGCCACGGCCGTCGAGCGGGCCGGATTGACCGAGGTATTGGTCACCGGGATCGAGATGAGGTGGATGAGCGTTAGCGTGAAGCCAATGGCGATGCCGGCAAAGCCCACCGGAGCGGCCGGGCTCGTGGCCCCCAGGATCACGATGACGAAAACTGCCGTCAGCACGATTTCCGTGACGAGCGCGGCGATCATGTTGTAGCCGCCAGGCGAGTTGGCATCGAACCCGTTGGAGGCGAAGCCGCCTACGCCGGTGAAATCGGCGGCGTTGGAAACGATGATGTAAAGCACGAGCGCGGCGAGCAACCCGCCCACCACCTGGGCGATCCAGTAGGGAATGACCCCGCCCCACGAGAAGCGACCGGCGACCGCCAGGCCCAGCGTCACCGCCGGGTTGAAATGACCGCCCGAGATCGCGCCGAAAGCATAGACGCCGGTAAGTACCGTCAACCCGAAGGCGAGCGCCACGCCGAGAAAGCCGATGCCGAATTGCGGAAATGTCGCTGAAATAACCGCGGCGCCGCAGCCGCCGAGAACCAGCCAGAACGTACCAAGAAATTCGGCGCCCAGGCGCCGTGTCGAAATGTTCGCAGACGAATCAGTTGCCATGGTTTCCCCCAGTATGCAAACCGGCGCCGATTCTAGCAGCGCGGTTACCGGCGGGAAGTCATGAGGAAAGCTTGTTCGCTGTTATTACTTGTTGCACGCAGTCGAGAGGGTTCAGCGCAGTCCGGTCTCTTTGAGAAGGCCCATGCGCTTGGCGTCATAGTAATAGCCGCTGGCGTAAAAGCGCACCGCCTGGTCCGGATTGCCGCGGGCAACCAAATAGGCACCCCGCAGGTACTTGACCGCATATTTGAGATTGGTTTCCGCGTCCAGCAGTCCACTTGCCGGGCCTGAATAGCCCATGGTCTGCGCCGTCTGGTGCCGGATCTGCATGAGCCCGAAATAGGGGCCGTTGCGTGCGGCGGGATTATACTTGCTCTCGCGCACGATGACGCGCCGCACCAGCGATTCCGGCACCTGATAGAGAGCGGCGTATTGGACGATGAGGCCATCCAGCTGCCCGTCGCGTGGGGCCGCATAGGCCAAGGCGTCTGCCGCGCCCTCCCCCGGATCGATCGCCGCGACTTCGACGCCGCCGGCGCCCGCCAGCAGGTCCTTCGCCTCGGCCGCATCGGCGGCTTCGGCCACCTTGCTGGTCGCCGCCAGAGCACTTGTTCCCGAGCCGTTATGGGCAAACTTGATACCCGACATCGAACAGCCGGAAACCAGAACGGCAGCCGCAGCGACGAGCGGCAGGAAACGCAGGCGGGAAGGCAAAGGCGGAGCGTCCTCAACAGTTCCGAGAGTAACGCCAGTATGGTGCAAAAGCGGCGCCATAATGGCAGGAGCGCCGTCATTGCCATATTTGACCAGCCATGGCCAGCGGCGATGATTGACTTGCCTGGGTGGCTCAAACTACAGGTCGCCGCTCGCGCCTATACGGCACTGGGCGGGCTCTATACGAGCTGCGCGCCACCACTGCGCTGCGCTCAAACCACACTGTCCCGGGCGGCCTGCCTCTGCTAAGAGGCGGGCCATGACCCCGGAGCTTCCCAACCAGTATATCTACACCCCGCCCATGGAGCCCTACCTGACGGTTATCCATGAGGACGAGGACATCATCGTGCTCGACAAGCCCTCCGGTCTTCTTTCGGTCCCCGGCAAGCCCGAGGAGCTCAAGGATTGCCTGGAAAGCCGCGCGCGCGAACGCTACCCGACGGCCTCGACCATCCACAGGCTGGACAAGGACACCTCGGGGGTCGTGGTCATGGCGCTCAACAAATGGGCCCACGGGCGCATCGGTATCCAGTTCGAGAAACGCCAGACCGAAAAGTTCTACGAAGCCCGCCTTTGGGGCCTGCTCGAGGAGGACCGGGGCCGCGTCGACCTGCCCCTCGCCACTGATTGGGAGCGCAAGCCGCGCCAGCGCGTCGATTTCGAGCGCGGCCGCCCCTCGCAGACCGACTGGGAGGTGCTATCGCGCGATGGCAACACCACGCGCGTCAAGCTGATGCCGATCACCGGGCGCACCCACCAGCTCCGCGTCCATATGCTCAGCCTCGGCCATCCGATCCTGGGCGATCCGTTCTATGCGGAAGGCGAAGCTCTCGCGGCCGCCGACCGTCTCCAGCTTCACGCCGAAATGCTCGGCTTCACCCACCCACGCTCGGGCCAGTGGATGGAATTCCTCATTCCCTGCCCGTTCTGAGGGGCTTTCCCCACCTCCTAAAAACCCGCTCGGCCCCAGTTGCCGAACCGCCCCGCTTTCTGTAGTTTGCGCCCCAATCAGCCGCGGCCCTGCCCCGGCATCCAGAGCACCCGTAGCTCAGCTGGATAGAGCGCTGCCCTCCGAAGGCAGAGGTCGTGAGTTCGAATCTCGCCGGGTGCACCATTCTCGCGCATAAGTGTCGGGCCAAATCATGTGCGGGTCGATTCCAAAGATTCTCGGGTCGATCCGGTTCGGCTTGCCCCTTACTCCCCCACTAAGCCGTTCTTCGGCCGTTCCAACCCCGCGGCCTCACCGGGGTAGAGACCACCTCGTCAGGGGTCATCCCCTTCTTCAGCCGCGAATATAACAAGGCCTCGCTTACACCTCTGGCCTGAGCAACTGGCCAGGCGGGCCGGCCGTCGGCCAACAGGGTCGATAACTTCAGTGAGGGCCGTTGAGGTGGCGACCGGCTTTTCGCCGGCGGAGCGGGATGGGTCGCTGCTTTCTCACCAGACCAGCCCAGGTTCAACCGATAGCAGAAGACACCAAGACTGACCCCGTTGGCCTCAGCCACCGGCCAGGCCAGTTCGCCATTGTCCATTATCGCCGAAAAGTGGGTCGGAGGTTGATCGTTGTGCAAGACCACTCGCTTCAGTTCGCTGACGACTCGTACAGTATAGGCGTACTGCGACTCGGTTACGATCTCCACATGGTCACCCGCGAACAACTCCATGCTCAGGTCTGGTCCGAGCCGATGATCAAGGTTGCCGAGCGCTACGGCGTTTCCGGAACCTATCTGGCGAGGGTCTGTGATGTCCTGAACGTCCCCAGGCCGCCGCGAGGCTACTGGCAGAAGTTAGCCGTCGGCAAGGCGGCCCCTGCCGAGGTGCTGCCGGAAGCCCTTCCGGGTGATCAGACCACCTGGAACGAAAAGGGTGGTCCGTTGCCGCGCCAGGCGCCGCCGAGGCCAGTCCGGCAGTCAGCTCCCGGCCCCGTCCGGCCGAAGAAGCGTGGCAAACCCTCAGAGGGAGTTCATCCGCTGATCCGAGGTGCACTGGCGGAATTCCGTCGGTCAAGGCCGATGGACAACGGCGGTTACCTGAAGCCATACAAGAAGCTCCTACCGTACGTGGTGGCCTCGGACGACCAGATCGAGCGCGCCTTGAATGTCGCGAACCGGCTCTACCAGGAACTCGAGGTCGTGGGCGCTCGGGTGATGATTGGGACCGGGGATCACGGATGGTACGGCATCACGTTGGACGAACGTGAACACCCGAAGGAAGATCGTCAGCGCAGTTATTACGGGAGTGGAGTTTGGTCGCCCATGAGGCCCACCATTGCCCACTTCCCGGACGTCGCGATCGGCGTCACCGTGATGGAAATGTCCGGGGAGGTGCTGCTGCGATATGTCGACGGCGATTACATTCGGGAAACCGAATACCAATCCAATCTGCGGAGGTACCGCCATCAGCACACCTGGACCACTACCAGGGAGTTGCCCATCGGGCGCTTCCGGGTGACTGCCTTCTCCACCGATGGGGTGCAGTGGTCCAAGACCTGGGAGGAGAAAGACAGTACAACCATAGATGGCATGCTGGCTCGCATTGCAGGGGAGATCCGCAGGGCTGTGCCAGAGGTACAAGCCCTAGTTGAGGAGGCTCGGCGACAGGCAGAGATCCGGCGTCAGGAGTGGCTTGCTGCGGAGGAGCGGCGCAAACGGGAGGACGACCGCAGACGGGTCTCGGAATCGATCAAGCAGAGCCAGGAGGACCTTGGTGGCGTCATCAGCCGCTGGGCCGACCGCATGGCCGTTGAGCGGTTCTTCGAGGAGTTGTCTCGATCGATTGATGAACTGCCGGAGGAGCAACGCTCCGAGATGCTGGAGCGGCTCCGAATGGCACGTGAGTTCATGGGAACCGTGGATCCGCTCGACTTCTTCAGAGCCTGGAAGACGCCCAAGGAGATCTACCAGCCGGTGTACGCGGGCGAGTGATCACCCACGGCTAGAACGGCAGTGACCAGACTTCCACGCCATTTCAAGATTGTGGTGCCCGCCGACGACAGGAACAAAACGTATAGGTGACGCTCGGTTCGTGCGGCGTTTTCTGAAGATTGAGGAGGTGCCGACGACAGGCCATGCGGCTATGCGTGTAGGTCCCGCATCAGCTATGTCATGCGAGGCCAAACTATCAGTTTCCGACTGGCACCGGCTCCTGCTAGAGAGGATTGGGCTCACCGGGACGATATTTGACATGGAGCGCCTGAACGTCTCCTCGCATGCGTTCGAAATCATCTTTGATCCCGAACAAGCCAAAGCGCTATATTGAGTTCTTTGCGCCGAGCCACTCCGGCAAGTCCACGGCGATCACGACCTATATCGAGGATAAGGTTGTGGGCGAGGCCATCGAACGTGGCCTTTTCCCGGCAGACATGGACCGAGAGGAGATTGCGCGAAAGCAACGGATTGTCCTGCATGTCACGCTTTCCCCCAACGCCTCCAAGAGATCCCTGGCTGTAGATATTCTCACCGCCCTCGGTGACCCTCGCGCCGAAAGCGGGTCCGGCCCCGTCTTGATGCGGCGGGTCTACGAGTATCTTTCCGGCACCTACGTCGATCCCGCGACCGGCAAGCCCATGGGGCGTCAGACTGAACTTGTCATTCTTGACGAGCTTCAGCATCTGGCGGCCAGTAGGGTTTCCAGAGCCGGTGGCCAAATGGAGAAATCCAACGTCGTCATCAGCACCGAAGTGAGCGACACACTCAAGACCATGTTGATCAGGGGCTTGGTACCCATGGTGTTCGTCGGTATCCCCGCAGCCAGGGAACACCTCACGATCGACCGTCAGTTGACCAACCGCGAAATGGGCAAGATCGACTTTTCTCCGCTCAGGTGGAGTTCCGCCGAGGACCAGGAAATCTTCCTCGAGTATTGCATCGAGGCGGCAGCGCTGCTCAGGGAATACAGCTTGTTCCCGGACAATACCGATCTGACGGAAGAAGGTATCCCACATCGCCTAACCCCGCCCAGTCAAAGCGTGCTGCAGCACCTGTAGGCTCGTACCCGCCGCTGACCACGCCGTGGCAGACCCAACCACGTACAAGTTCTGTTTCGCCCTTGAGACCGCGACATTGATGATGTTCGGAGGACTGGCAGCCCACTGGCGAGCTCGGTGCTGACTGGCCTTCGGCGCGCCGAGCAGAAGGATGACGGTGTCGGCCTCCCGCCCCTGGAAGGTATGAATGGTGCCAACGCGGTCCCGGGCCCACTCGTCGGCCTTCACGCCAAGCGATCTGAGCAGGCCGGCCTCCCTGTCCAAGCGTCGCCGCATCTCCTGCTCGATAACCTTGAAGGGCGTGATGATGAAGACGTCCGGATCTTGAACGCCTGCTGCAGCAAGAGTGGCAAGCATGTCAACGACAGCCTCGCCTTCTGCGGGGCACCATTTTGTCTCGGCGTCGCCGTTGATATCCACCCATCTGGATAGGCCGAGGGCAGCCCCGATGGGGCCGGGCTTGCGAGGGCCGACCGCGTGAACCATCTGGCCTGCATAGGCGATGGTATTGGACACTTCGAACATCGGGTTCTGACACCGTCGATGGACGAGCAAAGGCAGTCCGACCTCACGATCGCCGATGTCGGTGGCAAATGTAGATTTGAAGCGCGAGGCTTCGTCCGCAAGCGTCTGGGTGGACGCCGCTGGGGCCGACCATTCGGCCTGATCGATGTCGAAGAACTTGCAGATCTCGGTGTTGAGCTTCTCGGGCAGAGACACCACCGGTGGGATCTGAAGAGGGTCTCCGACAACAATGGTGCGCCTGGCACGCATGATGGCGCCGACCGCCGCTTGCGGCACCGCCTGCCCCGCTTCGTCGACCAGCAGCCATCCGATGCTCTCCGGCGCGAGATCCCCGAACATGGTGCGGACCGATGCAAAGGTCGTGGACACCGCTGGAACGACCATAAACAGGCTCGACCAGAGATCAGGCAGAAGATCACGATGCGCCGGCGACTGGAATGCCCCGGCGGTCATGCCCGACATCAACAGACCCAGGTTATGCTGCAGCCGGTTGGCGGAAGCGTCGATGAAGGCTTTGTGGACTGCCAATGCGGCAGCGAACAGATCTTCGCGCCTGCGATGCACGTCGTCGGGCAGCCAAGGTGCCGTCAGCTGGATGGTTTCGTGTTCCTTCTGGAAAAAAGTGTCGTCGATGACGCGATCGCCGAGGCGGTTCCTCGCCGCAGACGAAGCAGCTTCGAGCCGCATGACATCCTGCTGCTTTCCGGCGACTGCTCGATCAAGCTGCTGGAGCTGACCTTGAGCCTTGCTCCAATCGGCGCGCGCCGCCTCGAGGGCATCGCTGGCCCCCTGGGCGCGCTGCACGGACTGCCGCAACGCCCCGGCAAGACGCTGCTGGCTGGCGCTCCAGGCTTTCCACGACGCCGTGCCGAACAATCTGGCGAAAAATCCGGGGCGGCTGGCCAGATGGCTGTCGAGCATTGTCTTGTCGCGCTCTGCCTGAGCATTCGCGGTGGCGTGCTCCTGTCGCCTTGCCTCACCCGCCTGCCGGGCGTTGGCAACCGCCTGATCGAACCGCGGCCGCAATTCGTTCAGCCGCTGCAATTCGGAGATCGCTTCCTTCAGGGCCCGAATGTCGCGACGCATCCCTTCGATCGCAGCGAGCTCGGCGTCGACGGCCTTCTTCTGCTTCAGGAAGGCTGAGCGGGCCTTGCGCCATTGGGCCGCCGCATCAGCCTCATTTGTCGTGGGCTTCTCGTTGATCACCACGCTCGGCATTTCGCGCCTGATGATCTTTCCCGTGCGCTCGTCCTTGATCTCGCGCATGACGTTGTTGCCACGCGCGGCCTTAAGATAGGTCAGGAAGCCGCCGTCCTCGTTCCACCAGAAGCCTTGCTGGAAGGCGCCACGATTTCGGCCATTGCCGAGGACCGCGGCGATCAACCCCCATGTCTCCACAGGGACGGTGTTCGCCTCCTCCTCGGCCTCGAAGTACCCGGCCCGCTTGGGGTTGGCGATGAGATCGCTGATCGATCGGAAATAAGCCATCTCGCCGTTTCGGCCATTGGCGTCCTTGAGAGGTAGTTCCTTGCTGACGTTTTCGACGGCCTTGTTGTTGGACGAGGCCACGACGATCTCATGGCCCTTGAGCGAGGCATCGAGTCGATAGAAGTGGAGGAAGGCATTGGAGCCGAACGCTAGCTTTTCACCGGTCGTGGAGAACGCGTCCTGTGGGTTCTGGAATCCTGCCATGGCAGTGGCGCGGTCAAGGACGCACCCAACGACCACATCCCTGAGCAAGGTCGTCTTGCCGGTTCCGGGAGGCCCATTGACGCCCATGATGCCAGCGTCGTCTCCCAACTCTTCGCGCGCGGCATTGACTGCCGCCTGCTGCAGCAGAACGAGGGGATGGCCACCGGCCGATGGCCAACGCGCTTGCGGCATCAGCGAAGGGGCCACGAACGGCTCGACCGCTGCTGGAGGGGACAGGACGTCCACTCGGTCTTCGGGCTTGCCGATCCCAAGATAGCGCTGGATCCCCATCCCGAGCCCGTTCGCCCTGATCATCTCTGAGGCCTTGGCGAGATCCTCGAGGTAGAATGAGTTCAGCAGCGATGGCTCGGGTGGTGTCTTCGCCTTGAAGTGGTGGAACACCTTCAGTGCGAAGGTTGGCGGTTCGACAAGATGCTCTGGCACCTCGAACTGCGAAACCAGCCAGCGATGTGCTGAATGGACGACATCGAGATCGATGGCGATTGGATTGCCGTCCTCGTCGTGGCGCCTGACCATGCGATCAAGCCGCTCAAGAATGCGCTGCTCGACCTTGGGCCACGCGCCCAGGCTGCCCAGCTTCAATTCCAGCGCCGGCTTCAACGCCCAGGCGAAGCTCGAGACAGCGACGCCATTGTCCTCGAGTACGAAGCCCTGCTTGTCGATCAGAATTGAGGCGATGGCAGCGCGCTTTCCATCTGGACGTGACCGCTCCTCATCCTCGCCGAAGACCTTCACCAGCTCATCGGTGGCCTTGTCCAAGGCAATCGCCCCAAGCACGACCTCGAAATAGAGCCGATGATTGGATTTGCTGCGGGCGTCCGGCCCCCAAGGTATCCCGCGGTCCAAATGGGCCACTCGAGACCTGTCACCGGATGCCAAATCTTCGGGGCGCTTATAGCTCTGGGGCGACAGGGCTTCCAATGCGGTCCAAGCTGCCAGGATAGCTTCTGGGTCGTTTTTCTTGCCTGAGCGCTTGAACGACGGAAGCGGGCCGAGGTCAACATTAGAAGCAGTCGGTGCAGATGGGGTTGCCGCCACGGGGGGATCTCTACGGATCGGCACCACCGTGGCCGTCGCAGGTGCAGGGGAATGTGGTGACACCAGTATATGAGATGGGACGACCCGCCGCACAGGTGTGCTAGCCGAAGAACTGCCGGCTGCCAGTGGCACAACGTGGGCCTTCGCGAGGATCTGAAGGGCCTCATCAACCTTCATGGCCAGCGACCGTGCTTTTGCGGTGTTCCGAAACGTCAGTTCATGAGCCAACCGCCCCAACTCGTTGGGGTCGCTGGCCGCACGCTCAAAAATGACCTGCAGGTCGAAAACTGACTTTTGGGAATAGGGGCGCGTCGCCATTGGATACCTAGTCGTAGTTGGCCGGAGGGTACTTCCAGATGTCCTCCGGTTTGCTGTTGGCAGCGGGATTGAGGCCCAGATGACGACGGTAAATCATCTCCCCAATGTCCTTGACCTCGAAGAAGGAGATCGAGGCTTGCGGCTGGCCATGGGTGTGGAACATCTGCTTCACGTAGTGCTCCTTTTTGGGCAGGTGCGCATTGCTGCCGCCATACCTGCCGTTGTTGGCGACGATGACCATCTGGTACATATGATAGTGCAGGGCGACCGCCATTTGGTCGAAGGTCCCCACGTCCTTGTTGAGAGCAGGGATTGCGAACACATCAGAACGCTTGCGCAGATCAGCGGCCAGGCCGAGGTCGGTCGAATCGTAGCAGACGGCGGCAGACAGCCAGAGCGGCCGCTGAGCGGGATTGCGGTCCCATTCGTAGCCGATCAGCCACTGGCATGGCCGGAACTTTCGGACCAGCCCAAGTGCCTCCCAGTCCTTTTCCACTGCGGCCAGATTACCCTTCCCTTGGCGGCGCTTCTTCATCTGAAGACCTCGCCCAGGTATGAGCTGCGGCAAAATCCACATTGCCGAATTGACGGCAGGCAAGCCTGCCTCGACGTGTTGATACGTTACACCAGCGAGGATCATCGCCTTATGCCGACGGGCGAACGGCACCAAATAGAGGTCGACATCTTCCGGGTGGACCGCCAGCTCGGGAAGGATGAGCCAATCCAGCCGCTTCTGCACGTTCTCATGGGTGGCGCGCAGGTCGAGCATCTTTTCTACAGCTGCTAAGGCAGTGGTGAGGTGTTTCCGGTGCTTTTTTCGAGTTGTTGAGGCTGACTGTGTGAGATCAGCGATATCGAACTCGTAGGGGGTTACCGTCTGTACAACACAGCCCTTGAGCGGGCGATTTTCTGGATCGTTGAATAGCGGAGCCGCCACCTTGAGCATCAGGGTTTGCGTACCAGGCCCGATGCAATTGCGGGCTTCCCGCAGCTTTCGGTTCATAGCCGCCGCCAAGCCATTTGGACTCAGATGTAGCCAACCGTCATCTTCACGCTCGCGGCAACCAGGCCAAGCCAGCAAGGAATATAGGAGGTTTTCTGTGTCTTCGGAGATGGCGAGCCAATCGTCGCCGAACCCCTCAAGTCCGCTATGGAGCCCGTAAATGCGCTGGTACCAATGGCTGCGTACAGGGCGGTACACTGGATGGTTTTCCCGCCAAGAGGGCTTGGGAACATGTGTGAAGTCGATCTGACCTGTTAGCAGGAACCTCGCCAGATAACCGAACTGGAACCGCCATTTTTCTTCCAAGGTGCACCAGTCAGGAGGCTGATACAGCAGTTCCATCGGCCCCTCTTCCGCTGACGCCCGGGGTACGAAACGAACATCCCTTATTCTGTCATGTGCTGATGACCTACTGGTCAGAATCTCCAGCGAATAGGGAGTGATCACGGAGGGAAGTTCACCGGTGGTCCGCTTTGCTGCCAGTGAAGCCAGCAAGCTGATTACGCCGACTTCATGCCGCAGATTCAGGCCATGACTGTCCTGGAAGATGTCGGAGAGAGGTATCCACTTGTTCTTTGCGGGCGTTGAGCTGAACAGAGACTCTGCTGGATCTTGATGGTCATCGGCTGGTCGCAACTCATTTGCAAATCCAGGATCTCGAACAGCGATTTCACGGATGATTTCGTCGTCCACGTTGTAGCTGATGAGATGCATAGCGCCATCTCTATCCAGGATCGATCGTCGTGCCATAACGGCTAACGTTGCGAATTCTGCGATGCTTAGCTCAGCAAAGTCTCCGTTCAGGAAGTTCATGAAGCGTAGGTATAACTCGGTGCCGGCACCGAGATCACTGCCGCTCCACAGTTCGACCAGCTCAGGAGGCAGTTCCCGACGAAGCACCGTGATCGTCAAAAGAGCTTGCTGATTGAGGTACCAGGGCACTGAGGCGCCAACCTGTAAGATCAGGAATGCTTCTTCCGCGAGACGTTTGCGATAAGCAGAGAGGTCCAGCTTGGACGGTAAGCACTCATCATCTCGAACGAAACCAGTTTCAGTTGCCCCAGCTTTGAGGAGCTCCGACAAGCTGTAGAGGGCAACCTGCCGCTCCGGGCTTTCGTCCTGGGTCAGGTATGGGCGCAGCAACTGAAGAACGTCTTCCAGTTCGGCTACAGACGGCCAGATATCAAGGCCGATCCGGAGTAGCCTCACGTTGGACGGATTTTCAATCCAGCTCTGGATGAGGTTAAGGGCGAAGTTACGGGCCTCCTCGTCGAGATCATCCTTGGTGAGTTCAACCCGTTTGCCCAGCTCCGTTGGATTCACCTGCGAGAATGGATTGGAATCCTCCCCTTCCGCGTCAAACAGCAATGGCCGTAGCGAGCGATAAGTGGACCTGAAACGGGCAGCGGCGAAACGTGCCACCGTTGCGTCTTTGACGTCAGGCACTGGAAGGCGCTTGTCGCGTCCATTCCTTGCCGCCCTTTCTTTGTTTTCCGGAAGCTCTCGGCTGTAATGTTCCTGTGCTCGCACCAGGCTTTGCACCGCATCGATGATTTCTTCCCCGCGTGCGATATCGAACCCGCCTGAGACGGATTGCTGGATGCGAGCCATCTTCCGGCTCTGCCGGAGCAATGGGCGCACTTCACCTTCGACGTTCGCAGCCTGTGTCTTTTTCTCGGACGGCTCCAGCCCAGGAGCCGTCTCCTGCAGGAGGTCCGCGAGATGGCCAAAAACAGCCTTTTCAATTTCCAGAGGCGCAACTTCCCTCGAGGCTGTGGCGACCAGCCTTAGGTCGTCGACGTATCGACAGCTGTCGTGCAGCAAAATCCCGGGACCAATCGGCCTTCCCTCCGAATTGGCTAGAGCTCGGTCGAAATCCAGCAGGGCTACATTTGCAAAGAAGCCGGCAGACACCAGTCCTTGGGGGAGGCAAATCTCATGAAATCCATCAATCCCCTTGTCGGCCGCATACTGGCCTGCCCACCCCCAGTCCTCATCATGCCACCGCCAGTTCAAAACCTGGCGCGTTAAAGCGATGAAGCCGGGTTCGATCTCCGGTCCGAGCAAGGATTCAAGCTTCTCAAACAAGAGGCCGGGACGTACTCGGTCGTAGAACTGGCTGAGGTCGGATTGCACGACCACAACGCTCCGCCCAGGTTGCTCTCCCAGGCTCGCCGCCACCCGTTCGGGACGTTCGACAAAGCTCTTATAGTCTTGAGAAAAAGCCCGATAAAGCTTGGATGAGCCCCAGCGGTGCAGCAGCAGCCCATCAGCGACATCGCAGAACAACCGGTTGCCATACGAAACGGTGTCAAAAGCGGTAGTGCCAGACTTGGGCGGGCGGGGGTCGCCCTGCACCGTTTCGACAAAGTCAGCCATGCAGAGCATCAGGGCAGTGGATGCAATTTGATCTCTGAGGCTTACGTGGGCCAGTGGGCGAAGCTGCACCCCTTCGTCAGAGTCTTTGGGTGCCCAGAGTCCAGTCTCATCGGACACTTCCCATCCCTGGCTCTTGGGGGCCTGGACGAGCCGGAGAGGATCACTGACCCATCGACCGGATCGCATGTCCTCAGACACCGACCTCAGGAAGTCAGGCAGGTTTGCAGTGTGGTAGTCGAGCTCAAGCGTGTCCGCGAACCAGTTATGGTAACGGATGTAGTTGGAAGCCTTTTTCCAGGCCTGAACCAGCACGTAATCTTTGCTGGCATCTTCGACGCTCGGACTCAATCGCAGCATAAGAAACCCACGCGCTCATATAGTTGGCTCGAGCGCACCCCAAAAAAATCTTGGGGTGGATTGGATTTCAAGGCAACGGTAATTTCACTTCAAACAACCAATCGGAACTACGTGGATGATGTTGACTGGATGGTCAGCCACTCGGTTCCATGTCGGGAGCCAATGACCACCTTACATTTGTTGGAACATATCCACGAAGAACGACAACTCGGCCGTCTGGCAGGGTTTCAGACTGTGCCGTTTGTGATGCGATTTTGATGCTCGGTTGGAAACAACGAACTGCGTTGGCTTGCATCAGCGATATTTTGTCAGCAACGGCATTTGCGACGTCCATATCATGCTGGTTGCCTGCAATCGCAATCAGCATTGTCGGCAACTGCCCGCGTGGGGTGTCGATATAGCGATCCATGACATAATAGAGCACGTAATCGACGTTCTTAGCTTTCCCCTGGCTTTTCATCTGCTCGAGTAGCTTGCAAAGGCCGTGACCGATATTGCTCAAGTTCACCCCAGGCATGCCGCTGTCGATAATGAGCACTCCCCCAGAGTAATCAGAGAAGCCAGCGGCCCTTAGAGATGCTATCTGCTTGTCGGCGCCATTTATGTAGTTCTCATAACAGCCGACGAACCCACGCAGAAATGCGTGCCATTCTTCTTCCGGCATTTCCTCCAAAGTAAACGTGCCCTCGCGCAGCTTTGCTATTAGCGACGGCGCTATCCGGTGGAGGCACTCTTCCAGTGTGCGACCGTCCGCAATTCGACACTTGATCTCTACGATCGTGCGCAGAGCGTGGGCGACCATGTCGGGACGCTTGGCCGAAGAGATCTTACCCACTCGCTCCATGCCGCTTAATTTCATCAGCTCGACCGCGGCAGACTCATAGTCTGTTGCGGCGCGGTCTTCCGAGGTCATCAGCTTTTTGAAGAGCGGAAAATCGTCTTTCGAGAGGTCGGAACGTGTCTCGATCTCCAAAGAAACCGGGTCTGGCGGCGGAGTATTGGGCTGCGGAGAAGCCCTAAAGGAAATTGTTCTGCGCATCGAAATCCACAATCGTTTGACTAAGAATGAGGGCTTTCAGCGAAAGTGACCATCCCCTGCCGACGGGGGGTGGCGCCGAGACGTGAGCGCTACCCGCCGTTTTTTGGTCATGCAGACAAACGCCGATCGATCACCCGCTCTATTGCTCCCCGGATATCTTCAGCAGACATCCGGTCATGGATGCCATCGTAAGTGCCGGACGCGCCGTTCCAGATGCTACCCTTGGTCACCAACAGGATCTGCCCGTTCAAAAAGCGCGACACCACTCGATATTCATCTGGGAGATCCCGCATGGTGCGGTTCCGGTCATAGTAGAAGCCGTCATCAACACCATCACGCTGAACGAACTGACCGCGGCCGAGGTCGACCACTTCTTCCTGCCCATATTCACGGTTGCTGGCGTCGCGTTCTGCGTCATAAACCCCGGTGGTATCGAGAGCGTCCAACTCCAAGAGCAGGAAGGACTCAGCCGGATCGGCGGCAATGCGTTCGAGACGCAGCCGTTTCGGCTTCACCGTGATGAAGAGGCGGCCATCGATGTAGAAATCGAGGCAACCGCGCTCGGTGCTGAAACCCACGGATTTGAAATCAAAGCCGCCGCCGGTGGGCAGGTGTGCATGGTTAGCGTTGCTGCCCATAAAGGGTTCGAGTGTGCGAAGGATATCGG
>Ga0182740_1001233_pt1 | contig 18150 bp, 20 predicted proteins | sample eDN5th37CKraftBY_FD_128872 | JGI IMG/M metagenome (GOLD analysis project Ga0182740, IMG submission 128872) | Enriched backyard soil microbial communities from Emeryville, California, USA - eDNA 5th pass 37_C Kraft BY (version 2) (version 2) | ecosystem: Environmental > Terrestrial > Soil >...
TGTGGCGCATCGGGCGTATCGGGAGCCATGCGCGCGGTCCTCCCCTGCGTGCCGCCTCTCGTTCGGGCGGGTCGGTCCGGGGGGATGGACGGCGCAAGACAGCACGGCGATCGGCCCCAGCCCGCCGTAAATGTGCCGTGCGGAACAGAGACGATCTTTTCGCCTAAACCGCAGATTGTTCAATTACATGGGAAAACGTCATGCGCGTGGTGGCCTACCGCCCGCCGTCGCGACGCCGCCAACCCTGATCCGTCTCGACCAGCGTGTCGGTCGACTCGCCGGTGGACCGGTTGAGCGTGTTGGCGATCGCCGGCCACGCCTCGCGCACCGCCGGCGACGACGCCCAGGCCGCGACCTTATCAAGCGTCCAGTCATAGGTGACGCGGGACGAGCGCACCCCCAGCGCCTCGGCCGGCTCGGTGAAGCCCTTGATGGCGGTGACGCGCTTTTGGGCGAAGCATAAATCGGTGTTGTCGGCCATCGGCGCATCGACCGGATGCAGCACGGCCGCGCCGGCATCGGTGACGCGGTAGCGCAGATAGTCGGCCGGAACCGTGCCGCCGCGAATGTCGCTTTCGGGCTTCTGGAAGGATTCGACCGACAGCAGGCCGGCTTGCGCCAGCGCATCGAAGCGGCGCCGCTCGCCCTCGCGCCCCTTCACGCGCAGTTCGTAGGGAAAGCGCGCGAGCAGCACCACGCAGACCGGATGGGCGTCGTGCCACGCCTGCAAGGCTGTCTTGAAACCGGCGTCGCCGGCGCCGCCGGGTTTGCCGCACGACGCCAAAAGCAGCGCCGCGGCGATCATCATTCCATGTCGAGCCTGTCGCATGTCATCCTCCTGTGGCTGTCGATCGAACCTCCGATGTGATGTCGGCCGGAACCGGCCGTCCCGCGCCGTTGTGGCAGAGCTGGGTGGCGTAGAGCGTCAGCGGCGGCAGGCGCAGGCCGATGGCGACGAGCGTATCGGCGCAGCGGCCGACGGCGCGGACGAACGCATGATCCGAATGGGATGCCATGTCGCGGCCGGCGACGCGCTGGCACGCGGCGATCCACGCCAGCAATCGCAGCTCGTCGGCGCTGACATAGGGCGCGCCTGTCGCCTGAATCTGGAACCCGTTCCGCATCGCCAGCGACCGCAGGCGCGTGAAGTGCGCGAGCTGGCTAGAGGTAGCAGACGGCGGAACACGGCGCGGTGGCCGCGCGCCCGGCGTCGGCTCGCGTTCAAGCCCTTCTCCCCGGATCAGGCGAAGGACGCGGCGTTCGGCATGGCCGCGGCGGCGGAGCGGCAGGGCCACGTTCATGTCGCGCCCTCTCGCGTCCAGCCGCCGCCGAGCGCCGCATAGAGCGCGACAAACGCGCGTAGCCGCTCGGCGCGGATAGCCGCCAGCGCGTCGCGTGCTGCGAACAGGGTGCGCTCGGCGTCCAACACCGCGACCATATCTTCCGAGCCGGCGCGGTAACGGGTCCGCACCTCGGCAAGCGCGCGCGCCGCCTCGTCGGCCGCGACCGTCCGCGCCGAAACCTCCCGATCGAGCTGGCGACACGCCTTCAACGTCCGCTCGACATCGCCGAGCGCCGCCAACACCGCCTTGCGATAGTCGGCCGCACGCTCGCGGCGGACGCCCACGGCAAGGTCGCGCTGCCCGGCGAGCGCGCCATGATCGAACAAGGGCTGCGCCAGCCCGGCGATCAGATTGTAGAGGGCTTCGCTCGGGCCGGCGCCGACCTGCCCGCCGCCACTGGCGCTGAGCGCGATCCGGGGCAGCATCGCCGCGCGCGCCGCCTGCACGTCGGCGCCGGACGCCGCCAGCGCCGCCTCGGCCGACGCGACATCGGGCCGCCGCGCCAGCAATTCGGCGGGCAGGCCAGGCGACGCGATCGGCGGCGCGGCAATCGCATCGAGGCTGATGGTCCGAACTGCGAAGCCTTGGGCGGGCCGACCGAGCAGCACGGCGAGGCTGGCGAGCGCGGCCGTCTCCGCACGGTCGAGCGCCGCCACCTGCGCTTCCGCCTCGGCCGCGACGGTATGCTGCGCGGCCACGTCACCCGCCAGCGCCTCGCCGGCTCGCCGCCGCGCCTCGGCCTGCGCCAGCAAATCACGGGCGCTTGTCAGATTGTCTTCGGCGACAACGCGGCGCTGGCGCAGCGCCACTGTCGTCAGCCAGCCATCCGCGACCTCGGCCTCCACCGCCAGCCGCACGGCCTCGGCATCGAACCGCGATGCGACGAAGGAGGCGCGCGCCGACCGTGCCTGCGCGCGCACGCGGCCCCATAGATCGGCCTCCCATGACGCGGCCAGCTCGGCATAGGCGAAACTCCCGCTCGACGCGCCGCTGCTGCTGTTCGATCCCTGGTGCAAGGCGTCGACCGACAGATCGACCGCCGGGAGCAAGGGCGCGCGAGCGACACGCAGGGACGCGCGGGCCTGGTCGATCCGGGCGGCGGCAATGGCGATGTCGGTGTTGTCCGCCTGCGCCTCACCGATTAGTCGCGTCAGCTCGTCATTGTCGAAACCGCGCCACCACTCGGCGTCGGGCCAGCGTGTGGCCTCGGCGCTCAACACGACAGGCAGCGGCACGGCCGGGGATGGCGGCGGCGGAGCTGTCGCGCAACCGGCCAGCGCCAGCGCGACCAACGGGAGGGAAGCCGCCCTCATGTCCGCGCCAACGCCGCGACGGGATCGAGCCGCGCCGCCCGCCTGGCCGGCATGTAGCCGAACACTAGTCCGGCCGCCGCTGCCGATGCGAAGGCGATAACGCCCGCGTGCAAGGTGAAGATGACCCGCGTGCCGATCAGCACCGCGCCAAGGCCGGCGAGATGGCCGAGGATCAGTCCGGCGACGCCGCCGACGCCGGCGAGCAGCACCGCTTCGGTGAGGAACTGGCGCATGATGTCGGCGGTGCGCGCGCCCGTCGCCATGCGGATGCCGATTTCCCGCGTCCGTTCGCTGACGGTCGTGAGCATGATGTTCATCACACCGATCCCGCCGACCAGGAGCGAGATGGCGGCGGTGAAGCCGAGCAGCAGCGTCATGGTATCGGCGGTTTTGCTCTGCGCCTGAATGGCCGCCGCCTTGTTGAAGATGGTGAAGTCCTGAACGTGGTGCTTGTCGGTGAGGACGGTCGTTATCAGCTTCACCGTTTCGTCGGACTTCGCCGCATCGTCCATCAGCACCGAGATCCACGACACATAAGGTCTGCCGTAAATCCGCTGGCTCCCGGTCGAGAAGGGAATGGCGATAGTGTCGTCATCGTCGGCGTCGCCCGACAGCGCGCCCTTGGAGGCCAGCACGCCCACGACCTGAAAAGGCGTGTTGTTGACGAGGATGAAACGCCCAAGCGGATCGACGCCGCCGGGAAAGAGCTTGTCACGCACCTTGGTCCCGATCACCGCGACGGTCGCCAGGCCGCGCTCGTCTTCCTTCGTGAAGAAGCGGCCTTCGGCCATCGGCCAGTTGAGGATCAGCAGATAATCGGTGGTGACGGCGGTGGCGGTGGTGAGCGCATCGACATTGCCGAAGCGGACCGTCACATGCCCGTTGATGTAGGGCATGGCGGCTCGGACGTTTGGCAGACCGCGGACATAATCCGCATCCTGCGCGGTCAGCACGCCGCCCGGCCCGCGCGGGTTGGACCCGCCCGGCTCGACATAGAGGCGCGCCGTCCCGAAAATCGCCATTTGATCCAAGACCGTCTGGCGGGCGCCCTCGCCGATGCCGAGCAGCGCGATGACCGCCGCCACGCCGATGACGATGCCGAGCAGGGTCAAGGCGGTGCGGGCCGGACTGGCGGCGAGCGAGCGCCGAGCCGCCTTCAAGGCTTCGCCCACGTCCGCCAGGAGCGGGGCATCGTGGTCACGAACGCCGCCGCCGGTAAGCGGAAGGCCACGCGGGCTCGCTGCGCCGCTGTCGGCGACGATCCGGCCGTCCGCGATCTCGATACGCCGGTCGGCCGCCTCGGCGACATGCGCGTCATGGGTAATGAGGATGACGGTATGGCCTTGTCCGGCGAGCGCCGCGAGCAGGTCCATGACCTCGGCGCCGCTTCGGCTGTCGAGCGCGCCGGTCGGCTCGTCGGCGAGGATGACACGGCCGCCGTTGACCAGCGCACGGGCGATCGAGACGCGCTGCTGCTGCCCGCCCGACAGCTCGGACGGGCGATGGCTTCCACGGTCGCTTAAGCCCAACGTATCGAGCAGCGCGGCCGCGCGCTCGGCGCGGGCCTCGGGCGCCACGCCGGCATAGACGGCGGGCGCCTCGACATTCTCCAGCGCGGTCGCGGTGGGGATCAGATTATATTGCTGGAACACGAAGCCGAACGCCTCGCGGCGAAGCGCCGCCAGCGCGTCGCGCGACAGGCGCGCGGTGTCCTGCCCCTCGAACAGATAGCTGCCCGAACTCGGCCGATCGAGCAGCCCGATGATGTTCATCAGCGTGGATTTGCCGGAGCCGGACGCCCCCATGATGGCGACGAACTCGCCGGCATGGATGTCGAGGCTGATCCCGCGCAACACCTCGACCGCGCCATCTCCCTCGCCATAGGTGCGGCGGAGATCGTGGACCGAGATCAGCGGGGCCTCGCTCATAGGCGGAACGCCAGCAGCGAGGGCTTGCCGTCGCCGGTCTTGCGGCCGGTGACGACGCGCTCGCCGAGCTTGAGGCCGGCACGTATCTCGGCGGTGAAGCGATCGTGCGCGCCGATGGTGACGGTGCGGGTTTCGAGCTTGCGGCCCGCCGCGACCTGCGTGGTGTAGCGGCCCGGCGCGTCGGCCGGGGCGAGCGCCGCCATCGGCACGGTGGGCACATTCTTTGCGCCCGCAGTGACGAAAAACACCTGCGCGCTCATTTCCGGGCGCAGCAGCCCGTCCGCGTTCGGCACGTCGAACAGCGCGGTATAGAGGACGACGTTGCCCGCCGGGCTTCCGGCGGCCGACGACGCCGTGGAGGTAGAGGGGTCGGCCCCCGCCGGCGCCTTGGGCGGCGCTGGCAATATCTGGCGCAGCGTCCCCGTCCAGCGCCGGTTGCCATAGCCGAGCGTGGTGAACCACAATGTCATGCCCGGCCGAAGCTGGCCGACATCAGCTTCGGACACTTGGGTCCACACGGTCATCGTGGAAAGGTCAGCAATCCGCATCAGGATCGGGGTGGCGTAGGTGGCGTTGATCGTCTGCCCCTGGCGCACATCGACCGACACCACCGTCCCGCCAGTTGGCGCGTAGATGCGGGTGTAGCCGAGCTGGGCGGTATCCGATTTGAGGGTGGACTCGGCCTGGGCGATCTGTGCCCGGATCGCCCGCGCCTGCGCGGCGGTGGAGGCCGCGTCCCGCACCGCCTGATCGTAGGTGTCGGTGCGCGTGGCGTTGGCGGCGCGAAGCTGCTTCTGTCGCGCCAGTTCGCCTGCCGCATAGGTGGCCTGCGCCTGCATGTCGGCGAGCGAAGCGGTGAGCCGGTCGCGCTCGGCGCGGTCTGACTCGACCTTCGCCGCCTGCACCTGGGGGTCGATCTCCGCGAGAAGCTGGCCCGCCGCGACGTGATCGCCGGGCTGGACCAACAGGCGCTTCAACTGCCCCGACGCCTGCGCGCCGACATCGACATAGGTGCGCGGCTGGACCTTGCCGAGCGCCGAGACGGTCTGCTCTACGTCCCCGTGTGCGACCGTGGCGGTGTCGTAGCCGGCCAGCGGATTGGCGAGTGCGTGCGCCCCCGCCCGCCAAAGGATGAACAGCAGAAGCAGAAGGCCGATGCCGGCCAGCAGCGGATGGCGGCGAAGCTGCGCGCTCATGCCTGTATGACGCGCGAGCGGCACGGATTTTTCAGGAAAAGCAAGGCCAGCTTCCGCTCAATGGATGAAAAACTCTACCGGCACGACCAGTTCGATCCGGTCGCCGGTCACATCGGCGGGCGGCTTGGGCAACGGTTCGGCGCGTTGGGGCAGTTTGACCGCCTCGCGGTCGAGGTCCGCGAAGCCCGAACTACGCTCCAGCATCGAGGACAGCACCTTGCCGTTCCGGTCCATCACAAACCGGATGTAGGGCACGCCCTGCTCGCGGCGGCTCTGCGCGCCGGAGGGGTAGCGTTTGAACTGGTTCAGCCGGCCGAGAACCTGCCCCTGCCAAGTGATCTGCCCGCTCGACGCCTGGGGGGCCGGCGGAAGCGGCCGTGCGGGCGGCGCGGTGGTCTGCGGCGCGGCCTGCTTGGCCTCGGTCTGCGGCGGCTGCGGTAGGGCGACGGGGACCGCGACCGCCGGATTGGGGACGGGCGGCGTCTTGATCGGATCGGCCTGCACCTTGGGTTTCGGAACCTCGGCCTTGACCTGCTTGGGGCCAGGCGGCTGCTCGGACGGCGGGACCGGGGGCGCGGCCGGCGGCGCCATGTCGATCAGGATGGCCGGCTCGGGCGCGGATGGGCGGATGGTCGGACCAAGCCAGTAGGCTGCGACCACGGCCGGCGCAGCGTGGGCGAGCAGCACGATCACGAAGGCGCTGCCCCAGCGGCGGACCTCGGCACGGTCCTCGACCAGCATCACTGCGCCGCTCCGCCTTCCAGCCCGACCAGCGCCACCTTGAGATAGCCGGCGGCGCGAAGGTCGTTCATCGCCTTCATCAATGTGTCGTAGTCCACGCTCTTGTCCGCCCGGAGGAACACACGGCTGTCGCGGTCGCCATGCGTTAGGCGATCGAGCGCACCGGCAAGGCCGTCATGCGTGATGGGCGTGTCTCCAAGCGCGAGGCTGCGGTCGGCCTTGATGGTGAGATAGATGGGCTTGTCGGGCTTCGGCGCAGGCTGCGCGGTCGTCGCCGGCAGGTCCACCTTTACATCCGCCGTCGCCAAGGGCGCCGCCACCATGAAGATGATGAGCAACACCAACATCACATCAATAAAGGGCGTGACGTTGATCTCGTGGTTTACGGGCATGTCCCCGTCATCGGCATGGGCGATCTTGAACGCCATCGTCCCTACTCCGCCGCGCGCAGGTCGGCCTTGCCGGCGACGCCGCGCGAGAGGTCGCGGGAAACCAGGCGCAGGACCGCCGCGGAATTGTCGGCCACCAGCGCACGATAGGCAGCGATCTGCCGGGCGAAGTGATTGTAGATGACGACCGCGGGGATGGCGGCGATCAGGCCGATGGCCGTCGCCAGCAGGGCTTCCGCGATGCCGGGCGCGACGACGGCGAGGTTGGTGGTCTGTTTCTCCGAAATACCGATAAACGAGTGCATGATGCCCCATACCGTCCCGAACAGGCCGACGAACGGCGCAGTCGCGCCGATCGTGCCGAGCGGTGTCGTGCCCTTGGTCATCTGGCGGCTGATCGCGGCCTCAATCCGCTCGAAGCGCGAGGCGATGCGCTCCTTCAATCCCTCGCCATCGTCCAGAGCGTCGGAAGACAGTTTGAGCTCGGCCTTGGCGGCGGCGATCAGCGGCGAGCCCGCGCAGTCGGGCAACTTGGCGGCCTCGGCCAGCGAGCGGGCGCCGTCGAGCGCCGCGAACATTTTCCGCTGTTCCGCTGCCGCCTTGTTCAGCTCCAGCGACTTGGCGAGGAGGATCGTCCATGTGAGGACCGAGGCGGCGGCAAGGCCGATGATGACGGCCTTCACCACCCAATCGGCCGACATGAACATACCCCATGCCGTAAGGTTCTGCGGCAGCGTGCCGATGTCCTGCGCGAAAGCAGCAGCGGGAACGGCAGAGGCCATGAGAAGCGCCGTTCCCATGGCACAGCGACGAAGGAAGATCATGAGCGGGACTTTCGTTGAAACAGCCGCCGCAGCGGCCAATAGCGGGCGACGACAAGCAGCGGCATGGTGAGCGCGGTCCATGATAGCCACCACCAGATGCCGCCCTCGCCGAGCAGGGCGGAGAGCAGGCCGAACATCGTCAAGACCGCGAGACCGAACGGCCAGCTCCATTGTCGAGAGAAGCTGGAGGAGCGCGGGATCATTCCGCAGCCTCCAGAAGTTCGACCACCTCAATGTCAGCGTCTAGCTGCGTTCCGATCTCCGATGGCGCACGGCGGCGCTTGCCGAGCCACAAATAGAGCCCGCTTCCGAGCACCACGATCGTCACTAGGTCGAGCAAGGCCCAAATGATCTTGAGAGGCAGTCCGCCGTAGTCCCCGAAATGCAGCGGGCGGGAGATTTCCAGCGCGCGCAGATACCAGGGCATCCGTACCACGGCGGTCAGCCTGCCGGTCCTTGCATCAATCAGCACCGGGCTGAACAGTCTCCCGGTAAGTTGGGTTCTGCCCTTGGTGAACAGCAGATAATGGTGCGGACTGCCAAGTTGCCCGCCAGGAAAGGTCAGGCTGATAGCGGTCATTTCCGGTAGTGCTCTCTGCGTCGTATCGAACGCGGCCTGAACGGAGGAAAGTTCAATCTGATCGGGTGGTGCCTTGCCCTTCCAAGGCGCGACCATCGCAGCAACATCAGTTTGCTGCCACAGCGCGAACAGCGGCGTAGAAAGCTCATTCATCGCGCCGGTGATACCCACCACCAGCGCCCAGGCGAGCGTCACCACACCCAGCAGATTGTGCAAATCGAGCCAGCGAGCGCGACGTGAGCGCTCTGCCCGCACCGTGCCAAAGCTGAGCTTGCGGGTGAAGGAGCCGTAAAGCACAACGCCGGAGACGATCGCGGCGACAAACAGCAGCGCCATTGCCCCCATGAATAGTTCGCCGGGCAGCCCAGCGAACAGGTCCACATGCAGGCGGATCATAAGCCCCAAGAAGGTCTGGCGCTGTTGGGCGGGCGGCTTCGATTGTTCCAGCACCGTGCCGGTGCGGCCATCAAATCGGACAAAGCGGCTCGACCTAGGATCGGCCTTCAAGTCCGCCCAAGAGGGCGCCAACGATATGATAACCTGCGGCTCGTCATCATCGACGAAAATCGAGGTGACGATCTGCCCCGGATAAAGGTGGCGCGCACCCGCCACCAGTCTGTCCAGATTGACGCGGGGCGCGGAGGCGGGCAATTCTGCATAATGCGGTGGATTGAGTAAATCGCTGATCTCTTCTGCGAAAATCAGCGGGAGCCCGGTGACACATATGATGAGTAGGAAGGTCGTGCAGACGATGCTCGACCATTTGTGGACCCATTGCAACTTTCTAAGCCGGCCTCCGGCATGACCGGGAGTCGTAGTTCGAGCTACGGGCCGTGAAAACATCAAAATTTACCGCGCAGTGAAATGGTGAAATTGCGCGGCTCGCCGTAGAAATTGCTGCTAGTCGTTGAACTCAACGATTTGTAATAAGTCTTGTCGAATATGTTATTCAGATTGGCCGATATTTTCAGATGGCTATTTATGTCATATGCCACCCTTAAATTTGCCAATGCGTAGCTTCCTTGCGTCACGCGAACAGTGCCACTCTGAACATATGATTTTGATTGGACCTGAAGGCCGCCGCCAATTGCCCAACGGTGAAACTGACCCGGCAACGTATAATCCGTCCAAAACCGAAACAGATTTCTTGGCGTAAACGGGTTAAAGCTGTTGCCTTGATTATCTGAGTCCCGAAGATATTTGGTCTCAGTGAATGTATATCCGGTAGAGATCGACCATTGTGGCGTGATTTCTCCCGTCAGTTCGGCTTCAAAACCACGACTGCGGACTTTGCCCGATGGAACCACATAGCAAATCGGATCGAAGCTTCCGCAGGGGCGGTCCGGGTCATTAAGAGCCCGATTAGTTTGGTCGATTTGGAAGATCGCGAAGGTAGCGTTCAACTTGTCGTTAAGAAAGCCAGCCTTTATGCCTGCCTCATAGTTTGCACCGATGATTGGGGGAATCCCCTTGTTCGGATACTCAATTCCAGTCTGCGGCTGAAAAATATCGGCATAGCTCGCATACAGAGAAATATTTGGCTTCACCTTATAGACAAGTCCGGCATATGGCGTGAATACGCCATTCTTCACCATGTGGGTTCCGTCCACCAAAAGAACAGCAGGGGCAAGATAGGCGGTATTCTGCTCGAACCAGGATACCCGCGCGCCAAGCACGAGTGTCAGCGGGTCGGCGAGGCTGATCCGCGCAGTCCCATAGATGCCGGCCTGCCGAGTCTTGGAAGCAAAATTGAAGAAAGGCACCGCATTGTATGCGGTAGGTTCGGGTATAGATTTCGGATCGAAGTTGAATACGTCGACCGGCGCGAAATAACCGTCTAGGCTGAAATCTTGATTTGTGAAGGCAAAGTTATCTTCTCTGGCACTCACGCCAACAAGCAGCGTGTGCGTTCTACCAAGAAGGTCAACGGAACCGGACACGAAGGCATCTACGCCATTCTGGTGGTCACGATAGGGTGTGTTGACACTGGCGAAGGTGGTCGGCCCCGTCCCCGTGTTGCGGTCAACGGCCCCTTGGGTGAAACCAATCTTCTGGAACACGGAATATGTCCCGTGGCGAAAGACAGCCTTCGCTGACCAGCGCGAGCCGATCTCCTGATTTAATTCTACAAATTCTTCTTGATTGTTATACCGTTGCCGATCCCAGGACGCACCGAGATACGTCGATCTTGGAAGATGGAGATCGCCGCCATCACTGTATCTCGGCACACCATCATAGTCTGGCGTCGAACGCGAGCCGGAATAGGTATATCCGGCAGTGATCTTAGTCGCTTCGGAGAGAGCGAGATCAACAATTCCATAAAGCACCCATGATCGTTGGTGTGCGACATCGTAAAAGTAATCATTGTCCTGAAACGACCCGACCAAACGCGCGCGTAAGGTGCCGGCGCTGTTCAGCGGCCCCCCGACATCCGCTTCAGCCCGGTAGTTGCTCCACGAGCCAGCGCTTAGTGCGCCAGAAATAGCGAGGGTGTCTGTCGGCCTTTTCCTCACAAGATTGATTGCAGCGGAAGGATCGCCCGCACCTTCCAGCAACCCATTCGCGCCGCGGATAATCTCGACCCGATCATACATCACGAGATCCGGGTTAAGGGTCGTGTTGAAATTGTAGGTGGTCGGCAAGCCATCAATTTGAATATTGTCGATACCGAATCCGCGCACCGTGAAGCTATTACGCTGAGTGCCGCTGCTGGTAACGGTGACGCCGGGGCTTTGAGCCAGCGCATCGGTGAGCGTGAAAAGATTTTGATCCTCTATCCTCTGCCGCGTCACCACACTTACAGATTGCGGAATATCACGCGGGTTGAGAACGGTTTTGCCGATCGTTACTGCATTAGTCGTGTAGGAGTGGGTTCTTTCGGTGACTGCGGATTCTACGGTAAGCGGCGCACTGTTACCTGTGGTAGCCGTGGCACCTGCCCCTTCGACACGTACCGGACCAAGTTGGATGGCGGACCCGGAGGTCTGCGGGGCTTTCGTCAGCACGAAGATGTTGCTCCCCGCCATCCGCCAAGTGACGCCTGTGCCAGTCAGAAGGTGGCTCAACGCTTCGACCGGCTGGTAATCCCCTGACACGGCCTGGGCCTGCACGCCGGCGGTCACATCGGCTTCTGCCGTGACCTGCATTCCCGATTGCCGCCCGAAAGTGTTGATCGCAGTTGCGAGGGGCTGAGCCGGGATCTCGAAATGCCGGACACCAGCGGCGAAAGCCTGGGCAGGCGGCTCGGCCTGCGCCATCGCGGGCGCGGCGGCCGAAAAGGCAACCAGCGCCGTCGTCGTCATCAGGATTGCCGTCTTGCGGGCGCAAACCCGACCAACCAAGGCAACCGGCGCAGACCTTAAACCCATCGTCCCGAACCCCATGCTCTCAAGAAAACCAATTGCGACTAATTCGCGTTTTCAACAGGAGAGACGAAGAGGTCGGGAAAACTTTTCACGCTCGGCTGAACTTTTTTGGAGATTTTTCGCAACCGTTTGAAGCGGCTTGCAAACTTTCGATCAGGACGCCGAAAGCAGATAGAGCAAGGGGGTGATCCGGCGGACCCGGCCGCCCCCAGCCTCGACGAGCGCCTGCATGGCTGCCTCGGGATCGCGGAGGTCGTAGGTGCCCGTCACGCGCCGCCGGGCAAGCGCGTCGTCGGTAATAACGATCCAGCCGGATTGGTAGGCCCGCAGCCGCTCCACCACGTCGGCAACGGTCGCATTGTTGGCGAACAGGCGGCCAGCCCGCCATAAGGCCACATCGCCGACGGCGACCTGATCTCGTTCGGTTTGGCCGGTTTCGCGGTTCACCACGATCCTGTCACCGGCCGCCAGCCTTGCGCGCACAGGTTTGCCGGCCGGCTCGGCCCTCACCCCGACCAGCCCGTGCGCGACCGCCACCGTGGTCGTGGCGGGATCGAGCCGGACCTCGAAAGCGGTGCCGATGTCGCGCGCGTCCACTCCTCCGGCACTGACCACGAATGGCCGCGATGGATTATGAGCCACGTCGAACCAGGCTTCGCCGGCCAGCAGCGCCACCTTGCGGCTGTTGGCGCTGTAATGGGTGTCGATCGCGCTGCGCGGCCCGAGTTGGACCTTGGTGCCGTCCTCCAGCGTCACCTCGCGCATCTGCGCGGTGGATGTGACGTAATCGGCCCGAAGCCTGAGAGACACGCCAGGGAGGAGGGCGAGCGCCAGACCGGCAGCGATGGCGCCTCCTGCCATTCCCTTCCAATGACGGGCGACGGCGGGTCTCAACGTGCGACTGCCCACATCCGATCTCGCCCGCAAGCGCGGGGTCTTGCGATAGCGCGGATTCGCTGCCTTTTCGGTGAAATGGACCGGCGGCACGTCGCCAACGATGTTCCATGCGCGCCGGGCGCGGTCCCAAGCATCGGTATGGGCGGGATCGGCGGCCAGCCAAGCGTCGAAGCCGGCACGCAAGGCCCGATCGTCAGGAGCCGACTGCGCCCGCAGCAGCCAGTCCATCGCTTCCTCCAGCGCCCGGTCCGGTTTGTCGCCCGCCGTCATTCCCTGATTACTTCGCCTTGTAGGAGTTTCGTTTGCCGCGGCATGGGTGCGCCGCGACCTTGCGATAACCCGTGATCGCACCAAAGACGAACAACTCGGGAATATCTTTCAGATGCGCCGCCCGGCGCTCATCCTCCGCTTGCGTTCATCGCCATCGCGAGCTTGAGCAAGCCGTCCCTGACCATGCGATGCACGGTCGGGGCGGAGACTCCGAGATGGTAGGCGATCTCCTGCAAGGTATAGCCGCCAAAGCGGCTCATTTCGACCGCCAGCCGTGCTTGCGCCGGCATATTGGCAAGGACGGCCTCAACCCGCGCGACGGACTGCTGGTGGATCATATCCTCCTCCGGCGTCCGTATCTCGGCAGGGAGCATCCACCATTCCGGCTCGCCGACGTGCTTCGCCTCACTGCGCCGTCGGCGCACAACGTCGAAGGCGAGATTCCTGACGATGCGGTAGAGGTAGGAAACGGGCTGCTCGACGGGACCGCCGCCGTTCTCATTGGCCGCGTCATTGGTGGTGGTGCGCGGGACAAATCGCAGGAAGGCTTCCTGAACCACATCTTCCGCACGGGCGCGCTCACCCAGGATCGGCGTGGCATAGTCGATCAGCGCCGATCGGTGCGTCAGGTAGAGTTCGAATCGTGCCTGCTCGTGCGTCAATGCCAACCGCCGTCCCACGACATGCTGGCCTGCCGCAGCACCGTCCAGCCATTCGCTAATCCCCAAATAGGATTAGAGGCATGGCATATTTGCGAGTCATTATCAATTGCGAGCCTCGCCGCAAACCACCCGCATGAAATCTTTAGCCGACCAGTTCGTCTTTGGCTCGAAGCCGATCAACGGCTTGGGGGCGGCTCCCCCCGGTAATGGGAGGCGATGCGTATGGCTGATGGTGGCGACCCGGAATCACGGTCCACCGTCCTGATCGACTTCGCGGCGCCCCACCCAGCCTACGATCTGACTTATAGTGAACGCATCGTCTATGGGGGCCTGTCAGTCTCCCGTTGCACCTTGCCGCCAAATCCAGGGAGCGCCGTCGGCGCCACGCAGCTCACCATTGCGGTCCATGAAAGCGAGCCGCTGGAAATGGAATGGCAGTTACCCGGAGCGGCGACCAGCGAAAGCCGCCTCATTACGGAGGACATGGCCCATATCAATCCGGCCGATCAGCCCATCTTCCAGCGTTGGTCCGGCCATCCGCGCATCATGGTCGTGGCTTTCGATCGGATCTTCCTCGATCCGATCATAAACGAAGCCTACGACGGGAACGGAGTCGTCCTGCGGCCCAGGCTGGGTCTATCGGACCCCACCATCGTCAACATCGCGCGGGCATGGCGGCGCGAACTCAATGAAGGCGGCCCCGGCGGTCAACTCTACAGCGAGGGGTTGGGAACCGTGCTCGCCCTTCATCTGCTGCGAACCTACGGCGAAGGCGTTGCCCACGCTTCGCCGGTCAAAGGCGGTCTGGCCGCATTTCGGCTGAACCGCGTGATCGACCATATCGACGCCAATCTCGATGCGGACTTCGGCCTACGCGATCTGGCCGCCGTGGCGGAGGTCAGTCCGGGTTACTTCGGCGAGGCGTTCAAGGCGTCCACCGGATTGACGCCGTTCCGCTTCATCCTCGAGCGGCGGGTGCGGCGGGCGAAAGAGCTTCTGTTGGATCGAGACATTCCGATCGCGGAAGTGGCCTTGCGGGTGGGCTTTGCAAATCAGAGCCACTTCACGGTGAACTTCAAGAAGCTGACCGGAAAGACACCCTCTCGATTCCGCAACGAGTCGATTTAACCAGCGGCCGGTTCCTTCAAAACCGCCAGATAGCCACGCAACAGCTTTACCGGATCGGTGTCCAGCGCGTTCGCCACTTCCACGAACTCGACCAGATCGAGCCGCCGTTCTCCCACTTCATATTTCGCTACAAAAGACTGGGGACGCCGAAGCCGCACCGCCAAGTCAGCCTGTGTCATCTTCGCGTTCTTACGAGCGGCTATGAGCAAGTCTCGGAGTTTTTGCTGCTGTGGAGAACGAAGCGATCTGGGCATAAGGTCCGGCAGTTGATGAAGCCGGCACTTCCTCTGATCCCGTTTTCGGATTATCCCATAATGGGATTTTCTTGGTGAGAGCTGTCATCTTGAAGGTCGGGATATGATCGAGTCAGAGCCGGCCATCGCCGACGAGGCCCCCTGCACGGATAGGCTCACGTCATACGACGAAGCCCGGCTGATCCTCTACCTCCGGTTGCTCGATGCCGAGGCGGAGGGCGCCGACTGGCGGGAAGTCGCCCGGGTCGTGCTTCGGATAGACGCCACTGCGGAGCCGGAACGCGCCCGCCGCTGCTGGGATACCCACCTCAAACGGGCGCAATGGATCGCCGAGAGCTGCTATAATCGCCTGACGCGGTGAAGGCCTCCGACTCGGACGCACCGATCGGTCCGACATCCTTCGCCCCGCCGGCTGTGGAGGTTTAATGCACACCCCCGCTCACCGCACCTACGGTTCCGACAGTTCCCGGCTGCTCGCCTATTCCCACGATTGGGAGGCTTGCCCACGTTCTCTCGGCCAAGTCTCTTGGGAGTGCAGCTATGGCCGAGAGCAAGTTCCTCACCGCCGAGGAAGTCTCCGAACGCTACCGCGGCGCCGTCACGGTCGGGACGCTGGAGAATTGGCGCGCGCTGCGGATCGGCCCTCCCTTCGTCAAGATCGGTAAGGCCGTCCTCTATCCGATCGAGGAATTGGATGCGTGGGATCGGCAGAACATGGTGGTCTGCCGCAAGTCCAAGGTCGTCGGTCGATCACGGATCACCGATGATTGACGCTCGCGGAAACTAGCTTGCCGTCCAGACTGTCCCAAACCTGAGTTCGTCGATAAGAGCGGGCAACCATGATCTTGCTGTTGCTCGCCCAAATCGTTGCTGCTGGAACCTCGTTCACCTGCACTCCTGTCCGCGTTTGGGATGGCGACGGCCCGATCTGGTGTGCGGAGGGTCCACGTATCCGTCTCGCGGGCATTGCCGCGCGCGAAATCGACGAAACCTGCAAGGCGGGACACCCTTGCCCCTCGGCCGGCGGCAAAGAGGCCCGAGACGAATTGGTGCGACTGCTGGGCGGCGCAAAAGGCGTCGCACGAACGGGCCATATCCTCGTTCGAGGTCCGGTCCTTCAATGCCACTCGGAAGGCTCGGCCAAGGGAAGTCGAACTGGGGCCTGGTGCTCCGCTCCAGGCATTGGCGACCTGAGTTGCGCGATGGTTCGGTCTGGTCGCGCGCTGCCTTGGCCGCATTATGGCGGTGACAGGATATGCACCCGTGCCCCTTGGTAGCCGGCACACCGAAACCGGCTTGCTGCTTCGCGGGAACTACGGGCTGGTCCTGCGGCGCGACGACGGCGGCGAATGGCGCTTGGACGCTCCATACAAGGCGAAACGATATGTGGGTCGTCGCGTCTGCATTGACGGTGTTCGTGACGGCTTCGATCTGCTCGCCGTTCAGCGGATCGAGCTGCTAGGGAATGGCAGGGCGAATCGAGGCGGCGGTATCCGCAAATGGTTTGCCGAAGCGATTGGGAGGCGGTAGATTTGGGAGCGCGTGGATTCCTCAAGGTGCGCCCGGATCGGCGTGGAGGACGCGCCCTGCTGATCGAAGACCGCTCCTCATTGCAGCCCCCTTCGATCCGGCAATTCAGAAAAACTATAGAAATTACAAGCCGTTATTTGCTTCCAGTAGCGTGGTCCACAACCATCCCGGCGGCGATCCGACCCCGAGCCGGCAGGATATCCAGCTCACCCGGCAAGTGGTGGATGCGGGGCGCCCGCTCGGCATCGCCGTCCACGATCACGTCATCATCGGCGCCAACGGCCACAAGAGCATGCGCGCGCTGGGGCTGCTGTAGCGGCCTATCCGGCGAGGAACGCGATCAGTTCATCGCGCGAGACGGCGCGGTCGCCATCGGCGTCGGCCTTGGCGAAGGCCGCCGAGGTCGCGTTGAGGACGGCGGCGGACGACGGCCCCTTCCAGCGCCCGCGCCGGCTGTTGCGCGCCGGCACCTGCCCTTGCGCGGACATCACCCACGTCCCGAATTCGAGCGGCGACAGCGCGCCGTCGCCATCCTCGTCATAGAGCCGCCAGCCGTCCTCGACGACCTTGCGCGCCGCCGCCAGCCTGGCCGAATCGGGGCCGCCCGACGCCACCGTCGGCACCGGCGTGGTGGGCGCCGGCGGCGCCTGCGCGAGTGCAGCGGCGCCCCACAATGCGACCGGGGCCAGGCACAGGGCGGCTTTCATCACGATCTCCCCAAACGGCCCCGCACACGCGGAGCGCCGCCGTTATCCCCGCTATTTTTCGAGCGGCAATGCCGGCTGCGCGGTTCCTCGCCGGACGGGGCGTTTCGCGGGGCGGGCGGTGCGCCCGCGCGCCGATTGAAGCACCCGGCACGCTCTGCTACCCGGCGCGCGTCATCTCCCTCAGGCAGGACACGCGCATGATTCCCCGCTATTCGCGGCCCGAAATGGCCGCCATCTGGGCGCCCGAAACCAAATTCCGCATCTGGTTCGAGATCGAGGCACACGCAACCGACGCGCTCGCCGAACTCGGCGTCGTTCCGAAGGACGCCGCGCGCGCGATCTGGGAGAAGGGCGCCTTCGAGGTCGAGCGGATCGACGCGATCGAGGCCGAGGTGAAGCACGACGTGATCGCGTTTCTCACCAACGTCGCCGAGCATGTCGGCGAGCCGGCGCGCTTCATGCATCAGGGCATGACGTCGAGCGACGTGCTCGACACCTGCCTCGCCGTCCAGCTCGCGCGGGCGAGCGACCTGCTGCTCGCCGACCTCGACGCGCTGCTCGCCGTGCTCAAGCGCCGCGCCTATGAGCACAAGCTGACCCCGACGATCGGCCGCAGCCACGGCATTCACGCCGAGCCGGTGACGTTCGGGCTGAAGCTCGCCCAGGCCTATGCCGAATTCGACCGCAACCGCACCCGGCTTCGCGCCGCCCGCGCCGATATCGCCACCTGCGCGATCTCGGGCGCGGTCGGCACCTTCGCCAACATCGACCCGCGGGTCGAAGCGCATGTCGCCGAAAAGATGGGGCTTACCGTCGAGCCGATCTCGACCCAGGTGATCCCGCGCGACCGCCACGCGATGTTCTTCGCGACGCTCGGCGTGATCGCGTCGTCGATCGAACGGCTCGCCATCGAGATCCGCCACCTCCAGCGCACCGAAGTCCTCGAAGCCGAGGAATATTTCGCGCCGGGGCAGAAAGGCTCGTCGGCGATGCCGCACAAGCGCAACCCGGTGCTGACGGAAA
>Ga0182740_1001234_pt1 | contig 18146 bp, 13 predicted proteins | sample eDN5th37CKraftBY_FD_128872 | JGI IMG/M metagenome (GOLD analysis project Ga0182740, IMG submission 128872) | Enriched backyard soil microbial communities from Emeryville, California, USA - eDNA 5th pass 37_C Kraft BY (version 2) (version 2) | ecosystem: Environmental > Terrestrial > Soil >...
ATCCGAGCGTGGATCGACACCTGGAACGACAACCCCAAGCCCTACGTCTGGACCAAGACCGCCGATCAAATCCTGGCCAGCATCGCCAACTACTGCGCCCGAATTAATGACTCAGGACACTAGGAGGCGACGAGTGACCGCAGCTTGATGTCCGGGTTGTCGCGCTGGAACCCTTCGAGCCGCCACGGCGTGGAGAACAACACGAGCATGACGCCGTCGCTGCGGGTCATCACCTCGGCCGACGGCTGGCGGTTCATGAAGTCGGCGTCTTCGGGATCGACGATCCGCGCGACCTGGTACGGCAGCGGTTCCAGCGAGATCGGCGCGCTGAGCTCGGTCGCCATGCGGTGCGAGGCCACCTCGAACTGCATGGGGCCGACCGCGGCGAACACCGGGGCCTGCTCGCCACGCTTGTCCGAGCGCAGCACCTGCACCACGCCCTCCTGCTCGAGCTGCTCGATACCGCGGCGGAACTGCTTGTGCTTGCTGGGATCGGTGCCGCGGGCCACCGCGAAATGCTCGGGCGAGAAGCTGGGGATCGGCGGAAACTGCACGGGCACATCGCGATACAGCGTGTCACCGGGGCGCAGCGCCTGGGCGTTGGCCAACCCGATCACGTCGCCGGGCCAGGCGTCGTCCAGCGTCGAGCGCTGCTGACCGAACACCGACTGCGCGTACTTGGTGACGAACGGCTTACCGGTGGCGGCGTGGGTGAGCACGTCGCCACGTTCGAACGTGCCCGATACGACGCGGGCGTAGGCGATGCGGTCGCGGTGCGCAGAGTCCATGCCGGCCTGCACCTTGAACACGAATGCGCTGAACGGCGCGTCGGGGACGCGGCGCTCGCCGTCGACGTCGACGGCGCCGTTGGGCGAGGGCGCGAGCTCGACGAGCACGTCGAGCAGCTGGTTCACGCCGAAGTTCAACGCGGCCGACGTGAACAGCGTCGGCGAGGCCGTCCCGGCGAGGAACGCGTCGCGGTCGTAGTCGCCGCCGTCGGCGCTCAGCAGCTCGGACTCCTCGACCGCGGTGTCCCAGTCGTCGCCGGCGGCCGCATGCGCGGCGTCGGCGGGGATGTGCTCCTCGGGTGCGGCGGTCGCGCCGCCCGCGGTACGGGTGAAGCGGATGAACTGCCCGCCGCGGCGGTCCAGCACGCCCTTGAAGTCGCCGGCGATACCGACGGGCCAGGTCAGGGGAGTGGGCTTCAAACCGATGCGCGTCTGGATCTCGTCGATCAGCTCAAGGGCGTGGCGGCCGGGGCGGTCCCACTTGTTGATGACCGTGATGATCGGGATGCCGCGGTGCTTACACACCTGGAACAGCTTGAGGGTCTGCGGCTCAAGACCTTTCGCGGCGTCGATGAGCATCACCGCGCAGTCGACGGCGGTGAGCACGCGGTAGGTGTCCTCGGAGAAGTCGGCGTGGCCGGGGGTGTCGAGGAGGTTGATCACCGAATCGCGGTATGGGAACTGCAGCACCGTCGAGGTGATCGAGATGCCCCTGGCCTTCTCCATCTCCATCCAGTCCGACACCGTGGAGCGCCGGCCTGCCTTGCCGTGGATCGCACCCGCCTCGGTGATGACCCGCGCATGCAGCGCCAGGGCCTCGGTCAGCGTCGACTTACCGGCGTCGGGGTGGCTGATCACGGCGAAGGTGCGGCGGCGCGTGGCTTCGGCGGCGATGCGGCGGGAAAGAGAGGTGTTGGCGGAGGGAGCAAGGGCGGGGGTGTCGGTCATGTCGTCATAAATGGTATGGGCGCGCGCGGGCAAAACCGTAATCGAGCCGATCTCGAGCGACGGCGCCCACAGTCCTCAGGCGGTGACCGCGGCCGCCATCGCGGCCAGTTTGTCGTCCAGGGCGGTGGCTGCGGCCTCCAGATCGGGGTTGGGTTCGACGACCATGAGCGACGACGGCTTGACGTACGTCAGCGCACTACGCCCCTCGTCTTCGCTGGTCAGCAGCAGTTCTACGGGCGCGAACAGCCCGGCGGTGACGTCGTGGAAGGCTCTGGCCGGCCTATTCCTGAGTATGGCGAACCATACTCAGATGAGTTCATCCCAGCTGTGAGCGGCGGGTGCCGGCGCCGAACAGGGTCTGCAACGTGGTCGTGCGATTGCGGTCGGCGTGGTCTTTCGCGAGCTTCTCGGCGGCGCGCGCGTCCCGATCGGCGATGGCATCAACCAGGCGATGGTGATCGTCGGAGACGGCGTGGGGGTCCGGGATCTGCCGGACCAGCCACTGCACGCGGTACAGGATCGGCGCCATGATCTCGCCGAGCGTCCGGTTGTGCGATGCGGTCACCAGCAACTGATGAAACAGCGCGTTCGCGTCATGGGCGGCCGTGAAGTCATTGCGCTCCGCGGCGTGGTCGGCGGATTCGGCCGCACCGCGAAGCGCCGCGATGTCCTCATCGGTCCGGTTCTCGGCGGCCTCGCGGCATGCCATGGCCTCCAGGGCCTGCCGGATGTCGAAAAGCTCGGTGACGTCCCGCTCGGTCCAACCGCGGACCACCAGGCCACGGGTTTTGCGCACCTCGAGAAAGCCCTCGGTCTTCAGCGCCTGCAGGGCCTCGCGTGCCGGGAGCCGTGAAACCCCGTAAGCGTCAGCCACATCCCGCTCCACCAGCCGGTACCCGGGTGGGTACCGGCCGCGGATGACGTCGGAGCGCAGCGCGTCGATGAGCCGGCCGCGCAGCATCAGGTTGCTGGGCGAGCCTTCGTCGGCGGACGGCGTCGAGGACATGATGTCCTCAGCTTAGCCATCGGCCGTCGCGCTTCGACGCTGATGTGAACCTCAGCGTCCCACGTACTCAGGGCGTGTCGGCTGATCCAGCGGATAACGCGACCGGAACTGCTCGGCGGCGTCGGCCATGGTGACGAATTCGACGCCGTCGAAGCCCGCCCACCGGTCCAGCAGGCGCTCGAGCATGAGCAGCACCTGGGGACGTCCCGAGACGTCCGGATGGAGCGTCATGGGGATGACGGCGTAGTCGAGTTCGCGGTACACCCAATCGAATTGGTCGTTCCACATCTGTTCGATGTCGCGGGGGTTCACGAAGCCGTGCGAGTTGGCGTGGCCCTTGATGAACATCATGGGCGGCAGGTCGTCGACGTACCAGTTGCCGCAGAACTCGACGAGGTCGATCTCGTGGCCGTGCTTGAGCGGCTTCATCCAGTGCTCGGCCGGTTTGGTGGTGTCGATCGGGGTCCACTCGTCACCGACACGCGCGTAGAACGGGACGAAGTCGTTGTAGTTCTGGGAGTGGTCGTAGGAGAAGTCGTACTCCTTGAGGATCGACGCGGTGTGTTCGCTCATCTCCCACCACGGCGCGACATAGCCTTTCGGGCGTGCGCCGGTGAGTTGTTCGACGAGTTCGACGCTCTTGGCCATCACGGCGCGTTCCTGCTCCTGGGACAGCGAACGCGGGTTCTCGTGGCTGTATCCGTGGGCGCCGATCTCGTGTCCGGCGTCGACGCACATCTTGGCCTGCCTGGGAAAGGTCTCGATCGAGTGGCCGGGCCAGAACCACGTCGACACGATGCCGCGACGCTCGAGCAGTTTCAGCATGCGCGGCACACCCACCTCGCCGGCGAACACGCCGCGCTGCATGTCATTCGGCGAATCCTGACCGCCGTACGACCCCAGCCAGCCTGCGCACGAGTCGACGTCGATCCCGACACAAACCTGAATCTTCTTGTCCGTCATCCGATGTGATTTCCTCACTTGTTGTTGAGCAATGCGTGCAGCTTTTCCTGGGCGTCGCCCATCGCCGCGAGATCGTCATCCGTCCACGCTCGTTCGCCGATGCTGTGCGCGGAGAGCCACGCCGCCATCTCGTCGCCGCGCTCGACGGGGCCGAGCACCTGCGCACTCACGCCGTACACCTCGCGAAGTGCCTGCGGGGGATATGGGGCCTCGGTGAACGCGGGTTGCACCAGCACCTTGCGGTGTTGCTCCAACCAGCTGACGGTCTCCAGCTTGCGCTGATCCAGCGACGGGTCGTGCTGGATGGAACGTACTCCCGCAGCGCAGGATTCGGCCGCGCACAGATCGACATGCAGGCCAAGGTCCGCGTCGTCGATGCGTGCCGTGGTCCGATCGCAGCCGGTGCGCACCCGCAGTTCGGTGACGATCTCCTTGACACGGTGACGCAACGGTCCCTGCTCCAACAGCATCCCGGCTCCGGGGATGCGCGCATCGGATCCGGTGAGCTCCAGCGCCCACCACAGCGTGGCGGCGATGCTGTCGATCACCGGGATGCCAAGGCTCTGCTCCACCTCTCGCAGCACTGTGGTGCCGTCGACGTTCGTGCAGATGAGCGCGACGCCATGCGGCGCGGGATCCCCGTTCTTGGCCGCCGCCGTCAGCAGTTCGGCCACCTCAGCGGAACTTGCCTTCGCGAACGAGAGGTTGTCGGTGAGTTCCCATTCCGCGTGCGAGACGATGCCGACGTCATGGCGTGCGTACTCCCGCGAGATCGCGTCGACGACGTCACAGGTGTAGGGCGTCGCGCAGGCAAGTGCGGAGATCCCGAAGTCGACGCACGCCTGCAGAATCGCCAGTGTCGACGTCGTCGCCGGAATTCCGGTCGCCTCGGTGATCGCGGCACAACACCGGCGGTCGTGATCAAGCCCCAACCATGAACCCGCCGTCCCGTTCCACACGATGCAGTCCACCTCGGCGTCGGCCAGCAACCGCGCAGCAGCCACCATGGTGTCGGCGTCGAACGCCGCACCGCCGCCGTCAAGGGTGATGGCCCGCACGGGAATCCGCGTGTAGTGGACGGTGACGTCGGGGCGGTCGGTGAGCAGCCGGGTGGTGGCCGGTTCGAGCGCGGTGTTCGAGGACGGGACGATCATGCCGATGCGGGTCATACCGACGCTCCCTTCGTGGTGGACAGCGGTGCGGCCTTGGGTGCCAACCGCTTCGAGTAGTCGAGGATGAGAACGGCCGCGGTCATGATCACGCCGGCGCCCACGAAGTACAGCAAGGCCCAGGTGTAGGCGCCGGTGGCGCCGACGATGAACCCGACGGCCATCGGGGTGACAAACCCGGAAATGTTGCCTGCCAGGTTCATCGCGCCACCCAGCACGCCGGCGTCCTCCCGGCCACCGAGGATCGACGGCACCGACCAGAACAATCCGACCCAGCGCAGGAAGAACAGCACGGTGGACAGCAGCAGCACCGCCGCCAGCGGGCTGGGCATGAGCACGACGCCGACCAGTCCCGCGACCACGCACATTCCGGCGAAGCCGAGCAGTGAGCGCATGACGCGGTTGGTGCCGTAACCCTTCTCTTTGAGCCGGTCCGCGAGTTGCCCGCCGATGATCTCGCCGACGAACCCGGACCCGAAGATCGCGAACGTCGACCAGCCGATGGCCTCGAGCTCGAAACCCTTGCTCTCGGAGAGGAAGAGCGGGCCCCACGTCAGCAGGCCGTAGAAGACGCCGTTGAAGCCCAGCCAGCCGGCGCACATCGCCCAGAAGCTGCGGTACTTCATGTAGTAGACGAGGCCCGCGCGCTCACCGGTGGACTGGTGGCGTGCGTTTTCTTCGCGGTGCGCCGAGACCAGGTATTCGCGTTCGGCCTCGTCGACCTTCGGGTGCTCCTCGGGGGTGTCGCGGATGGCTCGCCACGCCCAGATGCCCAGGAGCACGGTGACCGCGCCGGCGATGATGAACGCCCACCGCCAACTGCCGGTGGCACCGATCAGTGCGGCGATCGCGATACCTCCCACTGCGGAGCCCAGGGGCGCGCCGGCGTCGAGAATCGTCGCGCCCCGTCCGCGTTCCTTCTCGGTGAGGAACACCGCGTTGAGCTTGCCGCCCGCGGGCATGATCGGTGCTTCGGTCACACCGATCAGGCCGCGCGCGACGGCCATGGTCCCGATGTTCGGTGCCATGCCGGAAAGTGCGGTCGCGGTGCCCCACCCCGTGCAGGCCGCGGTGATGAGCTTGCGCGGACCGAACCGGTCGATGAGCCACCCGGCCGGGATCTGCATGGCCGCGTAGGCCCAGAAGAAGGCCGAGAGCAGCAGGCCCGTGACCTCGGCGCTGATGTGGAAATCCTCTTTGATCGCGGGCAGCGCCACCGAGAGTGAACCGCGATCGACGTAGTTGACCGTCACCAACAGGAGCAGCAAGGCGAACATCCGCCAACGGGTGTTGGACATCCCATCCCCTTCATTTGGTATACCGAGTTGGTATGCCAAACAACCTAGGGCTCGCGTAGGTCGCCTTCAACCCTTGCGCGTAACCACTACGTAAACGATCCGACGGACACCCGGGAGAGCGCGTGAACCGAGCACCTGACGTGGGGACGATCTGGGGGACCGGTCGCAATTTCCCGGTCGCTGACGGTGGACCGCCGGACGTCCCGCAACTCTTCGTGAAGAACACCCACTCCGTCATCGGGCCGGGCGAACCGCTACAGCTGACGGGCAGCGTGGCCACGCGCGTCGTCGCCGAAGGTGAGCTGGCGATCGTCATCGGCGACCAGTGCCGCGATCTCGTCACTGCTGAACAGGCCCGCGCCGTCATCGCCGGGTACTGCGTGGCCAACGATGTCACTGCCCGCGACCTTCAAGAGGTGGACGACCACTGGTCGCGAGGTAAGGGTCTCGACGGTTTCTGTCCGCTCGGCGTCGAGATGGTGGCCCCGCGCGACATGCCGACGTGGAAGGACGTCATGATCAGGACCTGGGTCGACGACGAACTGGTCCAGGACGAATCGGTGGCTGCGGCATACGTGGGGCCCGAGGAGCTCGTCTGCTGGGCCTCGCAACAGTTCACCCTCCACCCCGGAGACATCTTCTTGCTGGGGACGCCGGCCTACCGCCCGGCCGGTGACGAGAGCCGCGCCGTACTGAAACCGGGCCATACGGCCAGGGTGGAGATCACCGGAATCGGCGAACTGATCACACCGGTGATCTGAGGCTTTGTCTCGTATCGACATCCTCGGATCTACCTGTCGCAACGGCGGGGTCAAGACTCGCACACACCACCGAGCCCTCGCGGCGAAGTTGCGGGCGTGCGGCTACGATTGAGCCACTGATCGGTTCCCGGTCAGCAACCCCATCAAACTGGCTTTCGCCGAAGCACATTGGAGTGATGTTGTCGTCTGTTCGTCGTGCCTGCCTCGCGGCCGTTCTTGCCGTGCTGGCAGTGTTGGGTGGCGTCGTCGTCACGGCCCTGCCGGACTGTGTGCACGAGCACTGCCAGACGATGGCCGCCGCGCCGCAGGGAGTTCCGCAGCCCTCGCCGACCGAGCCGGCCAAATTGACGATCACCCCGAAGAACAACGCCGAGGACGTCGAACCGCTCGCCCCGGTCGCGGTGACCGCTGTCACCGGAACCGTCACGAGCGTGCGCATGCTCAACGACGCGGGCAAGGAGATCGCGGGTGCGCTCAGCCCGGACGGCAAAGTGTGGAAGCCGGCCACCGCGCTCGGTTACGGCCGCACCTACACCATGAACGTCGTCGCCCGCGGGCCAGGCGGCATGCCGACGCGGGCCAGCTCGACATTCACCACGGTGACGCCCACCTATCAGGCCAATGTCTACCTCAACGGCACCTCGGGGGCGCCGCTGAAGGACGGTGAGACCTACGGCGTCGGCATGGTGATCGTCGCGCGCTTCGACCAGGCCATCACCGACAAGGCCAGCGCCGAACGCCGCATGAAGGTGACCACCTCGCCCAAGGCCGTCGGCTCGTGGAACTGGATCGACGACCAGACCGCCCACTGGCGTCCGCGGGAGTACTACGCGCCGGGCACCAAGGTGACCGTCGACGCCGACATCTACGGCGCACGGCTCGGCGAGGACCTCTACGGCGCGCAGGACGAGAAGGTGTCGTTCGTGATCGGCGACTCGCACGTCTCGATCGCCGACGACAACACCAAGCAGGTCAGCGTCTACGAGAACGGCAAGCTCGTGCGCACCATGCCGACCTCGATGGGCATGGGTGGCACCGAGACCGTCAACGGCGTGACGCTCAGCTTCTGGACCCCGCGCGGCGTCTACACCGTGATGGACAAGGCCAACCCCGTCGTCATGGATTCCTCGACGTACGGTCTGCCGGTCGGATCTCGACTGGGCTACCGGACCACGATCCCCTACGCCACACGCATCAGCGTCGACGGCATCTACCTGCACCAGCTCAACGACACCATCTGGGCGCAGGGCAACACCAATGTGAGCCACGGCTGCCTCAACCTCAGCGGCGAGAACGCGCAGTGGTTCTACAACTTCTCCCGGCCGGGCGACATCGTCGAGATCCGCAACACCGGCGGCGAGCCGCTCAAGCCCGACAACAACGGCGACTGGACCATCCCGTGGGAGCAGTGGCGTAAGGGCAGCGCGCTCAACTGAGTTCCCCCCGGCCCACATATGTCTGGACGGGGCCCTGTCGTCGAGATGGACATGAGGGTTGTTGATTCTCCGGGTGTGTGCCGTGAGCACAGCCGTGGGGTCGGTCTCGGTGACAGGGCGCTGCACGGCTATATGCATGGGTGAACGCGTGATCGCCCCTACGCTGTAGGCACTCGAAGGGGTGAGATGCCGACACGACACAGATGGGGCTCGGTGGCCGGGCGCAGCGTGGCGGGGATCGTCGGCGTCGCCTCAGGCCTCATCTGGCTGTTGATCGTCTTCGTGATCCTCAAGTCGGCGTTCCCGAGCAGCGCGAGCGCCGACCCGCACGGCTACGGCCGCATCTTCGGCGTCCTGATGTACGTGCCGTTCGGCGTGTTGTGGGTGCTGACGCTGCCCCGTGCGCTCGCGCCGCGATCGCGTCGACGGGGTTTCTCCGTGGCGGTGCTGGTGCTCGCGGTGACCACGGTGCTGTTGGTCATCGCGCTGGCGTTGTCGTGACCCGCCAGATGGGATCACTTAACTTTGCTAGCTGATTAGCCGACGCTGGCGCGCTCACGTGTGGAGGCGCCGTCACCGGTGGTCGGCACGGCATCGGTGCGGCGACGGTTGGTGGGTGGCCGTGCATGTGATCCAGCGGAATTATCAGCCATTCTTGGCCCGCGAATCGATCCAGAACAGGCGTTTTGTAGCGACGGAGAAAGTTACCGTGTATTCCGCGACTGCCTGCGATTTCTCGGTTTGTGGGAAATTAGTGCGCGAACCAGGCCCTGAATGCATTCAATAAGATCAGCTATACATTTTGCCGCCCGCGTGTTAACCAAAATGCCGCCCAATCCGCCTGTGATTCAGCACACCCGAGAGGTACAGTGTGAGCGCAGTCATAGAAAGGGCGAGCCAATGGTTGGTGCATTTGTTGGCGTACTGATGCTGATTCTCGGCGTCGGTGCGGTTGCTGGTGTAGTCGTGGCCGTTTCGATGGGCTTGCCCACCCTGGCCATCGCGATCGGGCTGATCTCCGGCGCGTTCTTCGCCGGACGGGCGGTCTAAACCCCCGCCGGCCGTAGCCGCTTGCGTAGTCCGGTGGCGCGCACCGCCTGCCGTTCTATCGCAGCGCGCACTTCCGCTTCCGCGCCCACGACGCGCACCCGCGTCTTGGCGCGGGTGACCGCGGTGTAGAACAACTCCCGCGTCAACAACCGCGAATCCTCCGACGGCAGCAGCACCGTCACCTCGTCGGCCTGGCTGCCCTGCGACTTGTGGATCGTCATGGCGTGCATGGTCTCGACGTCGGTGAGGCGACCCGTCGCGAACGTTCCCGCATCGCCGATCACAGCCCGCATCCCGTCCGGTGTGGCGACGACGACGCCGGTGTCCCCGTTGTAGAGCTTGAGCCCATAGTCGTTGGCGGTCACCAGGATCGGACGCCCGACGTACCACGAACCCCACAGGGGTTCACCGGTTTCCTCACCGAGCCAGCGCTGCACCTGCCGGTTCCAGTGGTCGACGCCGGCCGGCCCCCGTCGGTGCGCGCACAACAACCGGTGCTCGTCGAGCGTCGCGAGCGCCTCACGCTGGTCACCGAGGATCGCGGCCTGACGCAACCGCATCGCGTGCGGCACCACCACTTCGCGCAACTGCTCGACCGGATCCTCGTGCACCCACTCGATGTGCTCACCACCGGCCGCGAGAACCGCCAGGGCTGCGTCGGCGTCACCCGTGCGGATGGCCGACGCCAGCGCGCCGATCGACTCACCGAACCGGTGCGACGTCTTCAGCTCCGCGACACCGCGCGAACCAAGACCCTCGACCAGGTCCGCCAGCACCGCGCCGGCCTCGACCGACGCCAACTGATCGGGATCGCCGACGAGCACCAGCCGTGTCTGCGGGCGCACGGCCTCCAACAACCGCGCCATCATGGTCAGCGACACCATCGACGTCTCGTCGACGACGATCACGTCGTGCGGCAACCGGTTGGCGCGGTGATGACGGAACCGCGACGACGTATCGGGCCGCGGACCGAGCAGCCGGTGCAGCGTGGTGGCGTGCAGCCCGGTCAACCGCCTGCGCTCGATGAGGTCGAGCTGATCGATTTCGAGCTGCACGGCCTCCTGCAACCGCGCGGCCGCCTTACCCGTCGGGGCCGCCAACGCGATGCGCGGCGACGGTTTCCCCGCGAGCGCGGCCTGCTCGGCCAGCAGCGCCAACAGCCGTGCCACGGTGGTCGTCTTGCCGGTGCCCGGCCCACCCGTCAACACCGTCAGGCCTTGTGAGAGTGCCACCTTCGCCGCCTCACGCTGCTCCTCGAAGCCCGCGCCGAACAGTCTCGACACATCCGGCACCGCACCGCCGGGCCGTACCGACACCAACGCCAGCACGTCGTCGCACACCTGCTGCTCTTCGAGCCAGTAGCGGTCCAGATACAGCAGATCGCCGAACAGGCGCAGCACGGGTGGCGCACCGAGCAGGGGACTGGCCGCCAGCGCCGCCAGCCACGCATCGGGATCCGGCCACGGCAGATCCGGTAACTCGACCTGCCCGGCCACCGACCGCAGGTCCACACACACCGAACCGCCGCGCAGCGCGCGCACCGCGAGGGCGACCGCGAGCTCGACCGATGCGTCCGGCTCACCGGCCAGCGCGGTCAGCCGTTGCGCCACATGCACATCGGCGGGTTCGAGGATCTCGGCGAACGCTTCGAGCAGGCTCACGACGCCTCCGCATCCAGCAGCTTCGACAGGGCCACCACCAGTTCGGCCGGCGGTTCCCAGCTGAACACCCCGGCCGGGTGCCCATCGACGACAGGGGTTGCGGGCCCGCACATGCCACGCACGAACAGGTACAGCACACCACCGAGATGCGTCGCCGGGTCGTAGCCAGGCAGCCGCCAGCCCAGATACCGGTGCAGCACAACTGCATACAGCAGCGCCTGCAGGGGATAGTCAGAATGCAGCATGGCCTCGACCATGCGGCGGCGCCCGTAGTCGGCCGCGGTCAGCGTGCCGTCGCCGGTGCCGAGCCAGTTGGTCTTGTAGTCGACGATGACGAACTTTTCGCCGACCCGAAGCACCGCGTCGACCGACCCGGACAGATACCCGCGCAGCGGTTGCACTCCGAGGATGCCCGTGCCCAACCGCTCGGCATACACCGCCAGCGGATCGTCGGCGGGCAGGTACTCGCGCAGCAGTTCACCGACATCCGACAACCGCGCGAACCGCCCACCACGCAGATCTCCACCGGCCATCGGGAACTCGAAGTCCAACTCGCACAACCGGTCCCGCAGTCCGATCTGCCGCAACGTGAGGCCCGGCGCCAACGGCCCCAGCGGGGTGTCGTGCATGGGCACGAGCGCGGCGGCGAGCTCTGGCGTCTCGACCTCGACCGGCCAGTGCTGGGCATGGGCGTCGATGTGCGTCGCGAGTTCGGCGGTCAGATCCGCGGCGAGCGGATCGGCGGTCTCCAGCACGGCGTGGACGAGCGAACCGAACGCCGCACCCGTCGGCAGGTGCGCCATGGGAGAGGGCACGTCGGCACCCTCGGCCGGGGCGACCACGGGAATGTCGTCGAACTCGTCGTCGCGTTCGGTGACCTCGGGTTCGCTCGACACCCCGACACCCGCGGTCTCGGCCGCACGCAACAGCCCCGAATAGGACGTGCGCTTCCACGCCATGTCGATCGCCCGCAAAAACTTGCGGGCCGCCAGATCATCGGGCGCGGGTTCCGGTGGCATTGGGTTGACCGCACCGATCACCGATTCCTCGATAACCGGCCCACCGGCTGCCTCCCACGCCCGCAATCGTTCCAGCGCATCCTCATCCGAGATCTTGGGTGGCGAACACTTCTCGGGGACGGTCGCCTCCCCGGGCGCGCGGCCGCGCAAAAGCCGCGACAGGCCGCCGTTGGGTTCGCCGTACGACGGCGCCCACCACGCGACCACCTGCGATTGGGCGCGGGTGAGCGCGACGTAGGTGAGCCGGCTGTCGTCGCCTGCGGCCTCGGTGCGCCCGGCACGGGCGACCGCCGGATCGGGCCCGCCGACATGCAGGCAACGCTGCCCGTCGTCGTGGAACAGCACGATATCCGGTTCGGGCACATGGCGATTGAACGCGAACGGCAGGTAGACGATGGGGAACTGCAGCCCCTTGCTCACCCACACGGTCATGATCTGCACGGCCGCCGCATCGCTGTCGAGACGACGGTTGCGTTCCGATTCGCCGCCCTTCTCCGAGCGCTGCGTGCGCAGCCAGTCGCGCAGCGCGGCCAGCCCGAAGCCGTCGCGGTGCGCGGTGTCCTGCAGCAACTGGGTCATGTGGGCGAGGTCGGTCATCAACCGCTCACCGCCCTGCCACGACAGCACACGCTTGCCCATACCGGCGAGTTGCGCGGCCTCGAAGATCGCGGCGACACCGCGCTCGCGGGCGTGCCCGGCCCATTCACGCAGCGTGTCGGCCACCCGGTCGGTGAGCGCATCACCGCCTGCGGCAAGGGTTTCCGCGGTCTCACCGAAGAACATGGTGGCGGCCGCGGCGCGCACCAGACCCGGCCGGTGCGGTTGGTCGAACGCCTCGAGCAGGTACAGCCAGTCCTCGGCGGCCTCGGAGGTGAACACATCCGAATCCCCGGTGTACACCGCGGGTATGCCCGCCGCGAGCAGCGCCGAGTGACAGGCCCTGGCGTCCTTGTGGGTCTCGGTGATCACCGCGATGTCCTTCGCCTGCACCGGTTCGTCGCACCACGTCGCGCCGCTCGCCAGCAGCGCCCCGATGTCGGCGGCCAGATCGCGGCCGATGTGGCGGCGCAGCTGATCGATCGGGATCACCCTGTTGTTGCCCGGCTTTCGCGGCACCACACGCAACCGGAACGGGTCGTTGCGCGGTGCGCCGACCAGACGGTGCCCCTGGTGATGAGCCTGCACGTCGTGCACCACGATGTCGGGTCCGCCGAGTTCGGCACCCCGCAGCACGGCCTGCAGGCGGTCGACCAGCGCGCGGTCGCTGCGCCAGTTGGTGCCCAGCGTCTGTTTGTCACCGGCCGTCGCGGCGGCCCGCAGGTACGTCGCGATGTCGCCACCGCGGAACGCGTAGATCGCCTGCTTGGGATCACCGATGAGCACCAGTGTCGACCGCCCCGAGAACGCGCGCTCGATCACCTGCCACTGCACGGGATCGGTGTCCTGGAACTCGTCGACCATCACGATCGGCCAGCGCTGCTGCATGCGCACCCGCGCCGGGGAGTCCTCGGGTTCCAGCGCGTCGGCAAGTCGTGTCAGCAGATCGTCGTAACCCAGCACACCACGGCGGCGCTTGCGGATCTCCAACTCGGCGAGCACATCCCGCGCGAACTTGAGCCGCACCGCGGCGGGGGAATCGGGATCCGGTTCGCGCGGGCGTAGCTCGGTGGCCGGATTGCCGACGACCATGCGCGCGAGCTCGAGCGCCTCGGGATAGCTGAGCTCGGGATCGTCCTTCTGCCCGCCGAAGTGCGCGAGATACAGATCGTCGACGATCTCGGACACCAGGTCGTCGAGGCTTTCCACCAAGGTCACCCCGGCGTCGGAGTCCCCGGCCACGCCAAGGGATTTCAGCACGATCTGGCAGAACTGGTGCGTGGTGGCGATGGTGGCGGCGTCGAACCCGGCCAGCGCGTCACGCAGACGCAGGCGCCGCGCCTGCTGGTCGGTCGTGACCAGGTATTCCTCCAGGTCGTTGCAGGCGCGCGACGGGTCGTCCAACGCGACGAGCGCGGCCACGATCTGGGCGCGCACACGCTCGCGCAGTTCCTGGCTGGCGGCGCGGCCGAACGTGATGAGCAGCATCTGGTCGAGCGTCGCGACGCCCTCGGCGACAAAACGAGTGACCAGACCGGCCAGCGCGAACGTCTTGCCGGTGCCCGCGCTGGCCTCCAGCACCGTGGTGGTGTTCGGTGCGGGCAGCGGGCCGAGCAGATCGAAAACCTTCATCGGACCGGCCTTTCGGCGCGCAGAAGCGGCAGCCACAGCCGTGACGAGTACGCACCTAACCGGTGGGTTTCGCCTTCGAACTCCTCACCGGGGCGCAGCGGTTGCATGAGGTTGCGCAGCCACGCGTCACGGCCCCACGCCCGCACGTGGGCAGGTTCGGCGTCCTCGCCCGGGTATCGGCCGCTGCGCCAGCGGAAGCCGGCCTTCTGCTCCGGATCGTCGCCGCAGTGCCGTGCCTCGGCCCACGCATACGACGTCTTGACCGGAAGCGGCAGTGGTTCGCGCCGCCCTGCGTCGTAGATCGCCACCAGGTCGGCCAGCAGATCGACCGGGTTGTCGGGCCCGCCCAGCCCCTCGACCCGCGGTGTGGTGCCCCGCGCGGGCCGCCCGATGCACACCGCGAGCCAGTCGCGGTCGGGATATCCGGCGGCCAACGCCAGCAACGGAATCCACGACTGCAGCAAGTGCTTGCCGCCCAGCTTGGAGTACGTCACGGACACCAGTCGGTCACCGAACACCGGTGACACCGTGCCGGTGAGACGCCGGCCACCGCCCAGGTCGATGTCGACGTCGTAGGCCTGACCGTCGGTGTCGCGGAACCCCAGCGCCTCGGTGGCCAGCAGCGCGCACTGGTCGCGCAGTGCGATCGCGCGGCGCCACCCCAACTGTCCGGGCGGCAGCGTGCCGCGGCGCCACTCGGCCTGCTGCGCGGCCGCCGGGGCCATGCCGCGCAGGATGTCCGACAGCATGCGGTCGCCGACCGTCCACTCCTCGAGCGCGTCGATGTCGACGGGCATCACGTCGGACACGCCCTCGACATCCCACGGCAGCGTGTAGTCGAGCGCGCGGAAGAACCCCTTGACGGGATCCTTGAAGAAGTTCAGCAGGTCTTCGAGGGCGACGTCGTCGGGCAGCGGCGGCGGCAACGGATCGCTGAAGAACGCCGGCCGCATGGCGCGTTCACCACTGCTGGCCCGTGCCGCGACGAGCGCGGTCTGGTCGAACGTGAACGGTTCGCCGGGCACCAGCGCGCCAGGGATCACGTTGCGTTTGTCGAAGGGCTGCAACGGATGCTGCGTGAGGACGTCGAGTGCGGAATCTTCGGTGGTGATCTTGAGCGTGTCGATCAGCTCGGCCAGCGGGACCGCGGGCGGGCGGGCCTGCCCCGAGTATTCGTTGGCGCCGGTGTAGGTGATGACGAGTGTCTGCGTGGCCGCGAGGATCGCGTCGAGCAGCAGTTGCCGGTCCTCCGAACGGATGTCACGCTCACCGGTCATCGGGTCGCGCGCGAGGGCGTCGTCGCCGTCGACCGCCCCCAGTCGCGGGAACACGCCGTCGTCGAGACCCACGAGGCACACGACGCGGTGCGGCACCGAACGCATCGGCACCATGGTGCACACCGTGAGCGTTCCGGTGCGGAAGTTGGCCCGCGTGGGGCGCCCGGCCAGATGGCGGTCCAGCAGTGCGCGAACATCCGCCAGCCGCAACGAGGTTGCGGTGTCGCCCGCGCGTGCGGTGATCTCGGCGAACTCACGCTGCATCTGGGCTGCGGGCCAGTCCTCGTCGGCCAGTGCCAGCGCGTCGATGCCCGCGGTGAGCGCGTCGAGCCACTCGTGCAGCGGGCGGGTGCCGCTGAGCTGATCGACCGTGCGGCGCAGCTTCTCGACGAAATCGGCGAACCGGCCCGCCAACTCCACGCGGTTGCTGCTGACGTCGTCGAGCGGCAGCGTCGTGCCCAGCCAGGCATGCGAATCGTCGGACATCGCGACCCCGGCCAGCACGCGGTCGATGCCGAAACGCCAGGTGTTGTGCAGGAATTCGACACCGTACGGGCGGCGGTGCTCTTGGTCGAAACCCCAGCGGATGTTGGCCTCACGCGTCCACGCCGTGATCGCGTCGAGGTCGTCGTCGGTGAACCCGAACCGCGCCCGCACCGGCGCGGATTCGGCCAGGTTGAGCACCTCGCTCGCGGTCGCGCGGCCGCCGGCCAGCGCCAGCAGTTGCGCGGCCACCGACAGCAGGGGATTGGTCTGCACCAGCGCGCGGTCGGCCAGCCGCACCCGCAGCTTGTGCGCCGGATGCGCGCTGAGATTTATATGTGCTCCTCGCGTGCGCGGCACGACATCGCCGAGCCCGAACCCGGCCGTGATCAACGGCGCGTAGGTCTCGATGTCGGGACACATGACGAGGATGTCGCGGGGTTCCAGCGTGGAATCGTCGGCGAGCAGGCCGAGCAGCACCTCGCGCAGCACATCGATCTGCCGTGACGGGCCGTGGCAGCTGTGCACCTGGATCGAGCGGTCCTCGCGACGGTGGTGACGGCCCTGCGGGCGTACCGCGTCGGCCGCGATGTCGGACTGCAGCCAGCCCAGCAGCGTGTCGGGATACTCGGTCCTGCTGCGGAATTCGTCGGTATCGGGCGCGGGCAGCAGGCGTTGCATCTCCCGCAGGTCGCGGCCCAGGGTGGCCAGCAGCGGATGCCCGACGTCGCGGTGGCTGGTGTCATCGCGTCGGGGCAGCGGACCCTTGCGCGTGGCCAGTGACTGCCACAGCTGATCGCTCGGGTGGGGCAGCCACAGATGCAGATCGTGATGCGTGGCCAGCGCGGTGAGCAGTTCGACCTCGGTGACCGGCAGGCGTGTGTGCCCGAACAGCGACAGGCGCTGCGGCAGGTCGGTGGGCGACTCATGCAGCCGGGCAAGGGTTTTGGCGTGACGGATGTGGGGCGGGTCGGCGTCGATGCGCTCACACAGTGCCTGCCACAGCGGCTTCTGCCAGGCCAGGTCGTCCGGGAGACCGTCCCAGTCGACCAGCAGTTGCGGGCGTTGCCGGGCATACGACGCGAACAGCCCCGCGAGCCGTCGCGCGACCGCGTAGCGGCGGCCCTGGCGGAGCTCGTACTCCTCGCCCATCTCGAAGTGGCCGAGGTGCGTCGCGAGCGTCGCGCACCACGGTTGGTCCAGGCTCTCGTCGATCACGCCGAGCAGCGGCCACACCATCGCGTCGGGCGACCACGGATCGTCGTCGGCGGTTCCGGTGAGCTCGGCGATGAGCGAGCGCGGGTTGCGGAACTCGACCGCCGCGCACACCCCGAGACGGTTGGACAACCGCTGGCTCAGCCAGCGTTCGACGCCCTTGGCAGGGACCAGCACCAGTTCGGTCGCGAACGGATCGGGCAGGGGATCCGACAGCAGCGCCGCGAGTCCGTCAGCGAGCAGATCGGTGCGTTCGGCCCGATGCAGGTGCAGTGCCATCGACACACACGATAGAGATGGGGTCAGACACTCGCGGGGATTGGTGCGGACATCGTCGCGGGGCGGGCCGCGAGCGCGAGCGCAAACGTCGCCGCCGCGGCGATCAGGAACGCCACCCGCACGTTGAACACGTCGGCCGCACCGCCCAGCAGGGCCGCAGCGAACGGGCGGGATCCGAGGAACCCGACCAGCCACAGCGCCATGATGCGCCCGCGCAGTTCTTCCGGCGCGCGCTCCTGCACGACGGTGCTCAGGCCGGTCATCGACCAGCCGAAGCCCAAGCCTGCGATCGCGAAACCGATCAGCGCGACCGGCGCCTCCGTGGCCGCCGCCAGCAGCGCGGAACCCGCGGTGAGCAGGAACAGGCCGACCGACGAGACGCGCTCGGACGCGATGCGTCCGCGCAGCACGGCCAGCACGATCATGCCGACCGCGGCACCCACACCGAACGACGCCGACAGCGCGCCCACCAACTGGGTGCCGCCGCCGAGATCCTCGGCCATCGACGGGGTCAGCGTGATCGACGGGTCCGAGGCGAATCCGACCGTCGACACCGCGAGCAGC
>Ga0182740_1001235_pt1 | contig 18117 bp, 17 predicted proteins | sample eDN5th37CKraftBY_FD_128872 | JGI IMG/M metagenome (GOLD analysis project Ga0182740, IMG submission 128872) | Enriched backyard soil microbial communities from Emeryville, California, USA - eDNA 5th pass 37_C Kraft BY (version 2) (version 2) | ecosystem: Environmental > Terrestrial > Soil >...
GCTACGCCTGCGGCTACGCCAAGGCTGTCGCGGCCAATGTCACGCAGATTTCGCGCGATGTGGCGCAGGCCTGGAGCGCCGAAGGCGATTTCGGCCGGCAGTTTGCGCAACCCAACGCCGGCAACGACCTGTACCGCGACCAGCAGGAGGTTGCGGCTGAGGCCATGAAGTCTCTGTCCACTGGACTGCAATTCGCGCGCGACGTGAAGATACTGCCGGTGTTGGGCGACACCCCGGAAGCAGCGCGGCCCAAGCGCGCCGCATTCTGGCGCAGCCAGTTGTCCACGCGCCTGCTGGCCGCCAACCTGGATGGCTTGCAGGCCTTCTATCAGGCGGGCGCCTATGCCCTGCCCGCGGGTGAGGCTTGGATGGCCGTGTCGGTGCGCGGCGAACTGGAGAGCGCGGCGCGCACGCTGCAGGCTGTGCCGGTTCCGTTGGAGCAGGCACTCGCGCAGGAAGAAGGGCGCCGGCTGTTGACCCTGGCGGCGTTGACCCTCAAGAACGCCAAGGCCATCGTCGACCAGGATCTGGCGCCGGCTCTGGGCGTGACGATCGGATTCAATGCGCTCGATGGCGATTGACCGGCGCCGCTTTCTGTCGCTTGCCGCCGCCATGGGCCTGGCGCCGGCAGCGGCGCTCGCGGCCGCGCCCGAGAACGGCGCAGTCCTGTACTTGAGCGCGCGCAAGCGCGGCGGGCGCGACGAAGCCGTGTTGCTGGACGAGACCGGACATGATCGGCTGGTGGTGCCGATGCCTGCGCGCGGACACAGCTTCGCGATCGACTCCGCCAGCGGACGCGCCGTGGTCTTTGGTCGTCAACCTGGCTTTTTCGCGCTGGCATTTTCCCTGGACGGGGGCGAGCCCCAAGCGCTGCCCATGCATCAGGAACGCCATTTCTTCGGCCATGGCGCCTATCTGGAAGGTGGCCGGCTGCTGGCCGCCACGGAAAACGATTTTGAGGCGGGCCGGGGCGTGCTGGGGGTTTATGACGCTTCGCCCGGCGCTGCGTACCGGCGCATCGCAGAGTTCGATACCGGCGGTATCGGACCGCACGAGGTCGTGCTGATGCCTGACGGCAAGACACTCTGCGTCGCCAACGGCGGCATCCTGACGCATCCCGACTACGGCAAGCTGGAACTCAATCTGGACACCATGCGGCCCTCGCTGGCGTACATCGACGCGGCCAGCGGAGAACTGCTGGAGAAGGTCGAGCTGGAGCCGGCCTTGCACCGCCTTTCGATCCGCCATCTGGCGTTGGCCGCGGACGGCAGCATCTGGTTCGGCTGCCAATACATGGGTCCGGCGGCCGACCGTCCCGCGTTGGTCGGGCGGCACCGGCGCGGCGCGCGGCTTGAACTCTTCGAGGGTCCCGCTCAGACGCTGCGCCAGATGCGCAACTACGTCGGCTCGGTGGCGGTGGATGCAGCCGGCGCCGTGGTGGCGACGTCCAGTCCGGTGGGCGGGCAAGTAATGTATTGGGACGCGGCCAACGGCCGGTGCCTCGGTACCACTGCCTTGGCCGACGGTTGCGGCGTGGCGCCGGCGGCCGATGCCGGTTTCCTGCTGAGCAGTGGTCTGGGCGCTATGTTGCGCGCCGACGCGGCGGGGGCGGAGACGCCCGTGCTGGCGCCGTCGCGCGAGGTGTCGTGGGACAACCATTTCCGCAAAGTGCCGGCGCGGGCCTGATCCTTTTCGCTTACAAAGCTTGACACAACAGGGCCGCAACGCGGCCCTGATCGCAAGCGTCATCTGATAAAGTTTTCGGCTGTTTTTTCAGGCCGCCAGGCGCCCGTTGCGGGGCCGCCGTGCGGCCTCAACTTTTGCGCAGGAGTATCCATGGAAGAAGCCTTGAAAGAATTTAGCGCCTGGGCTCCCAGGCTGGTGGACCTGGGCCTCAATCTGCTTATCGCCTTGCTGATCCTCATCATCGGCTGGTGGGTGTCGTCCCTGCTGGGCAGCTGGGTGCGCCGCGCGGCCACGCGTTCCAGCAAGATCGATCCCACCATCGTGCCCATGTTCTACAGCACCGTGGTCTGGACGGTGCGCATCTTCACGGTGATCGCGGTGCTCGCGCGCTTCGGCGTGCAGACGGCCAGCCTGATCGCCGTGCTGGGCGCGGCCGGCCTGGCCGTGGGTCTGGCTCTGCAAGGCACGTTGCAGAACATCGCCGCAGGCATCATGCTCCTCATCCTGCGCCCCATACGCGCGGGCGAGTACGTGGCGCTGAGCACGGGCGTGGACGGCACGGTGGAAGAGGTCGGCCTGTTCCTGACGCGCCTGGTTCAGGTCGACGGCATTCACCTGACCCTGCCCAACAGCACGGTGTGGAATGCCACCATCACCAACTACAGCCGCAACAAGACGCGCCGCCTGGATATTCCCGTGCCGGTGCGCTATGGCGACGACCTGGAGGTGGTGGTGGCCAAGCTGCGCGCCATCGTGGATGCGCGCCCCGAAACGCTGAAAGACCCCGAGCCGCTGGTCAAGGTGGTCGACTACAAGGAAAACGGCGTGGTCGTGAACGTGCGCGTGTGGACCGAGGCGGCCAAGTATTGGGACCTGCGCTGGGGCTTGTACCAGGACATCCGCAAGTCGCTGGAGGACGCGGGCTTCCAGCCGCCGATTCCGATGCGCGAGATCCAGAACGCGAAGACGGGAGCGGCTGCCTGAAGCTGGTTTTTTCCCGCAGGAACGGAAACGGGCGCCCAGGGCGCCCGTTTTTTTTACCGCTGCCAAAAGCGCTACGCCTGCATGGACAGGCGCGCCAGTTCGGTCTTGATCCAGCCGGCGATTTCGCGCTGCCGTTGGGCCGGCATGCGGTCGATAATGGCCGTCACGCTGACCGCCAGGATCGGCGCGCCCTGGGAATCCAGCAGCGCGCAGCCCACGCCGAGCGCACCTCGCACCGCGTGATTGCCCACAACGGAATAGCCGCGGGCGCGGGTGTTTTCGATCAGGCGGTACATTTCCTGTGGCGTCATGCCGCCGTACTCGTCCAGCCGGCCGGAGTTGCGCTCGACGATGCCGCGCGCGACGTCGTCGGGGAGGGCGGCCAGCAGGGCCATGCCGCCGGATCCCACGCCCAGTGGCTGGCGCTTGCCCGCATAGGTGGCCAGGATCTGCACGGGATAGCTGCCGATCTCGCGATGCAGGCTGATGGAATCGTCCTCTTCGCGCACTACCAGGAATACCGCGTCGCCGGTACGGTCGGCCAGGCGGCGCAACACGGGCAGCAACTGGCGCACGCGCGGGTCGCGCGAACGCGTGTCCGGGTCCACCGCCAGTTGCGCGCGGTACTTCTTGGTGCCCGTCACGGCCAGCACCAGCCCAGCGTCGAGCAGGGCGGCCAGCAGGCGGTAAATGGTGGGACGCTGTATGCCCGTCAGGCGGGCAATGTCGGTCACGCTCAGGCCGTCAGGACCCTGGTCCCGCAGGGCTGCCAATACCGCCAATCCGCGCCGCAGTGTGCGTGGACCCGCAGCCGCGGCGTCGCTATCTTGCATGAAAATCTCTGAAAACTCGGGTTATTACGGAATATTCAAGGGAAAACCACTGTCCGTGCTGTGGACTCTACCTTGATGTGGTGCCTGTGTATAGCTCAGAATGCAGCATCCAACAATTCAAATCGTCCATTCAATGGACAGTACCCGCACGGAGACACTATGACTACAGGTCAAAAGCCTGGACTGCGGCGCATCGCCGCCACCCTTCTGGCTACCGCCGCAAGCGCATTCGCCCTGGGCTCCGCCCATGCCGCCTACCCCGACAAGCCCGTCCGTATCGTGGTCGGTTTTTCCGCGGGTGGCACCACCGACGTGATCGCTCGCATCATGGCCAAGGAACTGACCGAGAGCCTCGGCCAGTCCTTCGTGGTCGAGAACAAGCCGGGCGCCGGCAGCAATATCGCCACCGACCAGGTAAAGCGCGCAGACCCCGACGGTTACACGCTGCTGTTCGTGGCCGTGACCAGCGCCATCAACCAGACGCTGTACAAGAATGTCAACTTTGACCTGACCAAGGACTTTACGCCTGTGGCCCTGGGCGCCAAGGTGCCGAACATCCTGGTGGTGAACCCCCAAGTGCCCGTGAAGACGGTGCAGGAACTGGTGGACTACGCCAAGAAGAATCCCGGCAAGCTGGCGTTCGCGTCGTCCGGCAGCGGCACCTCCATCCACATGGCGGGCGAGCTCTTCAAGATGAGGACCGGCATCGACGTGCTGCACGTCCCGTACAAAGGCAGCGCGCCGGCCGTGACCGACCTGATCGGCGGCCAGGTGCAATTCATGTTCGACAACATGCCCTCGTCCTGGCCGCACGTGCAATCGGGCAAGCTGCGCGCCCTGGCTGTGACGACCAAGGAACGCTCCAAGAGCGCCCCGGATCTGCCCACGATGCAGGAAGCGGGTTTTGCCGATTTCGACGTGTCTTCCTGGTTCGGCATGATCGCGCCGGCCGGCACGCCGCCCGAGGTCGTGAACAAGCTCAATGCAGCCATGGTCAAGGCGCTGGACAAGCCCGAAGTGCAGAAAAGCTTCGAGAGCCTGGGTGCGGTGGGCGTCAAGACGACGCCGGCCGAATTCGGCCAGTTCATCAAGTCGGAAGTCGAAGGCTGGGCCCCCGTGGTCAAAGCCTCGGGCGCCAAGGTGGACTGATTTTCGATTTCCGGGCGGCGAGCCGCCCGGCAAACCTTGCAGGGGACAGGCGCGAGCCTGCCCCTATTTTTTTGTCCCGTCGTTGCGGCGCGCGGTGGCCAGCATGGCGGTGCAGACGCCACGCATCATGTCCACTTCGTCGCGGCTCAAGGCATGGCGGGAGAACAGATGGCGCATGCGCGGCATCAGCTTCTTGGGGTGCGCCGGATCCAGGAACTGCACGCCGATCAGTGCTTCTTCCCAGTGCGCCAGGAAGGCCTGGACGGCTTCGCTGGAGGCCGGGGCCGCGCCGCGCGGCGCTTCTTGCGCGGTGGAGGCGGGCAGCAGCGCCGCGCCCTGGTCCACCAGCAGTGCGTAGCGCAGCTCCCAGGCAGCCAGTTGCAGCGCCTGGGCCACGTTCAGCGAGCTGTATTCGGGATTGGCCGGGATGTGGCAGATACGGTGGCACAGCGCGATCTGGGCGTTGGTGAGCCCGGCGCGTTCCGTGCCCAGCACCACGGCGGCCACGCCCTCGGCGGTTTCGCCCAGGTGGACGCGGGCCAGGTCGGCGGCCTGGCGGATATCGCAGGGCGGCGGGCCCAGGTCGCGCACGCGGGCGGTCAACGCGAAAGCCATGGTGACGGGCGCCAGCGCCTCTTCCAAAGTAGCGTGGATCCGGGCATTTTCCAGCACGTCCAACGCGCCGCTGGCCAGCGCCACGGCCTCCGGCTGGCTTGTTACATCTGGAAATTTGGGCTCGACCAGGACCAGTTCGGAGAATCCCATCGTCTTGATGGCGCGGGCCGCCGAACCCACGTTTCCGGGGTGGCTGGGGTTCACCATGATGAACCGAACACGTGAAAATGCTTGAGTCATTTAAAATGGCACGTTTGGCTTAGTGCCTTCCTGGTTTTTTGGGTCGATTTCCCCGGTTGGGGAGCGGCGGACCGGGGGGGCGGCAAGCGGCCTACCATCAAGCCAACTCATCGCATTCGTACGGAATTTTATGCACCCGATGCTCAACATCGCCATCAAGGCGGCCCGGCGTGCCGGCACCATTATCAACCGTGCCAGCATGGATTTGGAACGACTCAGCGTGGCTCGCAAGGGGCCGCGGGATTATGTCACGGAAGTCGATCGCGCCGCCGAGGAGTCGATCGTCGAGACGCTGCGCGCCGCGTACCCGGACCACGCCGTCCTGGGCGAGGAATTCGGCCTGCAAGGCCCCGACCAGGCTGAATTCCAGTGGATCATCGATCCCCTGGACGGCACCACGAACTTCATCCATGGCCTGCCCAACTACGCCGTGTCCATTGCGTTGACGCAGCGCGGCCAGGTCACGCAGGCGGTCATCTATGACCCCACCCGCAATGAACTCTTCACGGCCAGCCGCGGCAGCGGCACGTTCCTGAACGACCGCCGCGTGCGCGTGTCGGGCCGCACCCGCTACCACGAGGCCCTGCTGGGCGCCCATTGGCCCAACTCCGGCGACCCGGAGCAAGGCTCCGCGCGTTTTCGCCAGATGGCCGAAGGCAGCACTGGCGTACGCCGCCTGGGCTCCACGGTGCTGGATCTGGCCTACGTGGCCTGCGGCCGCCTGGACGGCTTCTGCGGCGTGGGCCTGAAGTCCTGGGACCTGGCTGCGGGCAGCCTGATGGTGCTGGAGGCTGGCGGCCTGGTCGCGGACTTCGACGGCGAGCAAGGCTGGATGGACACCGGCAATGTGCTGGCCGCCAGCCCGAAGATCTTCACGCAGATGCTGTCTTCGTTGAACCCGCCTTCGGCGGCCTGAAGCGGGGCGCCTCCGCCATAAGGAAACACCGGCCCCGGGGGCCGGTTTTTTCATGGGCGGCCGCTGCGCATGGGCTTGATCCCGAAGACTGAACGCGGCGCGATTGATGTCCATCAATGGCGCTGCGCCGGTGCGGCTCTAGACTTGTGGATGGCGGCGGCGCAGGCATTTGCCTCGCGTGTATGAAGGCCGCGACGTTTACGGAGAAGTTCCCATGCTGGCAAAAGCCACCCTAGCCATCACCCTGTCCGCAGCCAGCCTGCCCGTGTTTGCCGCCCAGTGCGAGGCGACCATCGAGAGTAACGACGCCATGCAGTACAACGTGAGCGAGATGGTCGTCGACAAGAGCTGCAAGCAATTCACCGTGCATCTCAAGCACGTCGGCAAGTTGCCCAAGACCGCCATGGGCCACAACTGGGTGCTCACCAAGGACGCCGACAAGACCGCGGTGGCCACCGAGGGCATGACTGCGGGTCCGGCGCAGGACTACGTGAAGGCGGGCGACACCCGCGTCATCGCGCATACCAAGGTCATTGGGGGCGGTGAGTCCGATTCCGTGACTTTCGACGTTTCCAAGCTGACTCCCGGCGAGGCCTATGCCTACTTCTGCTCCTTCCCCGGCCACTGGGCCGTGATGAAGGGCACGCTCAAGCTCGGCAGCTGATCGTCCTCCGCGCGAAAACCGGCTCCAGGCCGGTTTTTTTTGTTTTGCGAGATCCGTCCAGGCCCGCAATGCCCTGGTTCCCAAGGCTTAAACCCCGTGTACATCAGGCATACGGAGGGGGCGCGTCACCGGCGTGTCACGGATTTTCCATGTACGATTACCGGTCGTGTAACTTCTGGAGCTCCTGATGGAGTGGCTGCTGGACCCCACTGCGTGGGTCGGCTTGCTTACCCTGGTCATCCTTGAGATCGTCCTGGGGATCGATAACCTGATTTTCATCGCCATCCTGGCGGACAAGCTGCCCCCTGCGCAACGCGACCGCGCGCGCATCATGGGCCTGAGCCTGGCGCTCATCATGCGTCTTGGCCTCTTGTCGGTCATGTCATGGCTGGTCACGCTGACCACCCCCCTGTTTTCCATCGGCCCGCTGTCGTTCTCGGGCCGCGACCTGATCCTGATGATCGGCGGCCTGTTCCTGCTGTTCAAGGGCACCATGGAACTGCACGAGCGCCTGGAGGGCTCCCAGCACGGCGGCTCATCGGGCCCGCGCGTGTACGCCAGCTTCTGGGTGATCGTGACGCAGATCGTGGTGCTGGACGCGGTGTTCTCGCTGGACTCCGTCATCACCGCGGTAGGCATGGTGGACCATCTGGCCATCATGATGATCGCCGTCGTCATCGCCATCGGCATCATGCTGCTGGCGTCCAAGCCGCTGACGCGCTTCGTCAACGCCCACCCCACGGTAGTGGTGCTGTGCCTGGGCTTCCTGCTCATGATCGGCTTTTCGCTGCTGGCGGAGGCCTTCGGCTTCAAGGTGCCCAAGGGCTATCTGTATGCCGCCATCGGCTTCTCGGTCGCCATCGAGGCGCTCAACCAGGTGGCGCGCCGCAACCTGCTCAAGCTGGACGCGCGCCGCCCCATGCGCGAGCGCACGGCCTCCGCCGTGTTGCGCATGCTGGGCAAGCGGCCGCCAGCGGACGAGCCCGACCTGCCCAGCGCGGACGGTCCGGCCATTCCCGCCTTCGGGGTCGAGGAACGCAATATGGTCAGCGGCGTGCTGACGCTGGCCGAACGTTCCATCCGCTCGATCATGACGCCGCGCACCGACGTCTCCTGGATCAATATCGACGACGACCCGGAAACCATCCGTCACCAGCTGACCGAAGCGCCGCACAGCTTTTTCCCCGTGTGCAGGGGGTCGCTGGACGAGGTGCTGGGCATTGGCCGCGCCAAGGACCTGGTGGCAGACCTCATCACCGAGGGCCGGGTGCGCCGCAACCGCCTGCGCGACCCCATCATCGTGCATGAGTCCATCGGCATCCTGCGCCTCATGGACACGCTCAAGCGCTCGCGCGGCCAGCTGGTGCTGGTGGCGGACGAGTTCGGGGCGATCGAAGGCCTGGTGACGCCCATCGACGTCTTCGAGGCGATCGCCGGCGAATTCCCCGACGAAGACGAACTGCCAGACATCGTCGCCGACGGCGAGAACACCTGGAAAATCGACGGTGCGGCCGACCTGCACCATGTCGAGCAAGTGCTGGAAACCGAGGGCCTGGTCGATGACGCCCAGGATTTTTCAACCCTGGCGGGATATCTGCTGTCGCGCTTCGGGCACTTGCCCAAGCCGGGCGACGTCTGCGAGTACGAAATTCATCACGAGCATTTCCGCTTTGAAGTCCTGGAAATGGACGGCCGCCGCATCGCGCTGGTGCGCGTGGAGAAGCGGCCGCAGGAAATGCTCGCCGACGACGAATCCCTAGCCAACGATTAACTGGAACCGACCTGCCATCGTGACCGAAAACACTCTATATCTGTTCAAAGCTTTCGTCCTGGGCATCATTGAAGGCCTGACGGAGTTCATCCCCGTGTCCAGCACCGGGCACCTCATCCTGGTGGGCGACTGGATCAATTTCCAGTCCAGCCAGGGCAAGGTCTTCGAAGTGGTGATCCAGCTGGGGTCCATCCTGGCGGTGATGTGGGTGTTCCGCGCGCGCCTGCTGACGCTGATCCGCGGCACGCTGACCGGCGTGCCCAGCGAGGTGGCCTTCACCCGCAACCTGATCATTGCCTTCTTGCCCGCAGCCGTCATCGGCGCGATCTTCATCAAGGCCATCAAGGGCATCTTCTACCATCCCGCCGTGGTGGTCGTGACGCTGGTGCTGGGCGGCCTGATCATGCTTTACGTGGAACGCAAGACCCACCATACGCCGGGCGACGTGCCCGGCGCGGCGGACGATACGGCTTCCGACGAGCGCGCCACGGCTCGCACGCTGGAGCAGATTTCCTGGAAGCAGGCATTGGGCGTGGGCGTGGCGCAATGCCTGGCCATGATCCCCGGCACCTCGCGTTCGGGCGCCACCATCATCGGCGGCATGATTGCGGGCATCCAGCGCAAGACGGCCACCGAGTTCTCGTTCTTCCTCGCCATGCCCACCATGCTGGGCGCCGCGGTCTACGACATGTACAAGAACTTCGACGTGCTCACCCAGCACGACCTGTCGGGCATCGCGGTGGGCTTTATTGCCGCCTTCCTGAGCGCGATGGTCGTGGTGCGCGCCGTGCTGCGCTTTGTCGCCAACCACACCTATCGCGTGTTTGCGTGGTACCGGATCGTGTTCGGCGGCGTGGTCGCGGCCTGGATCTTTACCCGCTGAGCCGGCTGGCGCGCTTGGTGCCCGCAGCAATGACAAGGGCCGCAAATGCGGCCCTTGTCGTTTTTCGGTCATGCGGTGGAGCGCGGGGGCGCTACGCTTCCGTTTCCAGGTCGTAGAACTGCAGGCCGTCGCGGTCGATGACCAGCCAGCCGCCGCGGGCGGGCGAGACGTGGTCGCAGTCCCAGTCGGGCAGCACCCAGCGTTCACGCTTCTTGCCATCCACTTCCAGCACGTGGCGGGCCGGGCGATGGGTATGGCCATGCACCAGGACGCGTACGCCGGTCTCGCGGAAGACCGATACGATGGCGGCGGCGTTGACGTCCATGATTTCCATGGACTTCATCTGGTTGGCCGCCTGGCTTTCGCCCCGGGCCTGCTGCGCCATGGCCAGCCGTTCGGGGATCGTCTTGGACAGGAACTCAGCCTGCCAGCGGGGATCGCGGACCATCTTGCGGAATTGCTGGTAGGCGGCGTCGTCCGTACAGAACTCGTCGCCGTGGGTCAGCAAGACCTGGCCGTAATCCGTTTCCAGCAGCGCCGGCTCGGGCAGCAGCTTGGCGCCCAGGGCCTGGGCCAACTCTTCCCCAATGAGGAAGTCGCGGTTGCCGCGGCCCAGCCACACCGGAATGCGGCTGGCGGTGTCGCGCAGCGCCGTCAGCGCCGTGGCGAGCCACGGCGGCGCGGCGCGGATCACATCGTCGCCGATCCAGGCATCGAAGATGTCGCCCGGCAGCAGCAGGGCGCCGGCTTCCTCCCGCGCGGCCTCCAGGAAGGCCAGGAAGGCCTCCGAGGTGGCCGGCGTGGCCGGCCCCAGATGCAGGTCGGACGCCAGCCAGATGGGGCCGGACAGGGCGATCTTATTCAAGAACTTCGGCCTTCTCGATGATCACGTCTTCGTTGGGGACGTTCTGGTGGAAGCCCTTGTTGCCGGTCTTCACGCCCTTGATCTTGTCGACCACGTCCGTGCCTTCGGTCACGGTGCCGAACACGGCATAGCCCCAGCCGTTGGGCGTGGGCGCGGTGAAGTTCAGGAAGTCGTTGTTGGAGACGTTGATGAAGAACTGCGCCGTGGCCGAGTGCGGATCGCTGGTGCGGGCCATGGCCAGGGTGTACTTGTCGTTCTTCAGGCCGTTGTTGGCTTCGTTTTCGATCGGAGCATGGGTCTGCTTCTGCTTCATGCCGGGTTCGAAGCCGCCGCCCTGGATCATGAAGCCATCGATCACGCGGTGAAACACCGTGCCGTTGTAGAAGCCTTCCTTGACGTAGGTCAGGAAATTCTCGACGGTCTTGGGAGCCTTGGCGGCATCCAGCGTGATGACCATGTCGCCTTGGTTCGTTTGGAGCTTGACGCGGGGGTTGGTGCTCATGGCTTTTGTGCCTTCAGAGGTGGAGGTGGAGGAATTGGCCGCGGGGGCGGCGCTGACGAGCGCTGGGGCGAATGCAGCCAGCGCGAACGAGCACGCCGTCAGGCGCAGCAGGTGTAGGGGGGAGTAGCGGGACATCATTTGCCGTGTTTATCCTTCAGCATGGTTTCGACTTCGCGGACCTTGTCCTGCATGCCGGGCACGCCATCGCGGGCGGCCTTCTTGTAGGTGTTCAAGGCCTGCAGAAGTTGCAGGTCGCCCATATTGGCGCGGGCGGCGGCATAGTTGGGGTCGGCGCGCAGGGCCATCGAGAGCGCATCTTGCGCCCGGTCGAGTTCGCCCCGGGCAGCATATAGAGCCGCCAGGTTGTTCCAAGGTTCCGGCAGTTCCGGAAAGCGGTTGGTCATCTCGGTGTAGACGTCGATGGCCTCGTTGCTGCGGTTCAGGGCTGCCAGCGCGCGCGCGTGCTGGAACATCAGCTGCACGTCAGTGCCCCGCTGGTCCTTGATCTGCTCCTGGCGCTTTTCGATCATGGCGAGCGCTTCTTCGTTGTCGCCGCGATTCAGCAGGCGCTCGATGTGCGTCGTGATCTGCGACGGCGAGGGCGTCAGGCGCGTGTCGACGCTGGGCTGGGCCGCTTCCAGCAATTTGGCCAGGCTGTCCCAGCCGCCTTCGGGCGGGATGGGATCCAGGGTGGTGCGGTTGGCGTTGGGATTCGTTCCACCGCCGCCCGCCATCGACTGGGCCAGAGCGGCTCCAACCGGCGCGCCCGCAAGGGCCAGGGCGAGCAGGGCGACGCGAAAGCGCGGCTTGATAGTCACTTGGGCATCCGTTAAAAGTCGTGGCAGGTCGACGCTCACGCGCGCGACCGGGCCGCTTGCTATACTTGACGACCGCCATTTTAGCCCCGGTTGGGTTTTGGCTCGACATTGGGGACGAACCCCGGCGATTCGTTCGTCAGGGCGGGTTTGAAATCCGGCTCGAGCCCGACTTCAAAGCCGGATTCGAACTGCGGGGCTCGGAATGGTCCGCGCCAGTGAGATTATGGCTCGGGGCCGCAATGCGGGATCGAGAGCGGACCCGGCGGTACACGTCGAAGGTATTGTCCTTCGGCAACAACTTTCCGTAACCGCCACGGAAAACTTGGATAAAGTCTATAAGCGCCATGCTGCAAATCTACAACACGTTGTCGCGTACCAAAGAACCGTTCAAGCCGGCCCAGGCCGGTCAGGTGCGCATGTACGTGTGTGGCATGACCGTCTATGACTTCTGCCACCTGGGCCATGCCCGCATGCTGGTGTCCTTCGACATCGTGCAGCGCTGGCTGCGCGCCAGCGGCCTGGCGGTGGACTATGTGCGCAACATCACGGATATCGACGACAAGATCATCCGCCGCGCCGTCGAGACCAACCGCCGCCTCGGCGAAGTCACCGAGTTCTACATCGACGCCATGCATGCCGACGAGCGCGCCCTGGGCGTCCAGTCGCCGGACCGCGAGCCGCGCGCGACCGAGTATGTCGGCGAGATGCTGGACATCATCGGCAAGCTCGAGCAGAACGGCCTGGCCTACCAGGCTGATGATGGCGACGTGAACTACTCCGTCCGCGGCTTCCCGGGATACGGCAAGCTGTCCGGCAAGACGCTGGACGACCTGCGCGCCGGCGAGCGCGTGGCGGTGGGTTCGGCCAAGCGCGATCCGCTGGATTTCGTGCTGTGGAAGTCCGCCAAGGCGGACGAGCCGGACGACACCAAGTGGGAATCGCCCTATGGCCTGGGCCGTCCGGGCTGGCATATCGAGTGCTCGGCCATGAGCAAGTCGCTGCTGGGCCTGCCGTTGGATATCCATGGCGGCGGTCCGGACCTGAAGTTCCCGCACCACGAAAACGAGATCGCCCAGACCGAGGGCGCCTTCGGCGGCACGCTCGCCAATATCTGGATGCACTGCGGCCCGCTCATGGTCGATTCGGACAAGATGTCCAAGTCGCTCGGCAATTTCCGCACGATCCGCCAGACCATCGCACAGGACGAGCCCGCGGCCGACCAGGCGGTGTACCGCGTCAACCCGCGCGAAGCGGAAATGGTGCGCTTCTTCATCGTGCGCAATCACTACCGCAGCCCGCAGAACTACACGCCGGACAACCTGGTCGACGCGCAGAACGCGCTCGACCGCCTGTACCAGGCGCTGCAGAACGTCCCCGCCGATGCCCAGGGCATCGACTGGAACGAGCCGCAAGCCCAGGCCTTCAAGGCGGCCATGGACGACGACTTCAACAGCTCGGGCGCCGTGGCGGCGCTGTTCGAACTGGCCTCGGAGGCCAATCGCAGCAAGAGCGCGCGCAGCGCCGGGCAGTTGAAGGCGCTGGCGTCGCTGCTGGGCCTGCTGCAGCAGGAGCCGGCGGCGTATTTCCAGTCGCCTACCCGCTATTCGGCGGCAGCGATGGAGCAGGGCGACCGCCGCGAGCTGGACGCGGACGCCATCCAGTCCCTGATCGATGCGCGCGCGGCCGCCAAGGCGGCCCGCAATTTCGCGGAAGCCGACCGCATCCGCGCGGAGCTGCGCGAGGCCGGCATTGAACTCGACGACAAACCGGGCGGCGTGACGCAATGGCGTCGGGCTTGAACCCGCAGGATACGCCCGCCATGTCCACCGTCGACCTCGAGATTCCCAAGCCCGAGTATTGGGAAGCCGCCGTAGCCCACCTGATGCGGCGCGACCGCATCCTCAAGAAGATCATTCCCCAGCACCCCGAGGTCTGGCTGACCTCGCGCGGCTCGCCTTTCGTGACGCTGGCGCGGGCGATCATCGGACAGCAGGTGTCCAGCAAGGCGGCCGACGCCGTCTGGACCCGGTTCATCGAAGCCGTGGGCAAACGGCCCACGCCTGTGGCCGTGTTGCGGGTGGGCCTGGACGGCCTGCGCGCGGCGGGGCTGTCGCAGCGCAAGGCCGAGTACGTCCTGGATCTGGCCGTGCATTTCGGCGAACGCCGGGTCCATCCCGAGAAATGGGCGGCAATGGACGATGAAGCCGTCATTTCCGAATTGACCGCCATCCGGGGCATCGGGCGCTGGACGGCGGAGATGTTTTTGATTTTCAATCTGCAGCGGCCTGATGTCCTGCCGCTGGATGATCCTGGGTTGCTCAAGGCAATCTCGCTACACTATTTCAGCGGCGAGCCTGTCTCGCGCTTCGAGGCTCGCGAAGTCTCGTTGGCGTGGCAACCCTGGCGTACCGTGGCGACCTGGTATCTGTGGCGCAGTCTGGAACCGACTCCGGTTCAGTACTGACGCACGCCAGGCAGCCCATCTACGGAACCACACTACATGCGCAATACATTTCTGGAATTCGAACAACCGCTCGCCGAGCTTGAGAACAAGATCGAGCAGCTGCGCTACGTGCAGGCCGATTCGGCCGTAGACATCTCCGACGAGATCGGACGTCTGCAGCAGAAGAGCCAGACCTTGGCCAAGGAAATCTACGCCAAGCTCACGCCTTGGCAAACGGCCCTGGTCGCCCGCCATCCCCAGCGTCCCTACACGCTGGACTACGTGCGCGAAATGTTCACCGATTTCCACGAACTGCACGGCGACCGCATGTACGCCGACGACCAGTCCATCGTGGGCGGCCTGGCGCGTTTCAACGGCACGCCCTGCATGGTCATTGGCCATCAGAAGGGCCGCGACACCAAGGAACGCGCCGCCCGCAATTTCGGCATGCCGCGTCCGGAGGGCTATCGCAAGGCCCTGCGCCTGATGCGCCTGGCCGAGAAATTCGGCATTCCGGTGTTCACGTTCGTGGATACCCCGGGCGCCTATCCCGGCATCGGCGCCGAAGAGCGCGGCCAGTCCGAAGCGATCGGCCACAATCTCTATGCCATGGCCGAACTGAAGGTTCCGGTCATCTGCACCATCATCGGTGAAGGCGGCTCCGGCGGGGCCCTGGCCATCGCCGTGGGCAATGCCGTGCTGATGCTCCAGTACGCGACCTATGCCGTGATCTCGCCGGAAGGCTGCGCCTCGATCCTGTGGCGCAGCGCCGACAAAGCGCCCGAAGCCGCCGAAGCGCTGGCCATCATCGCCCCGCGACTCAAGGATCTGGGCCTGGTGGACCGCGTGGTCAACGAGCCGGTGGGCGGCGCCCACCGCGACCCGCGCGTCATGGCCCGCTTGCTGCGCCGCGCGCTGGGCGACGCCCTGCGCCAGCTCCAGGGCATGACACCCGAGCAGCTCGTGGAACAGCGCGTCCAGCGCCTGCTGTCCTACGGCGCCTACCAGGAAGTGCGCGCCTGAGCATGCTGGGCGCCGGCAGGCTTGCCAGCGCCGCGGCTTCGCGCCACGCGCCCCTTGTTCCATGACCGCCCGCCAAGCGCCCGACACCACGCCTCGGGCCGCGGCGGGCGTTGTTCCTTCCCTTCCCGTGTCGGCCGAACTGGCCGCGGCCTTGCGCCACGCCTTGCAGGCGCTGCCGGAGCGCGCGCCGCGCATTGCGGTAGCGCTTAGCGGCGGCGCGGATTCGGCCATGCTTGCCGTGCATGCGGCCGCCGTGGCACGCGAGCTCGGCATCGACCTCGTTCTATTCCATGTGCATCACGGCCTGCAGGCCGCCGCCGACGCCTGGACGCAGCACGTCCAGGCGCTGGCCGGGCTGTTGGCGTTGCCGCTGTCCGTGGCGAGGGTCGACGTGGCACAGGCGGCGGGCAAGGGCATCGAGGCGGCGGCGCGTGATGCGCGCTATGCGGCGCTGGCGCAATTGGCGCGCGAGCAGGACGTCACGCATGTGCTCCTCGCCCATCATCGCAACGACCAGGCGGAAACCGTCTTGCTGCGCCTCTTGCGCGGCACGGGGCTGACCGGCATGGCGGCCATGGCGCCCGTGTCCAGGCGCGATGGCCTGGTCTACCTGCGTCCGTGGCTGGATATCGGCCGCGACACGATCCTGCAGGCGGCCGATGCGGTAGCGGCAGCCAGCGGCTGGCGGCCCGTGCAGGACCCCACCAATGCCGATCCCCACTACACGCGCGCCGCCCTGCGCGAATTGCTGGCTCCGGTGCTGGACGCCCGCTGGCCGGGGTGGCGCGGCATCGTCGCGCGGCATGCGCGGCACATGGGAGAGGCGGCGCAAATCCTGGACGAAGTGGCGCGGGAGGATTTGGCCGCGCTCGATCCCTCGGCCGATGGAGCCAGTTTTTCCTTGCAGGCCTGGCGCGGGCTTTCCGACGCGCGGCAGGCGCACGTGTTGCGATATTGGTTGCAGCAGAATGGCGCGCGCATGCCGACCGACGCCCGGATGCGCGACCTGTTGCGCCAATTGCGCGGGCTGCACAGCCTGGGCCATGATCGCCAACTGCGGGTGGAGCAGGCCGGCCACGTCATTCGTTGCCACCGGGGCAGGGTCTGGGTCGAACCTCGGCATTGAACGGGAGCAAGCGGGCCGTCTGGCGGCCTGGCGTCCCCGAAATACCGCTGCGCGGACAGAATTTTGCACAAGCTGCGCAATTTTTTACCGTCGCGCTAGAATATACGGCTTTGCCCGTCAACCTTTTGCGGCGGGTTCCCAGCCAGAGTACGAGATGTCCCTGATCGTTCACAAATATGGCGGTACTTCGATGGGCTCGGTCGAGCGCATCAAAAACGTGGCGCGTCGCGTCGCGAAGTGGCACGCCGCCGGCCACCAGGTTGTCGTTGTTCCGTCGGCGATGGCAGGCGAGACCAATCGCCTGCTCGGCCTGGCGCGCGAAATTTCGCCCCAGCCCGATAGCCGCGAACTCGACATGATTGCCGCCACCGGCGAGCAGGCCAGCAGCGGCCTGTTGGCCATTGCCTTGCAAGCCGCTGGCGTGCCGGCCCGCAGCTATGCCGGCTGGCAAGTGCCCGTGCGCACGGATTCGTCCTTCACGAAGGCGCGTATCACGTCGATCGACGACGAGCGCATCCGCGCCGATCTGGACGCAGGCCGCGTGGTCATCGTCACGGGTTTCCAGGGCGTCGATCCCGAAGGCCACATCACCACGCTGGGCCGCGGCGGTTCCGATACCTCGGCCGTGGCCGTGGCGGCCGCCATCAAGGCCGACGAATGCCTGATCTATACCGACGTGGACGGCGTCTACACGACCGATCCGCGCGTGGTGCCCGAAGCGCGCCGCATGGCCGTCGTTTCCTTCGAGGAAATGCTGGAAATGGCGTCGCTGGGTTCCAAGGTCCTGCAGATCCGCTCGGTTGAATTCGCCGGCAAATACCGTGTGCCGGTCCGGGTCCTGTCCTCGCTGACCGACCCGCTTATCCCGCTCGAAGAAGAAATGGTCTCGGGCACGCTGATTACTTTTGAGGAAGACGAAAAAATGGAAGCCGCCGTTGTCTCCGGCATCGCCTTCAGCCGCGACGAAGCCAAAATCACCTTGCTGGCCGTTCCGGACAAGCCCGGCATCGCCTTCTCCATCCTGGGTCCGGTCGCCGCCGCCAACATCGACGTCGACATGATCGTGCAGAACCAGTCCGTGGCTGGCACGACCGACTTCTCGTTCACTGTCAACCGCAACGAGTTCGCTCGCGCCGTCGACCTGCTCAAGCGCGAAGTCATCCCGGCCGTGGGCGCGCGTGAACTGTCCACCGACGAGAAGGTCGCCAAGGTCTCCATCGTCGGTATCGGCATGCGCTCGCACGTGGGCGTGGCCAGCCTGATGTTCCAGACGCTTTCGCAAGAAGGCATCAACATCCAGATGATCAGCACCAGCGAAATCAAGACCTCGGTGATCATCGACGACAAGTACATGGAATTGGGCGTGCGCGCGCTGCACAAGGCCTTCGGCCTGGACCAGGCGCCCGCTGAAAAGGCCTGAACCAGACTGCGGCACGATTTTTTTTGCGATGAATGCCCCATAGCGGGCAAGAGTGAAAAAAGTCGTGCTAGAATCTCGTTCTCTTCGGAGATGTGCCCGAGAGGCTGAAGGGGCTCCCCTGCTAAGGGAGTATGTGGCTAAAAACTGCATCGTGGGTTCGAATCCCACCATCTCCGCCA
>Ga0182740_1001237_pt1 | contig 18070 bp, 17 predicted proteins | sample eDN5th37CKraftBY_FD_128872 | JGI IMG/M metagenome (GOLD analysis project Ga0182740, IMG submission 128872) | Enriched backyard soil microbial communities from Emeryville, California, USA - eDNA 5th pass 37_C Kraft BY (version 2) (version 2) | ecosystem: Environmental > Terrestrial > Soil >...
CCTCGCCATCGTACGCGCGGTCGCGTCGCTCGGTGCCAGCTTGGGCGCCAGCACGACGGCTGAAGGAGTGGAAACGCAGGACCAGCTCGACTGCCTGCGCGAGGAGGGCTGCACGGAGGTGCAGGGCTACCATGTTGGTGCCCCGCTTCCGGCTCACGAGATCCGGACCTTCCTGAAGTCGCACGGTAGTGAGGCGGCATAAGGACACCACCGCACCGCCCGCCCGTTGTTCCCGTTGCAGGATGCCTGACGACGATCGACATGCGGCTGCTGGTGGCCGCCCCTTACCGACGGGCTAGAACGAATTCAGCCATCGGACACAGCTACCAGCACCAAGTAACTGCGCTACAGTCGTCTGGCAATTGGCGGGCTTGCACGTCACTCGCGGACGATACCGAAGTGATGGCCAGCATCCAGCACAAGACAATGTGCGTTGACGTAGGAGGACTCCCGCGACGTCAGAAACAACGCCGCATAGGCGACCTCCCAACCCGTAGCCTGACGACCGAAGGGCACTTGCACGGCGCGATCCGGTCGCCGACGCGAGGCGTCGCGTCCCATTGGGGTATCCACATATCCTGGCGCTATGGCATTGCATCGAATGCCCTTGGGTTCGCCCGCTCTTGCGATGCTGCGGGAGAGCGCCACCTGAGCAGCCTTCGATGATTCGTACGCCGGGTTGCGCCCCACCGCGCGCAGGCTGGCGAGGGAGGACAGGATGACGATCGTCGCGCCAGGCTCCATGACTTCCAGCGCCTTCTGCGCAAAAAGCATGTTGCTGCGCACATTGACCGAGAAATCATGATCCCAGGCCGCAGCCGTCATGGCGTTCAACCGCAATCCCTTGGAGATGCCGACATTGAGCACGAGGCCATCGAGACCGCCGAGCTGCTCGCGACAGCGATCGACAAGCGGCGCAATGGCGTCCGCATCGCCGACGTCCGCTACCTCAACAAAGGCGCGGCCGCCCTCGCTCACAATGCGCGTTGCCGTTCCCTCGGCCGCTTCACGATTAATGTCGATGCAGGCCACATGCGCACCCTCCCGCGCAAACAGCAGCGAAATCGCGCGGCCATTGCCCACGGGTGGTTCCTCGTCGACGGTCTGGCGCTGTCCTGCGCCGACGACCATGATACGCCGACCGGCCAGCCGGTCGCGTGCGGGAGCGCGCCCGAGCGCCTCATCGTAAACGTGCTGATCCGGCGTGATCTCGCGTGGCGGCAGATTCGGAAGTGTCATTATTTCTCTCCGGAAGGGCGCGATGCCGGTTTGGTCTTGAAGGCGGTCCCCTCGATCGTGCCGGGTGGCTCTATGTCCACCTCGAAATTCTCGAGGAACCGGCAGACCATCATGTAGAAGCCGATCGTCAGAACGAGCTCGGCCATCTGGCGATGGTTCAAGCGGTTGAGCACGTCTTCGAACAGCGCATCACTCGCCTTGACGTTTCGAACAACCTCATCTGTGAAGGCGAGGACGAGCTTTTCTAGTTCGTTGAAGGCGGGCGCCGTCGCGCCCTCCTCTAAGGCCACGATCTTGGCCTCCGAAACGCCGACGGACGCCGCAACGCGCTTGTGCTGATGGACTTCGTAGCCGGCACCACTGAGGATGCCGACACGAAGAATGACGAGTTCGCGCAGTTGCGGATCAAGCTCGCTCTCACGCAGCAAACCACGGCCCATCATCAGGAAGCCCGGCGCAACTGTCGTGGCGTGCGCCAGCATCCGATAGATGTTCAGAGGTTTCCGCGTGCTGAGCTGCTCCTTGATGACATCAGGCGCCAACTCGATATCGAAGTAGGGGATACGGGACATAGTGTGGTCTCTGTGATCGCGAGCGCGACTACTTGTCGAGCCAAACGGCGCGCACGCGGGTGATGTTGTTCAGGATGGGCGGCACGTTGCGGACGAACGGCTGGCTGATGATGTGGTAGGAGAGCCAGTTCGGCATCAGAAAGATCGCATCGTCCGAGACCGCCTTCGCAACCTGGCAATAGAGTTCCTGGCGCTTCTTGCGATCGCTGGACACCCGTGCCTCGTCGAGGAGCGGATCGATCTTGCCGGCGTCGTGCCGCGTGACCGGCGTACCGCCCTTGCGGCTGAAGTAGTAGGTCAGCAGCAGGTCGGGGTCACCGCCGAAGTCGGTGAAGCGCCAAACGTCCATCTGATAGTCGCCCGTCACGCCGACCCGCACGTTCTGGCTTTGCTCGACGAGACGGATGTCAACGTCCATGCCCACAGCTTGGGTGAACTGCTGAAGTATCGACGCCATGCGCCGGCTGTTCGGATTGTTGACCGCGGTGATCGTGAACTTGACGGGCTTGCCGACCTCCTTCAGGAGCGCCTTGGCCTTGGCGGGATCGTAGCCGCGCCATTCCAGGTTCGGGCAGGACCAGCCGGAAGCCGGGCTGAGAAGGCCGGTCGCGACTCTGGACGTACCAAGGTAGAACGTGTTCGATATGGCCTTGGTGTCGATCGAATGGACGACTGCGGCACGCACACGCGCATCCGTGAACGGCTCCTTGGTGTGGTTGAAGTTCCAGGTGAGGGCGCCCGATCCCTCGTGCTTGATCAGTTTCAGATGCCCGTCTTTCTCCGCATCGAGGATGTGGCCGGCATTGTCCATCGGTGTGATGTGAACCTCCCCGGATTTGACGCTCTGATAGCGTGTATTGCCGTCCGGGAGGATGCGATAGGTGACGCCGTCGAGATATGGCAGCCCGGCTTCCCAGTAGTTCGGATTGCGCACGAGCTCGAGGCGGTCGCCGGCGCGCCATTCCTTCACCATGAAAGGCCCAGTGCCGATGGGCTTGCGATGAAAGCCTTCCGGATCGTTCTCGAGTGCCGTTGGCGAACCGATCAGATTGAGCAGGTGCTCGAGTGCCAACGCCGATTGCAAGGCGGTCCAGGGATGCGCGAGCACGAAGCGGACTGCATTGTCATCGACCTTTTCGACGGCCTTGATCGGACGCAGCATCGAGGTGTTGACACCGCTCTTGGGGGCCATCAGACGCCCGTAGTGATACACAACAGCGTCGGCATTGAAGGGTGTGCCGTCATGAAACTTGACGCCCTGACGCAGGGTGACCACGGCGCTGAGACGGTCCGGTGCCTCTTCGAGCTTGAGGCCGAGCCGCGGCTTGATTTCCGAACCTTCGTAGGCAAACAGCGTCTCCATCACCGCGGATGCGGGCGTGACTGTGTTCTGGTTGAAAATTCGCGCCTTGAGATGGTTGAAGCCGTTGAACTCCGCCTCGGAACCGAACATCAAGGTTCCGCCTCTCTTCTGCGCCTCCGCTCCGCTCGTGGAGATGAGGATCGCGGCTGCGGCTGCGCAAAGCGCTCCACCGACACGTGCACAAAGATGCCAATTTCGCATTTGTTCGTTCCTCCCGGCTCTACTGCTGCTGATTGTCGACGTTCGGATTTCCCGCGGCCCCGTCTGCTGAGCGCGGAAAGTGGCAGGCGACGGCGTGATCGTTGCCGATCGCCTTGATGGTTGGCACCTCGGCGCTGCAAATCGCCTGCGCCATCGGGCAGCGGGTGCGAAACCGGCAACCGGATGGCGGCGCAAGAGGTGATGGAATCTCCCCCACGTCACTGGGAGGCTCAGGCCGCGGCACATCCGGATCGGCAACGGGCACCGCTCGAATGAGAGCGGCGGTGTAGGGATGTGCCGATCTGAGGAAGATCGCGTCGGTGGATCCGATCTCGCAGATCTTGCCGAGGTACATGACGGCGATCCGATCCGCGACGTTTCGCACGACTGCCAAGTCATGCGAGATGAAGAGCATGCTCAGCCCAAGCGACGTACGAAGCTCGTTCAGGACGTTGAGGATCTGCGCGCGCACAGAGACGTCGAGCGCGGATACCGCTTCATCGCAAACCAGAAGCGAGGGTTCGAGGATGATTGCACGCGCTATGGAAAGCCTTTGACACTGTCCGCCGGAGAATTCGTGTGGGTAGCGATCGAGCACGGCGGCCGGATCCATATGGACAAGAGCGAGAACGCGCTCGACGTGCGCGCGCCGTTCATTGGCCGTGCCGATACCGTGGATTCGCAGCGGTGCTTCGAGGATATCCCGAACGCGCCGCCGCGGATTGAGTGAGGCGATCGGGTCCTGGAAGATCATCTGCAATGAGCGTCGGGCCTCTCGGAGCTCGCGCCGCCCCAGCGACCCGAGATCACGCCCCTGCAGTAGAACTCGACCTGATGAAATCGGGTGTAACTGGAGGACCGCCTTCGCGATCGACGACTTGCCGCAACCGGATTCCCCCACCAGAGCCAATGTTTCTCCGCGCGCCACATCCAAGGAGACATCCTCAACAGCGCGCAATGCGACACCGCCGGCAAGAGCGTAGGTCACTCCCAGCTCTTGGACACTCAGAAGAGGAGCGCTGTCGAGAGCGGCGTTCATGGTACGATCGGGTTCCAGCAGCGATAGATGCGCCCGCCATCGATCACCGAGAGCGCCGGTTTCTTATGCAAGCAGATCTCGGTCCGCAGCTCGCAGCGTTGGGCGAAGCGGCACTGTTCGACATCGCCATAGATCGTCGTCGGGCGGCCTGGAATGACGCTCAGGCGAACATGCGCGGGCATATCGAGACGCGGGATAGAGCCGAGCAAAGCCTGCGTGTAGGGCATCCGTGGGGTCCGAAGAAGATCGCGAGTCGGTGCGCGCTCCACGATTTGCCCTGCATACATCACTGCGATCTCGTCGGTGTATCCCGCAGCTACACCGAGGTCGTGCGTGATCAGAATCATCGCCATATGCTGCTCTTGTTGCAGGCCGCGAAGCAGCGCCAGCACCTCCGCCTGAACGGTCACATCGAGCGCGGTGGTCGGCTCGTCCGCGATCAACAATTCCGGCTCGCACGCGATCGCCATCGCGATCACGACGCGCTGGCGCATGCCCCCCGACAGCTCGTGGGGATACTGCTCGATGCGCCGCTCGGGCGCCGTCACGCCGACGCGCTTCAGAAGATCCAGCGCCCGACGGTTCGCGACGGCACGGCTCACGCCGAGATGCGTGATCATGCCCTCAGCCAACTGGCTTCCGATCGTGCGAACTGGATTGAGGGATGTCATCGGGTCCTGGAACACCATGGCGATGCGGCGCCCGCGAATAGGGCGCATGGCGGCGCTACCGAGCGTAGCCAGGTTCTCTCCCGCGAAATTGATATGCCGCGACGTGATCCGCGCCTTGCGCGGTAGCAACCCGAGGATGGTGCGCGCGAGAATCGACTTGCCGGAACCCGATTCGCCGACGATGCCGAGCGTGGTGCCACGTCCCAGTGCGACCGATACATCATCCAGCGCGCTGAGATCGCCCCCTGCCGTCGGGAAACGAACACTGAGTTCGCTCACATCGAGTAGTGGCGCCTCTTCGTCGTGCTTCACGACAGCCCCCCCTCTTTGGCTTCCGTGCGCTGGCGCACCCAGTCACCGATCAGATTGAGGCTCAGAACTGTGAGGAACATCACTGTCGCGGGGATGAGCGTCACATGCGGCGCCCGCTCGAGCGCCTCGCGACCGTAGGCGATCATGCCACCCCAACTCGGCGCCGGAGGCGGAATGCCGACGCCCAGGAAACTCAACGAACCCTCCGCGACGATCATCACGGAGATCATCGTGAGAAAGTATGTGAGCAGGGGCATCAACATGTTCGGAAGCACTTCCCGCGTCAGGATATAGGGGTCACCTGCTCCCGCTGTTCGCGCGGCGAGGACGAACTCCCGCGTGAGGAGGGGGAGTGCGCTGGCGCGTGCGATCCGCGCGAAGGCTGGAATGGACACGATGCCGAGAGCCACGGTGACATTCTCCATCGACTGGCCGAGCACACTCGTCAGAGCCAAGGCAAGAACCAGCGTCGGGAATGCGAGGATCAAATCGAGGGCGCCGAGGATTGAGGCGCGCAGCAGCCCACCATAGTAGGCGGCAAGCAAGCCCAGCGTGCCGCCAATGAGAAGACCGAGCGCAGGCGCGACAAGCCCGACGAAGAGCGAAATGCGTGCGCCATGCACGGCACGGGCGAAGAGATCACGCCCGTCGAGATCGGTGCCGAACAGGTGCTTCATGCTGGGTGCCTCGGCAGGCGCCAGGAAGTCCATCGCGTTGGGCGGCGGAATGGGCAGCCACGGCGAGGCGAGACCAAGCACGACGACAAGAAGGATCCACGCGGCTGGGAGCGCGATACGCGCCTGAAAAAGGAGCGGGATCGATGCCCGGGCCGATCGCTCAGTGGGTGCGGCCATGACGCAACCTCGGATCGATCAACGCGTAGACGGCATCGACAGCCATGTTCACCGCAACGAAGGCGACGCTGATGAAGAGCACCAGCCCCTGGACCACGAGATAGTCGCGCTTGATGATGCCCTCGATGAGCAACCTGCCGATCCCGGGTAGAGCAAATAGCGTCTCGATGATCACCGCGCCGCCAATGAGATGGCCGATGTTGATCCCCATCACCGTGAGCATGCTGAAGCTCGAGGGGCGCAATGCGTGCTGCAGCAGGATCTGGCGGTCCGACAATCCTTTGGCGCGCGCGACGGTGATGAATTCCTCGCGCAGTGTGCTCGCCAGATCACTACGTAGCAGCCGGAGATAGATCGGGGCTTCCACCAGCGCCAGTGTCAGTGTGGGCAGCACCATCGAACGAAGATTGCCGATGGGATCGGTGGAGAACGGCACGAACCCTGTCGCCGGCAGCCAGCGCAACCAGATCGCAAAGACCAGAATGAGGAGAATGCCGAGCACGAAGTGGGGAATCGCGAGCGTAGCAAAGGCGCCACCAGATATTGCCCGGTCGACTGATGTCCCTTCGCGATAGCCCGCCCAGATTCCGAGCGGCAAGGCGATCGCCAGGCCGACCAGCTGAGCCAGCAGCATCAGCTCGATCGAAACGGGAAGTCGTTCCACGATGGCGCGCGCAACAGGCTCGCCAGTGATGTGCGACTGTCCGAGGTCTCCTTGAACCGCTTGCCAAAGCCAGCCACCGAACCGCTCGACGACAGGCCGATCGAGGCCGAGCTCCGCTTCGAGCTTGGCGATGTCTTCGGGGCGCGCGTCCTCACCTAGAATGGCGTCGGCGAGAGAGCCCGGCAGCAGCTCGAACAGGAAGAAGGTCGTCGCGGCCGCCACGAGCGCGACGGCCAAGAGGCGCGCGGTGCGCCGCCCGATATTGCGAATGAATGACGCGGCCGTCATGCCAACCGCCCTGACGGGCGACGAAAGCTACTCAGGCGCGCAACCACGCACAGGAGTGCGCGCACGGCGCGCGCCCTGCCCCTTACGCCGGGCATCCGCGATTCCTCCAGGTTCTTTCATTCTTGTTGCAGACACCCTAGCGCAGTAATTGAAACGTTTCAATACAAGATTTCACGGGTGCCTACTGATCGCGGCTCGTCTATAGTGCCGTCGTCCGATCCCAACGAACGCGATTGCTGCCAGTGAGCAAAAAACGGGTAGATCTCAGAGATGTTGCGGCGCTGGCAGGCGTGTCGCTTGGCAGTGCGTCGCGAGCGATCAATGGTGTTGAGAACGTTTCATCGGAGACGCGCGAGCGAGTTCAACGGGCAATCGATATTTTGGGGTATCGGCCGAGCCATGCTGCCCGCGTGCTGCGTTCGCGCTTGAGCAAGACGATCGGTTGCATGCTCTCGGAAGCGACCAACCCACTGTACGCTCGCCTCTTCCAGGCGATGGAAGCGCGTCTGAGAGCCGAAGGTTACGTTCTGCTGCTGGCGACCGGGCTGAACGATGCCGATCGGGAACTCGAAAACTTGCGGCTGTTCGCGGAACGCGGGATGGACGGCATGATCCTCACGCCCGGCAATGAGCGCGATCGCCGCATTCTCGACTTCCTTGATTCGAGCGAGATGCCGGCCGTGATTCTCGATCGCGACATCGAGACGAAGAAGGACGTGGTGATGTTCAACCATGCCCCCGCCGTCAAGCGCATCACCCGGGAATTGCTGGATCTGGGGCATCGGCGGATTGCACTGTTGGTGTCGCATGTCGATGTCCGCCCCAATCGACGGCGGATCGAAGCATTCAAGACAGCGATGCGGGAGCATGGCATTGCTTCGCCGAACGACCTCGTGCGCCTGCAAACGACATCCACGGCCTCCACGTTTGACGAGGTGGTCGGTCTGCTCAAAGGACAGGATCCGCCGACGGCGTTTATCGTTCAGGGCACGAACACGCTATTAAGTGTGCTCAATGCGACCGCCGCAGTCGGGGCCCGCATCCCGGATGATGTTTCGATCATCAGCATTGGTGATCCGGATTTTGCAAGAACGCATGTGCCGCCGATCGCCGCTCTCAAAGTGAAAACCGAGGACATCGTCGAGCGTACGGTGGACCTCCTCTTGACGCGCATCAAAGGTGACAGGTCCGCCCGCCCACAGCGAGCACTTGTGCAGTTCGACTTCGAGCGGAGAGCATCCTGCGGCCCCGTACCCCAGTCACATGCACGGGGCATTCAGTGAGGCCCGGAGACTGGTGCGGTCAAGAACGTTTGCTGGCTTGTGCGTTGCGACGTCGGAAGCGGTGACGCATTGCCTGTACCCCGGACCCAATCGGCCGACGATGATATCCCTCCACGTCGCGGCCGATCATGCGCGCCTGACAAGCCCGTCAGGAGACGCCTGATAGCCGGTCAGTGTCCTCTCGGCATATCGCAACCGCCAAGAGATCATGGCTTGCGCGTAGCGGAGCACATCCTGAGCGTAGCTCGGATCGTCGGCCAGAGATGTAAACTGGTTTGGGTCGCGCGGGAGATCGAAATAGAGATTTGGCAACTTGGTGAAGTGAACATACTTCCCGGCCTCATCCTCGACGACAGCCAAGCTCGCTTCGTCGAGGCCGACTCCAAGCACTTCTTCGGGGCGCGCGGAACCCATGAGAACGTTGCGGTAGTCGTACTCGTAGTGCACGTGGCGACGCCAATCCGGAGGCGCCGCACCTTCACGCAGGAACGGCAGCAATGAGCGACCATCGACGGTGCGCGGCGTCTCCAGACCGAGCCAGTTGAGGATCGTCGGCATGGTATCAATCGATTCCGTGAACGCGTCGACGACCGTGCCGCGCGTCCTGTTTGCACTGGCATCGGGATCTCGGATGATCAGCGGTATGTGGAAGCTCTCGTCGAAGTAGCCGACCTTGCCGAGGATATAGTGGTCGCCGAGCTGCTCGCCGTGGTCGCTTGTGAGGATGATCAGTGTGTCGTCCCATTGACCGCTGTCGCGGAGGAACTGCAGGACGCGACCGATTTCGGCGTCGCACTCGGAGATCAGCCCGTAGTACGTCGCGCGCATCTGGCGCACCTCGGCGACGCTCATCGAGCTCGCGAGCCCCTTGCCGTTCTCGAAGAAACGGCGCTTCTCAATCGAGTCGATGAAGAACTTGAGAAGCGGGTGCTGGCGCGCCTCTTCTTCGGGCGTGGAGGCGCGTGCCGGTGCCGGCGCGTCGTCGATCGAGTACATGTCGTGGTAAGGGGCAGGCGCAGCGAACGGCGGATGGGGCCGATAATAGCCGAGATGGAGGAACCACGGGCGTTTCGACGCGCCGAGTAGATAGGTGAGCGCGCGCTCGGTGAACCAACGGGTGTCCGAGAGGTGTGCCGGAATGCGCGAAGGTTTCCGTGTCGCGCCCAGTTCCTCGTCGCTCACACCTTCGGGAAGCCAAATATCGGCACGGTTCTCCGGAAGCTTGTAGCCTTGGCTTGCGAGCCAGGCGAAATATCCCTCCATACGAGGCTCGAAGGCGCCAACGGGCCGCCATCCGTGCATGAGATCACCAAGCACGGTGAATGCCGGGTCCATGGCTGGCCACTCGCGCGGATCCGGCGTCGTTGTCGTGTAGCCGACGATAGCCGGATCCCAGCCGCCTTTGCGGACTTCCATTGCTAGATTGGTGTGGCGCGCGTCGAGAGGAATGGTGTTCTGCACCGCGCGGTGGTTCATCGCATACATGCCGGTCAGCAGCGAGGCGCGCGCCGGTCCGCATGGTGAAGTCACCGTATAATGCTTCCGGAAGGTCACGCTCTCGGCGACCAGCGCATCGATATTCGGCGTCCGAATCGTCTTATGACCGACGGCCTTCAGTGTATCGCCCCGCCATTGATCAACGACGATGAGAAGAACATTCTTGCGTTTGGGATCGGCGATGGTGGGCATCGAGATATTTCCGAAGACTGGAGGGGGCACGGTGGCCGGATGTTGATCCGACCACCGCCGTGTCGTCGCTACTTGCGGACCTTCAGGTTCCCTGCGCGGAAGTCCATCGCCTGGGTCGGCGAGTACTTCCACTCGAGATCCTTACGCTTGCCATAGAAGAGCACAGTACGATGCAGGACCGTATAGCCCGGATCGTCGCGCTCGATGATCTCAAGCATGCGGCGGAAGATGGCGGGTCGTTTGGTCTGATCTGTCGACGTTTCGAGCTCGGCGCAGAGCTTGTTGAACTCATCATTGGACCACTCACCGACCTGCTGCTGCTGGCCGCGCGGGCAGTGCTGGTTGACCATGGATGACACGGGGTCGTTGAACGGGGCTGAGTTCGACCAGTCACGGATCGCCCGCGGGGTGTCCTTGGCAAAAATCTGCTGCCAGTTCTCCTTCATTTCGATCTGGACGTTGGCACCGATGGCACGCCACATCTCCTGGAGGATTTGGGCCGTCGGAACCTGATTCGCATAGTAGTTGTTGAGCACGCGGAAGGGGATCGGCTCACCGTTGTAGCCGGCTTGCTTCAGCAACTTCTTGGCTCCCTCGGGATCATAGGCGGGTACCTGCCAGTCCTTGATGAACATGGGGCCGTAGTATTCCCACTGCAGCCCCTGCGGCACGGACGTACGGCCAGACCACAACGTGTCCACGATCAGCTTGCGGTCGATGGCCATCGTCAGCGCGCGACGCACGCGAGGGTCCTTGAGCTGCGGGTGGTTCTTATCGAACACCGTGAGGCGGTAGTTGAGCACCGGACCGCCAACGACCTCATGCTTGGCGCTGGCCTCGATCGTCTTGATCTGATCGGGCGGAACGTCGGTGATGAAGTCGTACTGGCCCGAGATCAAGCCATTGACGCGTCCTGCCACCTCAGGCACCACAACGAAGCGGATCTCGCGTGCATTCGGCTTGCCGCCCCAGTAGTCGTCGTGAGCCTCAAGAACGAGGATGTTGTCCGGCTTGAACTCCTTGACCTTGTAGGGTCCCGTCGCAACAGGGGCCGTCGCGAATGTTCTCCAGTCGGGTGCGGCAAGGAACGCCTTCTTGGAAACGATATTCGTGCCATTGCGGGTCAGTCGCCCTTCCAGCGTCACATCCGGCGTCTTGTTGTGGAACCGCACTGTATAGCGATCAACAGCCTCCATGCGCTCGAACCCGGGCAGGAGGCGGCGCGCGACAGCGTGCACCTCAGGCGGCGCAACGGATGACTGACCGGCGCCTTGTGTGAAGAGAGCCTGGCCCGTCTTAGGGGCTTCACCCGGCTTGGCGAAGCCCCACATACGCTCAGGGCCGAACGAGAAGACGACGTCCTCGGCTGTCATTTCCTCGCCGTTGTGGAACTTGACGCCTTTGCGCAGCTTGAACTCGATGGTCTTGTCGTCGATGCGTTTCCAGCTCTCGGCGAGTGCCGGCCCGAGAGACAGGTCGCCCTGACGGTCGACCTCAACGAGCGTGTCGAAGATGCTCAAAAAGATTCTGCTGCCGACATTTGACTGCTCGCGCAGCGTGTCGAGGACCCCGGCGTTGACGATCTGCTGCACGGCCACCGTGATGACCGGGCGGTCATCGGCGCGCGCGACTGATGTGAACATGAAGGCGCTGGCTACTGCAGCGGCTATTGCCGCCCTCGGCCTCGCATGGTGAAACGCACGTTGTTGGTCCATATCTCTTCCCTTCTGGATTGAACGCAAGGGCCCCATAGGGCGTGAGCATCTCAGTGGTATGACGCCTCTCGCAGCGATCGGATGACGGCCGTCATCAGCGCAACGTGGGGTCCAAACGGTCGCGCAACCAATCCCCGAGAATCGAGACCGACAGCGTGGTCATGACGATCACGAAGGCAGGTGCGAGGAGGATCCATGGTGCGGCCTGCATGTATTCGCGGCCGTAACCGACCATGTTGCCCAACGAGGTGAGCGGCGGCTGCACGCCGAGCCCGAGGAAAGAAAGGCCCGACTCGAGCAGGATCACCTCTGGAAAATTCAGCGTCATTGAAACGATTAGCGTCGCGGCGATGTTCGGCAGGATGTGGCGCCCGTAGATGCGCCATGGGCCTGCGCCGAGATCGCGTATGGCGGAAGCATAACCCTGTTCGTTCGCCGCAATGGCAAGTCCGCGCGAAACGCGAGCGATGCGCTCCCAGCCGTTCAAGCCCATGAGAAGAACGAACAGCATCAGTGAATTGCCGAAGAAGGCGAGGACCGCGAGCGCGATGATGAGAAACGGCATCGAGGCCTGAAGGTCGATGAAGACTTGAACGATATGCTCGACGATGCCCCTGAAATGCGCTGCGGCGAACCCGAGCAGCACGCCGACCGTGGCAGCGATGACCGTCGAAGCCAACGCGATGAGCAAGGACACCCGGATCGATTCGATGAGGCGGGAGAGAACATCCCGACCGAGTTCGTCCGAGCCGAGCGGGTGGCGCCAGTCGCCGCCCATGAACACGGGGGCCTGCAGACGCCCGCGTAGATCGAGCGCCTTGAAATCATAGGGCCGGATGTAGTCGGCGGCGAGGGCAACGACGAGCATCAACGCCAGCCAGGTGATGGCAACGATCACCATCGGCGGCCAAGCGTCGAAGAATCGACGGAGCAGCGACCTCGAAGGCGCAATCGCCGCCGGAAGGGGGCGAGGCTCGATCTTGGTGCGCCGTTCCAGATCACTGGGCATCTTGCCGTTCCTCAAGCCGTCGAGTTACTGCCGCGACCGCGTAAGCGCAGGTCGATGAAGCCGTAAGCGAGGTCGACGATGAGGTTGGACGTGACCATACATACCGCGACGAGCAGTAGGATCGCCTGGACGATCATCAAGTCCCGATTGGCCACTGCCGAGATCAGTAGGCGACCGACGCCCGGCCAGGAGAAGACGCTCTCGACGACGACGGCGCCGGCGATGAGTGATCCGACCATGAGGCCGACGACCGTGAGCGTGGGAATGGCGGCATTAGGCAGCGCGTGGCTGCGCACGGCCTTGGGCCACGGCACACCCTTGGCACGCGCGGTTCAGATATACGGCTGGCCCAACACCTCCAGCATGGCCGAGCGCGTGTAACGAGCAATGACAGCCGCGCCCGCCGTGCCGAGAGTAATGATCGGTAGGATGGCGTGACGCCACGTGTCCTGACCACCGGAGGGAAGGACGCCGAGCTTCACTGCGAATACAAGAACGAGAACGAGGCCCAGTACGAAGCTCGGCACCGTGTACCCGGCAACCGAGATCATCATCACCATGCGATCGAGAAACGAGTTGCGGTGCAGCGCCGCGTAGATGCCAGCGGGAATGCCAATGCTGACCTTTAGAGCAAATGCAGGCAATGTCAGCGCCAGGGTCAGCGGAATGCGCTCTGCGACCACGTCCCATGCGTCGCGGCCATCACGCAAGGATTGGCCCATGTTGCCTTGGAGCAGGTTGCGGAGGTAACCGACATACTGCTGCCAAACGGAAGCATTCAGGCCGTAGTGCTCACGGAAGGCCTCGATTGCCTCCGGGGGCGCGTCGGCCGACATGATCAGCAGGGCGGGATCGCCGGTCGACGCCAGAATCGCGAATGAGAAAGTCAGCACGAGAAAGATAGTAAGGATCGCGCGCCCGAGCCGCGTCGCGATATAGGTCATCATAAGCGCATCATCCTCTCGTGTTCAGGCGGCGGCTCCGTCCAGCGAAGCGATGCGCATCCCGGCGCGGTGGCACGCGACCAGCCGTTCGGCATCGAACGGACGAAGCTCAGGCGTATCCTTTCGGCAGCGATCGGTTGCGAGCGGGCAGCGTGGATGAAAGGCGCACCCATTCGGCACATCGACGGGACTTGGAGGATCACCATCGAGAACGATGCGGCCCTTTCCTCGGGCGCGGGCGCTCGGTACTGCCGAGATGAGGGCCTGCGAGTAGGGATGTGCTGGTGCCCGCATGATGTCCTCCGGACGACCGCTCTCGACGATCCGTCCGAGGTACATGACGGCCACGCGGTGGCTGACATGACGCACGACCTTCAGGTCGTGGCTGATGAAGAGGTAGGCGACACCGAGCTGCGCCTGCAGATCTTTCAGCAGGTTGATGACCTGGGCCTGAATCGAGACGTCGAGGGCCGATATCGGCTCGTCGCAGACGAGAAGGCTCGGCCTATGCATCAAGGCACGCGCAAGAACGACACGCTGGCGCTGGCCGCCGGACAATTCGTGAGGATAGCGATCGACACTCGTGCGCGGCAGGCCGACAGCATCGAAGAACGACAGCATTCGGTCACGACGCTCAGCCTTCGTCCCCTCGTTGAATATGTCTAGAGGCTCCATGGCCTGGACGCCGACCGGCAATCGGCGATCGAGCGCTCCGAGCGGATCCTGGTATACCATCTGCATTCGCCGGCGCTGCTCGCGCCATGCGCGCTTACGGTCCGCAGTCACGGGCTTGCCCTCGAACACCACGGACCCGGAAGTTGCCGGAATGAGGCCGAGCACCAGCTTCGCGGTCGTGGATTTCCCGCAACCCGACTCGCCGACAAGGCCAAGCGTCTCGCCGGCACGGATTTCGAAGGAGACGCCGTCGACAGCCTTGAGCTCTGCGGTCGGCGAGAACCATCCTCCGGCAGTCTTCACATTGTAGGTTCGGCGGAGATCTCTGGCCGAAATCAGTGGCGCGCTCGTCATGCCACTGCCAGCACGCGCTGTCGTGCGGTCGTGCTCCCATGAATCATTTCGCAAGCGGCGGCATGATCAGTACCGACAGTTCGCATCGCCGGGATCGCGGCGTTGCAGATCTCCGCTTTTGCCTCCGCACAGCGCGGCGCGAACGGACATCCCGGCGGCAAGGCGTGTGGCTCCGGCACCTGACCCGGAATTGCGACGAGGCGTTCGAGCGTGCCGTCGATCTCGGGGAGTGCCGCCAGCAGACCCCGCGTGTAGGGGTGGCGAGGCGCATCAAAAATGCGGTCGACAGGCGACACTTCCACAGGCCGCCCCGCGTACATGACCATCACACGATCGGCGAGCTCAGCTACGATCCCGAGATCATGGCTGATGATCACTAGACCCATACCGGTCTCGCGGCGCATCTCCTTGAGAACCTCCAGGATCTGCGCCTGTATCGTGACATCGAGCGCGGTGGTCGGCTCGTCCGCGATGAGGAGATCCGGCTCTCCTGCGAGCGCCATCGCGATCATCACGCGCTGATTCATGCCGCCCGAAAGCTCATGCGGATACTCAGAGAGACGCTGGCTCGGCGCCGCTATCTGCACCCGTTCGAGTAGCCGGCGCGCCTCTGCCATCGCCGATCGCTCGCTCATGCCGCGATGGATGACGAGGCTCTCCACGAGCTGCCGTCCGATGCGATGCACGGGATTGAGCGACGATGTCGGATCCTGGAAGATCATTGCGATACGCTTGCCGCGGATCGCCGCCATTTCTCGCTCGCCGAGGCCGAGGATCTCGCGACCATCGAGCCGCACACTTCCACTGACGTGTGCGCGCGACCCGAGAAGCCCTAATGCACCAAGCCACGTGATACTCTTGCCCGAGCCGGATTCGCCGACGATGCCGATCGCCTCGCCCTTCTTGATTTCTAGATCGAGTTCGTGAAGAGCCCGTATGCTGGACCGGCCGGTGTCGAAATCAATGGTCAATCCATCGATACGGATGAGCGGGTCTACCATCCCGTCTGGCCCCTCGGCGCTGGAGGTTGAGCTGGATCAGAGCGCTAGCGAGGGTTCACGACAGGCTAATGACGGATCGACGATATGGCGCCTCGACCTGAAATGACGCGCCACCGATCCGCAATGTCACAAAACCGAAGTCCAGCAACCCTACGTGAAAGCACGGCGGGGCACGTACAAGCGATTGTCCGCGGCGAGGTGACCGCCGCGCAATTTCCGGCCTCGCCATCGCACGCGCGGAAGCAAGGCGGCATAAGGACACCACCGCACCGGTGGTTCCCATGCAGATCAAAGAGTGCGGAAGAGACTTGGTGGACCTCTCAGGAAAAAGATCGAACCAAATCTTCGACGAACTTGCCAGCTGGGAGGAGGCCCTGAAGGGCTCCTCACTGACAGACCCGACGCCGCCAGCGCCCTGAAGGGCCTCCCCATGTCGGCCCCCAGATCAAGAGCCCCAGCTATGGCCATTCTGTCCGGGGAACGCTTGTCCTTGACCTTCGGGAGGAGCATATGACTATCGGTAGTCATATGAGGCATGCCGCCATGAAGAAGCTCCGGCTCAAGGACGCCAAGGCGACCCTCTCGGCCGTCGTGGACTGGGCTATCGCCGGCGAGCCGACGGTCATCACGCGCCACGGTCGCAAGGAGGCTGTCCTTATCTCCTTCGAGGAGTGGGAACGCATCTCCAAGGTGCCGAGCTTCGCCGACCTGCTGCTGGCCTTCCCCGGTGAGCCGGATGACATTCCCGAGCGGTCTCGCAAGCCCGCCCGTGCCCTGCGCGGCGCGAACCTCTGACCCGTGTATCTGCTCGATATCAATATCGTGTCGGCCGGCGCCCCGGCCAAGCGCCGGGTCGGCCCGGAAGCCTTCGCTGCCTGGGTGCGCGAGAACGGCGAGCATCTCTACGTCTCGACCGTGACCATCGCCGAGATCGAGGCTGGCATCGCCCGCGCCGTCAGGATCGGAGCTACCACCAAGGCTGAGCGCCTGCGCCGCTGGCTCGCAGCGGTGGAGCACTTCTACTCGGGGCGTATCCTGGCCTTCGGCCTCGAGGAAGCCCGTATGGCCGGGGCCATCCTCGACCGGGCACGTACTCACAATCCCGGTTTCGAGGACATCGCCATTGCCGCCACGACTGCGGCGCGCGGCCTGACAGTCCTGACCGCGAACGAACGCCACTTCGCACCGCTTGGGGTGCCGCACATCAATCCACTGAAACAACTCCCGCCGGTCGCCTGACGAGAGCGCTTCATGCGTTCTGGGTGGCCGACGAGTGGCGCACCTCGCAGTCGATCGCCGCAAGCGGCCAAGGTGCCGGCGTTCATCTGGCCCATAGTACCGGTGCCGCTCGGAATTTGAGAGTCGCGGGTGGCTGTCCGCTCCGCCTCATCGACAATCCTCCGCAACATCTCCCGTTGTGTGACTGCGTAACGCAATGCCAGCCTCTCGAGCGCACGCTTTGTTGCGGTCGAGACAATCGTGTTCAAGCGCGCACTGTCGAGAGTGTCGATCTCGTCGAGGTGTCTCCGCCGATTAGCCGCCTGTCTGTGGGGCGCAATCGTCGCGGTTGCAACGTCCCCAATGCAGTCATCGGTATCACCTCAATTGGCGGCACAACAAGCGCCGCCGACTACGTCCGGAATCGGAGGCATCGCGTCAGTGGCTCAGATGTCGATCTTCTCGGCGATCTCGATCGCGTCGTCGACCTCGATGCCAAGATACTGAACAGTGCTCTCGATCTTCGAATGCCCGAGCAAGAGTTGGACGGCTCTGAGGTTCCCGGTTCGCCTGTAAATCAGCACGGCCTTCGTCCGACGGAGCGAGTGCGTGCCGAACTTCACTGGGGCGAGACCGATGCTGCCGACCCATTCCTGGACGAGCCGAGCGTACTGCAAAGGAAAGGCGGCTTTACCCAGCGGACCCAGTGGGAATCCGAAAACGGGATCTACTGCGCGGATGAGTAGATTCCGAGTCTGCATCGCACGGTGAGGATCAACTACGGTGAGATCGATAAGCTTCGCCCACAATTCGCTGCCTAGTCAAAACGCAAAATCAGCCCCAACAGGGCTTTTGTTGAGAGCGGCGGTGCAAAATTCGACCACGGTAGCGGCGGGGTAGTCCTGCTGCGGGCGGCGTAAAAGTCGTCCACCTATTTTCCTTCTGCACTGAGCGCAGGAGGGTTAGGGGATCTACACCG
>Ga0182740_1001239_pt1 | contig 18057 bp, 13 predicted proteins | sample eDN5th37CKraftBY_FD_128872 | JGI IMG/M metagenome (GOLD analysis project Ga0182740, IMG submission 128872) | Enriched backyard soil microbial communities from Emeryville, California, USA - eDNA 5th pass 37_C Kraft BY (version 2) (version 2) | ecosystem: Environmental > Terrestrial > Soil >...
GACTCGCAGGTTCGCGCCGGCGTCGGCCGTCAGCCCGCCTTCCAGCGCCGTGGCGATGCCGTCGAGGCGAATGTCGCGCTGCGCGCCCAGGACGATGGGCGAGCCGGCGGTCGCCGTGCCCGTGATGAAGAGGTCGCGGCCCGCCTGCGCCTGCAAGATGCCGCCCGCCGTGCGGGCAGGCTGGAGAGATCCGCCCACAGTGCGGGCACCAACCCCGGCACCCGCGGCGGTGCCTGCGGTACCTGCGATGCCTGCGATAAGCAAGTCCTGGCCCGCGCCCAGCTGCAGCCGCGAGCTGCCTTGCGCGAGCCCCGCTTCGCCTATGGTCAGGTTCCCTGCCGCGTCCGCGCGCAGGGTGCCGTTGGCGACCGCCTTGCCGTTGGCGTGGAGATTGCGCCGCGCGCGCAGGTCCGCGTCGGCCGTGGAGGCGAGGACGCCATCCAGAACCAGATCGCGCCCGGCGTCAGTGCGCACGCCCTGGCCTTGCAGTTGGCCGCCCGCGCCCAGGCGCAGGTCACCCCCGCTTTTAAGGTCCAGGGGACCAGCATGGGCCAGTGCACTGCCGTCCAGGCGCAAGCCGCGCGCCGCCTCGATGCGCACCGCGCCATCGGCCACGGCCGCACCGGCCAGCGCCACGTCTTCGCCAGCGCGTACCGTCAGGCCACCGCCGGCCCGCAACTGCGTGCCGGCGTCGGAGACGGCATCCGCGCCAGCCAGCATCTGCACCGTGCCCGAGGCGTATACCTGACGCGACAAGCGCAAGTCGCGCCCCGCCAGCAGCGTGATGCCGTCCTTGGCGGACACCACGCCCCCCGCCACGGAAGCGCCGCCGTCTTGATCGCCAGGAGCCGCCGGCTCGGGGGGCTTGCCGGATTCCCCGCCGGCATGGGTGCTGGAGCCGGTGCCCGAGGTCGTGCCCGAACCCGAACCCGAGCCCGAACCCGAACCCGCATCCTCGCCGGCTTCTCCACCCGCGATTGCCCCCTGGCCGATAGGCGGCACTGCCGCGCCGCCCGCCACCATCAGGTTGCGCCCGGATTGCACGCGCACGTTTTGATCCGAAGTCAGCAGGTCCGACGACAAGGCGAGATCCTTGCCGGCCACCACGCGCAAGGCGCCTCGCGTGCGCAAGCTGCCCTGCGCCCCGACCGACGCGTCGCCACCGGCCTCCATGCTCAAGGACGCGCCCGCGCCGACAGCGCCTTGAACGGAGGCATCGCGCGCGGCAGCGAGCGCGACGGCCCCGCCCGCCTGCGCCGTGCCTTGCACGGTCAGGTCGCGGCCGCTGTCCAGGCGCAGATTGCCGGCCGCCTGCGCGGCGCCGCGCGGCGCGATGCGCACGTCGCCCGCGGCAGTGAGCTGCAGGTCGCCCGTCAGCGCCACCAGATTGCCGCCGATGTTCACGCCCACCCCGGCCTCGGTGCCGATCAGGCGCACGCTGTTGGCGTACATGCCGCCCAGCGCCGCAGTGTCCAGGGCGAGCTCGGGCGCCGCGCCTTGCCCAGCCTGGGCTGAAACATCCCCCGATGCGTAGTCGACCCGCGCCGCGCCCGCGCTCACGTTGAGCCGGTCTGCCCAGACGTCCGCATTGATTTGCAGCGTGCGCGCCAAGAGGTCTACCTGGCTGAGATTGGCGCCGTTCAAGCCCGCGCCGTCGACGTGGATCTTGCCCGCCGCGATATCGAAGCCGATGCCGCCCTCGGCGCCCACCCGGGGCTTGCCCGTGGTCAGCGTGGCACGGTCCGCGTTCAGGAAGCCGCAGCCGTTGCACGTGATGCCCGCGGGGTTGGCGACGATCACGTTGGCGCGGTTGCCGGCCACTTCCAGCGTGCCCAGCAGCTGCGAAGGATTGGGCGCGGTGACCTGGTTGAGAATGGTGCGGGCGCGCTGGTTGCCCAGCATGGGGTTGCCACCCACCTGGCCGGCCAGCTGCGTCTGGCTGGGCCCGCCGCTGTTGTTGAGCACCGCGCCGGACGGGCCGACGTTGAACTGCGTGTAGCGGTTATTGGAAACACCGCCCGCGGAAGGCGGCGCAATATTGATGACGGGCACGCCGTTGCTGACGCCCACCGAAGGCTTTGCGCCAGGCACGTTCCTGTCCACCGAAATCGGCAGGGTCTGCGCCAGCACAGGCGAGCAGACTTGCGTGAAGACGACGGACCAGATGATCAGGGAGCGAAGCTTGGACATCATGCGCAGTGGGGGAAATGCAGGCGCGCGGCGGCGGCATCAGGGTTCGAACAACGGACCTCCTGTTGTATGTGAGCCGCCGAAAAGGGGAAATAGGAGGAGTCCGATAAAGGCTTGCGCCCTACCGCATTGCGGGTCGTACCCCGGGGTCATGCCGCTTGCGGGCACATCCCCAAAACCGTGGAGGGGCAGCCGCCTATGCGTCGCTCTAGCTGAGGCCGGCCTACAAATCCAACAATCGGAAAGATAGGTCGACCATCTCGTTGCTTAGGCTCGGGGCAGTCGTTTGTACCGAGCGGGCTATGGCCTTGACCGGAATCTCAGTTCTTGGGCTCTTGCAATCATCATTGGGCTCCACCGAACTCCCTGGAAGACGGGAATGAATTCTTGGGGAAACCTCAGACCCTTTTCCCGCAGATCACGTGCGGATGCGAATGAGCTCGCGGCGTTATTGCCAACGCGCGTTGAACGTTCCCCGCAGCTGGTTCGCCCTTCGCGCCCGGCGCTTGCGCACCCAAATCACCAGACCGGTCACGCTCAGTGCCGCGACGGCTAGTCCCATCAGCGACATCAATACTCGCCCCGGCGTGCCCAGCAGCCGGCCGGAGTGCAAGGGCAATTGCGCCTGCATGAAGACGTCGCCCCAGGTGCCCTCCCCCGGCACCTTTACGCCGAGAATCGCACCCGTGCCCCCATCCAGGTAGAGGACCTCGTTGCCCAAACCATTGTCGTCCCGATCATTGTCCGGCGTGAAGAATGTCACGCCATAGATACCGAAGCGCTGGGCATAGAAGATGGACCCAGGGGGAGCGGCCCAGCCACGCTGGCGGCCCTCGGCCTCGGCGATCGCGAGGATCTGTTCTCGGCTCAACAGCGGTTCGGCCAGTTCCCGCTCGCGACTGCCCTGACGCAACTGGAATGGCGAGGGCGTCAGGGGCGAGAATACCGACACCAGCGGCCGCATTATTTGCGTTCCCAGATTCAGCGACACCGAGGTCACAGCCAGCATCAGCAACAGACCCCATACCCACACGCCGCCGGAGCGATGGACATCGAAATTGAGCTTGGCGCCGCCCTGGCGCAGCCGGAAGCTCAACGACTTGCGCCAGGTTTTCGCGCTGGGAAACGAGATACACAGCGCCAGAAAGCAATCGACGATCCAGACCGCCGACACCACGCCCATCAGCCAAACGCCAAAGTCGATACCCCAGCCTTTGGGAATATGCATGGTGTAGTGCAACTTGTAGAGAAACGGCAGCAGGTTTTCGCGCGACAGCGATATCTGGCCCCATTGCCGCCGTCCCTGGGCGTGGCCCGTGGTCGGGTCCAGGGCCAGTTGGTTGAAGCCGAGGGCGTACGGCGCGCCTGTGACGGGATCGATGCGCGCGGCGACACCCAGCATCGCCGTATGGCCTGGCTCCAGCGCCAGCGGCAGGAAGCTGACCCGCAGGCGCGGATCATCCGCCTCGGCCCGACGCGCCAGCTCCAAAGGCGGCAGCGGGCTGTCCGTCGCACCGGAGGCGGCCTGGAACAGCCCGGGATTGACCCATTCGTCGATTTCGTGATCCCAGGCGATCACCGCGCCCGTCAACCCTGCGACGAACAGGAATCCAGCGATGAACAGGCCGCACCAGCGGTGCAGCACGACCAGCGCGCCACGCATGCCGCTGCCCATCAGAACTGGTAGCGCGCCGACAACATTGCGTTGCGTGGCTCGCCATACACGTTGCTCGGGAAGCTTACGCTGCCGGACAGCGCGTTGTAGTACTTCTTGTCAAATACGTTATTGATGTTGAGCTGCACGTCCAGCTTCGGTGTCGCCTGCCAGCCCACCACCAGATCGGTCACGGTGTAGGCGCCCTGGGTAATGCGGAACGGCACACCGCTAGTGGTGCCCTGGTTGTAGATGCGGTCCTGACGGTAGATCGAGCCTCCAATGCGCCAGCGGTGCAGATCGCCGGGCAGTCGGTACATGGTCGTCAGCTTGAACAGGTGTCGTGGCGTGTCGGTGTCGAAAAGCTCGCCCACATTGCTGGGGTTCGCATCCTTGCGATAGCGCGCGATGGCTACCGTGTACCCCAAACCCACCTGCCAGTTGGGTGTAATGGCGCCCTGCAACTCAAACTCCACACCCTGGCTGCGCACCTCGCCGGCAGCCGAATAGCAGGCCACGGTCGGGTAGCCGGCGCATTGGGTCTGGTCGGTGCTGCGGAAGGCACGGTTTTTCTGGTCCATGCGGAACACCGCCGCCGAAGCATTCAGCGCACCGCCGAAGTACTCGCCCTTGATACCGATTTCGTAGTTGTTGCCCACCACCGGATCCAGCAGATTGTTGCTGGCGTCCAGGTAGTTCTGGGGCTTGAAGATATCAGTGTAACTGGCGTAGAGGGAGTGCTGATCGTTCAGATCGAAGACCAGGCCGGCATACTTGGTCAGTTGGTTGTTGACGCTGTAGCGGTTATGCGCGCTGACGGATGGCGTGTTAGAGGCGAAGTTCGGATAGGTGTTGACGGTGTCGTCGTAGCCGAACCAGTCCAGCCGCCCGCCCAGTATCAGCTTCAGCCGGTCGGCCAAATTCAGGCGCGTGGTGGCGTACACGCTTTGCTGGGAGATTTTGGCGTCCATCCAGTCCCGCAGCGGAATATTGGGTTTGGCAACGGCGCTCGGATCGAAGTTGTAGAGGTCAAGGTCGCTGTTGAGCACCAGGCCTTGACGGCTGTCCCCGTCGAAATCGACGTTGCGGTAGCTGGCGCCCAGCACCAGCTCGTGCGTGCGGCCCAACAGATCGAAGGGCCCGTTGGCATACAGATCCACGCTGCTTTGCTTTTCTTTGTGGGCGTTGCGCGCACCCAGCTGGCTGTACTTGCCGGTGGCGATGCTGTAGCTGAGGTAATGGCCCAGCATGTCGACATCGGCCTGGGCATAGTAGGCCGAGAGGTGCATCCGCCAGCCATTGTCGAAACGGTGGTCTAGCCCCAGGAAGGCCGAGTTCGTGGTTTTGTTCCAATGCTCCCAGTCATTGGCGTAGGAGGTGGATCGGGGCAAGCCCAGATCGCTGCCATCGCGGCCTACCGGAAGACCGGTGAATCCATTGCCGTGCAAGCGGTTTTCCTGGTGCAGCGCGCTGAGCGTAAGCGTGGTGGAGGCATTCAGATCCTTCTCCAGGATCCCGTAGAAGGTCTGGCCGTCGCTGCTTTCGCCGCGTTTGTAGCTTCCGTAGTCCTGAGCGGCGACGACCGCGCGGCCGCGCAGACTGCCGTCCTCCGATAGCGGACCGGAGGCATCCAATTCAGCCCTATAGCGGTCCCAGCTTCCCGCGCTCACGCCGAGGGACACCTGGGGCGCCTCGGTCGGCCGTTTGCGCACCAGGTTAATGGCGGCCGACGGGTTGCCCGCGCCCTGCACCAGTCCGGTGGCGCCGCGCACGATCTCCACCCGGTCGTAAATGGCCATGTCGGTGGCCAGGAGGTCCTGCGACAGGTTGGAGCTGTCCAGGCCCACCGGCAGGCCGTCGTACATGATGTTGTCCACGTACATGCCGCGCGCATAGAAGGAAGCGCGCTCCGGCCCGAAGCGCCGGTAGGTCAGGCCGGGAGCGGCCTGCACCACGTCATTGACCGTCTTCAGGCCCTGATCCTGCATGCGCTGGCTGGTGATGACGGTGACCGACTGCGGCGTCTCGCGCATGGACAGGTTTAGCCGGGTGGCCGTGCTCATGCTGCCGGTGGTGTACGACTCCGTCCCCTCGGTCGTGCCATCGGCCGCCGTTGCGCCGACCACCGTGACCAGGGGCAGCGTGGTGGCGGACGCTTGCGGCGCGACGGTATTGTCGACACGCAGCACGAAGGCGCCATTATCCAGTTGCACGGCCTGAAGGCCGCTGCCGGCAAGCAACAGCGCCAGCGCGCCGCTGGCTGAATATCGTCCGCTCACGCCGGCCGTGTGTTTACCGTCGGTTTGCTCGGCAGTGAAGGTCAACAGGATGTTGGCCGTGCTGGCCAGCTGACGCAACGCCGGAGCCAGCGGCCCGGGGGCAATCCTGAAGTCGGACGCGGCGGTGCCGGCAACGGCCGCGGCGCCCTGGGCACGCGCGGGAGCCGTGGCGCCAGCCGCCACGGCGAGGGCCAGCGCCAGGACAGCAAACGCAATAGGAGATGGATGGGGCCGCCCCGAATCTTGGGCGCGGTGCAGGTTCGGCATGTTCTTCCTCTTGATTGGACCTCCAGAAATTCCGGTCCCTCGTAAGGTAGGTGCCGCGAGAATGCCGATCGGGCAGTCGATGCGAGAAATATTTTTTCCGTGGCTTCAGCCGGCCGGCCCGACCGTCGCCCAGAAGCGGGTGCGCCACTGCACGCGTACTGGCAGCACGCTGGGCAGCGTGGCCAGGATGTGATCCGTGTCGGCCAGGGGGAAGACACCCGAAAGGCGCAGGTCCGCGACCTGCGGATCCACGCGCAGTACGCCCGGCCGGTAGCGCCCCAGTTCGGCCAGGAAGTCGCCCAGCCTCTGCTCGTCGGCCACCAACTGGCCTCGTGTCCAGGCATCCGTGTGCTCATCGACCGAGCGAGGCGCGTCGACCGCGTTGCGGCTGAACAGGGTCTGCTCGCCGGCATGCAGCAGTCGCGCACTGGCACGCCCGGCCCAGGGAGAAATTTCGACAGCGCTCTCCAGAACCGCCACGCCGGTCCTACCGTCGCGCTGCCTCACGGTGAACCGGGTGCCCAGCGAGCGGATGCTGCCTTCTGCCGTCGTCACCAGCAGCGGCCGTGGATCGGCCGGCCTCGGCTCATGGCGAGTGGCGATCATGATCTCGCCCGCCACCAGCAGGATGCAGCGCTGGCTTGCATCGAAACGCAGATTCACCGCGCTGTCCGTGTTGAGCGTCAACCGGGTGCCATCCGACAGGGTGAAGTTGCGTTGCTCGCCAGTGCTGCTGCGATAGTCGGCCATAGTGGCCTGCCAGGTGCCGGTGCGAGAAACCAAGAGCCCTGCCCCGGCGGCCAGACCGCCCCACAGCAGCATTCGGGTAGCCCGCCGGCGGGCGGCGGAGGCCGGCTGAGCGCTCGTGGCGGCGGACGACAGCGCGGCATAGGCCGAAGCGCCTTCCAGGGATTTCATCCGGCCCGTGACGGCCTCGACATGCTGCCACGCAGCCTCGTGGTCGACATGCGCCTGGCGCCATTGGCGCCATAGGCGTTGCTGCTCGTCGCCAGCCTCTCCGGACATCAGCAGCGTGAGCCAGTCCGCGGCAGCATCCGCGGTGGCCCGGCTGATGACCCGGCCGCTGGGCAGGGTCAGCGTATCTCCATGGGAGGCCATGACGTCAGACAGCCAGCGCGAACATGCATTCGCGGTTGGCCCGGGTCAGATATTGCTTCACCGAACTGGTCGAGGTCCCCAGGCGCTCGGCGATCTCGCTGTAGCTCAATTCAACCAGGTGCGCCAACAGAAAGGCCTCTCGCACCTTGAAAGGCAGGCCATCGAGCACGCGGTCGATCTGCTGCAGGCTCTCGACAGCCATCAGCCGCGCCTCCGGCGATGGGGCTACTTCCTCTGGCAAGCACGCAAGAGCTTCGAGGTAAGCGGTTTCGAGCAATTGCCGCCGGTGCCGGTGAGCGAGGAGCCGGCCGGCAATCGTCGCCAGAAAGGGGCGCGGCTTCCGGATATCGACGGCAGCGGTCTTGCGGTCCAGCAAACTTAGAAAAGTGTCTTGCGTCAGGTCGGCTGCCGCGAACGTGTCGCCCAGCCGCCTGCGCAGCCAGCCTTGTAGCCATGAGCTGTGCTCGACATACAGCCCGGCCAAATCATCGGTAACAGGGGGATCCTGGGCTGGCATGAGGACAGGACAGTGGAAGGTTGAATGCAATGAGAATTGATCTCATTATACATATTCGAATTCTCGCCTGATCCTGCCCGGGCAAATGGTTGTGCCCACCGCAAGAGGATGCCGCATGCGATGCGGGCTCCGTCTCTGAAGCGGCGATCGTTTATTTCCTGGGATAAGACCCCAGCACCCGGAACTCCCCATTCTTCGCCAAGAACTCCGCCAGCTTCCCTTCTTTGGCATGCCCGGCAACCTCGATCAGGTAGCGATGCGTGTCCAGGGTTTTCTTGCTGGGGCGTTCGTAGAGGGTCAGGACTTGCACACCGGAAGCAGTCAGCGCCGAAAGCGTAGCGCCGAACTTATCGTCGGAGGTATTCAGCAGCAGCGAGGTTTTATCGTTCCCGCTGGGCGCGGGCATGTCGCGGCCCAGGACCCACCAGCGGGTGACGTTATGGGGACCTTCTTCGATGCCGTCCACCAGCGACACCAGTGAGTACACGCTGGCCCCGACTTTGGGGCCGAAGGAAGCTTTGTCCAGGCTCGGGCTGTTGGCGACGGTTTGGGCCGCGGCGCCGCCGCTGGCGGCATCGGTGCGGCGGACATTGGGCATTTCGCGGTCCACCCAGGGTTTGACTTCTTCGAAGGCCACGGGGTGGGCGTAGACTTCCTTGATGTCTTCGCGCTTGGCGCCGGGCCTGGCCAGCAGGCTGTAGCCGAGCATTTTGGGATATTCAGCGACGATGGTGACGTTGGGCAGGTCGAGGACGGCGTCCAGGTACGGCGTCACGCCGACCACGGAAGTGGTGACCGGAACGCAGGCGCGTTCGACTTTGCCATCGGTGTAGCTCTTGAAGAGTTCGTCGCGAGTCAGCGGCACCAGGTCTTTGTCGCCAAAGAGGTCGAGGCAGGCCTGGTGGGTCCAGGAGCCGGCGGGACCCAGGTAGGCGATGGAGCCCGCGGCGGCAGCGGGGCTGGCGGAAAGGTTGAGGGTCAGCAAGCCTAAGACAGTGAGCGATGTGAGGGCTTTCATGTTCCGTTCCGGAAGGTCGCGGGAGGTCCGAGAGACATGATACCGAGAACGCCCGGAACCAAGGCTCCCCTCCCGAACCCTTTCAGGGATGCCGTTTGAGTCCTTTTACGGTCTTGTCGACCGCCTTTTTCGGCCCGCGCACCGCGATGCCCGCCCAGTTCATGTTGTCGACGTCCTCAGCCCGGAATACGTTCCGGTTTGCTTCGTCATGGCCGGTGGCGAACATTGCATGGATGAAGGGAACGATGGGGATCCCGCGATCCAAGGCGGCGCGGGACGCGATCCATGCGCCAAACAACGGGCTCGATGCGGGTCAATCGGCGTACTGGGCGTCTCCGTTGCCGAACGACCAGTTTTCCTTCTTGACCTCGACAAGGCTGATGAAGACGTCCTCTTTCCTGGTCGCGAGCTCCGTGTGGAGCCCCTCGACTATGGCTTTATAGAGCCGCTTTTTCTGGTCCAGCGTGCGGCCCTCGTTAAGCGTTATCTGGATGTAAACCAGACCGTCGGTGCGCGCGATGCCGAAGTAGGCGGGATCGTAGATGAAGTGACCCGCATCATGTTCGTTCAGGATCTGGAAGTTGTCTTTGTCGGGAACGTTCATGGTTGCTTTCAACGAGCGGTAGACGACCTCGCCGATTTTCTTTGCGAACAGCGGGTCATCATTCTTCCGGATATCGATGCGAACGAAAGGCATGTCGGCGCTCCTTGCGCGTCAGGGGAAAATGACCGCCTTGCCTGCGCACAGGCCATGACCGGCGGTTTGCGTGCAATTTAGATTGAACGAGCCAAAGGCAAACATACATTGTTGCGTGAATGTCCATCATCAAGCGGTACATCCGACACAATCAACAAGAAATTTAACTTAACAAAGAAATGACGCCATGAAATATGGCGTCAGACTAAAATTTCGGGCATGCAGATACGCGCAGGCTTGCCCATTTTTGAGCATGGAATTGCAACCCCGTCGTAATCTCCCCCACGCTAAGGAGACGTCCATGCCAAAATTCGTGACCATCGGATATGGCGATCAAGCGGGCTACGATCGTGCGCCCGCGACCATCCGAAATGCAGCGCATGCACACGATGCAAAATTGCGGAAAAACGGCGTGTTGATGGGCGTCGCAGGCAAGCCGGTACAAGTACGCAACCCCGAAGCCACTCGGGTCGAAACAACGCCCGGCCCGTTCATGAAATCCCCCTTGCCAGTGGCTGGTTTCGCCATCATCGAAGCCGCCGACATGGCCGAAGCTATAGCAATGGTGTCGCAAACGCCCTGCGCCGTCGCGCACGGGGTCGTTGAAGTGTGGCCGCTGGAACAGCCGTAGCGACACCTCTCATCCTCACCGCAGGTTTATGCTTTGCGAGAACAAGGGAATAACAGCCAGCACCTATCCCCTACGCCGCATTCACAAGTGCCGATGACTGCAAACCATTGCCTGCCCGGTCAGCTCCGCGATCAGTCTGGCCAGCCCCCGCGCGCTGCCGTCATCCAGCCATTCTGTCCGGATCATGCGAAACCCCATCGCCAGGCTGTATTGCCAATCCAGCTCCAGTATCCGGTAGTCCTGGCCATTTTCCGCGCAATGCCATTGCGCGGCCGGATCCTCGTAGGCCGCGCCGATGAAATCGACGTGTGAGTCGAACGGCGGCATCGTCTCCAACAATTCATCTGACCCCGGCAAGCTAGGCTCCGACAGATTTTCCCCTACCGCCACATGCGGCTCAGGGCCGTCATAGGCCAGCAGCATCAACGGAAAATTCTTGGGGTCCGCGTCATAGGAAGCCCGCGTGTCGGCAGTCAGATAGGCTCGTGCCGCCGGCCCCAGGCAGTACTGCGGGCTGTTCCAGTCGCTGCTCTCGTTATCCGCATACCGGTCCCCCGGCGTAATGCCGTGCTCGGCCAGCAGCGCCAGGGCTTCTTCCATGGTGTCGTTATGGCGTATTGGCACATCCGCTGGCAAATGCCCCGCCCGCACATACATGGCGATCACGTCTCCCGTGGTGCGCAGGCCTTCCTGATATTGGTACGAACCTTCGTTCAGGCTGGCCAGGTCGAAGCTCAGGTTCAACAGGGCGCGATACGGAATGGCATCACCGCGCGGTTCCATTACGTATCCGCCTTCCAGCAGTTTGGCTTCCAGCGCCCGCCAATCAGGCGGCGGCAAATGCATGTCGCGGGGGCACAGAAACTGGTGGTGTTCGGACATAGGCGGGACTCACTCTGCTGAGGTGGTTGGGGCCGGCGAATTGTAAGCTGGGGCCCTTGGTCTTTGGCAGGCAGAGGAATCAGGCCGCGCGTACGCTCAATCCACCTTCGCCCCCGACCGCTGCACCAGCGGCACCCATTTAGCGATATCCGCCTTGATGAAAGCCGCCAACCCGCTAGGCGGTCCATCGTGGAAGATCTCGTACCCCAATGCCTGCAACCGCTGGCGCTGCTCGGCGCAGTCCATCACGTTGCGCGCCGCGGCGTTGAGTTTCGCCACGACGTCCGACGGCGTGCCGGCGGGGGCCATCAACCCCAGGTCGACGGTGATCACGTAGCCCGGCACGCCCTCTTCCATCATGGTGGGCACGTCGGGCAGCAAGGGGGATCGGGCTTCGCCGGTGACCGCCAGCGCGCGCAGCTTGCCTTCCTTGACGAGGCCGGACACGCTGGGCGTGTTGTAAAACGCGAAGGCGACCTCATGCGCCATGACGGCAGCCACCCCTTGCGGCGCGCCACGGTAAGGAATGTGCGAGGCCTGGGTCCCGGTAATCGACAGCAATAGTTCCGCGGACAGATGATGGGTGGTGCCGTTGCCGCCGGACGAGTACATCAGTTTGCCCGGCTGGGCTTTCAAGGCCGCGACGAGTTCGCGCACCGAGCGGTATGGGCTGTCGGAAGGCACAACCAAGACATTGGAGCCGCCCGCCAGATAGGCGACCGGCACGAAGTCCTTGGTCGGATCGTAGGACAGCTTCGAGAACAGCCCCAGGTTGATGGCCCAGGTATTGTTGGAACCCAGCACCAACGTATAGCCGTCGGGCGGCGCCTTGGCCACATAGCTCATGGCGATCTGCCCGCCGCCGCCGGGCTTGTTCTCGACGACCACCGTCTGCCCCAGTTGCTGGCTCAAGCCAGGCTGGATGGAACGCGCCAGGATATCCGCCGTACTGCCCGCCGCCAGCGGCACCACCAGGGTGATGGGACGATCCGGAAACGGCGCCGCGCCGGCCGGCGCCGCGATAAACGGCGCACAGGCCAAGAGAACCCCCAGTAGTGCTTTCATGATGCCTCCGCGGTGGCGCGAGCGATGGAAACCATGCGGGCTTGCATGATGCCAAGCAGCGTATCCGAGGAGGCAGCCCCGAAAAATATGCGGGCAGCTATAGCGTCATGCCATCATGGCATGGCGGCGTCGCGGCGCAGGCGCTGGGAAACCGAGCGGACCACGGCGACGAAGGCCTGGGCCGCGGGAGACAAAGGGTAGTTGGCCAGCCGCGCGATGGAGATGGGCCATTCCAGCGCCGGATTGCGCAATGCAATGCCCTTGATGCCGGCGGGCATCTGCCCGCGCGCGATCTGCGGCAGCATGGCCACGCCCATGCCGGCCTGTATCAGGCCGATGGCCGTGGACAGCAGGACGACGCGCTGTTCCACGCGCGGATAGATATTGGCGGCGATCAAGCGGCGGCTGATATTGAGCCACGCAGGCGCTTCCGGGTTCAGCTGGATACAGGGCAACTCGGCCAGCACCTTGGCGTCGACCTCGTCCAGCCTGGCCAAGGGATGATCCGTGCGCGCGAAGAGCGCCACGCCGCTGTCCGACAGCTGTTCCACCATGATGCGGGAGTCGTCGTCCGGCATGACGGCGCCCAGGCCGACGTCAGCCTCGTGCGAAAACAGCCGGGTGCGGATCTGCTGAACCATGCAGTCGACCACGATCAGGTCGAGCTGGGGATGGCGCTGGCGAAACTCCATCAGGATGTGCGGCAGCAAAGTGGCGGCGCTGACGTGGCCCACGGCGACCATGACCTTGCCCTGCTTCAGGTCGGAGTGCTCGCGGCATTCCTGGATCGAGCTGTCGATGGCCAGGATGGCGCGCCGGGCCGCGTCGACCATGGCTTGACCATCCCGAGTCAAGGAGACCTCGCGGCCACGCACGACGAGGGGCTGGCCGACTTCGGCTTCCAGGCGCCGGATCAAGTGGCTGACCGAGGGCTGGGACAGGCCCAGGCGTTCACCCGCGGCGGTGAAGCTGGCCGTTTCACCGATAGCGACTAGCGCCCGCAGTTGGCGCAGGGACACGGATTCGATCGGCTCAGCCATGTAGCGACGTCATGATGGAATAGTTTGCATACTATAGCTATATGGGTGCGCGCTCCCTAAGATGGGATTTCCCTAACCCGCACGGAACCGCAATGCCGCACTCTTCCTACGCCGCCGACCGCATGGGATCGGCCATCGTCGAACCTTCGGGCCGCTTCGAAGCGGGCAGCTTCGCGTCGTTCACCCTCACCTACACCGCGGGTTACTTTGGCATCGACGACACCGGGTCGATCAAGATCGTGCACCGCTTTGCCAGCGACATGGGCAAGCCACAGTTCGACCAGCCGGACGGCTGGAACTACACCACGGTCGAGGCCTCCAACGGCGCGGTTCTGCAGGTGGAATACGACGGCAAGCGCAACATTCGCCCCTGGGACAAGACGCTGTTCATCCGCGTGGTGCGCGGCTATCTGGAAGAAGACGATCGCATCGTGGTGCGCTTCGGCGATACGCGGCAGGGCTCGCCCGGCATGCGGGTGCAGACGTTCAGCGAGCCGACTTTCGAATTCAAGGTGCTGGTGGACGCCTTCGCCACCTACAACTACACCGAGCTTGAACACTCGCCCACCATTGCGGTAGTGGCAGGGCCTGCGGTCACCTACAAGGCCATTCTGCCCAGCCAGGCCGTCGCGGGCGAGCCCTTCAGCCTGGGTTTCAAGGGCGAAGACAAATGGGGCAACCCCAGCGACCAGGTAGCGGGCGAGTTCGCCCTGCGCAGCAGCCTGCCGCTGCGCGGCCTGCCCGAAACCTTCACGATGCGCGAGGGCGAGTTTGCTGCGCGGCTCGAAGGATTGGTGGCCGCAGCGCCCGGCGAGCTGCGTATCGAGGTGCTGCGCGATGGCTTGCCCGTGGCGCAAAGCACGCCCTGCCGCATCGTCGCGGCTGGCGGCGGCACACGCGGGCACTATTGGGCCGATCTGCACGGGCAGTCCGAGGAAACCATAGGCACCAATTCCGCCGAGGATTTGATCCTGTTCGCGCGGGACCGCGCCTTTCTTGACGTGATGAGCCACCAAGGCAATGACTTCCAGATCACCACGCCGTTCTGGGAACAGTTGAACAAGCTTACGGCGCGGTACAACCGGGATGGTTCGTTCATTATCTTCCCCGGCTATGAATGGTCGGGCAACACCGGCCTGGGCGGCGACCGCAACGTGCTGTACCTGAAGGAAGGCCGCCCCATCCATCGTTCTTCGCACGCCCTGATCGACGACCTGTCGGACTTGCCGCTGGATGCCAACGACGCCGATGCGCTGTTCGACGCGCTGAAGGACGAGGACGTGGTGGTGTTCGCGCACATCGGCGGCCGCTACGCCGACATTACCCGCTCGCACGACGCGCGGCTGGAACGCTCCATTGAGATCCACTCCGACTGGGGCACCTTCGAATGGCTGCTGGAGGACGCTTTCCGGCTGGGCTACCGCGTCGGCATCCTGGCCAATAGCGACGGACACAAGGGCCGGCATGGCGCCAGCCATCCTGGCGCATCCTTGTTCGGCGCATACGGCGGGCTGAGCTGTCTGCTTGCCGAAAAACTCACTCGCGAATCCATTGCCGAGTGCCTGCGCCAGCGCCGCCACTACGCCACCACCGGATGCCGTGCTTATCTTGACGTGCAAGCGCATTTCGACCGGCCGGCGCAGCGCTATTCCGACGATCCCAAGCTAGGCGCCCCTGTCACGCGCATGCCCGTCACGCAGGCCGATATGGGCGCCATCCTGTCGTACGACGGCGATTCGCTGGAATTGTCCTTCGAGGTACTGACCCATGGCGCCATCGAACGCGTGGAAGTCCGCAACCGCATGGACGTGGTGCAAACGCTGTACCCCTACGACGAGGCCGCGCTCGGCAGCCGCATCCGCATCGTCTGGGAAGGCTCCGAGTACCGTGGGCGCGGCCGCCAGACGGTTTGGGACGGCAGCGCAACCTTAGAAGGCAACGCCTTCGTCGACCCGCTGACGATCAATTTCTGGAACCTGGACAAGACCCTGGCGCAGCCTCGTCCCGACACGCTGAGCTGGCGCTCGTTGACCACCGGCGGTTTCAGCGGCATAGACGTGCGGCTACGCGATCCGCGCGCCGGAGTGCTGAAAATCGACACGCCGGTCGTGCGCACCGAACTCGCCGTCGACCGGATCGGGCTGGAGCCGGCTGTCGTCGAAAATGGCGGCATCCGCCGCCGGCTTCAGGTCTATCGCCTGCCGGACGAGAACCCGGTCCGGCGGATGCAGGCCCGCGTGCGCGTGCCGCTGCACACAGACTCCGACAACGCCGTGTATCTGCGCATCACAACCGAGGATGGCTTCTTCATCTATTCCAGCCCGATCTATGTGGAACGGACCGGGTCTGGGCCGAAGTAAGGCGGCCGGCCGCTAGGCGCCGGCGGCATCGATCAATTCCGCCGAGGACTCCCGCAGGCATTCGGCGAACAGCTGCGTGGTGGATGTCGTGGTGTCTTCGCGCCAGTACAGGATGGCCTCGCCCAAGGGGCCCAATGGCGGCAGCGGCAGCATCCGCATCGTTCCGCGCTGCACGTAGCGCCTTGCGAGCGACAGGGGCAGAATCGAAACGTACCCCCCGTCGCGCAGCAAGGACAGGTTGAGCGCCAATGAGCTCGACTCGATGGTCGGACGCAACAGGGTCACGCCATGTTCAGCCAGGATTTCGACCATGGTCGCAAAGGCAGGCGAACCCTGCATGGGCGTGATCCAGCGCACATCCTGCAAGTCTTCCCAGGCCACCGGCGTGTCTGGGCCGCCCAAAGCATGCCGCGTACCCACCACGAACACGAACGGCTCGTGATGCAGCGACTCGTGGCGCATCACTGGAAGATTCCCCGTCACACGGTTGCGACCCAAGGCCAGGTCGAGGTTGCCTTCGTCCATCATCTTCAGCAAACGATCTAGCGTGGCTTCCACGAATGAGAACGACGCATTCGGCGCTCGCCGCGTGAACAGTTCGACGGCATGCGCGATCAGAGGTTGCGGAATCGTCACCACGGCGCCGAATCGCACGTGGCCCGCCGTGCCGGAGGCCAGCGCGGTGACATCGCGCCGCGCCAGTTCGATCTGCCGCAGGATCTCGCGCCCGCGTTCAACCAGCACACGTCCTATGCGCGTCAGTTCGACGGCGTTGCCCACGCGGCGCACGACCGGCGTCCCCAGCGCCTCCTCGATCTCCGCGATCTGCTTGGAAATGGCAGGCTGAGTGACATGGAACGCCGCAGCCACCCGCGTGACCTGGCGCAGCTCGCCCAGCGTCACCAGGATGCGCAAGTGCCCAAGCTTCAGGCCGCTGCGGAAAAAGCGTTCTATCGAATTGTCGGACGGCGAGCTAGCTGACATATCAGGCATGGAAAGACGAAGGATTCGAGCGCCATCGCGCATTGGCTGAATGGCGTCATGGCATAAGAGCACAAACGCACCAATCATAACCAAACGGTAATGCCGGATGCGCAAAGTGTGATTTGCCGTCCGGCAGGAGCAACCCGTACCCTTCGAACGGACAGCACTGCAGCGCAAGCTTTTCGTGATGCATCGATGAACAACCGGGAGCAACGACGTTTCCCAAGCAGATGCCGCACGCATAACCGAACTCGCAGACTGCTGAATAACTCGATGTGCCCCATGGCACACACCCACGGAGACAACACTCATGAGTACGTCCCTTTCCGGCGGCGCGCAGGCGTATGCCGGCTCTCAGGCCGCGCAGCATCCCGAGCAGCTTGACGCGCTGTACCGCAAGCTGGCCTGGCGCATCATGCCGTTCCTGTTCCTGTCGTTCATCGTCGCGTACATCGATCGTGTCAATGTGAGTTTCGCGAAGCTGCAGATGCTCTCCGACCTGTCGCTGTCGGAAACGGTCTACGGCCTGGGGGCCGGCATCTTCTTCCTGGGGTACTTCATCTTCGAGGTGCCGAGCAACCTGATCCTGCACCGCGTGGGCGCGCGCATCTGGATCGCGCGCATCATGGTCACCTGGTCGATCATTTCGTGCTTGACCATGTTCGCGCAAGGACCGCTGTCGTTCTATTTGCTGCGGTTCCTGCTGGGGGTGGCCGAAGCCGGCTTCTTCCCCGGCATCGTGCTCTACCTGTCCACCTGGTTCCCGTCGAGCCGTCGCTCGCAGATCATCGCCCTGTTCATGGTGGCGATCCCGGTGTCTGGCGCCATCGGCGGCCCGCTGTCCGGCTGGATCATGGAGCGGTTCGGCGGCATGCATGACCTCTCCGGCTGGCAGTGGCTATTCCTGGTTGAAGGGCTGGGGTCGCTGGTGGTCGGGATTGCCGCCTTCTTCATGCTGCAAGACAGGATCGAGACGGTGAAGTGGTTGAACGCGGACGAGAAACGCCTGCTGGCGCAGGATCTGGCCGCCGACGACAGCACCCGGGCCCGCCATAGCGTGCGGCAGGTGTTCGGCGACCGCAAAGTCTGGCTGCTTGGCCTGCTCTACTTCTGCATCGCCATGGGCAACTACGGCCTCGTATTCTGGCTGCCGACGATGATACGCGCCGCGGGTGTCGCCAACCTGGGTAGTATCGGCTTGCTGTCGGCGGTGCCGTCGCTGGTCAGCGCGGTGGCGATGATCCTCATCGCGCGCCATGCGGACCGTACCAACGAACGTCGCATCCACGTCGCCGTGTGCTGTGTGCTGGGCGCCGCGGGCATGCTCGTATCGGTGCTGCTCGCCGAACACCTC
>Ga0182740_1001242_pt1 | contig 18049 bp, 12 predicted proteins | sample eDN5th37CKraftBY_FD_128872 | JGI IMG/M metagenome (GOLD analysis project Ga0182740, IMG submission 128872) | Enriched backyard soil microbial communities from Emeryville, California, USA - eDNA 5th pass 37_C Kraft BY (version 2) (version 2) | ecosystem: Environmental > Terrestrial > Soil >...
CGCCCGGCCTGGCACAGGCGCATAAGCACGGGCCCGCCATCATGTACTGGCAGGTCAATGGCGACGCGCCCAGCCTGATAGGTCCGATGGACGGCGGCGACACCTGGTTCTTCATGCCCACGCACGTAGATCCGCAACAGCGAGCCAGCGACATCGACGCGCGCGCACTGATCGCCCGCGCCACCGGCATCGACCTGCCCTACGAGGTGCTCAGCAGCGACGAGTGGACCGCGAGCAAACTCCTGGGCAACCGCTACCGGCAGGCGCGCGTCTTCCTGGTTGGCGACGCCTGCCATCTGCACCCGCCTTTCGGCGGCTACGGCATGAACATGGGCGTGGCCGATAGCGTGGACCTGGGCTGGAAGCTGGCCGCCGTGCTGCAAGGCTGGGGCGGCCCCGCGCTGCTCGACAGCTATGAACTGGAACGCCGGCCGGTACACCAGTGGGTGCTGGATGAAGCCGAGCACAACCATTCGATACTCGGCAATCACTTGCTGGCCGAGCACCTTGAAGATGCCGGCGCGGCGGGCGAACGGGCGCGCCACGAAGCCGGCGCGCGCATCCAGGCAGCGAAAATGCGCGAGTTCGCCACGCTGGGCGTGGTGCTGGGCTATCGGTACGCGGACTCCCCCGTCATCGTGCCGGATGGCAGCCCCGCGCCTGCCCGCGACTTCATTAACTACACGCCCTCGTCCCATCCCGGCGCCCTCGCCCCCCACGCCTGGCTGCACGACGGCAGCTCCCTCTATGACCATTTCGGCCCGGGATTCACATTGCTGGCCTTGCCTGCGGCAGCCGCGAGGGACGTCGATTCCGCCGTACTCGCGGCTCGAGCCGCGGGGGTGCCGCTGACGTTGATCCGTCCGACCGAAGGCGGAATCGCCAACCTCTACCCTGCCCCGCTCACCCTTATCCGGCCCGACCAGCACGTCGCCTGGCGCGGCGCAACCTGGCCGGACGCTGACTTGTACGCCCAGGTCACGGGGCGCCACTGAAACCAAGACCGGCGGTGCGCAGCCAGGCACCGTCCCAATCCAAGCCTAGCGAGATCCGCCACGAAGGTGGACGACTGGAGACCAACCATGATCCGCAATGAAGATCTGGCGAACGCCGAACGGGCTGTCGCCGGCTTTCGCAACCGCGTCCTGCCCTTGCTGTTCGCAGGATATCTGCTCAACTTCCTGGACCGAACCAACATCAGCTACGCGCAATTGCAGATGGGCGTCGACCTGGGCATTTCCCTGGCGGCCTATGGATTCGGCGCGGGGCTGTTCTTTATCGGCTACGCCAGCGTATGCGTGCCGGCCAATCTGGCGCTGCAACGCTTCGGCGTCAGGCGCTGGCTGGCGTTCATGTTCCTCGCCTGGGGCCTGGTTTCCTGCCTGATGGCGGCGCTGCATGGCGAAAAATCGTTCTACGTGCTGCGCTTCCTGCTAGGGGTGACGGAGGGCGGCTTCATTCCCGCCGTAAATTTCTATATTGCATCCTGGATACCGCCGCGCTATCGCAGCCGGATCAACTCGATCTTCATCATGGCGCTGCCGCTGGCGATGATCTTCGGCGGTCCGCTGGCGGGCATGCTGCTCAAAATCGAATTCGGCATGCCAGGCTGGCGCTGGCTGTTTCTCATCGAAGGCCTGCCGACCATGCTGCTGGGCCTGCTGATCCTGCGCTACCTGCCCGGCACCCCGCGCGAGGCGCGATGGCTCAGCGATGAGCAGCGCCAGGGCTTGCTTGCGGTCATGGAGCATGAAGCCCCCGCCCGCGCGGCCGCCCCGGCCGCGTCCTGGACGCACGGATTCGCGGTCTTCCGCCAGCCGATGCTATGGGGCATCCTGCTGATACTGCTGGCGGCCTACGCCGCAACCTTCGCCCTGGCGTACTTCCTTCCCACCATTCTCAAGCAGTTGTACGGCATCACGCCCCTGGAAATCGGCACGCTGCTGATGATTCCCAACGTGGTGGCGCTGGTGTTCAGCTACGTCATCGGGCGCAGCAGCGAACGCACGGGCGACATCCGCTGGCACCTGGCCGTCGTCTGCCTGGTGGGCGCTGGCGGATTCCTGATGCTGCACGGCGCGGCAACGGTATCACTGGCGGCATTCCTGGCCGTGGTGTCGGTCATCACGGGCTACACCATCGCGTACTACGGCCCCCTCAATGCCGCCGTGCAGAACTACATCGGCGCCAGCGCCGGCCCTCTTGCGCTCGTTACGACCATAGGCTCACTCGGAGGCTTCTTTGGCCCGACCCTGACGGGCGCCGTCATGCAGGCCAGTGGAGGCGAATGGGAACTCGCGGCCCAGGTGTTCGCGCTGGCGACGCTGGCAAGCGCTGGCCTGGCAATACTGTGCGTGCGCAACCGGGGCGCCGCGCGAGGCGCGCAGGTCGCTGCGTCCAGCACCTGAAATCGATCCAACCTGCATAGGGAGTCAGACATGAATGCGAATACGCAAGCAAGAACCGCGGTCATCACGGGCGGCGCCAGCGGCATCGGCCAGGAATGCGCGCGGCAACTGCGCGCCGAGGGGTGGCGGGTCATCGTGTGGGATCGGAGCGCCGCGGACGGCGGCGTGGCCGTCGATGTTTCCGACTACGCCAGCGTTGCCCGCGCAGCCGCGCAGCTGGACGGCGTCGATCTGCTGATCAACGCCGCCGGGATAGCTGGCGGCCGCGCCCCCGTCGCGGACAAGGACCCGGCGGAATGGGCCCAGGTCCTGGCGGTGAACCTCAACGGCACCTTCCATTGTGCGCACGCCCTGTACCCCGGCCTGCGTGCCCGCGGCGGCGTCATCGTCAACATCGCTTCGGTCGCCGGCATGGTCATGATGAAAGGCCGCGCCCATTACGCGGTATCGAAAGCCGGCGTGGCGACGCTGACGCGCTCGCTCGCCAACGAATGGGCCGAGGACGGCATCCGCGTCATCGCGGTCGCGCCCGGCTACGTCAAGACGCCGTTGATCCAGCATTCCATCGATGCCGGGGAACTGGACGAGGCGCGGCTGGCGGCCATGCACCCCATGAATCGCCTTGCCACCACCCAGGAAATCGCGGCATCCATCATTGCGCTGACCAGGCCGCCGTTCCTGTTCATGACAGGTTCCGTCGTCACCATCGATGGAGGCCTGACGCTGGGCAAATAATCCCGGACATCGCGCGAAAGCAACAGTTTGTCCCTAAATTCCGTCCTCATCCGCCCTCCCAATGAAATAAATTGTCACATATTACGAAAACTTTCAATCCATAATCTACGCAAGAAAATGCCACCGGCGTAGGGGGCCCGCTCTTGTGATGAAAGTCCTTTCGATATTCGGGACCCGTCCCGAAGCAATCAAGATGGCGCCGCTGGTGTCCGCCCTGCAAGGCGAGCCCCAGATCCAGAGTGTCGTCTGCGTGACGGGCCAGCATCGCGAGATGCTGGACCAGGTAATGGCGCTGTTCGATCTGCGGGCGCAACATGACCTGGACATCATGGTGCCCAACCAGACGCTCAACGGCCTGTACGCGCGCTTGATCAGCCGGGTGGACAGCGTGCTGGAAGCGGAACAGCCCGACTGCGTGCTCGTCCATGGCGACACCAGCACCGCATCGGCCTGCGCGCTGGCCTCGTTCCATCGCCGCGCGCGCATCGGCCACGTCGAAGCAGGCCTGCGCACCGGCGACCTGGCCAAGCCCTTCCCCGAGGAAATGAACCGCCGCGTGGTCGATGCGGTGGGCGACTGGCTGTTCGCGCCCACGGCGCAATCGCGCGGCAACCTGCTGCGTGAAAACCTGGCGGGCCGCATCACGGTCACCGGCAATACCGTGATCGACGCGCTGGCCATGACGTGCGCCAAGCTCGCTCCGGAAGGCGCGCTTGCACAGCAGCTGGCGGCGCGTTACGGCTGGCTGGATCCGCAGCGCCGGCTGCTGCTGGTCACCGGGCACCGGCGCGAAAGCTTCGGCGACGGTTTCCGCAACATCTGCGCCGCCCTGGCAGAACTGGCGCGGCGCGAGGATCTGCAGATCGTCTATCCCGTGCACTTGAATCCACAGGTGCGCAACGTGGTGATGACGCAGCTGGATGGCTTGTCGCGCGTGCACCTGATCGCCCCGCTGGATTACCTGGACTTCGTCTGGTTCATGCAACGCGCCTATCTGATCCTGACCGACTCCGGCGGCGTACAGGAAGAAGCGCCCTACCTGGGCAAGCCAGTGTTGGTAATGCGCGACGTCACGGAGCGCCCGGAAGCCGTGCAAGCCGGCACTGTAACGCTGGTGGGCACGGATACCGGGCGCATCCTCGCGGAAGTGAACCGGCTGCTCGACAACCCGGATCTCCATGCCTCGTTCTCCCGCCGTATCAATCCGTATGGCGACGGCCACGCCAGCCAGCGCATCGTGGATGCGCTCTGTGGCCGTGCGGTATCCGAATTTTCATTGCCAGGACCGGCCGCGGCCCGTTAATGGCCGCCCTACGTATCCCATCTCCGGAGCCCTCATGCCCAAAGCCCCGCATTTGCACGCAACCCGCACCCTGCGCCGCGCCTTGATCGCCGCGGGGTTGCTGCTCCCGCTGGGAGCGCTGGCCAGTCCTGCGGGCGATGCCTTGCGGCGCTTGGGGGGCGACGATTGGGTCACGCGCGACACCAGCCTGGAAGACCTGGGCATCCGCGAGCCCGTGGTGCTGAGCGACAGCGATGCGCGCCAGGAGTTCTACCTGCCCGTGCCCCGCGGCGTGCCGATAGCCGACGCCACGCTGGACTTCGATGCGCGGTACATCAAGGGCGAGCCAGGCCGCGCCAGCATGGTGCTGTGGGTGGACGGCGTGCCCCAGACCGCGCAACGCGTCGCCGACGGCGAAGGTTCCGCCACGCGCAAGCTCAACGTGGAACCGCGCGTGCGCGACACCGGCTTCGTGCGCCTGGCCGTGGACTGGCAATCGGAGGTTGCGCAGCGCCAGTGCGAGAGCAACCGCGCCACGGCAAACGCCTTGATGGTTTCGCCGCGGACGCGCCTGAGCTATCGCTACGCGCCCTCGTCCATCGGCAACCTGGACGAGGCCTGGAGCATACTGCCGGGCAAAGCCGTGCTGATGGTGGCGGGCACAAAACTCGACCAACAGGCGTTCGACAGCGCGTGGCGCATGGGCGTGGCGCTCGAACACAGCGGCAAGCGCGTCACGGTGCGGGCCTTCCCCTCGGTGGGAGACGAGATCGACACGCGGGGCCTGCAGGCCCCGAACGGACTCGGCCAGGTGCCCGCATTTGCGGCCCTGGCGGGCAATGACAAGCACAAACTGGCCAGCCCCGCCGAGATCGGCGCGTTGCTGGTCATGGGCGCGCCCGCCGTCAGCGGCGACGTGGTCATCGCGGATGCCGCGCTGCGCGCCCGGTACAACGAGGCGCTGGACGCCTTGCAGGCTCAGTTGGCGCAGGACGCCGATGCTGCCGAGGCCTTCAAGGCATGGCGCCAGCGGCGCATGCCTTTGGCCGGCCAGGACCTGCAGCCCAAGGAAATCCGCCTGTCGCCGCTGGGCCGGCAGGCGGTGATCGCGGTCGCCGCCGACGCCGGCGCACAGGGCGCGGGCGCCTTCGACACCGCCTGGCGCCGCATCCTCGTCACCCGTCAGGCGCAGGTCAAGGCGGCCGAACCGCCGCAGTCGCTTGGCCAGGACGGCATGCGCCTGACGACGCTGGGGGGGGCATCCGCCAGCTTCGACGTCGTCGCGCGCGGCGACTGGAACGCGACATTTCCGCTGGCCGCCGTCTCCGCGGACGGCAGCATGCCCGACGAGCTGGTCATGGACCTGGCCGCCGCGCCCGGCGCCTCCGCCACACGGCCGGTCGCCTCGGTGTTCTGGAACGGCATCCTGCTGGCCGCCAAGCAGATGGACGCGGACGGCCATCCCGAGCGCGTGACGGCGCGCGTGCCCGGCTACGTCCTGGGCTCGACCAACGCGGTGCGCGTCACCTTCCAGCGCCAGCCGGTATCGGTGGACTGCAACGAAATCCCGCAGGGCTATCCCGTCAACGTGCTGCCCACGAGCTACGTGAAGCCTGGCCGCGCGCAGCCGGACGGCACCTTCGTGGGGCTGTTGCCGCTGCTTGCCGGCAGCCCGCAACTGCTCGTCCCCGACACCTATCTGGCGGATGCGCCGGCCAGCATCCAGCGCGTGATCGGGATCGCCGCGGCCAGCGGGCTGTCGGCCACGCGCGCGACGCTGTCGCTGACGCCGGCAGGCCAGGCGGCCAAGCCCGGCGGGCCTTTCGTGGCGATGGAAGTGGCGGTGGACGGCGCCAAGCCACTCGTCAAGGTTACGGATCGCAAGCAACTGACCGTGGACGGCAAGAGCGCGCCCTGGCTGGACGTTTCCGGGCTGGACAACCTGAGCACGGCCGAGGTCGTTCGGACGGGCGGCCAGGACGGCCTGCTGTGGCACACGCTGGGCCAGCGCCCGGCAATCCCGCAAGCGCCCTTCGTGCTGAACCGCGGCAACATCGCCATCATCGGCGCGGCGGGCCCGTTGGCCTGGATCGACAGCGCCAACCCCGGGGCCGGCCAGCCTCCGGGCGCGGGCGCCAGCGCCTTCTTCGAATGGCGCCGCTATCTGTCATGGAGCGTGCCGGCCCTGAGCGTCGGCCTGCTGGTCCTGCTCCTGATCCTGATCGCCGCGTTGCGCATCACCCGCAGGAAGAACAAGGAAAGCAAGTAACCCGGAGGCGCTGGCGCCATGTCCTCGCTTTACTGGCCCTACCTCATCGCCGACTACTACCGCGGACTGGAGATCGTGACGGCGGTGGTCGGCGTCATCATCCTGCTGTCCAGCCTGGACGACTTGTTCATCGATGGCTGGTTCTGGCTGCGCGAACTGCGCCGCGGGCTGACGGTCAAGCGCCAGTATGCGGCGCTGACCGCGGAGCAACTGCGCGCCAAGCCGGAACAGCCGCTGGCAATCATGGTGCCGGCGTGGCTGGAGTACGACGTGATCGCGCCCATGCTCGAGAACATGGTGTCCACGCTGGAATACAAGAACTACATGATCTTCGCGGGCACTTACCAGAACGACGAGCGCACGATCAAAGAGGTGGAGCGCATGCGGCGGCGCTACCGCCAATTGATACGCGTGGAAGTCCCGCATGACGGGCCGACCTGCAAGGCCGACTGCCTGAACTGGATCGTGCAGGCCATCTTTGCGCAGGACACCCGGCAGCCCGTGCCCTTCGCGGGCGTGATCCTGCACGACAGCGAAGACGTGCTGCACCCGCTGGAACTGAAGTACTACAACTACCTGCTGCCGCGCATCGACTTCATCCAGTTGCCGGTGACCTCGCTTGAGCGGGAATGGCACGAATTGGTTGCCGGCACCTACATGGATGAGTTCGCGGAATGGCACACCAAAGATCTGGTGGTGCGCGAGAGCCTGTCCAAGATGGTGCCGTCCGCCGGCGTGGGCACCTGCTTCTCGCGCCACGCGCTGCAGGAGCTGGCGGCAGAAACGAACAACCAGCCCTTCAATACGGATACCTTGACCGAGGACTATGACATCGGCGCGCGCCTGGCCCAGCGCGGCATGCGCCAGATCTTCGGCAAGTTCGAGGTCGAGTACGTAACCCGCCGCCGCTCCTGGTTCGGCCTGGGGCGGGAAAAAATCTCCACCATCAAGATGCCGCTGGGCGTGCGCGAATATTTTCCCAACACCTTCCGCACGGCGTACCGGCAGAAGGCCCGCTGGACGCTGGGCATCGGCCTGCAAGGCTGGCAGCAGGTGGGATGGACGGGATCGCTGGCCACCAAGTATCTGTTGTTCCGCGACCGCAAGGGCCTGTTCACTTCGTTCATCGCGATACTGGCCTATCTGCTGCTGGCCAACTTTTTCCTCTTCTACCTGGCTGACCGCTTCGGCTGGTGGAAGGTCTACTACCCTTCCTACTTCCGCCCCGGCGGCTGGCTGGTGACGCTGATGTGGCTGAACGCGGGCGCCCTGTTGCTGCGCGTGGTGCAACGCGCTTATTTCGTCGGCCGCATGTATGGCTGGGAACATGCCCTGCTCTCCATGCCCCGCATGATCGTGGGCAACTTCATCAATGCCATGGCGGCGGCGCGGGCGTGGCGCCTGTTCATCGTCCACCTCGTCACCGGCAAGCGGCTGGCCTGGGACAAGACCATGCATGACTTCCCTTCCACCGACCAATTGGCGCAGCAGCGCCAGCGCCTGGGCGACCTGCTGCTGTCCTGGCAGGCGATCGACCACCAAATGCTGGAACAGGCGCTGGAGATCCAGGCGCGCGAGAAGCGGCCGCTCGGCGAAATCCTGATGGAGCACGGCTGGCTCGACGAGAAAACGCTGCACGAAGCCCTGTCATTCCAGCAAGGCGCCCCGACGCAAACCGAGCCCCCCGCGGATCCGCTATCGCACAGGCCCACTTCTCCATGACCGTCATTTCCCGTTCGCTGGCTTTTTCCGCCTTGCTGCTGTGCGCGGCGGCGGCGCCCGAGGCTGCCGGGCAAGCCGCGGCTGCCGCCGAGCGCCCCCTTGAAGGCGACGCCTACCAATTAGCCGACCAGGCCTACAAGCAATACGATGCGGGCCACTACGAAACCGCCCAGATCATGGCGGAGAACGCCATCCGCCTGCGGCCGGACGTGGCCCGCCTGCGGTTGCTGCTGGTATACACCCTGGAAAAACAGGGCAAGCGGCAGGAGGCCGTGCGCGCCGCGGACGCGGCGATAGCCGCAGGATTGGACACGGCCGAGCTGCGCCAGGCAAAGGCCAATCTGCAACGCCCGACAGCCGTGGCCGTCCCCGCCGCCCCGCCGCCTGCGCAAACGCCCCCGCAAACGTCCGCCGGGCAAACACCCGCGACGCCTCGCAAGCCCGCGCCGCAGACTCCATATCAACGGGCATATCCCGTAGCGGCGCGCGCCTATGCGGACTATGCGCGCCAGGATTACGCCGCAGCCGCCGCGGGCGCCGAGCGCGCCTTCCGCGCCGTCCCCGGGCAAGGCGAATGGGCCTTGCTGTGGGTCGAATCGCTGAGCGCGCAGCAACGCTATCTGGACGCCAGCCAGGCCGTCGACACGGCGCTGGCGCTGGGCGCGCCTAACAAGGCCGCGCTGCAGGCCAGGCAACAGGCGTTCGAACGCCAGCTCGCGGCAAACCAGGCGCCGGCCGCGCCCGCTCCGGGCAGCGCCGCCGCTGCGGGCGCCTATGCAGCCTACGACAAAGGCGCCTACCAGGAAGCCATCGTCCTCGCCCGCCAGGCGGTGGCCGAGGCGCCGGACAACGAGAGCTACGCCCAACTCCTGACGACCACGCTGGCCGCAGGCACTACCGCGCAAGTCGCTGAAGCGCAAGCCCGGCTCAGCGACGCAATCTCCCGCCAGCCGGACTCGGCCCAGTTGCTTGCGCAACGCGGTTATGCGCGCCAGCGCCTGGGCCAGCCCACGGGCGCGGCGTCCGACTTCGCGGCCGCGCGCGCAACCGGCCAGGCGCCGCCCCGCCTGATCCTGGACCAGGCCTATGCGCAATCCGCGATGGGCGACAATCGCGCCGCCACGGACTCGCTCAAGCAGGCCATCGACATGGACGACGCGGGCCAACTGGGCCTGACGCCGCTTGAGCGCTACAACACGCGCAGCGCGGTCGGCGCCCTGTCACGCGAATGGGGCGGCTCCTTCTCCGCTTCCTATCGCGGCGCGAGGCCGGCCAGTTCCAGCCTGGGCGGAGCCGCCATCAACACGCCGGGCGACGTCATCTTCAGCACCGCGGAGATCTTCTGGCGCCCGCCCCAACTGAACAACCGCTGGGGCATGCTCGAGGCCTACGCGCGCAGTTCCAACACGCTGTACGACAGCGGCAGCACGTATGAGTCGCGCCGCAACGTGGATCCCTGCACTGGAGAAAGCACGCCGGACGAACGCTCCAACGAAGAACGCTTCCGCAACAACAGTACGGCGTCCGGCATTCCCAGCACCATCGGCGCTCTAGGCCTGCGCTATCTGCTGGCCGATACCGGCGTGACCTTCGGCATAGAACGGCGCTTCTTCCTGGGGTCCGCCACCCGCCAAGGCTATGCCTATCCCGAATCCAGCGCCGTGCAGTGCGCGGCCCAGCAGGCCTTTCACAACGCGTATCCCAATCTGCAGGACCAGAGCGCCGTGGCGCGCTACAAACTCAATGGCAATGCCGGCGGCTGGATGTCCTATGTGACTTACGGCTATTACCAGGGCCGCGAACTGCGCGTGGACGTGCCGAGCTGGCTCACCATCGAAGGTTATGCGCAGGCCGGCTACGCCTGGGATGACAACAGCGCCCGCTATACGGCCTACTCGGTGGACTCCAAAGGCCAACGCCAGCAGGAACTGGGCAGCTCGTCGGGCCGCCTCAAGCGCGACCAGGCTTTCCTGTCCGGCGAACTACGCGTGGGCCGCAGCTTCCGCGCCACCAGCATCAGCGACAAGCTGGTCCTGTTTCCGTATGCCGTCATTGGCGCCGACTGGCTGTGGCAGAAAAGCGTGGCCAAGCTCGACGACCTGGCTGGTTACGGTAGCCAGTCCGTGGTCCTGTCCGACCATGATTCCTCATGGTCGCTGGGGGTGGGGCCGGGATTCAACGTGCGCTATTGGTTCCGCGAGGACCACTACAACGCGCCGCGCTCCTATCTGGACTTCGGCGTCCAGTACCGGGCCAGCCTGGGCGGGGGTGAAAGCGACCGCGCCAAGGGCTGGTTCATGAATATGACGCTGTCGTACTGAGGCGGCTTAAGTCCGCTTTTCGCGGCACCTACGACGGGGGCCAGTCCCGCCTGAGGCGCTCGGCCTCGGGCGTGGGCCCGATCAGCCAGGGGTCCGCGGCAAAGGCAACCACGCTTTGCGCGCGGTAACGCCGCGCGATGCGCAATTGCCGGCGCACGCGCGCGCTATCGGCAGAGCGGGCGTTGAACGTGGTGCCGTCCTGGCGCTCGGACGGCAATTCCTCGAACAGCTCTACGATCAGGTCGAACGGCACGCGGCGCGCCAGCAGCATGCGGTGCAACGGCTCCAGCGCGTCGTACGCTGCCATACCGGACACCCCCACCCCGTCTTGCAGCATGGGCCTCAGCCTCGCGGCATCCAGCAGCCCGTTCCAAAGATCGGCCAGGCTCAAGGGTCCCGGCAGTTTGCTGTGATAGGTGGATATGGCGGGTACGCGTCCGGTCTGTTGCAGAAGAGGATCCGACATTTCGCGCAGCCAGCGCGCCAGGTGTGACTGCCTTTCGGGCGCGGCCCAACTGTACTGCTCGATTTCGTAAGGGATGTACCAGCCGCGGAAAGCCGCGTGGCCGGCGATAGTCGAAGCGCGCGCATAGGCCAGCGCCTGCGCTTGAGCCTCCTGCAGGAAACCGGCGAGCGCGGCGTCGTCGGCATTGCCCAATTGCCGCCACCAGCGCTCGTCGTAGGGCAGCCCCAGCTGCAGGCCCATGCCCAGCCGTTCCGCTTCCTCGAATACCAGCGCGAGGGTGGACGCGGGCAATTGCCAGGGCTGCGCGCCCCCGCTAGCCCCGACCCACTGGATGATGATTTCGCGAAAGCCCAGCCCGTGCATGGCGGCAATGCGCTCGCGCCAAGCCTGCGGATTCAATCCCAAATGGCTGGGCCAAAGTTGCCAGAAGGTGCTTTGCACCGACCACGCCGGCGCGCAGGCGGGCAGGCTGGCAGCCAGCGCCGCCACGCCCAGGCCCTGCAACAAACGCCGCCGGTCGATGGAAGCAGGCGCTGACGCCTGCATGGCTTGCCTGGCGATAGGAACTACCCTGCGCGATTGCCGAAAATGCCCGACAACGACGCCAGCAGCTCGGCCGGATTGAACTGTTGGCCGCCTTGCACTTCGCCGTTCGGCGTGGCCTGGTCGACCAGTTGCGGCAGCAGCGAGGACAGCGAGCCCAGTACCGAATCCGTGTCCTGTCCGGTCTTGGCCGCCAGTTCGTTGACGACGCCGGGATCCAGAACGGAACCGAGCTGGTCTGCGCTGACGGGCATGTTCTGGCCCGTGCCCACCCACGAGGCCACGATTTCGCTCAAGCCGCCCTTCTGGAAGCTTGCGATCAAGCCGGACAGGCCGCCCGGGTACTTGTTCAGTTGCTCGATCAGGGCGGGCAACAGCGAAGCCGAGCCCCCTTGTTGACCGCCGCCGGCCATCGAGGCCAAGGTATCCAATAGGCTCATCATCGTGCTCCTGAAAAATCGGAGAATCAGTATAGGCCCATGCCCGCCGCCCTGCCTGTCATCTGAAGGATGACTCCCGGCATCTTTACAAAGCTTGTCCATTCCGGCCAGGCAATTCAGTTTGGCGTCTTTCCTGCCTGTAAAGCCTGCAGCGACTTCAGGCCGGCGCGCCCATCCGGCTTCAGGCCCAGCTCGCGCTGCGCCTCCTGCAGGGCCTGCCGGGTGCGGGTACCGATCATGCCATCGGGTTCGCCGATCTCATAGCCGCGGGCAATCAACAGCCGTTGCAGTTCCCGCCGCTGCGCCCGCGACAGCCCCGGATCGTCCGTGGGCCAGGCTTGCGCCAAGGGACTTCCGCCCCGCAGCCTGTCGGACAGGTGGGCAATGGCCAAGGCGTAGCTTTCCGCCGCGTTGTAGGAATACAGGGCGTCGAAGTTGCGCGTGACCAGGAAGGCGGGGCCGCCGCGGCCCGCCGGCAGCAGCAGGCCCGCCGGCGTGTCGCCCGCAGGCAGCGGCTGGCCGTCGGCGCGCGTTACGCCCCTTCCTGCCCAATACGACATCGCGCGCTTGTTCTTCCTGCCAGCGCCCGAGGTGTCCAGGCCCGCCGGCAGCCGGACTTCAAAGCCCCACGGCAGCGCGGCGCTCCAGCCCGCGCGCTTGAGGAAATTGGCCGTGGAGGCCAGTGCGTCCGGCACGCTGTCGACCAGATCCCGGCGCCCGTCGCCGTCGAAATCCACCGCCAGCCGCAAGTAGGTCGACGGCATGAACTGGGTCTGGCCAAAGGCGCCCGCCCAGGAGCCCGTCAGGCGCTCGGGCGCAATGTGCTCGTCCTGGATGATCTTGAGGGTGGAAAAGAACTCGCCCCGGAAATAGGCCTGGCGCCGGCCATAGCAGGACAGCGTGGACAGGGAGGTCAGCAGCGGCCGGCCGCCCAAGGTGCGGCCGTAGTTGCTTTCCACGCCCCAAACGGCGGCGATGGTGGCGGCGTCCACGCCATAGCGCGATGCGGCGCGGTCCAGGTCGGACTGCCAGCGCGCCATGCCGGCCTGGCCGTCGGAGACGCGCTCATCGTCGACCAGGGCCGCCATGTAGTCCCAGATGGGCGTCTTGAACTCCGGCTGGGCGTCCAGCAGATCGATCACCGCCATATCGGGCGCGAGCCCCGCGGTGTGGGTGTCGAACGTGGCGCCCGACACACCTGCCTTGAGCGCCGGGCCGCGCAGTTGCGCCAGGCACGCCGCGAACGAGTCGGCGGCTGACGCGGCGGGCGCCAGTGAAATGAGCGCAGCCCCCGCCAAGGCAATGGCCAGCGGGCGCAGCAGACGAACCTGCGGTGTCTTGATGGAAGGATCGGTACTCATATTGTCCTGTCAGCCGGATTGCAGCGCGGCAAGTTCGGCATCGTCGAATCCGGCGGCGCGGCGCGCCTCCAGGTTGAAGGGACCGCGCAGGCGCGGGGCATCGTGGCGTTGGGCCAGTTCGGCATAGCAGGCGACGGGATCCTTGCCCGCCAGCGCGCACAGGTGCTTGTACCAATGGTTGCCGATAGCCACGTGACCGATTTCGTCGGCCAGGATGATGTCGACGATAGCCGCGCTTTCCCTGTCTCCTGCCCCGGCCAGCTTGGCGCGAATCATGGGGGAAGCGTCCAGGCCGCGCGCCTCCAGCGTGCGCGGCACCAGGGCCAGGCGGGCCAACAGATCTTCCTGCGTGCGTTGCGCCATGTCCCACAAGCTGTCGTGGGCGGGAAAGTCGCCATAGGCGTGCCCCATGGCGGCCAGGCGCTGCCTGAGCAGATCGAAGTGATAGGCCTCTTCGCGCGCCACCCGTAGCCAATCGCGATAGAACGCTTCCGGCATGCCGGCAAAGCGCCACATGATGTCCAGCGCCAGGTTGATGGCATTGAATTCGATATGCGCCAGGGCGTGCAGCAGGGCCGCGCGCCCTTGCGGCGTGGCCATTGAGCGATGCTTGACCTGGGCGGGAGGCACCAGTTGCGGCAGCGAAGGACGGCCGGGCAGTCCCGCAACAGGCGCGTACACCCGCTCGCAATCCAGCGCGGCCTCATCCGAAATGGCGCGCACCGCCGCCAGCTTGTCCTGCCATGCCGTGGCAGCCAAGGCTGCCAGCGCCTGCCCCCGCAGGCAGTCCAGGCCGTGCCCGAACGCGGCGGGCGTCGTAGTGCTGTCCATACTCTCTCTGTGCCGGGCAGCCCCAAGCTGCCCCGAAATCCCGTGAAAGCGCCGGGGCCGCAGGCCTCGCGCATACACGGAGACTTTATCATTCACCCATGGATTCCCTGCGCTTGACCATAGAGACCGACCTGTCCCGCATCGACGCCCAGCAGTGGGACGCGCTGGCGGGCGAGCAGCCCTTCCTGCGCCATGCGTTCCTGTGCGCGCTGCATGAAACCGGCTGCGCCGCGCCAGGCACCGGCTGGGCGCCGCATTATCTTGCGCTGTGGCGAGACGATGCGCTGGCTGCCGCCGCCCCGCTCTACCTGAAGTCGCACTCGCGCGGTGAGTATGTTTTCGACTACGCGTGGGCCGACGCCTTCCAGCGCCACGGCTTGCGCTACTACCCCAAGCTGCTGTCCGCGATTCCATTCACCCCGGTGACCGGCCCCCGGCTGCTGGCGCGCAACGACGAGGACCGCGAAACCCTGGTGCGCGGGCTGATCGCCTTTGCCGAAGAAATCAAGGTTTCTTCGCTGCATCTGCTGTTTCCCGCGGATGCGGACGTGCGCGCGCTGCGCGAAGCCGGGTTCATGATCCGCGAAAGCGTGCAGTTCCACTGGACCAATCCCGGCTACGCGGACTTCGACGCGTTCCTGGCCGCGATGAGCCATGACAAGCGCAAGAAAATCCGCCAGGACCGCAAGAAGGTGGCCGCCGCCGGGCTGTCCTACCGCTGGCTGCGTGGCGCCGAAATCGGCGCGGCCGAACTGGACTTCTTCTATGAATGCTATTGCCGCACCTACTTCAGCCATGGCAATCCGCCCTACCTGAACCAGGAGTTCTTCCGCCGCGCGCATCGCGCACTTGCGGACGCTTTCGTGTTGATCCTGGCGCAGCGCGACGGCCAACCGGTGGCGGCCGCGCTGAACCTTGCAGGCGGCGACGCGCTTTACGGGCGCTACTGGGGTGCGACCGAGTACGTGCCCGGCCTGCACTTCGAGACCTGCTACATGCAGTCCATCGCCTATTGCATCGCCCATGGCATCGCGCGCTTCGAAGGCGGCGCGCAAGGCGAACACAAGATGGCGCGCGGGCTGCTGCCCACGCCCACGTGGTCCGCGCACTGGGTCGCGCACCCGGGGTTTGCGGACGCGATCCAGAACTTCCTGGACGAAGAAACCGCGGCGGTGACGGACTATCTGGGAGAGCTGGAAACGCACTCTCCGTTCAAGCGGCCGCGGGAAGACTGAGGCCTACAGGAAACGGTCCAGCAGCTTGCGGCTGTGCTTGTCCAGCGCCTGGATGTTGCGCACCAGATAGAAGATGCCGTGGCTGTCGGCGATCAGCAGGGTCTGCGGACTCAGCCGCCGTATGTCTTCTTCGCCCCGCAGCGTAAACGACGTCGGGCCGCGATCGGTATCGACCTGCCAGGTGCTGGGGGTGGCAAACGTGGACACGCTGGCCAGCTTGCGGATCTCGGGCATGAATTCCCGGCTCGCCAGCTCTTCTTCGATCAAGGCGCGCTGCGGGGCGGGCACGTCGGACAGGTGTTCGATCCAGAGCAATTCGTGCCCGTCCACGGTCACGAGCGACAGGCCACGATCCGCCTCGCTGATCGGAAACGCGCGAACGGGCAACACGCCTTCGTGCATCTCGCCATCGGCGGACTGGAACTCCAGACGTCCGAAGGCATTGCGGCGCAACTGAAAAGACGGCAAGGTCATGACGATAATTCCGGTTCCGCGTCAGGCCACGGCGGCCATGTCTTCGCTGCCTGACGCTTGCGCGTCGGCCTCGGCCTGGCGCGCCTGCGCCTGGTACAGACGGTAGTAGGCGCCCTCCCGGGCCATCAGTTCTTCGTGCGGCCCCTGTTCCACGATCTGGCCGCGATCCAGCACCACCAGACGGTCGGCCTTGCGCAAGGTGCTCAGGCGATGGGCGATGGCGATGGTAGTGCGGCCGCGCACCAGATTGTCGAGCGCCTTCTGGATTTCCTTTTCGGTGGTCGTATCCACCGACGAGGTCGCTTCGTCCAGGATCAGGATGCGCGGATCGATCAGCAATGCGCGCGCGATCGAGATACGCTGGCGCTCGCCGCCGGACAGCGCCTGGCCGCGTTCGCCGACCAGCGAGTCGTAGCCGTGCGGCAGCCGCAGGATGAATTCGTGCGCGTGCGCGGCGCGTGCGGCGGCTACGATCTCATCCCGGGTGGCGTCCGGCTTGCCATAGGCGATGTTTTCGGCAATGGTGCCGAAGAACAGGAACGGCTCCTGCAGCACCAACCCGATGTTGCGCCGGTAGTCCGCCACGCGCACCGAACGGATGTCGGCGCCGTCCACCAGCACCGCGCCTTCGGACACATCATAGAAGCGGCAGATCAGGTTGATCAGCGTGCTCTTGCCCGAGCCGCTGTGCCCCACCAGGCCGATCATTTCGCCAGGGGCAATGTTCAGGTTCAGCCCGCGGATGACTTGGCGGTTGCCATAGCGAAAGCCCACGTCGCGCAATTCGATGCGGCCGTTGATGTGCGGCAGTTTGGCCGGATTCTGCGGTTCCGGCACGCTGGAAACGTGGTCCAGGATGTCGAAAATGCGCTTGGCGCCGGCCGCGGCCTTTTGCGTCACCGAAACAATACGGCTCATCGAATCCAGGCGCATGTAGAACCGCCCGATATAGGCCAGGAAAGCGGCCAGCACACCGACGGTGATTTGTTTTTGGGACACCTGCCAGATGCCGAAAATCCACACCACCAGCAGCCCCACTTCGGTGAGCAGCGTGACCGTGGGCGAGAACAGCGACCAGGTGGTGTTCACACGGTCGTTGACTTCCAGGTTGCGATTATTGGCTTCGCGAAAGCGCGCGACTTCGCGCTTTTCCTGGGCGAAAGCCTTGACCACGCGGATGCCCGGTATGGTGTCGGCCAGCACGTTGGTGATTTCCGACCAGATGCGATCGACCTTTTCAAAGCCGTGGCGCAGACGGTCGCGCACCGCGTGGATCATCCAGATAATGAAGGGCAGCGGCACCAGCGTGACCAGCGCCAGCCACGGATTGATGGACACCAGGATGACCGCGGTCATGCAGATCATCAGGATATCGGTTGCAAAGTCCAGCAGATGCAGCGACAGAAACACGCAAATGCGGTCGGTTTCGCTACCGATGCGCGAGATCAGATCGCCCGTGCGCTTGCCGCCGAAATACTCCAGGGACAACTGCTGCAAGTGCTCGTACGTGGTGGTGCGCAGGTCTGCGCCGATGCGTTCGCTGACCCATGCCAGGATGTAGGTCCTGGCCCAGCCCAGCCCCCAGGCCAGGAAGGCCGAGGCCAGCAGCCCGCCCAGGTAAAGACGCACTTTGTCGTAATCGATGGGCGCGCCGTTCTGGAACGGAATCAGCACGTCGTCCATCAGCGGCATGGTCAGGTACGGCGGCACCAGCGTCGCGGCAGTGCCCAGCAGCGTCAATATGAAACCCGCCAATAGCGGGCCGCGGTAAGGCCGGGCAAAGCGCCACAGGCGCAGCAGCGCCCAGGTGGAGGACGGCGCCGCCTGTTCCTGGTTGCAGCTTGGGCACTCTTCCTCACCTGCCGGTATGACGTTATTACAGATGGTGCAGGTGCGCTCTGCCGGCTCCTCCGCCTGATGACCGGACAGACGGATCGCCTGCTGGGTCTCGAACTGCGCCAG
>Ga0182740_1001243_pt1 | contig 18046 bp, 13 predicted proteins | sample eDN5th37CKraftBY_FD_128872 | JGI IMG/M metagenome (GOLD analysis project Ga0182740, IMG submission 128872) | Enriched backyard soil microbial communities from Emeryville, California, USA - eDNA 5th pass 37_C Kraft BY (version 2) (version 2) | ecosystem: Environmental > Terrestrial > Soil >...
CTTATCAGGGGTTAAATTCTCAAATGTGGTCATAAAGGTGTGTTGAACTGCTATTTAACCTGCGCACACATGTAACCTATTAGGTCATGGGCAGCCAAAATTTCGCCGACTGCCGGCGGCGTGGCGCGACGTGGAGTGTGGGAAACCGGGGTAAATGTTTTTTCTGAACTAGCCGCACTTCATCGGCGGTAGAGCATTGCGGCCAATTTCGGAGCACAACCTAGTGGAATTAACGTGTGCCACGAGCTCCGTCTGGCGCAAGAGCATCAAATAGCAGGCTGCCGTTGCCTGCAGCTGAGCGCCATTATCGTCGGTCACCCAACGTTTTCCGGAGAAATTCACCCGTCGACGCAAACTCGGATGCATCGCGGGTCGACGCGTAGATGCGACATACCTCTATGGCGATGTAGGTCTCGTCCAGCATCAACTTCTTTGCTAGTACACGGATATAGTCGTGGTGATCTCCTACGCCGCTCATCACCTCTGCGACGCTTATGCTGTGATTGCTTTTGAAATACTCCTCAACCTCGGTGCAACCGAAAACCAGCGTCTCGGGTGCCACGCCTCCGGGTAAATTTGCAATGAAGGGCTTAAGATCCTTCAAGTCGCCGACCTTAATATCTCCATCATATAGTCCTACTGCTCTAGTACCCGCTTTCCGCAAAAGCGAGACAGCCGACGGTATGTTTTGTGCATCACCAACGTCCAAAACTTGGACTCCCGAGAGAAGATCGCTATTGCAACTGCGAATGATCTCAATCGTTAGACGACGCGAAAACTCGTCCTCGACGCAGACGATCGCTCTTTCGTTGTCCCTGGCATCACCGTGAAGGTACGCGTCTATTTGGTAGGTACTCAGACCGGTCGCCGCGTCAATCAGCCCGTCGGGTTGCCGTTTCAGGTATACGACCGAATCGCGCCCAAATTCCATCAGAATCGCAGCACTGTGTGTGGTCAATATGATCTGATGACCTCGACGACCTGCTACATCAACTAGATATCTCGCTAGCCGGCGTTGCGCCTCGCCGTGTAGCGAAGTCTCGGGCTCCTCGAGAACAAATAAGCTCTGCGCCGGAGCGCCCTCCATTGTATTGACCATGTAGACGACGCGCCCTTCGCCGAAGCCCATGTGGTTTTCTGAATAACGTTTTCCATTTCGAGTGGCCATCGCCAACTCCGCGGTCCGATTGGAATGGGTCACTTCGGTGAAACCCAGCTCATCGTACGGTAGTCCAAGTATCGTGGCGACGTTGTTTGCGGCATCATTTGGCAGTTCGCGCGACGTCCCCAATTGAATCCGGTGCCCGCCATATATGGATAGATCGCGCCGCTCAACCTTGGGTATGAACTGGGTGAATCCGATGTAGTAGCAGGATCGTTCAGGCTGACGCTTGTATCCAGACCATTCTTTGGCCTTTCTGCTTACCGTCACTTTCTGCGGTTCCGCGCCACGCTCGACACAGTACGAATAAACTACTTGCGCATCATCGCTGAACGGCGATGGATCAGCCGCAGATACGGGAAAGAAGTCCTTAATGTAGAATCTTGAAAGTGCGGCGGTCACAGCTTTGCGATATGCGCAACTCGCGAGCTGCGCAATTGTACTCTTGCCCGTTCCATTTAACCCAGATAGGGCGGTAATAGGCGACTGGAAATCAAGGGTCAGATCGGCAATTCCCCGGAAACCGTGAATCTCAATTGATTGCAGGATTGGTCCGTAATTGGCATATCTGTGGTCTAACTTGAACTTTCCCGCCAGCTTTCGGACATTGTCGTCATGACTCATCTGCGGGCTTGCCTCACTTCGGCTACTAACGATGGAGAATGGAAACGCACGGCTCATTCTGCCACTGAGATCTACCGTTGATGTTCATTTTTACGCAACATGGCTATGCGGCTACCCGACTGCCGCCGGCATGACGTCGCCACCTCCAGACGATGATTCTCCTGAGGCCGGCGTGCTCGAAAGATAGTTAGCTGGTGGCGGTGCTGTTTCTGACTGTTGCCGGACGTCAGTGTTGGAAATTTTGTTGGCATCGGTGCAGGTGGAAGGTTTCTGATGTAGGAGATTGGGGTGAATATTTACACCCATCTCCTACTGTGTGGAGTGCACGGCGGATGATGACACAGGGGTGGTGGGGTTTGCTGCCCTGCGCGCGGTGATCTCGGGGACTGATGGTGTGTCGAGGAAGATCGTGGCGCGTTGTCGGGCGCGACGGTCGAGCTGGGCGAGTTTGTCTTCGGCGGCGGCCAAGCTGGTCCGCAGGCCGTCCGCCTCGCCGAGCCAACCGGCGTTCTCGGCTTCGGCGACGCGTGCGGCGAGGTTGTCGCGGATGGTTTCAAGGCGGGCTCGTTGCGCTGGGTCGATTCGCAATACTGGGCAGCGGATGCAGCTGTGCTCATGCTGGCAGCTGGTGCCGTAGGCGCGGCCGCAGTCTCCGAGGGCGAGTTTGCGGCGCTCGAAATGCCCGAGGAATTCGTCCCATTCGGCGTCGGTAGGAGTGCGGTATTCCTCGCCTGGCCGTAAGGTTCGGCGTCTGGCGATGAACGCGCGGTGACCGTTGATGGCTTCTTCGGGGTAGATGGCTTTGTACCCCATTGTGGTGTTGATGTCTTTGTGCCCAAGGAGAAGTTGTGCGATGTGCGGAGGCATCCCGTTGAGGATGGCATCGGTGGTGAAGATCCGCCGGAAATCGTGCGGCCGGAAGTAAAGGGGTTGGCCGTCAGCATCTTTGAGGTCGCTCGCTTCGAACGCTTCTCTGATTGCGATCCGAATAGTCCCGGTAGATAGCGCTTGGCGGTGACCGGCAGTTGTCCATTGAAATAGCAAGGGGGCCGGGGCTTCCCATGATCGCTCGTTTTCGTCGTAGAACGACACCAACGGGATGGCGTGACCGTCTCCGCGGACCCTGGTCACGATTGTGGCGAGGACGTCGGCGAGTTCCGGACTGACGACCAGCAGGCGCTCCTGGTCGGTTTTCGAGGGAGCGATGTGGAGCAAGGGAATGATCTCGCCGGTCGTTGGAAGTTGATATTGAGTGATGCTGTGGTGGCTGGTTTCGAGCATCTCCTCGATACGGACTCCGGTGTGCCGCAGGAACTCCACAGCGGCCCATCCCCAGAACGCTCGGTTTTCCTCTTCAAGAAGCTGCCGTTTGCGGCCGGCTGCGTCGATCACGGTCGTGAACTGTCGGCGGGAACCTCGACTACTGGTGAGGACTGCTCTGGTGAAGGTCTCTCCGGCAACTGTGAAGGTGTCGTCGGTGGTCGTTAACGCGGCTTGCAGTCGTGTACGGGCGTCTTGGGCTCGCTTGGCCGCGTTATCGACGATTGTCGACAGGTAGGGGCGCAGGTCACGGGTGCGCTGGTCGATGCGGGCCTTGCGTTGTGCGAAGGTCTTCTTCAGGAGTACCTCGGTGGCGCTGATGGGGCTTGGGACTGCCCACTGGGCCCAGCGGGCAGGGTCTTCGGTAGCCCATTGGGCCAGGTCGAGATAGAAAGCCCGCACCTGGTGCAGGATCGGAATGTAGGAACGGCGCGGTGCGACCGCTTCGGTCATGGTTCCGTCTGCCTGGCGCGTGCGGGTGGTCTTGTTGCGCAGCCGTTCCTTCCATGCCGCTGCGGTTTGTGGATCCAGCTTCAGCGAATCGATACCTGGGTTGTGGAGTTCCAAGTCTTTCCAGAAGTTTGAGCCCAGGCGGCGGGACATTGCCTCCAAGGTGGTGTAGTCCAGCGCGGGTTGGCGTTCGGTGAGGTAGTCGACCAGCAAGTTGCGGATCGGCTGGTTTTGCAGCTGGTAGCGGTCGATGAGTTGTTCGGGTGTGCGTTGACCCGTGTAGGCCGTGATCCTGCGCAGGGTGACCGGAGCGTCGGCAGGGAACTGTCCGGCGGCCCTCAGGAGCGTGTAGAACTGGTAGCGGCGAGCTCCGCAGGTTTCGCGGGCGACTTCGATCTGGCGTAGTTGCACGCAGTCGCCCACGGTGATGTCAGAGACTGTGCCTCCTTTGGCAGCCAGCAGGACCGCGATTTGCCAGCGCGCCAGCCTACCGGCGGCCGAAGTCCACTGGTCGGAATCCGACGAGGTCTCGATTGTGGCGTATCCATCCGGATCACGGTGGGCAGCCATGATTTTGGTCAATGCGGGGTCTCGGGGGCGCGATAGGAAGAACGCCATGCTGGGAAACAGGACTTCTGCTGCGGTCAAGGCCATGAAGCCGGCATTGAGTTCTCGAGCGTTCTGGCGGTGGCCGTGTCTGCGCAGCCATGTTAGAGGCTCATCCAGCCAGGCCTCGGCATGGTGTTCTATTCCGCTGGATGTCCATCGTTGCTGCCAGGTGTCTCCTGCGTGTTCTGACAGCCAACGCAGCATTCCCTCGGCGCCGTTCGTGGAGATGGCCGGTGCGCTGTTGCGGATTCTCGTGGTGCGCATCCACTGCAGGATTGCGTCAACCGATGCAGTACCTATCGACGTCTCGGTTGGGACGCCGCGAGGCGGGAATCGGCGTAACAGGTCGTCGGCATAGCCGCCATGGCCGTCCACCGGTGGTGAGGCCAGGGTCGGCGTACTCGGCGTCAGTTCTCGCTGTGGGGCCGGAGGTCTCATGATTTGGCCCTTTCGCCGAAGAGAATGTCGAGGGTGTTGGTGTCGTATCCGTCGGCCGGAGTGGGGCTTTTGTCAGCACGTGCGGCGACGCGCTGGTAATGGGCCAGGGTGCGCGTAACCACGTCTTCTTGGTTGGGTGTGGTGTAGATCTGCGTGGTTGTCAGATGGGCGTGGCCTAGCACCCACTGCACGTCGGTGATCGACATCTGAGGATCGTTGCTCATCCGATACGCTGCGGTGTGCCGGAGATCGTGGATGGTCCAGTTCGATCCGAGCGCTTCCTGTGCGCGGACGAACATCGCTCGCGCAGCTGGATATGAGAGCGCGCGCCAGGGTTGGCGCAAGGTCAGCCATAATGGTGCAGTTCTGCCGCGAGGTGCACCTCGTTTCCATGCCTGCTCCTGATACAGACGCAGCCATACGAATGCGTCCTGTGATGCTGGGAGCCACTGTGCCCCACGCGATCCCTTGCGAGTCACGCGGATAAGCTGTTGCCCGGGGTCAACGTCGGCGTGGGTGGTCGAGAGTAGTTCGTCTGCGCGCGCTCCTGTCGATACCCAGAAAGCCAGCAGGGCACGGTCTCGGTGGGTGCGAAGAGCAGCGAAGAGCCGGTTGAATTGCTCGTCGGGAATGTTCTTCGGTAACCGGCGTTGCGGGCGTGGACGGTAGCGGCCAGCCCGCTCGCGCGACACCGGATCGCGCGGATTGCGGTGGGCGTTGCGGCGTCCGGCGCGGCGCGATCGATCGAGCGGGAAGGGATTGACCAGCGGGCCCTGCCCAAGTTCGATCTGGTAGTCATAGAACGACCGCAGTACCGCCTCGGCGTGCACTCTGGTCGACGGCGCATAACGACCGGGGGGCGGGCACGTGCCGGTTGCAGCGGTACCGTCACTCCTTCTATCCGTTGGCTCCGACTGTTCCGGTTTCCCATCGCGATACCTCCAGTGGACGCGAACCGGCTTATCTACCAGCATCATCCATCGTGCGAAGTCGCGGCCCTCGATGGAGGTCGCTCGATCCCAATCCACGCCCACTGCTGCCAGAAAGCGCCACCATCGCAACAGATCATGGCCATACGAGCGGATTGTCCCCGGACGACGATCGGCCGCTTGCAGTTCGGCGAAATATGCCGCTACGGGCTCGACGACCACCCCGTTAGCATCGAGGAGCCGAAATGGCACCCATCTGTCACCAGTTGCCTCAAGCCGTCCGACGTCGGATACGACCAGGGTTGCAAGATCCCGTTTCCCAGACTCCGGGTCACCCATAGCCCGGGAATGTATCAAAACCCAGCCTGACCTGCAATGATTCTGATTTTAGTTCAGTTAACGGATTTACCCCATGGAGCTACACGACGATCCTCAGCGGCTCGTGGAGGAACTCGTTCGCCAGCACGCGCAGGTTTTGGGCGAGGCGCACGGCGATCTGGCTGCGCGACATCCGGAAGTCCCGGATCGTTTTATCGATCAGGGCAGCCATGTCCGACCGATCACGGTGTCGTGCTCGGTTTTGGAAACGTTTCTGATGTCGCGGTTGCGGCGGCAGACTCCCAACTCGACTCTAAAAGTCAAGGCGGGCAACGGGATGGGGGTTCTTCTTGTCGACGAGAAGGGCTCACGGATTTATGTGCGCAAGCATCCGCGAAACCGGCGGACTGGTCAGCTGATCGACACTGTGCCGTTTGTGCCGGGTGGGGAGCAGTACAGCCTCGAGGAGGTGTTGGGTCACCCGATCGGCGGGCAGGAGGGTATCGCCGAACCCCAGGCGTATCGGGAATATCTGTTGTGGTGGCCGGACGGTCGCGGGTTTTTCGGTGGTGCGGTGCTGGCGGCGGGGCTGCTGCTCGACAATGTGGAGGTTTTGTACGGCCGGACGCCGTTGCCCCCGCCGATCATGGAGGACCGCTCGTTCAACGTTGGTCTCGGCGAGGTCGGTCGGGATGGGTCGTTGGGGACTCGGCGCCGCGACGACGACTTCGTCGACGTCGACGAGGACGCCGCCCGCGAGCAGGACGAGGAGGGCGGTCCGCCGAAATCGTCGTAGCCGTCGTGCACAGTGTTGGGTGCATGTGGGTTTCCCAACCCGGTGACGTTGAATTGAGCGCACGATGATTGAGGTTTTTGGTGCACGGGTCCGGCAGGCCCGGTTGTTGAGGCGGATGACGGCGCGGTCGGTGGTGGCGGCCACAGGCTGGAGTACGTCGCGACAGTCCCAGATTGAGAAGTCGCCGACGGTGCGGCTCAACGACGGCGATGTTGCGCGGATGGCGGGGTTGTTCCGGTTTCCTGCAGCGTTTTTCAGCTCGGAGCCGCAGACACGGATCAGCGCGAACGAGTTGTTGTTTCGGGCGCCGAAGTCGATGACGGTGGGTGAGCAGGAGTTTTTGGCGACGTTCGCGTCGTTGGCTGGCGATTTCCTCGGTGAGCTCGACGGCCGATCGAAGCTGCCTCCGGTGAAGGTTCCGACGGTCAGTCCGGATGAGTTGGCGCACAGTTCGATTCCGGTGGCCGCAGCGCGTCTGCGTGAGGCGATGGGCCTGGAACCCGATGAGCCGCTTGATGATTTGATGTATGAGGCCGAGCGGCTGGGCGCTCCGGTGATTGTCCGGCGCCGGGTCGCCGGTGATTGGGAAAGCGAGTTCGCCGCGACCGGTGGGCGCTCTCGTGATGAGCGGCATTTGGGGTATTCCAGTTGGGTGGGCCGGTTGCGGGACCGCCCATTGTTGGTGCTACGGGATAGCGACTCGTGGGAGCGGACCCGGTTCACGGTCGCCCATGAGCTCGGTCATTTGGTGTTGCACAGTCACGCCTATTGCTCGGTCAGTGCCGCCGATGAGTTGGAGGCCAACCGGTTCGCGACCGAGTTGTTGGCCCCGGCAGGGGTTATCGCCGGTGAGTTGCCGCGGGTGTTGTCGCTGTTGAATCTGCGTCCGCTCAAAGACAAGTGGGGCCTGTCGTTGGGGTCGTTGATCATGCATCTGCGGGATTCGGGGCTGATCGCGCCGGACCGGGCGAAAATGTTGACCACCCAGCTGCATTCACGGATCAACCCGGCCACCGGGCATACGTGGGGTATGACGGAACCGGGGTGGGCTGACCGCGTCCCGGAGCGGCCGCGGCTGCTGCGCAAGTGGGTGGAGCGCTGTTACGGCGGCGCGTCGGTGCGGATGCTGAGCGCCCGGGAATCGATGATCTATCCCGCTGATGTGCTGGATTGGTTTTTGGCCACGCAGCGACCGGCGCCGGCGGCCGAGCATAGGCCGGTCGCGGCCAGTGTCGGCCATGGCCGCACCCCGGCCCCACCCGCTGCCGGTGGCTCCCAGGTGATCCGGTTGGACGATTTCCGCAACGGCAGGCCATCGTGAATATGGTGGGGTGCTACTGACGGTGGCACAGGTGCAGCGGGTGCGTTTTGTGGACCGACCACCCACCTACACGGTGGTCGGCGCCGACAAATTGCCCGTGGCCCCGGCGCGCGAGTACCTGACGTTTCTGCGTAACCAAGGGAGCTCGCCGAACACGTTGCGCGCCTATGCCTATGGGCTGGCGGCGTGGTGGACGGTGCTGGAAGGTACCGGTACGGCGTGGGATGATTTCCCCACCAGTCTGTTCGGCCAGTTCCTGGCCTATCTGCGTACCGGGGATCTGCCCGGGGTGGCCCGTATCGGTGAACCAAAGCAGAGATTGGCCGAGTCGTCGCTGCTGCCGCGCAGCGCGGCGGTGTTGTCGATGTACCGGTATTTCGCCGATGCCCATGACCTGGTGCGCCCCTACCGGCGGTTGTACGCCAGTCATGCTCGGACGTCCCGGCGGGGCCGCTATGCACCGTTTCTGGCCGGAGTCGGCCCGAGACGCGAACACGATGGGCCGATTCACCGGCTGCGCGGGCTGCAGCGCGCTGAAACACCGGTGCTGCTGCCCGTGCAGGTCAACGCGATCTTGGATGCGTGCAGTGTCCAGACAGTCTCGGGTGAATGGTCGGGCGGCGGGGCGGGGCTGCGTGATCGGTTGTTTTTCGCGGTGCTGGCCGAAACCGGCATGCGCATCGGTGAAGCGTTGTCGTTGCGCCACCATGACTTTGATATCGCCGGTGGTGGTACCCCGTCGATACTGGTGGCGGGCCGTGATGATCATCCGCACGGGGTGCGCGCGAAATCGGGCCCGCGCCGGATCTACATCGGCGACGATCTGGTCGCCCTCTACACCGAGTATGTGTGGCAGCTGGTGGCCGCCGGCGCGGATATCGCGGTCGGCGACCTGGCGTCGTGTTTCGTGTTCGTCAACCTGGTGCGCGGCGTGCGCTACGCCCCGCTGCGCCCGGAAACCCTCTACGACAAGGTCGATCTGATCACCGCCCGCCGCGCCGATGTGCTGCCTGAGCAGTGGACGCCGCACTGGCTGCGCCACACCCACGCCACCGCGCTGTTGCTGGCCGGGGTGGACGTGCACGTGGTGATGCGCCGTCTCGGGCACGCCGACGTGCAGACCACGTTGTCGACCTACGGCTGGGTGACCGCCGACGCGCAGATGCGCACGCTGGCCGAATGGAAGAACTATGTCGCCGGGTGGAAGGTGAACCGTGACGGCCAATGACAGTCCTGCACCGGCACACACAGCGCCCACCCATCGTGGCGGCGAGGATCGGTGGACGCAGCAGTGGCAACAGGTACCCGCGCAGTGGCGCACCCTGGTCTATCACCTGGATACCGCCCCGGCCAATACGGTCTTTCAGCACAACCCGCGCTACCGGCCCACCCCGGACGGCCACGACTTCACCCCACAGGGTGTGCCGCAACGGTTCTGCGACGAGCTCGCGTGGTGGGTGTGGCTGTGCGGACACGAACAACGCCGCAAGATCGAACCGTCACTGCTGAAATGGACCAGCGGCGCACTGAGCATCGCCGCCACCGACTACCACCAACGGCACCGGCGTCACCCGGTCAGTATCGCTGATCTGAGCGCCGAGGCCATCGTGCGCCACGGGGTGCGCGAGTTCGAGCGCCGCACCGGCCGGCTGCCGTCGGCCGGATTTCGGCGCAACGTGACCAGTTTCATCGAGCACCTGCACCTGTATGTGTCGGTCCGCTGCACCGACTGGCCATGGTGGGCCCATGACATCTGGGATCTTGACGCTGATCCCCGAATCCCGCAACGTGAGCACGAACCCTGCCACGACCAGGTCGCACGCCTCGGAGGGATCGAACCGGCCTGGCTGCGCGACGGGGTACGGTTCTGGCTTCGCACCTGCTTGACGGCTGAACTGCTGCGCTGGTCGTCGGTGATCGGCCGCACCCGCGGCATCACCCGCCACTTGGGCCCGTTCCTAGCCGAACGCGGGATCGATGACCCGGTGATCAGCACCGACCGGGCGGCGCTGCGGCTGTTGTTCACCGAGTTCACCGACTACCTCAAATCACCTGCCGCGCGGGCCAAACCGGAGCGTCCGCTGTCGGCGGCGACGATCGCGGTCGTCCAGTCCAAGGTTCAGATGTTCTACACGTTCATGGTGGACCATGCCGAGGAAGCCGCGGCAGCGACCGGAGATCCTCGCTGGAGCCGGTTGACCGACACTCATACCCGGTTGTGGGGTGCGGCGTTTCGCAGCCGACGCCCTACCGGCGGCCGGGAGCTGACCTGGTTTTCGACCGCCGAGCTCCAGCGGATGCTGTGCTATCTCGACGTGCTGGCCGCCGACGCGGGTAAACCGGTAGTCATCACCCACCCCGATTCCACGATCTCGGTCGTGTCCGGTCTCGGCGATCCGCAAGCGGCCCGGATCTGGCTGCTGCAAGCGTTGACCGGGCGTCGGGCCTCAGAGATTTCTGATGCTCGATTACAGTCCACTGCAACCGATCCCGGGCCACGACCGCCCCGCCGGAGCCACCGACGATCCCGACGGATTCGTGGCCAAACTGCGCTACCAACAGACCAAAGTCGACGGGGTGGTGCCCACCATCCTCGTCGAGCAGGCCGTGGTCAACGTGATCAGCGAACAGCAAGACTGGATCCGGGCGCGCTACCCGTATTTCGAGCCGAAATACCTGTTCCTCGGGGTGCGCTACCAGCACCAGGGCCAACGACCACGCAGCTATGACTCCTACAGCCGGATCCTCAATCGGCTCGACACCATCCACGGCCTCACCGACACCGCCGGCCACCCGCTGCGGTTCTCCCAGACCCACCGGCTGCGCCACACCCGCGCCACCGAACTGCTCAACGACGGGGTGCCCATCCATGTGGTGCAGCGCTACCTCGGGCACGCCTCGCCGGCGATGACCCTGCGTTACGCGGCGACCCTGCAAGCGACGGCCGAAGCGGAGTTCCTGCGACACAAAAAGATCGGCGCTCATGGCACCGACATCGCCATCAGCCCGTCTGACATCTACGACATGACCCAACTCTCGGCCCGTACCGACCGGGTGCTGCCCAACGGGGTATGTCTGCTGCCGCCGGTGGCCACCTGCGACAAGGGCAACGCCTGCTTGTCATGCGGGCATTTCGCCACCGACGCCACCCACCTCGACGAACTGGTCGACCAACGCGCCAAGACCCTGAAGCTGATCGACATCCGCCGCGAGCAGTACCGTGCCCGCACCGGGCGCGAACTCACCGACGACAACGTGTGGATCCACGAACGTCGCCGCGAAATCGCCTCGCTGGATGCCATCCTCGACCGGCTCCGCCGCGACGACGTGACCGATGGCAGCGTGAGCAGTGTCGCGGGAGCCGGTACCGCCAACCGGGCACCCACCATGCGCACCGCGACCCGGGGAAGCCACGAATCCGTGCTGCGCAAGGCCGACCCGGACCCGCCGCGATGAGCCGCCCCAAGCCGCCACCGCCCACCCAGAAGGCACTCGATGCGCTGGCCGAATACCGCCGGGCCCGCAGCGATGAGAAGCGCCGCGACATCGAGAAGGCGATCGCCCACCTGCGCAAGACCAACGCCACCATCAACTTCTCCACCGTGTCCCGCCGCGCCAAGGTGTCCCGCAAAACCATCTACAAACACGACGACCTGGTGACCGTCATCGAGCAATACCGCGGCCGGCATACCGACCGACAACCGGCATCGACTGGCCGCGAAACCAGCATCCACGCCGCGCTGCGCCACAAACTCGCCGCCAAAGACAAAGAGATCGCCGCACTCAAAGCCACCGTCGCAGAACAACAATCAACCATCGAGCTGCTCTACGGCCAACTCGACACCCTGCACGAACAGACCCCCTGAGCCCAGTACGCCCCCCGAGGTGTGCTGCGGTCACGGCCTGGCCCGCCGTGACGGAGGCCTTCCCGGCCTCCTGGCCAACTCGTGAGTGCCCGCCCGTGCCCGTCGGCCCGATTGCCAGGTCATCGACAAGACCTGGCCCGGCGGGCTGTGGTGGGGAGATCTTTCCAGGGCGTGTCGGTGTCTGCCGATCGGTTGGTCGCTGAACCGGCGGCGGACCGGCGTTAGTCGGCGGTGACCGGCACACCGTTGTCGCCGGGCGGTGTGGGTGCGGTGGGGGTGGTTTTGCGTTGATGCGTGGTGAGGAAGTCGTCGACGATGCGGGTGGTGTCGTGGGGGGTCATGGTGTGCAGTCCGGTCATGCGGGCGAAGGCGAGCGGCCCGATGAGTTGGCACAACGCGAGGTTCACGTCGAAGTCGTCGAGTTCGGCGCGGGCTTCTGCGCTTTGCAGGATGGCGTCGAAGGGTTGTCGGTATTGGTCGACGACGCGTGCGCGCAGCGTGCCGGCCGCGTGTTCACCGCCGGCGTGGTCGGTGGTTGCGGTCGGCCCGAGGGACAGCCAGGCCAGCATGGTGACGTGTAGCGGGGCGTCGGCGAACAGCGCCGCCTGACGGGTGAGCAGTTCGATGAGGCGTTCGCGCACCGTCCCGCCGGCCGGTGCCGGCGGGGTGACTTGGGGTAGCAGCCGTTCGAAGGTGGCCGCCAACAAGTGCGATGAACTGCCGAAGTGGCGGTAGAGGGTGGTTCGGGCCACCTTGGAGGCTTTGGTGACCGCCTCGACGGTGACGGCCTCGACACCACCGGTGCTGAGCAGCGCGGCCGCCGCGTCCAGTAAGCGATTGCGGGACCGGGTGCGGCGGGGGTCGATTTCGTCGTCGTCTTCGTCGTGGACTCGATCCGGCTGGCTGCTGCTCACACTCACTCTCCTTGCCGCTTCCCCCTTTATGGCCAACGGGTGCCGCCCGCCCGACACTTATGGTACCAACAGTAGCGTTGCGAAACTGGTCGTACTGGAGGTATCGGGTGTCCGAGCATGTGCCGTGTCGGGATGAGGTACCCCACGGTGACCGTGGGGTTGGGTCACCCGCGGAACGGTTGCCCGCCCACACCCCGCACTGTATGGGCTGCGGCCCGGACAACCCCCACGGCCTGCAGCTGGTGGTGTATCGCTGCGGCGAGCAGGTGTATGCCGATGCGACCTTCGACGAACGCCACATCGGGGCGCCGGGATTGGCGCACGGCGGCGCGGTGGCGGCCGCCTGCGATGACGTGCTGGGCTTCACGTTGTGGATCGCCGGCACCCCGGCGGTGACACGCAGTCTGACCGTCGAGTATCTGCTGCCGGTGCCACTGCACCAACCGCACCGGATCACCGCGCACATCACCGAGCGCAACGGCCGCGCCCTGCATGTCCGCGCGACAGGCACCGGCACCGACGGCGTCACCCGGTTCACCGCGAGCGCGGTGTTCGTCGTGGTGAGCACCGAGCACTTCGCCGCCCACGGTGATCTGGCGGCCTTCGATGGCCTGCTGGAACGGTTCACCCGCAGCAGCCGGGCCCACGCCGATCCGCACGACCCGACATCGTGACCGCGACCGACACCGGCGCCCAACCCAAAAGCCAACAATCCCAGGCGGATCCGCGGCCGGTGGCACCACACCCGACCGCGCCGCCGCGTCCGCGGACGCCGACGCGTCACCGAGAGGCGATTCTGGATGCGGCGCTGGTGGTGGCCGCCGCGGGCGGGTATGAGGCGGTGCGGATGCGCACGGTAGCCGAGCGGGCCGGTATCGCGGTCGGCACGCTCTACCGCTACTTCCCGTCCAAGACCCACCTGCTGGTCTCGGCGCTGGCCCGAGAATTCGGGCGGCTGCAAGCCGCCCAGGACTGGGCCGCCACCGGCACGACACCTCAGCAGCGCCTGGATCGGCTGACCGGGTATCTGCACGACCGCTGGCAGCGCGACCTTCATCTCACCGAGGCCATGACACGGGCATTCGTCGCCGCCGACAGCACCGCGGCCGCCGCCCTCGACGAGGCCGCCGCGGTCATCGAGCGCCTGCTCGCCCACACCCTGGGCGGCGACACGCCCGGGCCGCTCGATCAGCCGGTCGCCGAGCTCCTCGCCGACATCTGGCTGGCGAACCTGACCGCGTTCATCGGCCGGCGGGCCTCGGCGGCCCAGACCCGTGACCGCATCGATCGGGCCAGCCGGCGCATCGTGGATCGCCTGGCCTCCCTCACCCCCAACAGTTAACGATACTAATAGTATCGCAGCGATACTTACCGTACCCTTCAGATGCGACCCAAAGACGTGTCGAAGGAGGCGCCATGTTCACCCAATGGATCGAAGACTGCGTCGTGCAACGCGTGTCGCTGCGCGACGGGTTGGTGTTGGACCTCGATGGCTACAGCGAGCTGGTGATTTCGCGTCCCCTGCGGCTGACGCTGCCGCCCGTCGGGGACTTTCCGGCCGAACAAGTGCTCATCGACCCCAACCGGGTCGCGGTGCACGAACGCCCGCTGCTCGACCTGGCCGGCGCGGTGTGTACGCACGCCCGGTACGGCGATGACGGCGCGTTGCACCTGGGTTTTTCCCGAGGGCACCGCATCGATGTGGAGGCCGACGCGCACGCCACGGCCTGGGAGCTCTACGGCAAACGCCACGGATACATGGCCTGCCTGCCGCGTGGCCGGGTCCGGGTGGTCCGCCACGACATCCCCGACGCCGACGACACCGACGCCGGCGTCGGCGCAGGTCACTAGCGGCCCACAGGCGCGCCGCGCGGCCCCGGCGGACGCGCAGCGCGAACCACTGTGGTACTGCTAGTAGCGTAGCGATACCGATAGTTCCTTTTCTCGGGTGGAGGGGTAGTGACCGACAGCGATCCGGATGGTTCGGGCACCGCGATGAATGCTCGGCGGCGATACCGCCGTTCGGCCGAACCGGCGGATTCCAGCGAGTACAGCGCGCGGTTGGCGGCGCTGGCGAGGTTCACGGTGAGGCACAAGACGCTGGTGATCGGCGCCTGGCTCGGCGTCGCGGTGGTGCTGGCACTGCTGTTTCCCCAATTGGAAACCGTGGTGCGCCAGCAATCGGCGGAGCTGCTCCCCCATGATGTGCCGTCGTTTCAGACAGTGGACCGGATGAGCGCGGCGTTCGGCGAACAAGGTTCCAAGACCATGGTGTTCGTCGCGATGGAAGACCCCGCCGGGCTGACCCCCGCGACGCGGGAGCGCTACGAGGACCTGGTGGCGCGGCTACGCGGCGACACCGCCCACGTCTTGCTGGTTCAGGACCTGCTGGCCGACCCGATCACCGCGACGCAGGCGGTCAGCGCCGACCGCAAGGCCTGGTTTCTGCCGGTCGGGGTGGCCGGCACCCTGGGCGATCCCGCCGCCGCCGAATCCGTGCAAGCGGTGCGCGACATCGCCGCCGACGTGTTCGCCGGCACGTCGACCACCGCGTACGTCACCGGCCCGCCCGCCACGTTCAGCGACCAGATCGCGGCCGCCGAACACGACCTGGTGCTGATTTCGATCGCCACCGCCGGCCTGATCGCGGTGATCCTGCTCATCGTGTACCGCTCGGTGTTCACCGCGCTGCTGCCACTGCTGGTGATCGCGGTGAGCCTGGTCGTCGGGCGCGGTGTGCTCTCGGCCCTGGGCCAGCTGGGAATGCCGGTCTCGCAATTCACCGTGGCGTTCATGACCGCGATCCTGCTGGGAGCCGGCACCGACTACACGGTGTTTCTGATCAGCCGCTACCACGAACAGCGCCGCGCACAGGTGCCGCCCGAACAGGCCATCGTGCACGCCACCGCCAGCATCGGCCGGGTCATCCTGGCCTCGGCGGCCACCGTCGCCTTCGCATTCCTGGCCATGGTGTTCGCTCAACTGAGCGTGTTCGCCGCCCTCGGCCCGGCCTGCGCGGTGGCCGTCATGTTCGGATTCCTGGCCACCGTGACGCTGCTGCCACCGGTGCTGGCGCTGGCCGCCCGACGCGGCATCGGCGACCCCAAACCCGACCGCACCCGCCGCTACTGGAACCGCGTCGCGGTCGCGGTGGTCCGCCGACCCGTGCCCCTGCTGATCGCCAGCCTGGTCATCCTGCTGACCCTGGCCGCGGCCACAACAACGATGAAGATCAGCTACGACGACCGCAAAGGCCAGCCCGCCACCACCGCCAGCAACCAGGGCTACCAACTACTCGACCGCCACTTCCCCAAAGACATCGTCATCACCGAATTCCTCGTCGTGGAAAACCCCACCGACATGCGCACCGCAAAAGGGCTCGCCGACCTCGACGAAATGGCCTCCCGCGTCTCCCAGATCCCCGGCGTCACCACAGTGTCCGGCGTCACCCGCCCCACCGGAGCCCGCCTCGAACAAGCCCAACTCTCCTGGCAGAACGGCCAGATCGGCGACAAGATGGCCGGCGCCGTCGCCGACGGCAACGCCAGAAAAGACGACCTCGCCAAGCTCACCGCTGGCGCCGACCAACTCGCCGGCGGCCTGGCCCAACTCGACACCACCCTGCGCACCGCCCTGACCCCCCTCACCGCGACACTCACCCAAGCCCAGTCCGCCGGCACCCAGATTCAACAGTTCCGGCCCCTGCTGCAACAACTTTCGGCCACCGCCCCCGGCGTCGACCGCGCCATCCAATCCGGTCCCGGGCTGCGCCCCCTGGCCGAACAAGCCCAACACGCCATCGCCGTCCTCGACCCCCTCACCGGCGCCCTCAACACCTCCCCGTGGTGTGCCACCACACCCCAATGCGCCCAGATCCGCGACCAAGTCCAGACACTGGTGAGCTTGCGCGACAGCGGATTGTTCACCCAGATCGCCGAACTCGGCGATCGCTACAACCCCGACACCAACGCCACCGTCGCCGGCACCCTGGCCACCGTCCACACCGCGGTCACCTCCCTCAACAAAGCCTTCGCAACCCTCGGAGACCCCGCCGACCTGGCCGGCAACATCCGACGCCTCCAAGACGGCATCAGCCAACTCGCCTCAGGCGCCCAAGCACTGGCCACCGGCGTCCACGCACTGGCCGACAGCAACATCGAAATGCTGTCCGGGATGAGCCAGATCGCCACCCAACTCCAAAACGCCGCCCGCGCCACCGCCAACTCGGACTCCTCCAGCGGCTTCTACCTGCCCGCCAACACCTTCCAAAACCGCCAATTCACCGATATGGCAAAACAATTCCTCTCCCCAGACGGAAAAACCGCACGCTTTGCCATCGAAACCAGCCACGACCCCTACAGCGCCGAAGCAACCCGCCTCGCACACGAAATCACCGACGTCGCCAACGCCGCACGCCCCAACACCTCACTGCACCAAGCCACCGTCTCCGTTGCCGGGTTCCCCGCCGTCAACTCCGACATCCAACGACTGCTGCGAGCCGACTTCACCCAACTCGCCCTCGCCACACTGCTCATCGTCGGACTCATCCTCGTCCTACTACTGCGCGCCCTGCTCGCCCCGCTCTACCTGCTCGGCACCGTCGTGCTCAACTACCTGGCCTCACTGGGCATCGGCGTCCTCATCTTCCAATGGGGACTCGGACACGAAATCGCCTGGCCAGTACCACTACTCGCGTTCATCATCCTGGTCGCAGTCGGCGCCGACTACAACATGCTGCTCGTCTCACGACTACGCGAAGAATCAGGACACAACATCCGCGTCGGCGTACTGCGCACCGTCGCCAACACCGGCTCCGTCATCACCTCAGCCGGCCTCATCTTCGCCGCCAGCATGTTCGGCCTCATGGTCGGCTCAGTGGCCATCATGATCCAAGCCGGCCTCATCATCGGCTGCGGACTCCTACTCGACACCTTCCTCGTGCGCACCCTCACTGTCCCCGCCATCGCCACACTCCTACGCGAAGCCAGCTGGTGGCCCCAACGAGCCACCCACCGCCCAACAACCACCAGCCACTCCACACCACCACAACTAGCCACCCGCCATTAAGAACCAACACCCGCACCCACCCCCAACAAGTCACCGCACCCGTCACCGACGGCAGCCCGCCATGATGGCGGCGACGAAGCGACGGGCTCCCGAACCATCGCGCCAGCCAGACCGCACCAACCAACCCCTAACCGGAAACACCGGCAGCCCAGCCTGTTACCCATCACGCCAAGCCAGGCCAACTCGCCTCAGCGGGAACAACAGTGAACATCAGAATCTGACCCCAGATAAC